>Ga0265318_10001412_pt1 | contig 14198 bp, 13 predicted proteins | sample 4821metaG_FD_192431 | JGI IMG/M metagenome (GOLD analysis project Ga0265318, IMG submission 192431) | Rhizosphere microbial communities from Carex aquatilis grown in University of Washington, Seatle, WA, United States - 4-8-21 metaG | ecosystem: Host-associated > Plants > Roots > Rhizosphere >... | reverse complement strand
GCGACATGCACGCGGACGGCACGCTGACCACCCTCTCGACAAAGTGGTTCGGGGCGGACCTGACCAACAAGGTCGGCGGCTGAGGACGGGCTCGCCGGCTCGCTGAAGCCATGGCTCCACGGCCGGGGCGACTCCGGCAGCGGAGGTTGCGTTAGGTGATCCCTCGCGGGACGCAGCACGCCGCTCTGTTGCCGGAACCTGCCTCGGTCGTGGAACAGATTCGGCTGGCGCGCAGCCGCGCCTCGCTGCGTTTCCGGCTGACCTTCGTCGCCGCGTGGGTCGTGCTGGTCGGAGGCTTCGTCTACCTGCTGGTCTCCGGCGGGAAGTTCGATGTCGGCTTCGTCTCGACCTGGTGGCGCTTCATCCTGGGCGGTGCCGGGATCACCATCCTGGTCGCCATCGTCTCGATCGTGCTGGCGGTGGTCTTCGCGGTGCTGGGCGCCCTTGGGCGATTGTCCAAGCACGCCACCGTCTATGCCGTGGCGACCTTGTACGTCTCGATCGTCCGCGGGACGCCACTCATCGTGCAGGTGATCTTCGTCTACCTGGCGTTGCCTCAGATCATTCCGGAGGCGGCCAAGGTTCCGGCCATCGAGCTCGGCATCTTCGCCTTGGCGTTCAACTACGGCGCCTACATGACCGAGATCTTCCGTGCCGGGATCCAGGCCGTGCCGGGCGGCCAGCGGGAGGCGGCCGAGGCGCTGGGGATGCGCGAGGGCCAGGTGATGCGCCGCGTGGTCCTGCCGCAGGCGATCCGTATCGTCATCCCGGCCATCGGCAACGAGTTCATCTCCATGCTCAAGGACTCCGCACTCGTGTCGTTGATCACGGTGCAGGAGTTGCTCTGGCGGGCCAACACCGTCGGCAGCGAGAACTTCAAGACCCTGGAAACGCTGAGCATCGCGGCGGCCGTCTACTGGCTGCTGACGATCATCTTCTCGCTCTTCCAGGACCGGCTCGAACGGCGTCTCGCGGCGGGCGACCGGTGAGCGTCGCCCTTGGGGAAGTGGTCGTCCACGGGAGCGGCATCCACAAGTTCTTCGGGCAGAACCACGTGCTCCGGGGCGTTGACCTCGATGTGCGGCAACACGAGACGGTGGTCATCATCGGCCGCTCGGGGAGCGGCAAGACCACCCTGCTGCGCTGCCTGAACTTCCTCGAGGAGCCGAGCCTCGGCAGCGTGACCATCGGCGACATCAACGTGGATGCCGATCCGCTGCGAACACGGAGCCGGCAGCATCGCGAGAAGATCCGGCAACTGCGGATGCGGGCGGGCATGGTCTTCCAGGAGTTCAACCTGTTCCCGCACATGACGGTCCTCCAGAACTGCATCGAGGCTCCCGTCCACGTGCGAGGAGTTCCGCGGGCCGCGGCGATCGAGACCGCCGAGCGGTTCCTCAACAAGGTCCACCTGAGCGAGAAGCGGGACGAGTACCCGGCGCGCCTCTCCGGCGGCCAGAAGCAGCGGGCAGCGATCGCGCGTGCCCTGTGCATGGAGCCGCAGGTGCTGCTCTTCGACGAGCCCACCAGCGCCCTGGACCCGGAACTGATCGGCGAGGTGGTGGTGGTGATGGAGGAGCTGGCCCACGAGGGCTCGACCATGATCGTGGTCTCGCACGAGATGCAATTCGCCCGTGAGGCAGCCGACCGCGTCGTCTATGTCGAGGAAGGCCTGATCCTCGAGGAAGGCACGCCCGAGCAGATCCTGGATGATCCTCAGCGGGACGAGACGCGCCAGTTCCTGCGGCGGCTGTTGCTGCGCTGATCGGATGACGCCCGCCACGAGGCTTCGCGCGGCGCGGCACCTGGCTGTGGTGTCGGTCGTGGCCGCCTTGGCGGCCTGCTCGAGTGCCGTGCCATCCGCCTCGTCGGGCCCGGCATCCGCGGCGCAGTTTTCGTCCGGGCCGCCGTCTTCGTCCGGGCCGCCGTCGAGCGGCACCCCGTCCGCTGCCTCACCCGGTTGGGCCGAAGCCCAGATCGAGCAGGCGAGCGCCGTCACCGACCAGCCATCCGGCTTGGCCCCCGCCTTCTGCTCGCCCTGCCACGCAGCCAGCATCACGCTCCTGTTCGGTGTGCTCGCCTATTCGGGCGGCCTGGTGGCGATGGGAGTGGAGGAACCCCCCTCGCAGGCCGCGTTGTGGACGTCGACGGATGGGACGACATGGTCTCGTGTGCGTTACCTGCCCGCGGAGGAAGGCAGCGTCGGCGTGGCCGGCGCGGCAGGCGGCGGACGTGTCGTCGTGGTGGGCAGGAACAACGCCGGCGCCACGTCCTGGGCCTCCAGCGACGGCATCCAGTGGGCCGCGGCCCCGCCTTCGAGAAGCCTGGCTGGGCCGTCCGGTGCGACGGCCATGACCAGCCTGGCATTCTTCGGCGGGACGTTCGTGGCCGGCGGCTTCAGCGACGACCCGCTGCACGGAACACGGACGGCTGCCATCTGGATGTCCGGCGACGGTCTGACGTGGACGCGGGTCACTCCACAGGCGGCCGGTGGCTTCGACGGCGACCACATCCTGGCCATGGCCGCAGGTTCGAACGGGATCTCGGCCGTTGGCAGCACCAACGACGAGACGCACGGCACGGGCGTTGCCTGGTTCTCGGCGGACGGGCTCACCTGGAGCCGCGATGAGGCTCAGGACCTGTCGGCGGGCATCCCGCGCAGTGTCAGCGCCCACGGACGGGCGGGTTTTGTGGCGGCCGGACTCACGGCCGCCGACAGCGGCGCGGCCGCGTGGACATCCGCCGACGGGCTGTCCTGGCGGTCGGTCCCGGATCAGGACGCGTTTCACTTCGGGACGTCACCGACGCGCATGCTCGGGCTCGCCGCGGACCCCGGTCTGGGCGCGGCAGTGGTCGCCGTAGGTTGGCGATCCGACGCCGGCAACGGATCGGCGACGGTGTGGCACTCCGCTGACGCGATCACGTGGACGCGCGAGGCGACCCTGCCGGCGTTCTCCGGCGCAACGATGTCCGGGGCGGTGGCGACGGCCGCCGGCTCCTTGGTCGCCGTGGGCACGACCGGCTACCCGGACAACGACGCTGCTGCCGTATGGATGCGCAATCCGTGACGCCACGGCGACCACGGTTCCACGAGGGTCCTCGCCTCGCCCACTAGGGCGCGCCGACGGCGATCGCGGTCGAAGCGAAGGAGAACGCGAACCAGCCCGGGCTGCCGGAGGGCGAGTCGGCCGGGATCTCGAAGACGTAGCGGCCTTCCGGCCACGTGGGTGCGGAGCGATCCGTGGTCGGGGCTGGAACACTGCCGGGAGGGGCCAGGTAGACCTCACCGACCGACGCCAGGGCGGCGTCCATGATCCGTGCACCACCGAGCCGGGCCGGGCCGCGACCACCCACGGCATCCCAGATGTGCACCGACTCCTCGGCTGCCGTGACGTCCTGGTGGATTGCCGACGGCACGCAATAGCCGAGTGCCACCAGCGCTCCCGTGCGCACGATCTGCGGGACGATGGCCGGGTCCTCCGGGCCACTCGCGGCAACCAGCGTCACCGGTAGCAGCGAGCGGCCGAGAAGCGGGCCACTGCGTTCGATGGTGACCAGGCGCCACACGTCCGGGTCCTGGCACTGCTTGCGCATGGTCAGCGGATCGATGGTGGGGTCCGGCGCCGTCGTCGCTCCGGCATTCTCGCCCCGCCGCCGCTCACCACCGGCCGCCTGGTCGGCGCCGTTGGCGCCGGCCGCCGCCCCACCCGAACTCGATGCCGCCACCGACACGCCCGGCGGCGCGGCGGCCGCCCACGGCTTCAGGACCGCGATCAGGACGAGCGCGATCACCAGGCTCGTGCCGAGCATGGCCGGCAGCCGGCTCGCGGCCGCGACCCGTTCGGTCCGCAAGGGAGATCGGCGCTCCGGCACGTCTGGACTCCAGCTGCGGCCCACCCGTTGGGCCGGGTCATGGTATCCCCGGCTAGATCTCACCCAGGTAGGCGCGCCGGACATCGGCGTTCGCGGCCAGCCCGGCGGCGGTGTCGGACAGGATGATCTTGCCCGTCTGGAGCACGTAGCCGCGGTGCGCGATGCCGAGCGCCTGGAGCGCGTTCTGCTCGACCAGCAGGATGGTCATGCCCTGCTGGTTGATCTGCCTGATCAGGTCGAAGATCTGCTGGATCAGGATCGGCGAGAGGCCCAACGAGGGCTCGTCCAGCAAGAGCAGTCGCGGCCGCGCCATCAGCGCCCTGCCGATGGCCAGCATCTGCTGCTCACCACCGGAGAGTGATCCGGCCTTCTGCGTCAGCCGCTCGCGGAGGCGCGGAAAGAGCGTCAGGCTGCGTTCCATGTCCTCGGCGCGCTCGGCCGTGGTGCGCGTGAAACCGCCCATCTTGAGGTTCTCGCTGACGGTCAGGCGGGAGAAGATGCGGCGTCCTTCCGGCGCGTGCGCGATGCCCAGCCGCACCAGCTCATGGGCAGGCGCATGGGTGATGTCCTTGCCGTCGAAGATGACCTTGCCCTGCCGCGCATGGAGCAGGCCGCTGGCAGTCTTCAGCGTGGTGGTTTTGCCGGCCCCGTTGGAACCCAGCAGGGTCACGATCTCGTCGCGCCCGACGGTGAGGTTGATGCCCTGGAGCGCATGGATGCGCCCGTAGTACGTGTGAACGCCCTGGAGCTCCAGGAGCGCGGAGCCGGACGAGTCCGCGGACGCCGGCACAGCCTTCGGGGGCGTGGCCGGGAGCGTGGCCGTCATGCCGTGGGGGCTCCCAGGTAGGCCTCGATCACCTTCGGGTCGGCGCGCACGACCTCGGGCGTTCCCTCGGCGATCTTTTCCCCGTGGTCAAGCACCGTCACCCGGTCGCTGACACCCATGACCACGCGCATGTCGTGCTCGATCAACAGGATGGTGATGCCCAGTTCCGTGCGGATCTTGCCGATCAGCGCGGTCATCTGGGTGGTCTCGACGGGGTTCATGCCGGCCGTCGGCTCGTCCAGCAACAACAGCTTCGGCTCGCTGGCGAGGGCGCGGGCGATCTCAAGCCGGCGCTGGTCTCCGTAGGGAAGGTTGCGCGCGGCGATGTCGTCGCGTCCCTTGAGGCCGACATAGGCGAGCCATTCGCGCGCCTTGACGCGCGAGGTGCGCTCCTCGTCGCGATGCCTTCGCAGCCGCAGTGCGGCATCCGGGAGCGTTGCGTGCATGCGGCTATGCATGCCCACCAGCACGTTTTCCAACGACGTCATATTCGCGAAGAGGCGGATGTTCTGGAACGTCCGTCCGATCCCGAAGGTCACGATGTCGTTGGGGCGCGCCGACCGGAAGATGCCGAAGCGCGGCAGGAGATTCAGGTACCAGCGCGGCCGAATGACGGCGATCAGCAGGGAACCCACGAGCACCACGGCGGTCAGGCCGACCAGTACGTCGGCCACCGCGCTGATACCCGCGAGCAGGGCGAGTGCCGCGATGACAGCAGTGACGGCGGGGAGCGCGAACCACAGGATCGGCTCTGCCCACGCGCGGACGGGCCGCGCCACGATGGTCGCCTCCTGGAACTCGATCACGCCCTCCGTCGGTTCCGTGAGACCGGCAATGATGTTGAAAAAGGTGGTCTTGCCGGCACCGTTTGGCCCGATCAGGCTCACGATTGAGCCTCGCGGGATCTCGAAGTCCACGGCACGCACCGCCACCAGGCCGCCGAAGCGCTTCGTTACGGCGCGTGCACTCAGGATCATCCCGGTGCCCGAACCGGCTGCCGCATCGGCCGCAGAGGTCGCCGTCGTCGTGCCCAGCGCTGCCTCGGCGGTCATCGGTCGATCGCCTCCAGCGTCTCCGCCGACTTGAACTCGGCCACCTCATCGGTATCTTCGTGGAGTTCCTGCCGCCGTCGCCTGCTCGGGAAGAGGCCCTCCGGACGCAGCAGCATCATTCCCACCAGCGCCAGTCCGTACAGCAGGTACTGGTAGTTGATGAAGTTGATCGACCCGATGTCCACCTTGATCGGACCAAGTGCGACGACCGGCAAATGGAGTGACTGGACGACCTGGCCCAGTTGCTTGAGGCCGGTGCTCTGGATCTCGTAGATCACGAATGCGCCGGCCGCCACGCCCAGGGTGTTGCCCATACCGCCGAGCACGACCATGGCCAGAGCGGTGAACGAGACGGTGAACCCGAACTGGTCCGGCGTCACGACGCCCAACTTGGAGGCATAGAAGACGCCCGCCAGGCCTGAGGTGGTGGCGCCGATGGAGAACGCGAGCAGCTTGGTCGTCACCGTGTTGATGCCCATGCTGGCGGCCGCCAGTTCGTCCTCACGGATGGCCACCCAGGCACGGCCGAGGCGCGAATCCTGGAGCCGGTAGAGCAGGATCATGGTCACCATCACGATGCCGACCACGGTCACGAAGTACGGCCATGGATTGCTGAAGCCGAAGCCGTCGACGCCGAACAGTCCGTACGCGCTCGGCTGCGCCAGGCCGGTGATTCCGTTGGTGCCGTTGGTGTAGTTGTTCGCATTGAGGATCACCACGGGCACGATCTCGCCGAAACCGAGCGTGACGATGGCCAGGTAGTCGCCGCGGAGCCGCAGGGTCGGAGCGCCGAGCAGGATGCCGAACGCCGCGGCCACCGCGGCGCCCACGATCAACATGATCCAGAAAGGAATGTGGAGATTCAGGAACGGCGACGCACCGTACGCGTACGTGTAGGCGCCGATGGCGAAGAAGGCCGCGTAGCCGAGGTCCAGCAGACCCGCCAGGCCGACCACGACGTTCAGGCCAACCGCGAGCAGGACGAAGACGCCGGCGTTCGAGAAACCGCCCACCCAGTCCTTCTGCGTGCCGAAGCCGCTGAACGGCGGCAGCAGTGCGATCTGCGGCAGCACCAGCAGGACGACCGCCGCACCGGCGATGATCGCGAGGGACTGGTGCCCACCGAAGAAGGCCCGGATGCGCCCGATGGGGGACGGTCGCCGCGGAGGGACAGTGCTGGTGGCGGTCATGCGCGGTCTGCCAGTTGCTGGCCGAGGATTCCGGTGGGGCGGAAGATCAGGACGGCCACCAGGGCGCCGAAGACGACCGCCTCGCTCCAGTTGGCATAGCCGTAGACCTGCGAGATGACCTCCAGGAAGCCGATCACGAACCCGCCGAGCACCGCGCCGGTGGTGTTGCCGATCCCGCCGAGTACGGCAGCCGTGAACGCCTTGAGGCCGTAGTTGAACCCGATGTTGAACACGGTGACGCCGATGTACAGCCCCTGCACCACGCCGGCCGCGCCCGCAAGCGCCGAGCCGATGAAGAACGTGATGGCAATGGTCGTGTTGATGTTCACGCCCATCAGCTGCGCCGCCTCGCGGTCCATGGCCGTGGAGCGCATCGCCGTACCGAGCCGCGTTTGCGTGATGAACAGGTGCAGCGCCACCATCAGGGCCAGGGCAAGCGCGATCACGAACACGTTGATCACGCTGATCGAGAACACGCCGAAGTCGAGCTTGGTGTTGGGGATCAGCTGCGGGATCGTGACCACCGAGTTGCTGATGCCGACCGAGATGATGTTCTGGAGGATGAAGCTGACGCCGATGGCGGTGATCAGCGGTGCCAGCCGGGGCGCGTTGCGCAGCCTCCGGTAGGCGAAGCGTTCGATGATCACGCCGACCACGCCCATGACCAGCATGGAGATCAGGAACACGACCACCAGCACGATCACCAGGCGTGGGATGTCGGTGATGGCCCCGGTGATGCCCATCGTGGTGATCACCGACCACGACACGAATGAGCCGCACATGAAGATCTCGCCGTGGGCGAAATTGATCAGCTCGATGATCCCGTAGACCATCGTGTAGCCCAGTGCGATGAGGGCGTACAGCGCGCCGATCGTGACCGCGTTGATGAACTGTGCAGGGGCTTGTTCGCCGGCGCCGAAGGCGATGACGGCATAGCTGGCGAGGATCACCAGCAGGAGGATCAGGGGGCCGCGTAGCCGAGCCACCGGAAACCGCGGTCCGGAGAGCGCCGTAGCCTCAGCCGTCATTGATCGGTCACTGGGCGACCATGGTCTGACTCCGGATACAAAATCGGCCGGGGCTTTCGCCCCGGCCGATCAGTTTGGACCTACTGCCCGAGCGGCTGCTGGGTGAAGTCGCGCTGCTTGATGAACTTCCAATCCTTGGAAGTTGCGTCGAAGCCGTAGTACGAGATCACCTTCTGGCTGGTGTCGCCATTCGCGTCGAATGACAGCGTGCCCAGCTGGGTGTCGTAGCTGTTGCTCGGGGTGGCGACGTAGGCGCGGACGGCGGAGCGAAGCGCGGCCAGGTCCGTGACTCCGGTGCCAACCGACTTGAGGGCCTGCAGGAAGACCTGCGTGCACGCATACGCGGCTGCGCTGTACGAGCCCGGATCGGTGTTGAACATGGCCTTGTAGGCCGAGTTGAAGGCATCGAGGCCGGGGATGTCATGCGTGGCTGCAACGGTGCTGAAGGTGTTGGGATCACCGGCGTCGCCGGCGATCTGCAGGAATGAGCTTGCCGTGGCCGCGGAGCCGTCATTGATGCCGTCGCCGCCGCCAAAGTCGGTGCTGGCCATGTTCTGCTGGGCCATCTGCTTGCGGAAGAGGCCGAGGCCGGACGTGGTCACGCCGCCGTAGTAGACGTAATCGGGCTTCTTGCCACTGATGGTGGTGACTTCGCTGGTGAAGTCAGACGTGGTGGAAGGCGGGCTGTCATGGCCGAGGACCGTGCCGCCGAGAGCCTTGAACTGGGTCTCGAACACGTCCGCGATGCCCTTGCCGTACGTCTGGGTGTCGTCGAGGACGTAGGCTGTCTTCTTGCCCTGAAGGTTGTAGGCGATGTCGGCGCCGGCCGCGCCCTGCAGGTCGTCCGTGGTGGCGACGCGCACGTAGGCGATCTTGTCCGGGTTGGTCGGGCGCAAGGTCTTCGGGTCAACGCCGCCCCAGGTCTTGGTCAGGCCGGGGTTGGTGTTGGCCGGGCTGCACTGCATCAGGCCGGCGGCGTTGCTGACCGGAATCTCCGCCTGTGCAACGCTGGAGTTGTAGGGGCCGACGACGAATAGCACGGAGGCGTCGTTGACCAGCGTGCCGATGTTGGTGGCGCCCTGAGTGGCGCTGTGGACGCCGTTCACGGCGTCGTCCTGCTGGTTGATGGTCACCGTGAAGCCGGGGACCTGGATCTTGGCGAGCGCGAGCGCAACGCCGTTTGCCGTCGGGACGCCGTTGGGGGCCTCGCCGCCGGTCATGGGCAGCTCGATGCCGATCTTGACGGCAATCGAACCGGCCGCAGGCCCTGTGGTTGCCGCAGGCCCTGTGGTTGCTGCCGCACCCGTGGTCGGTACCGGTGTGGCCGACGACCCGCACGCGGTCAGTGTCAGGGCGGCGATCCCGCCCAGTACGCCGAGGTTTCTCAGCTTCATCCGATCAGACTCCTTCTTTCTCCTCCAAGCGACTCGGCCGGACGGCACGAACGGCATGACGTCAGATCCAGTGGAGAAGGCAAAGGGGGCGGTGCCACCCTCGGGAGGCGCCCACCGGACTCGCGTGCTGCGAGGCCCTCTTCCCCTCGGTGCTCCCATCCCTCCGAATGTGACGAACCGATCGCGAGTCATACGTGGCCGCTGACGCGATGCCGTATCATAGCTAGCGGCGTCTCGAATGCAAGGTTCCCACCATGCCGGGACGTGCGCGGCAACGGCTCGCTTCGAGCCCGCGACTCACCTGGTGCGGCGCGTCCGGACTCGCGGACGTCGGTCTTCCGACGATTGAGGATCCCGATCGCCGCAGGGCTTCGCCTCCAGGTTGACGCCCCGCACGACAGACGCCAAGGCCTGCTCCCGGCTCGGGAGCGCCCAAAACCCGCAGGAGATGCCACGGTCGTGGAACTCCAGGTCCGCAATGCGCGAGTGACCGACGTCGATGGGATCACGGCTTTGCTGTCGGCCGAACGGCCGGACGGCGCCGCCCATGACACGGACACCGAGGCGGACATGCTTCGGCCGCTGGTCTATCTGCCCAACGCGACGATCGTCGTCGCACTCGCCGGCCGCAAGGTGGTGGGTGCCGCGATGCTCGCGCTACGGCCCTCCGTGAACCACGGCGGCCTGGTCGGCACCATCGACCTGCTGGCAACGGACCCCGAGCTTGACGAGGAGGCCGTGGCCGGCTCACTACTGCCCGAGCTGCTCCGCTCCGCACGCAACAAGGGTTGCGTCCGGGTGGAGGTCGAGCCGGGAGCCGGTCGCGCGGCGCGCTGGTCTGCCATGGGGTTCCGCGAGGAGCCGCAGCGGCTGGCGCTACAGATAACCGCTGCCGTCCTGCAACGCTGACCCGCCCTGAGCGTGGTTACCGGCAGGACCGCAGCACCACAGCCGCTTCGAAGCGGCATTGACCGGGGCCGCCACACGGCGGAGCCGGACGACTACAGGAGTCATTCGTGAGCAAGAACGTGGCCGTCTTCGTGGACGTGGCCAACATCTTCTACGCCGCCAAGGCGGCAGGCGTGGACATCGACTACGTCACGCTGTTGAAGTCGGCGACGGCCGGGCGCGACTTCGTGCGCGCCTACGCCTACACCGGCCTGGATCCCGAGAACGAGAACCAGCGCCAATTCCACGCCTTCCTGTCCCGCTCGGGCTACAAGGTGATCAGCAAGGACATCCGCAAGTACGGTGACGGGCGCATCAAGGCGAACCTGGACATCGAGCTGGTCGTGGACATGATGCGGATGGGCCAGCACCTGGACATCGCCGTCGTGGTCTCCGGTGACGGGGACTTTGCGCCCGCCATCCGTGCGGTGCAGCAGATGGGCGTCCGCGTCGAGGTGATCAGCTTCCGTGGCAATACCAGCTCTGACCTGATCGACGTGGCGGACGTCTTCACGGACATCACCCAGATCGCGCGCGTCGAGAAGGGCGTTCGCAGCGGCCGGCGGGTGGCGGCGGAAGGCGACCTTTCCATGACTGAGGTGCCGGAGAAGGAGACCGAGGGCCTGGCGCGGCGCCGGCGCAGCCGCCGTGGCGAGCGCGACGACGTGGCAGAGCGCGGCGTGGCCGCCGAGCGCAGCGCACCCCCGGAGCGCATTGCTCCCGTGGCTCGTGTCGCGGCTGAGGCCGGCCTCCCGGGCAACCTGATCGTGCTGCCGGGCGAGCGCCTGTCACGCGTCGGTGGAGAACCCGATCGCGTGCCCGAGCTTGACCTGCCGGATGAGGCGGACCTGATCGCCGACGCTGCCGATGACGGCCGAGAGGCCGTCGCCGATGGGCCGCGGGATGCGGACACGGAGGAAGGCCGCCGCCGACGTCGGCGTCGCGGTGGTCGCGGTCGCGGTCGTGGCCGCCAGGGCGAAGCAGAGCAGCAGCCGGGCGTCGTCCTGGCCGGCGCCGAGCCGATCCTGGAGGACGAGGAGTTCCTCGAAGAGGAGATCGCGCCGCTACCCCAGCATTCCTCGTTTGGGTCGGTGTGGGACAGCCAGCTCGGCGTCAACCCGCCGGCCCCGCTTGCCGCCGCAGCGGCCGGCAACCTCGACGATGAGGACTTCGAGGACGAGCCGGAGATCCCCGAGTACCTGCTTGCGGAGCGCCGCCAGCAGCAGCAACAGCGCGGTCGCGGTGGCCGTCCCGGCATGCGACCGGGAGCGGGTGGTGGCCGGCGTGCCGGCTACCAGGCCGCCATGGACCGCGAGCGCTACGGCCGCAGTGCCGGATCCACCGGTGGTGGCAGCGGTTTCGCGGGTGGCACCTTGCGGCCCGATCGCGGCCGGCCCCCGATGGCCAGCGGCAACAGCGGCAACAGCGGCAATCGCGGGCAACGTCCGCCGCAGCAGTCGCGGCCCAGCCGCCCTGCCTACCAGGACCAGCCGCGCGACATCGAGCGATCGGCTCCCTCGTCGGAACCGTGGAGCGAAGTGCCCGCGGACGTCCAGGAGATGCTTCGTGCGGAGCTGGCACGCCGCCAGTCGGGCTCGGGCTTCAACCAGTCCATCCCGGCACCGAGCCGCTCGGCACCGCCGGCCGCTGAGGCCCCGGCTCCCGTGCGAGCCGCTCCCCGCGGACGTGGCCGCTCCACGTCGGTGGCCAGCGAGGCCGTGGCCCAGGCCCAGGCCGAACCGGCCGTGACCGAAGCACCCGCAGCTCCGGCGGCGCCCGCTCGTCGCGGCCGTCGCCCGGCGGCGAGCGCTCCGGCGGAGGCGGCACCGGCCGTCGCTCAGGCGCCGGAGGCTGCGGCTCCGCGGACCAGGCGGCCTCGTGCCGCTGCGGCCGCTCCCGCTGCGACCGCTCCCGCTGCGGAAGCCCCGGTCGCCGAGACGGCAGCCCCCAAGGCTCGTCGCGCCTCGGCGCCGCGTGCCACTACCCGGTCGCGCGCCACATCTGCGGCCGCCACCGAGAAGGCCGCGGGTTCCGCAGAGGTCTCCCCGGAGGCCCCTGCCACGCCGCGACGCCGCACCACCCGGAAGCCGGTCTCCGAGCCGGCAGCCGACGGGGAGGCGTGACGGCACGGCCGCCGCGGAACGGGAAACGGCCATCGGGCCCGGCGACGCAATGGGCTCGCTGCTGACCCGAGGCCATCCGGCCGCCGTTGCGGCCGTCCAGCGCCAGATCCGGCGCGGTCGCGCGCCGCACGCACTCTTGCTGACCGGCCCGGATGGCTGCGGCAAGACCACGCTCGCTCTCGACCTGGCGGCCGGGCTCCTCTGCCTTGCGGAGGATCCGGCAGCCCGGCCGTGCCGTACCTGTGCCGCCTGCCACAAGGTGGCCCATGGCAATCATCCCGACCTGCATCGCGTGGCACCGGAAGGTGCCGGCGGGCAGATCCGCCTTGGGCAGGTCCAGGCCCTGATCTCCGACCTGGCGTTGATGCCCATGGAAGCGCGCGTCCGCGTCTGCATCATCGAGGACGCCCAGCGACTCAACCCGGACGCCCAGAATGCGCTGCTCAAGGTGCTCGAGGAGCCGGTCGGCGAGACCACCATGATCCTTGCCGCCGATGATGCGGCGCAGCTGCTTCCCACGGTGCTCAGCCGCACGGCGCGACTCCGTCTGGGGCCGGTGGCGCCAGCGGTGATTGCGGACTTCCTCGTGGAGCGCGGGCTGGCGGACGAAGCCCGAGCACGCGTCGTGGCCGCGGCGGCCGGAGGACGTCCGGGTCTGGCCGTCCGGCTGGCGGCGGACCCCGAATCGACGCTGGTGCGTGGCCGCATCGCCCGACAGCTCCTGGATCTCCTCCACGCCGACCGCCGCACGCGCCTGGCGGCCGCGTCCGACCTGATCGCCACCGGCGTTGCGTTGGACGCGCAGCTCGAAGCACGGGACAGTTCCGCGGGGCCGGGCACCGGCCAGGGGGACGGGGAGGATGCAGCCGCTGCCTCCGGGAAGCCTTCGCGTGTCCGTGGCGCCGGCAGCGCCCGATGCGCCAACGGCCCGGCAACCCGGTCGCGCGCCACTCCGCTAGCATCCGGCAGGCTCCTGCCAGCCGAGCGCCGTCGCGCCGTCCTGCGCGTCCTGGATGCGTGGCGTGACGTTGGTCGCGACCTTGCCGTGGCGCTCGGCGGAGCACGCCACGCGGTGCGCCAGCTGGACCTGCTGGAAGACCTGGATGCCGCCGCTGCCGGCCTGGACAGGCTGGCACTGCTGCGCTTCCTGGATCGGCTCGACGACATGGTCGCGGCCGTGGAGAGCTACGCCAGCCCGGAGTTGTCCCTCGACGCGCTCCTGCTCGCCTGGCCGCACCCCGCGCGCGCCGCATGAACGATCGCGCCGATGCCACCGGGGACGGATCCCACGCTGGAGCGGCGGACTCGGCTGAGCACCATCCCATCGTCCGCATCGAAGCGACGGTGCGGGGTCGTGTGCAGGGCGTCGGCTATCGCTGGTTCGTCTCGCGGGCCGCGTCGCGCCTGGAGCTCGTCGGCTGGGTGACGAATCGCCGTGACGGCTCGGTGCTGCTCGTGGCGGAAGGCCCGGAGGCGGCGCTCGAGAATCTCCTGGCCATCGTGGAGCGCGGGCCCGCTGGAGCGTCGGTGGATCACGTGGAGGTCAAGCGCGGCCCGGCTGCGGGCAACCTGCAGGGATTCGGGATTCGCTCCGGGTCGCATTCAGGCGACTGACGCCGGGGACTCAGCCCGTGCCCGGCAAATGGCCTCCGATGCTGCAGTCGAGTTGCGCCGCCGTCGCGCCGTAGAACCCCACCGACTCCGGCGCGTCCGCTCCGGGAACCCAGACCAGGCTCCCGGCTGAACCGGTCAAGCGCGCGGCGG
>Ga0265318_10001410_pt1 | contig 14203 bp, 6 predicted proteins | sample 4821metaG_FD_192431 | JGI IMG/M metagenome (GOLD analysis project Ga0265318, IMG submission 192431) | Rhizosphere microbial communities from Carex aquatilis grown in University of Washington, Seatle, WA, United States - 4-8-21 metaG | ecosystem: Host-associated > Plants > Roots > Rhizosphere >... | reverse complement strand
GCGGCGGCTTGACGACGATGCGCCCGCCCGACAGGCCTTTGCCGACATAGTCATTGCTATCGCCAACCAGTTCCAACGCGACCCCGCGCGCCAGAAAGGCGCCGAAGCTCTGCCCTGCCGTGCCGGTGAAGCGCACGGTGATGGTGTCTTCCGGCAGGCCGGCATGGCCATGGCGGCGCGCCACTTCACCCGACAGCATGGCGCCGACGGTGCGGTCGACATTGCGGACGGAACGCTCCAGCCGCACCGGCTGACCGTTCTCGATCGAGGGCCGAGCGGCGGCGATCAACTCATGGTCCAGCGCCGATTCCAGCCCGTGATTCTGGACTTCGCAATTGTGGATGGCGACGCCCGGCTTGGGCTTGGCGCAGTAAAGGACGCGGGAAAGGTCCACGCCCTTGGCCTTCCAATGGGCGACGGCCTTGTTCAGGTCGATCTTGTCCACCCGGCCGATCATCTCGGCAATGGTGCGGAAGCCGAGCGACGCCATGATCTCGCGCAGTTCTTCGGCGACGAAGAAGAAATAGTTGATGATGTGTTCGGGCTGGCCGGTGAAGCGCTTGCGCAGCACCGGGTCCTGGGTGGCGACGCCCACCGGGCAGGTGTTAAGATGGCATTTGCGCATCATGATGCAGCCCGAGGCGATCAACGGCGCGGTCGCGAAGCCGAACTCGTCGGCGCCCAGCAGCGCGCCAATGGCGACGTCGCGGCCGGTACGCAGGCCACCGTCCACCTGCACCGCGATGCGGCCGCGCAACCCGTTCAGCACCAAAGTCTGCTGGGTTTCGGCCAGGCCGATTTCCCAGGGGCTGCCGGCATGAGTCAGCGAGGTCAGTGGTGAGGCGCCGGTGCCGCCCTCATAGCCGGAAATGGTGACATGGTCGGCGCGGCATTTGGCGACGCCCGCCGCCACGGTGCCGACGCCCACTTCCGAGACCAGCTTGACCGAGATGCGGGCGCTGCTGTTGACGCTCTTCAGGTCGCGGATCAGCTGCGCCAGATCCTCGATGGAATAGATGTCGTGATGCGGCGGCGGCGAGATCAGGCCGACGCCCGGCGTGGAATGGCGCACCTTGGCGATGTTCTTGTCCACCTTGTGGCCGGGAAGCTGGCCGCCTTCGCCGGGCTTGGCGCCCTGCGCCATCTTGATCTGGATGTCGTCGGCATTGACCAGATATTCGGCGGTGACGCCGAAGCGGCCCGAAGCGACCTGCTTGATCTTGGAACGCATGGAATCGCCGTTGGCCAGCGGCTTGAAGCGGTCCGGCTCCTCGCCGCCCTCGCCGGTGTTGGAGCGGCCGCCGATGCGGTTCATGGCGATGGCCATCGTGGTGTGAGCCTCACGGGAGATCGAGCCAAAACTCATGGCGCCGGTGGAGAAGCGCTTGACGATATCGGTTGCCGCCTCGACCTCGTCCAGGGGCACACTCTCGCCGGCCTTGAAGCGCATCAGCCCGCGCAGGGTGAGCAGGCGCTCGCTCTGATCGTTGATCTGTTGCGCGAAAAGCTGGTACTCGGCCGGGTTCTTGCCGCGCACCGCATGCTGCAGGCGGGAGACCGACTCCGGCGTCCAGGCATGGTCCTCGCCGCGCAGGCGGAAGGCATAGTCGCCGCCCACATCCAGCGCGCGCTGGTAGATCGGGTTCGAACCATAGGCATCGCGGTGGCGGCGGGACGCTTCCTCGGCGATCTCCTTCAGCCCGATGCCCTCAATGGTGGTGGCGGTGCCGGTGAAATACTGCTCGATGAACTTGCTGGAAAGGCCGACCGCGTCGAAAATCTGCGCCCCGCAATAGGACTGATAGGTGGAGATGCCCATCTTGGACATCACCTTGAGCACGCCCTTGCCCACAGCCTTGATGTAGTTCTTCTGCACTTCATAGGGCTTGAGCGGCAGCTTCTGGCTCTGGCGGATCTGCTCCAGCGTCTCTAAGGCGAGATAGGGATTGATCGCCTCGGCGCCATAACCGGCCAGGACGCAGAAATGATGCACTTCGCGGGCCTCGCCGGTTTCTACGACAAGCCCGGTCTGCATGCGCAGACCCTGACGCACCAGATGATGATGGATCGCCGCCGTCGCCAGCAGGGCGGGAATGGCGATGCGCTCCGGCGACGCGGCGCGGTCGGAAAGGATCAGGATGTTGTTGTCCGCCAGCACCGCGTCGGTGGCGTTGAGGCAGATGCGGGTCACCGCGTTGGAAAGGCCCTCGGCGCCCTCGGAAGCCGGCCAGGTGCAATCGATGGTGGCGGTGCGGAAGGCGCCGTCCACCAGCTCGCTGATGGAGCGGATCTTCTCGACATCGGCGTTGGTCAGCACCGGCTGGGAGACTTCCAGCCGCTTGTGGGCGCCGGCCTCGCGGCCCAGCAGGTTGGGGCGCGGCCCGATCATCGTCACCAGGCTCATCACCAGCTCCTCGCGGATCGGGTCGATCGGCGGATTGGTGACCTGGGCGAAGTTCTGCTTGAAGTAGTTGTAGAGCAGCTTGGGCTTCTTCGACAGCACCGCAAGCGGCGTGTCGGTGCCCATCGAGCCGAGTGGATCGTCGGCGTTTTTCGCCATCGGCTCGAGGAAGAAGCCGATATCCTCCTGGGTGTAGCCGAAGGCCTGCTGCTGATCGAGCAGAGCCGAAGGATCGTTGGCGGTGGGGCGGCGGTCCTCAGGCAGGTCGGGCAGTTCCTCCAGCTTGAACTGTGCCGCCTTCAGCCACTCCTCATAGGGCTCGGCGGCGGAGAATTTGGCCTTGATCTCCTCATCCTGGACGATGCGGCCTTCCTCGAAGTCGATCAGCAGCATCTTGCCCGGCTGCAGGCGCCACTTGCGGATGATCTTCTCCTCAGGAACCGGGATGACGCCCGATTCCGAAGCCAGGATCACCAGATCGTCGTCCGTGACGATATAGCGGGCAGGGCGCAGGCCATTGCGGTCCAGGGTGGCGCCGATCTGGCGGCCGTCGGTGAAGGCAATGGCGGCGGGGCCGTCCCACGGCTCCATCAGCGCGGCATGATATTCGTAGAAAGCCTTGCGCTTGGCATCCATCATCTTATTGCCGGCCCAAGCTTCCGGGATCAGCATCATCACCGCATGCGCCAGGGGATAGCCGCCGGCCAGCAGCAGCTCCAGCGCATTGTCCAGGCAGGCGGTGTCGCTTTGCCCGTGCGGAATCAGCGGCCACATCTTGTCGAGATCGGGCCCCAGCAGCTCCGATTGCATGGTGCGGCGGCGGGCGTTCATCCAGTTGACGTTGCCGCGCACCGTATTGATTTCGCCGTTATGGGCGATGAAGCGGTAGGGATGCGCCAGTTTCCAGGACGGGAAAGTGTTGGTGGAAAAACGCTGATGCACCAGCGCCACCGCCGAGATGGTGAGCGGATCAGCCAGGTCGCGGTAGAAGCGGCCGACGTCATGTGCCAATAGCAAGCCCTTGTAGACCACGGTGCGGGTCGAGAAGCTGGGCATATAGAGATCGTTGATCGCCGGCAGCTTGTGCTTCTTGGCCAGCGCCTCGAGCGGGTTCTGCGCCTGCTTGCGGATGGTCAGGAGCTTGCGCTCGAAAGCGTCCTGATCCTTGGTGTGCGGCCCGCGCGCGATGATGGCCTGGCGGATCAGCGGCATGCCGTCCAGCACGGTCTGGCCCAGGCCGGCCGGATCGGTCGGCACGTCGCGCCAGCCCAGCAGCTTCTGGCCCTCGACGCGAATGAAATGCTCGAACTGCTTGACCACAATTTCGCGCGCCTTGGCTTCGCGCGGCAGGAAGCACATGGCGACGGCGTATTCGCCCGGCGGCGGCAGCGGCACGCCGGCCTGCCTGGCCCATTGGCGGAACAGCGGATCGGGAATCTGGATCAGGATGCCGGCGCCGTCGCCCACCAGCGGGTCGGCGCCCACCGCGCCACGATGGTCGAGATTGATGAGAAGCTGCAGCCCCTGGCCAATGATGGCATGGGACTTCACGCCCTTGATGTTGGCGACGAAACCGACGCCGCACGAGTCATGCTCGTTCGACGGATCGTAGAGCCCCTGTTTCGGCGGCAGACCCATAAACCCCATACCTCAGTTGCGGACGCGGACTTCCAGCCACCAGCCCGGTGGAAAGCAAGGAAATCGCCCGTTCTTATAAGAATTATCCGCCATGTCATCATGTCGCCAGTTGCGGCGCAACATGACAGATGCGCGAAACCTGCGGTCCTTTGCCCCCCGGCGGATGGTTCGGGGAGCGTTGGAGTTTATGGTGTAAACTTATAGTTCAGGCCCGCCGCGGCGTCATGCCGGTGCGCTCCAGCTTGCCCCAGCCGACGAACGGACCCCTGAGGGCGGTGCTGATCGAGCGCAGCACCACATAATACATGATCTGGCGATAGCCGAAGCGCTGCAGCGGCAGCCACAACAGCAGCGTCCAATCCTCGCCCTTCTCCATCAGAAAGCCGATCGTCCCGGCCAGGAGGTCCACCAGGACAAAAGCCGCATAATAGCCCAGGACGATTTCCAGATTGGCGAAGCTGAAATCATCCGGGTGCTGGATGTAGGCGAGATACTGGCTGGCCAGTTGCCAGATCAGCAGCAGGTCGGCCACCGGCGCCAGCGCCGTCAGCAGAATCTGGAACAGCCAGACCTGGGGCAGCGCCACCATTCCCAGTTCGCCCTGGCGCGGATTGAAGGTGATGCGGCGATACTTCCACAGGCATTGCAGCGTGCCATAGGCCCAGCGGAAGCGTTGCTTGGCCAGGCCCTTCACCGTCACCGGCGCCTCGGTCCAGGCAATGGCGGTGGAATCGAAGCGCACGCGATAGCCGCGCGTCTGGATGGCGATGGTGAGATCCTGATCCTCCGCCAGCGTGTCGCCGGGAAAGCCGCCCAGTTCCTCCAGCACGCTGCGGCGCCAGGCGCCGACCGCGCCCGGCACCACGGTCAAGACGCCGATGGCCGAGAGCGCCCGCCGCTCCAAATTCTGCGCCACGATATATTCCAGCGCCTGCCAGCGGGTGATCATGTTGACCCGGTTGCCGACCTTGGCATTGCCCGCCACCGCGCCGACTTGCGGATCGGCGAACCAGCGCACCAGACGGCGAATGGTGTCAGGATTGAAATGGGTGTCGGCGTCCAGCGCCACCACCACCTCGCCATGGGCGTTGTTCAGGCCGATATTCAGCGCATTGGCCTTGCCGCCATTGGGCACCGAGATCACGCCGACGCGGGGTTCGCGCATGAAATGCGACTTGACGATATAGGCGGTGTGGTCCTTGGAGCCGTCGTCGATGACGATGACTTCCAGCCTGGGATAATCGGAAGCCAGAATGCCTTCGACGGTGGAAACGATCACTTTCTCTTCATTGAAGGCGGGAATCAGGACGCTGACCAGCGCCGCCTCGCCCATGGCCGGGGGCGGCGCCTCGCGGCGAAAGACTTTCTGCCAGAGAGCCAGGCCGCAGAGCAGCAGCAGCCGCAGCACGCCCAGCGCGATCGCACCCAGGAAACAGTAATAAAGCGTCTGGCCCACAGCGCTCAGGGTAAGAAAGACGATCCGGTCGCCATAAAGCGAGATCGTCACCGGCAGCGCCGGCATCACATCGTCACGCGTCAGGCAGACCGGTTTGCCCCGTGTCGCCACATTGCACATCAGGTCCGACACCGGCACGAACTGCCAGCCCTTGGCCCGCATCGTATCGATCAGGAGCGGCAGGAACTGCACCGCATTGCTGCGGTCGCCGCCTGAATCATGCATCAGGATGATGTTGCCCTTGAGATCGGGATTGGAATTGTAGACCAGGTCGAGCGTGCGCTTCATCATCTGCTCGGGCGTGTAGCCCTTCCAGTCCAGCGTCTCGATATTGGTGCTGACGGTGGTGTAGCCCAACCGCTGCGCCAGCTCTATCGGCGCTATCTCGGCGGCGTCGCCCGGTTCGGTGTCGGCGAGATAGGGCGGCCGGAACAGCCGCATCGAGCGGCCGGTCAGCGCCTCGAACAGGCGCTGGGTGGCGTTCAGCTCCACCCGCACCGCGCCCAGCGGCGTGTCGGCCAGGTTGGGATGGGTGTAAGTGTGGTTGCCGATCTCATGGCCTTCCGCCAACACCCGCTGCACCAGGCCGGGATGGGCCTCCATGTTGCCGCCGATCATGAAGAAGGTGGCGGGCACATGCTTGGCCTTGAGAATGTCGAGCAGTTGCGGCGTCCATTGCGGATCGGGCCCGTCATCGAAGGTGATGGCCAGCTTTTTCGTCGAAGCGCCCATCTGGCGCACGACATAGTTGGTGGGCAGCGCGGTGTAGCGTTCGTCGACGATGTCGCCGGTCCGCACATCGAAGGTGAGATCGCGGGCGCCGTTGGTGGGATCGGATTCCACCCAGAGGATTTCGCCCGATCCCGGCGTATAGGGAAATTCGTCCGCCGCGATATGCCGGAGCGAATCCGGCGCCGGAAGATTGTAGGGCCGCTGCAGCAGGGCGGTAATGGAGGGGTCTTCCATACCCAGCCGCCAGAAACCATAGCCCGCCGGCCGATAGGGGTCGGCGGCGTGGATCTGGTTGAAGGCGGTTACGGCGTCGAGGAACCAGACGTCATGCTCGCCATCGCTGTCCTCATAGCGGAAATGCGGGTTGTTGCTGGCATTATCGAAGGCGACGGTGGCGCCGGCGTCGCGCGCATACCCCATCGCATCACTGAATTGCAGTTGCGTCGCCTGGGTGTCGCCCTTGATCCAGTCAAAGCCGTAATTGGCGAACAGGACGATGGTGGCGGCAGGGTTCAGCGCCGCCATGCGCTTGTCGAGATTGCTTTCATACCAGTCCTGGCTGGTGATGGGCCCGGCTTCGCCGGACTGGTAGTGCTCGTCCAGCCCCATCAGCATGGTGTAATCGACCACGCTGGCGAAGCTGGCCAGGGGCCATTTGTCGTCGTCGAAAGGCGCGGTCACCGCCACGATCCAGCCCGGGCCGGAAAAGCTGGCCGACAGTTCGGAAAGGAACAGCTTGAAATTGCCATAGGACGCAGGCGGCACATATTCGAAATCCACCACCACGCCCTGCAGCCTGTTGGCGGCGACGAAGTTGTCCAGCTGGGCGATCAATGCGTCGCGGCGGTTCTTGTCGGCCAGCAGCTTCCCCAATTCCGGGCCATACCATTTGCCGCCGCTGGCGTTCTGCAGGATCGGCAGGATCGCCACGCCGGGCTTGACGCCGCGCATGTAATCCAGCGACGAGCGGTCAAGGGTGGACTTGAAGTCCAGATTGGGTCCGTCCAGCGCGAACCAGGTGGGCACCACCCAGTCCAGATGCGGCAGGTTGCGCTTGAGCGACGGCAGGCTGGTGCCGACGGACCCGGCCCAGTTGACATAGAAACCAACCGCCAGCGGCCGGCCCTTCTGCGGCTTCAAGATGGATGGCAGCACCCGGTCAGGAACAAATTGGGCGGCACGGCGCCCGGCGAAATCCTGCCGCTGCCGCCGCCGCCGCGCCGCCGCCGCCAGCTGTTCGGCCGAGGCCACCAGGCTGGGCTTCTGCGCCCGCGCCTCGATGCGCAGGGCGCGGGCCCTTTCCGGCGGGCTGAGGTCGCGGCCGGGCGGGGTGATGAGCAGGTTGGTGACGAAACCGATGCCGATCACGGTTCCCAGGATGGCGAGGGCCCAGCCGAGATAGGCAAGGCGCACGGCCCGCCGGCCGCTGGCATCGAAAAAGACCGGTTTGTTGGCCATGGGGTTTCAGTCGCCTGCGGCGCCTGCCGCAGGATTGTCATACAACTGCGCCATTCAGGCGCAAAGAGGGCAAAACCCTACAGGATACCCCTTGGCCGCGCTTCCGCACGCGTTATAAGGGCGCAACCTTTCAGCATGAGAAGCATCGTGTCCTCCTATAATTGTTCGAAGTGTCCCGGGTACTGCTGTTCCTATCCTCTGATCCCTCTCAAGAAGCGCGACGTTGAGCGCCTGGCCGGGCATTTCAGCCTTTCCTTCGAGCAGGCGCGCAAGAAATTCACCAAGGTGGATGGCGACGAGCCCTATGCCATGCGCCGCAAGAGCGACAAGCACTTCGGACGCATCTGCCGCTTCTTCGACACTGAGGCGCGCCGCTGCACCGTATATACAGCACGGCCTGCTATCTGCCGCGAATATCCCGGCGGCGGCTGCGGCTATTACGACTTCCTGCGTTCCGAGCGCGCCACCCAGGAAGATCCCACCCACATCGCCTCGACCTGGAATCGCTGAGCGAGGTTGCTGCGCCGCAGCATCGTGCTGTGGCGGCTGCTTGTCTTGAAGGCCGCATCCGTTATTGTCCTGCGCAATAAAACGTATGCATTGCCTTAAAGGGGGGCGCTCTTCATGACATGGAACCAGGTCTATGACCCGCTGGGAAATCCGGTGCTGTCGACGATAATCGCCGCCGTTCCAATCGTCCTGCTGCTGATCATGATCGCCACCAACAAGGTCAAGGCCTATTGGGCTTCGCTGATCGCCCTGGTCCTCACCTTCCTGATTGCCGTTTTCGTCTTCAACATGCCGGCGGGCATGGCGGGCAAGTCCGCCACCTACGGCGCCGTCAGCGGCTTCTGGACCATCGGCTGGATCGTCCTCAACGTCATCTTCCTCTACAACCTGACCAAGGAAAAAGGCCTGTTCCAGGTCTTCCAGCATTCGCTGGGCCGGGTCACGCCCGACCGGCGGCTGCAGATCCTGCTGATCCCTTTCTGCTTCGGCTCCTTCTTTGAGGGCGCGGCCGGCTTCGGCACCCCGGTGGCAGTTTGCTGCGCCATGCTGATGGGCCTGGGTTTCTCGCCGCTGACTTCGGCGGCGATGTCGCTGTTCGCCAATACCGCCGTGGTGGCCTTCGGCGCCCTAGGTGCCCCCATCACCGCCCTGGCGACCTCCACTGGCATTGACGCCATCACCCTGGGCAAGGCCATCGGCATGCAGTCGGTGCCCTTCTCGCTCTTCATTCCCTTCTTCATGCTGTGGATGTTCTGCGGCTGGAAGAAGATGATGGAGGTCTGGCCCGCCATCGTGGTGGCGGCGCTGTCATTCACCATCCCGCAATTCCTGATCTCCTGGTATTCCAATCCCTATATCGTGGATGTCGCGTCGGGCGGCATTTCGCTGGCGACGCTGGTACTGTTCCTGCGGGTCTGGAAGCCCAAGAATGTCATTACCGACCCGGCGATGCGCTTCAAGGACGACTCCCATGATGCGGTGAAGCGGGCAGAGCCCTTGGCGCAACTGCCGACCGGCAAGCAGGTATTCAATGCCTGGGTGCCCTGGCTGATCCTCTGCGTCCTCTTGGCCTTCTGGGCCACGCCGTTCTGGAAAACCCTGGGCAATCATCTGTTCGATCCGGTCTATCATGTGCCAGGCTTGGATAAGCTGGTCATCCCGGGGACAGAGATCGTCACCAAACCCATACCGCTGGCTGTCGCCTTCAGCTGGACCTTGCTCACCTATTCGGGCACTGGGGTCTTGCTCTCGGGCTTAATCGCCGGCCTGGTGATGGGCTTCTCGCCCATGGCGCTGATCCAGCGCTGGTTCAAGACGATCTACCTGGTGCGCTATGCGCTGATCACCATCGTCCTGATGGTGTCGCTGGCGACCCTGACCGGCTCCTCGGGCATCCAGGGTACGCTGGGCCTGGCCTTCGCAGCCACCGGCTCGCTCTATCCCTTCTCTGGCGCACTGCTGGGCTGGCTGGGCGTTGCGGCGACGGGCTCGGACACCAATGCCAACCTGTTGTTCGGCGGTCTGCAGGTCGTGACTTCGACCAAACTGCATATCAGCAACGTGCTGATGGCGGCGGCCAACTCCACCGGCGGCTGTATGGGCAAGCCCATCTCCATCGCCACACTGTGCATCGCCGTGGCGGCGACGGGCTGGACCGGCAGCGAAGGCAAGATTCTGCGCTTCGTCTTCCCGTCCGCCGTTTTCCTGGTGCTGCTGGTGGGCATCTTCGTGATGCTGCAGGCCAACCTGCCCTTCCTGGCCTTCACCATCCCGTCGCTGCCGGGCATGTGACAGCGACATAAGCGCTTGTGTCAAAAGGCCGGACGTGAGTCCGGCCTTTTCATTTTGACCGCGCGGGCGGGGGCCTTTACCGTGCCGCCCTGCTGGAAAATCCCAAAAAGACGAGCCTCATGACAAACCGGATCGAGAAAAACGGCCTTCAGATCAGCGCCGAACTGCATGACTTCATCAGCCGCGAGGCCCTGCCCGGCAGCAGCGTGGACGAAGCCAAATTCTGGGCGGGCTTTTCCGAACTGGCGCACCGGCTGGCGCCGCAGAACAAGGCGCTCTTGGCCGAGCGCGACCGGCTGCAGGCGGCGATTGACGATTGGCACAAGCAACGCAAGGGCAAGCCACATGACGCCGCCGAGTACCGCGCCTTCCTGGAGAGCATTGGCTATCTGGTGAAGGAGGGCGGCGCCTTCCAGATCGGTACGCAAAATGTGGACCCGGAGATCGCCATAGTGGCGGGTCCGCAGCTGGTGGTGCCGCTGACCAATGCCCGCTTCGCCCTCAACGCCGCCAATGCGCGCTGGGGCAGTCTGTATGACGCGCTTTACGGCACCGACGTGATTGCGCAGGACGGCGAGCTCGCCGCTGGACGCGGTTATAACGAGAAGCGCGGCGCTGCCGTGATCGCTTACGCCCGCGCGGCGCTGGACCAGGCCGTGCCGCTGGCTGGCGGTTCGTGGAAGGACGCTGCCGGCTTTGCCGTCAAGAACGGCAGGCTGGAACCGGCGCTGAGAGACCCGTCGCTGTTCAAGGGTTATGTGGGTGATGCGGCGACGGCGTCGCTGCTGCTGTTCGGGCATAACGGCCTGCACATCGAAGTGCATCTCGACCGCTCAACGCCCATCGGTAGGACCGACAAGGCCGGCATCAGCGATGTGGTTCTGGAAAGCGCCATCACCACCATCATGGATTGCGAGGACTCCATCGCCGCGGTGGATGCGCAGGACAAGGTGCTGGCTTATGACAACTGGCTGGGACTGGCCAAGGGCACGCTGACCGCCACTTTTGACAAGGGCGGCAAATCCATGACCCGTGCCCTCAATCCGGACCGCGAATATACCGCGCCGGACGGCTCGCGCGTCACCCTTCCCGGCCGCAGTCTGCTGTTCATCCGCAATGTCGGCCATCTGATGACCAACGACGCCATCCTGCTGAAGGACGGCAGCGAAATCCCCGAGGGCATTCTCGATGGCGTCGTCACCAGCCTGATTTCGCTGCATGACGTGCGGCGCCCAAAAGAAGGCGATAAGCGCGGGCTTTCCAACAGCCGCAAGGGCTCGATCTATATCGTCAAGCCCAAGATGCACGGACCGAAAGAAGCCGCGTTCGCCAACACGCTGTTCGACGCCATCGAGGACGTGCTGGGCCTTCCCCGCCACACGCTGAAGATCGGCGTAATGGATGAGGAGCGCCGCACCTCCACCAACCTCAAGGAAGTGATCCGGGCGGTCGCGGACCGTATCGTCTTCATCAACACCGGCTTCCTCGACCGCACCGGCGATGAGATGCACACTTCGATGTATGCCGGGCCGATGATCCCCAAGGGCGAGATGAAAACCTCGACCTGGCTGCTGGCCTATGAAAACCAGAATGTCGATATCGGCCTGGAATGCGGCCTGCCGGGCAAGGCCCAGATCGGCAAGGGCATGTGGGCGATGCCGGACAAGATGGCGGACATGATGAAGGCCAAGATTGGCCATCCCCAAGCCGGCGCCTCCTGTGCCTGGGTGCCTTCGCCCACAGCAGCGACGCTGCATGCGTTGCACTACCATCAGGTCAGCGTGGCGGCGCGGCAGCAGGAATTGAAATCGCGCGCCCGCGCCAAGCTGTCGGACATTCTCACCATTCCGGTGGCCGACCGCCCCAACTGGCAGCCCGACGCCATCCAGAAGGAACTCGACAACAACGCCCAGGGCATTCTCGGTTATGTGGTGCGCTGGGTGGACCAAGGCGTCGGCTGCTCCAAGGTGCCGGACATCAACAATGTCGGGCTGATGGAAGACCGCGCGACGCTGCGCATTTCCTCGCAGCACATCGCCAACTGGCTGGAGCATGGCGTCACCAATGTCGCGCAGGTGAACGAGACCCTCAAGCGCATGGCGGCGGTGGTGGACAAGCAGAATGCGGGCGATCCGCTTTACCAGCCGATGGCGCCCGGTTTCAACGGCATCGCCTTTGCGGCGGCCTGCGATCTGGTGTTCAAGGGCAAGGAACAGCCCAGCGGTTACACCGAGCCGCTGCTGCATGAGGCGCGGCGCAAGCTCAAAGGCGACTAGGCCGAAGCGCCCAGCGCCTTCAGGATCGCGTCGGTCATCGCCGTGGTGCCGACCTTGTTCATGCCCGGCTGCATGATGTCGCCGGTGCGATAGCCATCCGCCAGCACCGCATCAACAGCCTTTTCCAATCGCGCCGCTTCATCCTTCAGACCGAAGGAATAGCGCAGGCACATGGCGAAAGAGAGAATGGAGGCGATGGGATTGGCCAGGCCCTGGCCGGCGATGTCGGGTGCGGAACCGTGGATCGGTTCATACAACGCCGACGGCAGGCCGTTCGGCTTCTTGTCGCCCAGCGACGCCGACGGCAGCATGCCGATGGAGCCGGTGAGCTGGGCGGCTTCGTCAGACAGCACGTCGCCGAAGAGATTGTCGGTCACCAGCACATCGAACTGCTTGGGATTGCGTACCAGCTGCATGGCGGCGTTGTCGGCCAGGATATGGTGCAGCTCGACGTCGGCGTATTCGCGCTTGTGCAGTTCGGTAATGACTTCTTTCCACAGCACGCCGGTGACCATCACATTGGACTTTTCGGCGCTGTGCACCTTGTTGCTGCGCAGCCGCGCCATCTCGAAGGCGACGCGGCAGACGCGCACGATCTCGCTGGTGGTATAGACACCGCTGTCGACCGCACGTTTCTGGCCATCCGGCAGGGTCGTGGTTTCTTTCGGCTCGCCGAAATAAACGCCGCCCATCAGCTCGCGCACGATCAGGATGTCCAGACCCGCCACGATCTCGGGCTTGAGGGTGGAGGCATCCTTCAAGGCGTCGAAACACAGTGCGGGACGCAGATTGGCGTACACGCCCATGTCCTTGCGCACACGCAGCAGGCCACGTTCGGCGCGCTGGGCGAAAGGAAGACCATCCCATTTGGGGCCGCCCACCGAGCCCATCAGCACGGCGTCGGCGGCGATGGCCTTGACGAAGGTCTCGTCGGGGTCGGGCCGTCCGGTGGCGTCGATCGCGGCGCCGCCCAACAGGGCGGTCTCGGTCTGGTAGGGAAGGCCCTTGCGGCCGTACCAGCCCACTACGCGCATGGTGGCGTCCAGCACTTCCGGGCCGATACCGTCGCCCGGAAGCAACAGCAGCTTGTATTCGTTCATGATGGAGTCCTCGAACTTAAACCCAGGGCGCCTGGGCTTTGTGATCTTTTTCGTAGGCCGAAATCTTGTCCTCGGCGCGCAGGGTCAGGCCGATATCGTCCCAGCCATTGAGCAGGCACTGCTTGCGGAAGGGATCGACCTCGAACGTCACTATGCCGCCATCGGGGCCGCGGATTTCCTGCTTCTCCAGGTCGATGGTTATCACGGCGTTGGCGCCGCGTTCGGCGTCGTCCATCAGCTTGTCCACGTCGCTTTGCGGCAGCTTGATCGGCAAGATGCCGTTCTTGAAGCAGTTGTTGTAGAAAATGTCGGCGAAGCTGGTGGCGATGACGCAGCGGATGCCGAAATCCAGCAGCGCCCAGGGCGCGTGCTCGCGCGAGGAGCCGCAGCCGAAATTCTCCCCCGTGACCAGAATCTGCGCCTTGCGGTATTGCGGCTTGTTGAGCACGAAATCCGGATTGTCGCTGCCGTCCGGCTTGTGGCGCATCTCGTCGAACAGCGCCTTGCCCAGGCCGGTGCGGTGGATGGTCTTCAGATACTGTTTGGGGATGATCATGTCGGTATCGACATTGATCATGGGAAGCGGGGCGGCGACGCCCTCCAGCTTGATGAATTTGTCCATGGCGGGCCGGACCATAAGGATTTCCCCCGGCCGAATCCACGGCAAAGGGAACCAGAACGGCGGGCTCTCTTTATTAATGGGGCTCCTATTTATAGGACCAGCAGGGAGATACCGCCATGGCACGCAAATATTCCAAGGCCGCCGGGAAGAAAGTCAAAAGGGCGATGCATGAGATGCAGGAAGGCACGCTGAAAAGCGGCCGCAGCGGCAAAAAGGTGA
>Ga0265318_10001407_pt1 | contig 14218 bp, 14 predicted proteins | sample 4821metaG_FD_192431 | JGI IMG/M metagenome (GOLD analysis project Ga0265318, IMG submission 192431) | Rhizosphere microbial communities from Carex aquatilis grown in University of Washington, Seatle, WA, United States - 4-8-21 metaG | ecosystem: Host-associated > Plants > Roots > Rhizosphere >... | reverse complement strand
GACTCCACCGTGTCGGCCAACGCAGACGGCACCCCGCTGCAAAAACAGCGCAACATGTTTGTCTATGCGGAGGGCGGCGTGCCAGCCACGGATCGTGGCCAGCGCCTCTACCACAGCGCGCAATTCGACACGATGGACAACTGGAACACCGTCGAGCTGTTCACTGCGGAAAACAGCGCGGTGCACGTCGTCAACGGCCACGTCAACAACTACGTCTACAATCTTCAACTCCCCAACAACGGCGGCCCGATGGTGCAGGGTAAAATTCTTTTGCAGGAGGAAAACAACGAGCTGTTCTACCGCAAAGTCGAAATCAAGCCGCGCTTTACCGACCGGTTCGGCGGCCCGCCGTATAAGGTTCTGGCTTTTGGCTCACCCGCCGCCGCGAACGCCGCCGCCGCGATTAAACTCCTTGGCCAGCAAAATAATTTCACCGCCGACCCCGCCACCGACCCCGTGGTCTTCACCGATGCTAACTTGAAACAATACAAGGTTGTGATCGTGCTGGACGCCGGAGTCAGCGCCTTAAACGCCGCGCAGCAGCAAGCCTTCCAGCGCTTTATCGAGGCGGGCGGCGGCTACGTCGGGGTCTCGGCCGCGGCCGCGCCCCTGCCCAACTGGGCTTGGTATGGCAAGCTCGCCGGCGCCTCCCTGGGCAAAGCGCCCAGCGCGCTCGTCGCCGCGACGCTTAAATTGGATAATCCCTATCACGCCGCGACCTCCTCGCTCCCTTTGAATTGGGCGCATGTGGACAGCTGGCCCAACTTCCAGGCCAGCCCCCGCGCCGCCGTGCAGGTGCTCGCCTCGGTGGACGAGTCCACCTACGCCGGCGGCACGATGGGTGCGGACCACCCGGTCGCCTGGTGCCAGGATTACGACGGCGGCCGCGCCTTTTACACGGCGCTCGGCGCGGCCCCGGAAGATTACAAGGATCCGCTCTTTCTCATTCACCTCCTCGGCGGCATCATGTATGCGGCGGCCACCGACGGCACTGCGCCCCCGGGGGCGACGGTGCTCTTCAATGGCAAGGACGTTTCGCAATGGGTAGGCAAGGACAACGCGACTTTCCCGTGGAATTTCCACGATGGCGTCATTGAGCCTTTCCCTGCCACCTACCCCAACGGGGTGCGCGTCATGGTCGGCGATATTCACTCGAAGGAAACCTACACGGACTTCCAACTGCATGTGGAATTCAAGGTTCCCGGCACTAAAAATCCCAACACCCGCGATGCCAATTCCAACGAGCAGGCGCGCGGCAACAGCGGCGTGTATTTGCAGGGCCGCTACGAGTGCCAGATCCTCGACACCTACGACCATCCGATGCAGGACATGAACGATGAAGGGGCCGTTTACGGCATCAAGGACCCCCTCGTCAATGCGGCGCTCCCCGCCGAACTCTGGCAGAGCTACGACATCACTTTCCACGCCGCCCGCTGGCAGGACGGCAAGAAAATCGCCAACGCCCGCGTCACCTCTTACCTCAACGGCGTCCTGGTGCAGGACAACACCGAAATTCCGAAAGCCACGCAAAGCAGCCAGTTGCCTGACGGCCCGGAGCCTGGCCCCATTGGCCTGCAAGACCACCTGAACCCGGTGCAATTCCTCTACGTCTGGGTCAGGCCGTTGACGGAGGCAAAGTAAGTTGGTTCAAGCCGACTTTTTCATAAACTCCAGCACCTCGCGCAGCGATTCCGCCCGCGCCAAAGCGAGGAGTTGAATTTCCGTTGGAACCGGCGCCAAGTCGGGAATCCACAGCACCTGTGCGCCCGCCGCGTGGGCCGCGCGCAGGCCCGGCTCGGAATCCTCGAACACGCCGCAATTTTCCGCGGCCACGCCGAGTGCCGCCGCTGCGCGGAGGTACATGTCCGGCGCGGGTTTGCCATGCTCGACTTGGTCGCCGCCGATGACGGCCTGAAAATACCCGCGCAAATTTGCCAGGGCCAGCTTGCGCTCGGCTTTCACGGTGCGAGTCGAGGTCGCCACCGCGCACCGCCGGCCCTGCGCCCTAAGCCACGCGAGCAACTCCTCCGCGCCGTCTTTCACCGGCACGCCTTGCGCGAGCAGAATTTCGTAATGCTTTTCCGAAGACTCAATCAGTTGGGTCGCCAGCGCGTCGCCGCCCACTTGTTTGGCCAGCCGCCCGTGGATGTCGCCCATGCGCCGGCCGATGAGTTCCAGAAAGGCGTCCTCCGCCAGCGGCACGCCCAGTTCATCGGCGGCGGCGTGCAGCGCGCGGCGCGACAGCCGCTCGGTGTCGAAGAGCAGGCCGTCCATGTCAAAGACAAACGCCGCGCAATCGTGCAGGAAATTCATGGCGGTCTTTACCGCGAAGACGCAAAGGGCGCAAAGGGATAAATTTTCCCACGCAAAATTCTTTGCGTTCCTCGCGCCTTTGCGGTTAATTCCGCTCCATGCCCTCGCTCGACCAGATTGTCGCCTACTGCGACCGGCGCATCCGCGTGCGCGCAATCGCCGATTTCCCCGGGGCGCTCAACGGACTCCAGGTGGCGAACTCTGGCCGCGTCACAAAAATTGGCGCGGCGGTGGATGCTGGGCTGGGAACATTTGCGCTGGCGGCGGCGGCGGGGGTCAATTTTTTGATTGTGCACCACGGGATGTTTTGGGACGGCGCTCAGCCCGTCACCGGCGCGAATCGCGCGCGGTTAAAAACACTGCTCGACGCCGATTGCGCGGTTTACTCCGCGCACCTGCCGCTTGATGCGCATCCGCAAATCGGCAACAATGCGCTCATTGCGCGCGCGCTGGGGCTGAAGGTTTCCGGGTGGGGCGTCCCATATCAAGGCACCCCCATCGCGGCGTTGGTGGCGAAAGCGCCCGCGCGCCCGGCGTTGCGGAAAAAACTGGAAAAACTTTTTCCGCGCTGCGTCACTGCCATCGAATTCGGCCCCGCGCAGCCGCGCAAGCTGGCGATTTTGAGCGGCAGCGGCACCTCGTGCATCGCGCATTTGCCTGAGTTGGGTGTGGACACGCTGGTGACGGGGGAGTTGAAGCAGTCCGCCTTCAACGCTGCGCAGGAGGCCGGCCTGAATTTGTATATCTGCGGGCATTACGCGACGGAAGTTTTCGGCGTTTGCGCGCTGGCGAAGGAATGCGCGGCGCGGTTTCGGGCGCCGTGGGAATTTCTCGACACCGGCTGCCCGCTCTGATTTTTTACCCCTATGAAAACCTTTGGCTTACTCCACGGCGCGAACCTCGACCGCCTCGGGAAACGCGAGACGAAAATTTACGGCTCCGGCACCTTGGCCGACCTCGAAGCGCGTGTGCGCAAGGAAGCCAAGGAACTCGGCGTGAAAGTGGAGTGCTTTCAGTCCAACCACGAAGGCGCGCTCATGGAGCAAATCGCGCAATGGGCCGACGCCGGAGTGGCGGGCATCATCCTCAACTCCGGCGCGCTCACGCACACGAGCGTGGCGCTGCGTGACGCCATTTCCGGCAGCGATCTGCCGTGTGTCGAGGTGCATATTTCAAATATCTACAAGCGCGAGGAATTCCGCCACAAGTCCTACACCGCCGGGGTTTGCGTCGGCCTCATTTCCGGCCTCGGCGTCGAGGGCTACCTCGCCGCACTGCGCTTTTTGAGCGGGATGAAAAAGTAGAGGTGGATTTAAGTTTTCGTGCTGCCAGCGTTTTCGCGGGCCATCAGCATGGACCAGTATTTGACGAGGTAGCCCGCGCCGGAAAAGGCCGTCAGCGCCGCCGCCGCCACAAACAGCCACAGGCCGATGACTTGTGCGTCTCGCCCCGCTGTGGCTTGGTGGAAATCCACCTCCAGCGCGTGCGCGAGCAGCAGCACCGACACGTTGACGAGTTGCAGCACGGTCTTGATTTTACCCGTGCTTTCCGCCGCGAGGACGCGCCCCTGGCTCGCCGCCACCAACCGCAGGCCGGTAACCAGAAATTCCCGCGCGAAAATAATCAGCACCAAAAACAGCGCCCAATCCGGTAGCAGCGCGGTTTTCGCGCCAGGCATCGGCACGAGCATCGCAATCATCACACCGACAATCAGCACCTTGTCCGTCAGCGCGTCCATCAGCTTGCCAAAATTGGACACGACTTTCATGCGGCGCGCAAGGTAGCCGTCGAGCCAGTCCGACGCGCCGCCCAGCACAAACACGATGAACGCCGCCGTCGCCGCCCCGGGGACTTGCACGAACAGCAAGGCGACAATCACCAGCAGCGCGGGCACGCGCGAGAGGGTGATGAGGTTGGGCCAGTTCATGGCGGGGGCGCGCCACGGCGCGGGAGGCGGGGTGGGGCGCGCCCGCCGCGAATCGGCTTGCGTCTCCGGCCCGGACAAGGGAACTTAAGCAGGCGGCCACGCCTTTGGCCAGACGATTTTGGAATACCCCTCGCGCGCATGAAACTCGCCATTTATCCCGGCACTTTTGACCCCGTGACGCACGGCCATCTCGATGTGATGCGCCGGGCCTGCCGCTTGTTTGACGAGGTCATCGTCGCCGTCGCGCCGAATGCGACGAAGACGCCGCTCTTCACCGCCAAGGAGCGCATGGCGCTGCTGAAGCCGCACATGAAGTCGCTGCCCAACGCGCGGCTGGCGCTGCTCGACGGCCTGACGGTGGATTTCGCCAAAAAGCGCGGGGCGGTCGCGCTCATCCGTGGCCTGCGCGCGGTGTCGGACTTCGAATACGAATTCCAAATGGCGCAGATGAACCGGCACCTCGACGATTCGATCGAGACGATATTCCTCATGCCGAGCCACACGTTTTTCTACACCAGCTCGCAGATTGTGAAGCAGGTATGCCGGGTGGATTCGTCGCGGCTCAGCCAATTTGTGCCCGACAATGTGCTCGCGGCGCTGAAGAAAAAATTCGCGGGGAAGTGACCCATGTCCGGCTCCCCCTCCCACGATCCCCTGCACGGCGTCACGCTGGAAATGATGCTGAACCGGCTGGTGGAGCGCGTGGGCTGGCGGGAAATGGGCCGGTTGATTGACATTCGGTGTTTCAATTTCAACCCCAGCGTCAAATCCAGCCTGCAATTTTTGCGCCGAACGCCCTGGGCGAGAAAGAAGGTGGAGGAGTTGTATTTGCAATCTCTACAATGAGGCCGTTTTTTCCAGCGTCGCAATATTTTCAATGTGCCGCGTTTGTGGAAACATATCGAACGGTTGTGCGTGGAGGAGACGGTAGCCGCCGGCGACGAGGATTTTCAAATCACGGGCCTGGGTGGCGGGGTCGCACGAGACATAGACGATGCGCACCGGGCCGAAGGTGATGAGTTGCTGGAGAAACGATTCGTCGCAGCCGGCGCGCGGCGGGTCAATAAGCACGGCGGCCTCTTTGACGGGAAATTTTTCCCCGGCAAAAATTTGGGCGGCGTCACCGACGATGAATTCGCAATTTTCCGCCCGGTTCAGCACGGCGTTTTGCCGGGCGCGGCGCACGGCGTCCGGGTTGACCTCAATGCCGACGCACCGGTCGAATTTATTCCGCCCGCAGAGCGCAAACACGCCGACGCCGCAATAGATATCGAGCAGATACTTCACTTGGCCAGCTTTCGCTTCGCCCAGCGCGTATTCGACCAGCTCCGGCAAAATATACGGGTTGTTCTGGAAAAAATCGCCGGCATGGAATTGAAACTGCGTGTCGCCGATTTTGGCCGACACCAAATTGACCGGATCGGTGACGACGCCCTCACGCGTTTCCCGCAGGAGCAGCGAGCCAGCGCGCCGGATTTTGTCTAATCTCGCGATCAAGCCGTTGCGCACGGCGGGCAGCGCGGCGTTGATGGCCTCGGTCGCAATCGGGCACTGCGGCACATCCACGACGGCGTCCCGGCTGCCGAGGCGCAGAAATCCGATGGGAAACGCGCCTTCGCGCCGGGGCCGGTTGTAATGCGGCGTGATCTTCGAGCGGTAATGGAATTGGCGCGGCGAGGGATGCGTCGGGCGCACGTCGGCGTCCGGCAGGCCGCCAATGCGCGCCAGCACCTCGCGCACCTGGCGCTGCTTCCACGCGAGTTGCTCCTCGTAGGCAAGATGCTGATACTGGCAGCCGCCACATTCGCCGAACAGCGGGCACTCCGCCGCGCGCCGCGCGGGCGAGGGCTTGAGCACCTCGGCCAGGTCCGCCTCGGAATAATTGGCGCGGTTGCGGTAGACGCGCGCGCGCACGGTCTCGCCCGGCAGCGCAAACGGGACCATCACGACCCAGCCGTCCACGCGTCCGAGGCCCACGCCGAGGTTGGTCAGCGTTTCGACCTCAAGCGTGATTTCCTGATGGTAGGCGAATGGTTTCGCGTTGAAGTTGGGCGGCGGCGGCATGGCGAAAATGGTTTGATAGATTGACGCACCGCCCCCGCAAACGCTAGACAAACTTCCTGCTTTCATGGAAATCGAATTCGTCCAGAGCCGCCAGAACCCGCGGGTGCAAAACCTCGCGCGATTGCGCGAGCGGCCGCACCGCGACGCGCAGCAGCGGTTCCTGGTCGAGGGCCGCCGCGAACTGGAACGCGCGCTGGCCCGCAGCGTCATCGAGGAGATCTATTTTTGTCCGGAGCATTTCCGCGATGACTCCAGCCAAGCCTTGATTGACCGCGCGGCGCAGCAAGGCGCGGCGCTCTGCCGCCTGGCACCGGCGGCGTTCGACAAAGTCACGCAGCGCGAGGGGCCGGACGGTTTGCTCGGCGTGGCCCGCGCCTGGAAATTGGCGCTGGCGGAGATGAAACTCTCCCCGGCTCCGCTGCTGCTGGTAGTTGAGAGCGTGGAAAAACCCGGCAACCTCGGCGCGTTGCTGCGCTCCGCCGACGCCGCGGGGGTGGATGCCGTCGTCGTCTGCGACCCGGTGACGGATTTGTTCAACCCGCAAGTGGTGCGCAATTCACAGGGCGCGTTGTTCAGTGTGCCCGTGGCGGTGGCGGCGCCGGAGGAGGCGCGGGGTTATTTGCGCTCCAAAAAAATCGCGATTGTGGCCACTTCGCCGGACGCGAAACTCGATTACTGGGAGGTGGATTTGCGCGCGCCGGCGGCCATCGTCGTCGGCGGCGAGAAGGACGGGTTGACGCCTTTTTGGATCGAGGCAGCGACCGCGCGGGCGCGTATTCCCATGGCGGGCCAGGCTGATTCGCTGAATGTCGCCGCCGCGGCCACGCTGGTGTTGTTCGAGGCGGTGCGGCAAAGAAGGCGGTAGAATGGAAGATGAAAGATGGAAAACGGAAAAACTGGGCCGATCGCATTCATTTTTTCATTTTCAATCTTTCCATGGCCGTTATTTCCCCAGCAACGCCACCAATTCCCGCGCCATGCGCGGGTAGGTCACCAGTGCTTGATGATGCGGCAGATTCACGCGCACGTTGCGCCCGACGGGCAATTGCGAGCTGCGCGGCGGCACGATGATGAGGTCGAAGGGTGTCCAATACGACGCGACGAGAATGCCTTCGAGACGGTCGGTATCGCGGGCGAGGTCGCGCAAAAATGCGCTGCCGGGCCGCAATTCTCGCACGCCGCGCCCCGGCAGCAGCCACGCCATCCAGGTGCCGTGGTGCGGCGAGGCGAGCGTCACCAGTTTGCGCACGCGGGCGCGCCCGCCGTGGCGCTGGACAAAAATGCGCGCGACCATGCCGCCCATGCTGTGGCCGATGACATCGCAGCGTTCACCGGGAGCGAGATTATCTTCCAGGAATTCGCCGAACTGCCGCGCCAGTTCGTCGAGGCCAGCGGCCCCGCTGTTGGGTTTCAAATCGGGCGTCAACACCCGGCGATCGGCGCGGAGAAAGGCCTGGCGCAGCCGCTCCATCAACCGGTGGTCGCGAAAAATTCCATGCACAATCACGACCGGCGGCAAGTCCGCGCCCGCGGCATTTTTTGCGGACGAAGCGACTGGCGGTTTCATGACTGCCCTCGCAGGATGGCGCGGCCGGTTTCCCGGAGATTGGCGAAAGTGAACGGCCCGTGACTGCCGGGCGGCCAGGGGCAGGCAAAGCCGTCGGCTTTCACGGGCGCGAGCAATTTTCGCAGGGTCTCGCGGTGTTGTTGCACGCGTTCGAGCGTAGCGGCGCGCACGAATTGGGGGTCGAGCTGGCGCGCCTTTAATGTCTGCACCGCCGCGGCGATTTTTTCCGGCTCCGGGTCGCAGACGATGACGAAGCGGTCGTCCCAAAACGTGTCGCGCCCGCCGAGGCTGGGTGTCGAAACCACCGGCAGCCCGCAGAGCAAATACTCCATGCTGACAAACATAGCGCCTTCCATCGCGGAGAGCGCCAGCCCGACGTGCGCGCGGCTGTAGAACGCCACCATTTGTTCCGGCGTGACTTTTTCCTCGTGGCTTTTGCTGTCCTTCAGCCACGCGGCGTGCGCGAGGACGCGGCGGGTTTCCTCCTCATAGGCGCCGCGGTGCGTGCCCGCGTAGGAATACGTCAGCAACATCAGTGAGCGCACCTGCGCGGCGAGCGGGTGGCGTTTGTAGGGGGAGAGCGCGGCGTTGTAAACGGCGTCAAACTCCTTCGCTGCGCCGGGTAGCGGGTGGAAAACATTTTCATTGATGAACGCGTTTTGATTGCAAAAAACCGCCTCCAGTCCGGCGGCGCGCAAGGGCTCGACGGTGAAGGCCTCATTGCACAAGAAAACGTGGCGGTGTTGCGGAAATCGCGTGCGGCGTTTTTGGATTTCTGCCGCGATCCCGGGCAGGGATTCGAGGGTCGTGCACCAAGGGAACAAATAGAGCAGAATCAGCGGCCGGGCGCGCAATTCGTGTTGCAGCGCGTAATCGTCCTTGCCCCACCAAAGGTAAACCAGAGGCGGATCGCGCGAAAGGACGTGGAGGTGGTTTGCGTTGCGCTCGTGCCACCACCGCCGCGCGGCGTTGCGCCCGTTCGCGCGCCAAAGGCGTCCGGCGAAAATGGCATCCTCAATCCAGTGCGGGAGCATGAGCGGGTGGAGGTAGGTGACGGGGCAAAGAGCGAAGGCAGGGCACGTTATTGATTAATAATCAAAATACTCTCCACTGGGCTGTCGAAGAAATTTTTGATGGTAAAGTGGTTGCTGCGCAAAAGACTGAGGATATCCCGTGTGGGCCAGTTACCAACATCCAGGTAGATCACCTTGGGTGGGAACCCATGCACGAGGCTCAGCTGGTGAAAATCCCAGTCTTTGGAAACGATGACAAATCCGTTGGCTTCGGCATAGTTCCAAATTACCCAATCTTCGGCTTGAATGAGGTTGGACTGCTTTACATGAATTGACCCTGGATATAAATCGGCCACTTTGGCGGCAATCCGGTCAGAGAGGTTTTCATCTATGAGGAGCTGCATATACTCATTAACGGCAAGTTAGCAGCAAAACGAGGGCAGAAAGATTTTCATCTAACAAATCCTTCAAGCATGAACGACAAACAGCTTCTTTTCGCGATCCGCAGCAAACGCCAGACAGGCCTTGATATCTTCAGCGGTAAGCTCGGAAAAATCCTCCAGAATCTCCGCTTCCGTCATCCCTGAAGCCAGGTATTCGAGCACGTCATACACCGTGATCCGCATCCCACGAATGCAGGGTTTGCCGCTCCGCTTGCCCGGCTCGATCGTGATAATCTTGGAGTAGTCCACCAAGCCAGCCTAGCAAACTGCACCTGCCCGGTCAATTCGCCGTTTCGACCGCTAGAAAGGCTACTGCGCCGCCACTTTGCTATCGGATTTGGCGTTGGCGTCGGGCACTGCGTCCGCGCGGCGCATTTCCTGGAACGGGACGCTGTTGACGACCCCCAGGATGAGCGCGGAGAATTTGTCGCCGTTCTGCTCCAGATGGGCGATGATTTGATCCGTGGCCGTGCGGTCGTAGTATTCCAGTCCGCGGCCCAGCGCGTAGGTGAGCATTTTTTCAGAGAGGCAGCGAAGGAAATCCGTTTTCTTTTTGTCCGCGAGCAACTGGCCCAACTCAATCGCGCCGTGGAAGGATTCACCGGAGAGCAGCGTGCCGGAGGAGTCAATGTCGGATTTGCCGTCCTTGTCGCGCCACCAGCCGCCGGCGTCAAAATTCTCGAGGCCAAAGCCGATGGGGTCCATGCGCGCATGGCAGGAGGCGCAGACGGGGTTGGCGCGGTGCTGCTCCATTTGCTCGCGCAAGCTGCCGGTAAGCTGCTTTTCCTCGTCCAGGGCGGGGACGTTGGCGGGAGGCGGGGGCGGGGGCGTGCCGAGCAGGTTGTCGAGCACCCACTTGCCGCGTTTCACCGGCGAGGTGCGCGTCGGGTTTGAGGTGAGCATCAGCACGCTGCCTTGCGTCAGCACGCCGCGCCGGGGCGTGTCTTTGAGCGAGACCCGGCGGAATTCCGTGCCCGTGACGCCGGTGAGGCTGTAATAGTTGGCCAGATCGTCGTTGACGAAAGTGTAGTCGGCGGTGAGGAAGTCCATCACGCTGCGGTCCTGGCGCATGATATATTCAAAAAACAGTCCGGTTTCCTGTTCCATCTCATCGCACAAAGTCGGCCAGGAATTGTAATAGTCCTCGAGCACAGACTTGTCGGGACTGAAGGTGGACAAGCTGCGATACTGGAGCCATTGCCCGGCAAAATTGTCCACCAACGCGTGGGATTTGGGCGAGGCCAGCAGGCGGGTGACTTGGTCGGCCAGATGCGCGCGCAACTGATGATGCTCGGCGAGGTTGAGGAGTTCGTCGTCCGGCATGCTGCTCCAGAGGAAATACGACAGGCGGGAGGCAAGCGTGAGTTCGTCCACCGGCACCGCGAGTGCTTGCGGGGCCGCCGCCGGGGCGGTTTTGGGGAGGGCGGACTTGATGACTTGCGGGCCGGTGGCCGGGGCGGCCAGCGCGGCGGCGTCCGCCATTTCACCGCGGAATAGAAAGCGCGGCGAAACCAGGACGGCGCTCATCGCCACCTTGACGCTGACCTGAAACTGCTCGCCGTTTTTGTCCGCCAGCGCGAATAACTGCATCAATTTGTCCACTTCCGCCGGGGAGACGGGGCCGCGCCAGGCGTGATGCGCAAACTGGGTGAGGATATCGCGGGCGCGCGCGGTCTTATTGGCCGGGGTCACGGTGGTGGAGAAATAGGGCCGGAGCTGGTCGGTCATCTTCGGCTGCGCAAAGGGCTGCGTCAGGTCCACCACTTCGAGGCTTTGGACGGTCAGTGTGCGGCGCTGGAGGTTGGGGTTGGTGTTATCCGGGTCGGCGAATTCGTTGACGAACGCGGCGGAGAAGGTTTTTTCTCCGGCGGGCAGTTGGACGTGGAATTCATAAACCTGCGGCACGGCCTTTTGCATGCCCAGGGCCGACGGATGCCCCGAGAACACCCGTTCGCCGGGCAGTTGCAGGCGCGTGGCGGGCGCATGCACCTCAAACGTGGTTAGTTCCTGGCCATTGACGCTGAAGGACATTTTGGTCGGCTCGGTGCCCGCCTGTTGGGCATAGGCGGTGGCGCGCAAAATATATTCGCCGGCGGCGGGCGCGGTGAATTTGAGCGAGACCTGGCCGTTGCCGGTGAAGAAGCGCTCGTCGGCATGGGTGACTTCGACCGGGCCGGTGGCCGGGAGCTTCGCGGCGGGAACGCGCGTGATGACGCCGGGCAGGGGGCCTTCGATGGTCATGGATTTCACCCAGACCTGGCCGTTTTGCTGGCGGCCGACGCGGCCATTGGTGAGGACGTTTTCATTTTCGCCGCCGCGGATGCGGTCCATCACGGTATGCACCGTCTGCGGCCCGGCGGGCAGACTGACTTCCCAGGTGTAATCTCCCGGCTTGTCCTTGTCGGTGGCGTCAATCTGGAATTGATGGATGTAGGTGTCGCCGACGCGCAGGGACATCACCGGCGTTTCCGCATTTAGCTTTAATGTCGGGGAGCCGACGCCATTGGGCGAATTGCCGCCGTCGGGCGAGCCATAGGCGACGAAGCTGATTTTATATTCGCCCGGCGCGGGAATATACTGGTCGAGGCTCACATGGCCCTCCTCGAGGCTGATCAGGCGCGCCCAGCCGCCTTCGCTCACGCCAAAGTCGTTGAAGCCCAGCGCCAGCATGTAGGACGGAAAGGTTTTCTTGGCCGTCTGGAGCTGGTCGGTCGGCACGGCCTGATCCAGAATTTTGGACGCCGCGTTGAGATATTTTTCCATCAACATCGGCGGCAGCGAGAGCACGTCACCATTATTGTCAAAACCGTAGCCGGAGTCATCGGGCGGGAAATCCTCGTCGGCGTGAAACTCGACGCCGGTCAAATCGCGGATGGTGTTGGCATATTCGGAGCGGTTCAGGCGATGCAGTGTGACGCGGCCCGGATCGGGGTTGGCGGGGTCGTATTGGTGGACGTTGCGGTCGATCCAATTCACGAGGAGGTCGCGCTGCTGCTCGCTGGGCTGCGCGTCGGCGTCTTCGGGCGGCATTTCATGGCGGTGGATTTTGTCGAGGACGAGTTCCCAAGTCTTCGCGTCCGCGGTGACATCGGCGAGGGTCTTGAATTTGTCGAGGGCGATGTCGCCCTTGTGCATGCCATTGCCGTGGCATTCGAAGCAGTATTTCTCCGCGAACGGCTGGATGTCCTTGGCGAACGTCGCCGATTCGACTTTCGGCAACGCAATAGCCGCCGTCGCCGGGGACGGCGCGGGCGCGTCCGCCGCCACGAGGGCAAGCAGGCCGGGAAGGAGGAAGAACACTGGCAGTTTAAGCGCGCGCATGGACATGGGGGGTTGGGGAAATATACCGCAAAGCAACGGAATTTTCAATTCGCGGATTTGGTCAGGAAGCCGCGGTCATTGAGCCACCCGCGGAACAAATTCGGCCATTGGGCCACAGAATACGACCACTGGCGCACGCCAAAGCCGTGGCCGCCTTCTTCGAAAATATGCAGCTCGACCGGCACCTTGGCATTCTTCAAGACGCCGTAAAAATGGGCCAGGCCATTGAGGCCGGAGATGCCGGGGGACGGATCGGCGGCGGAGCACAAGAGGAACGTGGAGGGAAAATTGGCCGGAACCACCGCATCCGCCGCGCCGAGTTGGCGGGGAGGCGAGGAATAGATGATGCCCAGGAAGTTCGGATGGGCATCCAGCCGGTCAATCGGGTCGGCGGCATTCGGGTCGCCTTTGCTGTCGGCCAGGGCGGCGTCAAACGTCACGCCGCCTCCGGCGGAAAAGCCCATGATGCCGATATGCGTCGAATCCAAGCCCCATTCGGCGGCGCGGCTGCGCACGAAGCGGATGGCGCGCAGGGCGTCAGCCGTGGAATGCGCGTTTGTGTAAGGTTGCGGCGCGCCGGTGATGATGTTCGTCGTGTCGCGGGTCAGGCGGTATTTGAGGACGAAGGCGGCGACGCCGTGGTCCGCGAGCCATTGGCCGAGGTCGTAGCCCTCGCGGTCAATCGTGTGAAACATGTTGCCGCCGCCGGGGCAAATGACGACCGCGCAGCCGGTGGCCTTATCTTTTGCGGGGAGGAACGGCGTGATCGTCGGGTTGTGAATGTTATAAAGGATGGGGAAGACGATGTTGATTTCCTGCCGCCAGCCGACGGTTTCCGGCTCGTCCCGATGGGCTTCCGAACCGGGCGCGCCATTGGGCCAGAGGAGGATCGAGGGCGGGTGCGGGGCCTCGGTGGGCAGCGTATCGGGAATGGGCGGCCCGCCGGGGACGGAATTGCCCGGGGCAATCACCTTGGTGGAAACGGGCGGCACAATCTTGACGGGCTGGGGTGCGGCGGCGGACTGCGCCAGCGCGGGAGAAGCGAGGAGAGAAAACGCGAGCAAGGCGCGGAGGATAGGGCGGGGGTTCATAAAAGGACAATTATAGGGGATTCAAGGACGCTCGTAAACAATCTATTGCATGGCGGCCACCCTCGTGGCGGCGCTGGGGTCCACCTCCAAGCGGATGGCGTCTTACTGGGGTGACGCGGAGGTATTCGGTGAAAGGCCGCAGGGTTGGGGCGACGAAGGAAAAATTGTGAGTTCCGGGAGTAAAAGGTCAAGCCGGTTTCGGCACGTCTCCCGCCCCAGGCAACACCAGCGTTACGGCGGAGATAGCATTTTCCCTACCGCTCAAGAATCGAGGCGGTTTTGGCTGGTGTGCCCGGCGCGGCTGAACCGCCGCCGCGCGAGCGCCATGAGCGCCGCCAACCCCGGCACCAGTGCCCAAGCCGACGGTTCGGGAACGCTATAGTCGTGCATGGACAAGCTCGACATTTTGCCCGCAATGAGGGTGTGGTTGTTGTCAAAAACCTGGAAGGTGCTGGACTGCAATATCAAGTCCACACTGG
>Ga0265318_10001401_pt1 | contig 14284 bp, 10 predicted proteins | sample 4821metaG_FD_192431 | JGI IMG/M metagenome (GOLD analysis project Ga0265318, IMG submission 192431) | Rhizosphere microbial communities from Carex aquatilis grown in University of Washington, Seatle, WA, United States - 4-8-21 metaG | ecosystem: Host-associated > Plants > Roots > Rhizosphere >... | reverse complement strand
TCCCTGAAGCAGCTCAATGAAATGGGGCAAGCGCTAGAAATCATGGCGCGCGAAACACTACACGGTACCAGCGGACCTGACCGTTGATGAGGCCGCCCTTGAAATAGGCCCGGAAGGCGGGCTGCGTCATCAGCGTTTCGGGCAGATCGGCATCGAAACTCCCATCTGCCATCAACAGAAATAATTCAATGCAGTCCAGCCGGAATGATTCGTATTCGGCTTTGAAGCTGCGCTTGAGGCGGTCGCGCGGATGCGCTCTACAACCTTGGCTTGGCCTACTCCACCGGCCAAGGCACTGGGGTGGACATGGTAGCTGCGCACAAATGGTTCAATCTCGCTGCTATCGGGGGGATTGAAGCCGCTAAACGTTGGCGCAATCAACTCGCTTTGGAAATGAACGTTCGCCAGATCGCAGAAGCGCAAAAGCTGGCTCGCGAGTGGCTTAGTACCAGACGATAACGCAAGCAGGCTTGGTTCCGGAGTTTCCGATACGCTCTCCAGCACGATAATTCGAGTGATGGGGAGGCATGTGAGGCTTGCAGTCAGCCCCCCAGGCTTGGAATGGCTCTAAAAGTGGGCTTTTAGGGCGGCCATTGACGGAGAAAAGTTGCCATCTGACTGCCCCCACCACCATCCAGTCTCGCCATTGGGTGATGGCTGATTTCCCAGCCGGGATATCAGGGGTTCGGAGGTTAGCGCGCCCAGAGCGACCCTGGCGCGTCTCCGCGCCCACCAATGTGCCCAGAACAGGGCGCCTATTGCGGGCCTTTCTCTGGGCACTTTTCAAAAGTGTGCGTTTGTTCGTTTCAGTGCCGTTGCAGCGCGGCCCGGCTCTTCGCCACGGCGCCGGCCGGGACGGCGTCCGCCGCATTGCCCCAGCTGTTACGGATATAGGTGAGGATGTCGGCGACCTGTTCGTCGTTCAGCCGCCAAGCGAAGGACGGCATGGCGGCGGCGGTGGGCGCGCGCACCGTCTGTGCCGCCTGCGTGCCCGCCAGTACCACTCGGATCAGCGTTTCGGCGCTCTTCTGTTGCACCACCGGATTGCCCGCCAGCGGCGGGAAGATCACGCTCTGGCCGTTGCCGCGCGGATTGTGGCAGCCCTGGCAATTGTCCTCATACAGCGCCGCTCCGGCCTTCATGCGCGAGTCATCGGCGGAGAGCGCACGCGTCGCCGCGCCGCCGCCCGGCAAATCCTTGAGATAGGCGGCGATGGCGGCGAGATCGCCATCACTCATCTGCGACGTGGAGTTCTCGATCACCTCGGCCATCGGCCCGCTGGCCATGGAATGGCTGTTATGGCCGCTTTTCAGATAGCTCACCACTTCGCTCTCGCGCCAGGAACCGATGCCGCGCTGGGCGTGGACGGTGATGTCGGGCGCGAACCAGCTCTCAATCGAGGCGCCTTGCAGCGCGGCGCTGGTATCGGCGCCGAAGGGATTCTTGGGTGTGTGGCAGGCGCCGCAATGGCCCGGCCCGTTGACCAGATATTCGCCGCGCCTCCAGACGGCGGATTTGTCGTCACGTGGTGCGGGCGCGGCTGGGCGAAAGAACAGAAAATTCCAGCCCGCCATCAAGCCGCGGATATTGTAGGGGAAGGCGAGCTGGTTGACGCGCACCCGGTTGCGCACCGCCGCCACCGTTTGCAAATAGTCGAAGATCGCGCCGGCATCGCCATCGCTGAGGCGGGCGTAATAGGGATAGGGCATCGCCGGATAGAGCGGTCTTCCATTCGGCGCCATGCCGGCTTTGACGGCGCGGACGAACTCTTCCCTGCTCCATTTGCCGATGCCGGTGTCGTCGTCCGGTGTGATGTTGGGCGCGGCCAGCCTGCCGAACGGCGTTTCCAGCACCCGCCCGCCGGCGAAGGGCTTGCCGCCCGGCGCGGTGTGGCAGCCGATGCAGTCGGCCAAGATGGCCTGGGTGCGTCCCACCGCGACGCTGGCATAGTCTGGCGCGCCGGCGGCATGCGACGCGCCAAGTGCCATGAGAGACGCGGCCAGCATAAGCAGAAGGAAAGCGGAATGCTTCATGCCAGCGGTCCGGGATGCTTGAGATAGCGGTCGCGGATTGACTCGACCGCCCAATAGGTCAGGGCGCAGACCGTACCGGTGGGATTGACCGCCGCATTCTGCGGAAAGGCCGAGGCGCCAAAGACAAAGAGATTGGAGACGTCCCAGCTCTGCAGATAGCGGTTGACGGCGCTGGTCCTGGGATCGGTGCCCATCACCGCGCCGCCGGTATTGTGGGTGGTCTGATAGGGCACGGAATTCCAGCCCTTGTTGGCCTTGCCCATGGTCATGATTTTCGGATTGAGCGAACGGGCGATCTTCTCCACCTGGGTGCTGACCCAGTTCTGCATCCGGATATCGTTGTCGGGGAAGTCGAAGGTGATGCGCAGCAGCGGCCGGCCATGCCGGTCGCTATAGGTAGGATCGAGGTCGAGATAGTTGCCGCGGATGGCGTAGCTCGAGCCCGAGCCGCCGATATTCATCACATGGCCATAGGTCGCCGCCGTCGCCGCCTTCCATTGGCTGCCCCAGCGCGGTGTCCCGGGCGGCGTGGGGCGGCCGCTGATCGGCCTGCCGTTGCTCTCGCCCGAGCCGATGGTGGCACCGCCGACGAAATCCAGATGCGAATGGTCGAAGGCATCGCCATTGAAATCGTGCAGCGACGAGCTGAGCGCCCCCGTGCCCATGAAGGGATTGAAGCGCTTGTCATCGAAGAATAGCGTCGCCCCGCCACCGCCGGTCTGGTAGCAGTAATTGCGCCCGACCACCCCCTCGCCGGTCTTCGGATCATAGGGCTTGCCTATGCCCGACAGGAACATCATGCGGACATTCATCAGGCCATAGCCGCAAAGCAGGACCAAGTCGGCCGGCTGCTCATAATCATTGCCGCTGGTGTCGATATAGGTAACGCTTTTCGCCGTCTTGCCGTCGGGATGAAGGTTGATCTTCATCACTTCGCACTCGGTCCGGACCTCGAAATTCTTCTTCTTTACAAGCACCGGCAGAATCGCGGTCTGCGGGCTGGACTTGGAATAGTTGGCGCACCCGAACCGTTCACAATAGCCGCAATAGGTGCATTCGCCCATGGCGATGCCCAGCGGATTGACATAGGGCCGCGACAGGTTGGCGGCGGGCGAGGGAAAAGGGTGCAGGCCCAGATTGCGCGCCGCTTCCTCGAACAGGCTCGAGGAATAGGGCCGCTTCAAGGGTGGGTTGGGATAGTCGCGGCTGCGCGAGCCCTCATAGGGATTGCCGCCGGGCTGCACCTTGCCCTTGATCACGCCCGCCCTGCCGGACGTACCGCAGAGATATTCGAAGCGGTCATAGCAATGCTCGATCTCGTCAAACGTCACGCCCCAGTCCTGCAATTGCAGCTCGGCGATCTTCTTAGGCCCATAGCGTCCGGTCAGGTGGCTCTTGCATTCGAAATCGGTGGGGGCATAGCGCCAGCACAACCCGTTCCAGTGCACACCCGCGCCACCCACCCCCGCGCCTGGCAGGAAGGAGCCATAGTCGCGCATCGGCAGCGCCGTCTGCGAGACATTGTTGCGCATGGTCATGGCTTCCTGCGCCGGCTGCAGGAACAATTCCTTGCGGATGGCGTAGCGCAACTCGTCCGGCATGTAGCCGATGTTGAAATCGTTGGCGGTGTCGCGCCAGGGGCCGCGCTCCAGCGCCAGCACTTCCAGTCCGGCGGATGTGAGTTCCTGCGCCAGGATAGAGCCGGTCCAGCCCAGGCCCATGATCACGACGTCCTTGCGGGGCAGCAGCTTCGCCATCTCAGCCTCGCTCGCCATAGATCGAGACCGGCCCATGCGGATAGGGCTGGTTGTGCTTGTCGACATAGTCGCGATAGTCGTAGCGCGCGCCGGGAAAGCCGATCATCTTCCACGATGCCATGCCGCGATTGCCGCCATAGAGCGGATCGGCGAAGAAGCCCTCCATCGTGTTCTGCAGCAGCAGCTCGAAGAAGGCGCGCGACGAGAAGCCGGGCATCAGGGTGAGCGCGACCTTGCCGCTTTCCAGCCCCGCCAGCACTTCGTCCTGCTGCTCAGGCGTCAGTTGGGCGAATTCCTTGCCGGCATAATGGGCGCGGACATAGTCGGCCAGGCGCGCGAGGCCCAGGCGATAGCGGCCCGATGGCGTCAGCTCGCCCTGATAGCCCTGGGTGGGCAGGCCCGGCATGAAAGGCCCGGCATTATAGAGACGGCTGGAATCGCCATACGAACCGGCAAGCTGGCGGTCAATGAAGACGGCGCAGCCGGCGTCTTTCCCGCCAGGGGAAAGATGGTCGCCGGGAATGAAGCGGTCGACGATGGCCTCGACCATGGAGACTTCGCGCGGAGTGAGGAAATACCAGCCCAGCGGATTGACCGGCTTTGGCGGATCGCCTGCAAAAGGCGAGAAGGGCGGCTTGATGCCGGAATAGCTGCGCGCCACTGCCGGGAGAATGGCGGAGCCCGCCACCGGCAGCGAAGCCACCGAGGCCAGGAAACGGCGGCGGCAAAGCTTCAGCGCTTCGCTCATTGTGCGGATTCCCGCTTGTCGTTGCGGTGCAGCATTCGCCCCCGGTCCTACCCACCGTCTCAGCCCGTTGCTAGGCTGACTCAAACAGGCGGGGATTGCCATGCAGAATCGCAATTGGATTACACCGCTGGCAGCCGTCCTGGCGCTGGCCACCATGCTGACCGGGACACGGGCGCAGCCAAATATTCCGCGCACGGAATGGCGTGACTGGGGCGGCGACGCGGCGCGGACCCATTTCTCGCCTCTCAAGCAGATCAGCGCCGCCAATGTCTCGCGCCTCAAGCCTGCCTGGGTCTGGGACGGCGGCACTTTCGGCCGCTCCTGGGAGATCACGCCGCTGCTAGTGGATGGGCTGCTTTATGTCACCGAAGCCGGCAGCAGTGATGTGCTGGCGCTGGAGCCGGAAACCGGCAAGGAAGTCTGGCGGCACAAGGCCCCGACCATTCCCGGACGCGGCGTTGACCGGCGCGGCCTGGCCTATTGGGCCGGCGACGGCGCGATGAAGCCTCGCATCGTGGTGCTCTGGGGCCATCTGATGTTTGGACTGGACCTCAAGACCGGCGAGCTTTCCTCGGACTGGCCGGCGGCGGGCCTAGATATCGGACTGCCCAATCCCGCCAATGGCGGGGCGATTGGCGGCGGCGTCTTCGCCGCTTCGCCGCCCATCATCACCAAGAACCTGATCATCACCACCGCTGCCTCCGGCTTCCAGCCCGAACCGGCGCAGCCCGCCGATCCGCACGCCAATGATCTGCGCACCGGCAAGCTGGTATGGACGACTCGACTGATTCCAGGCGCGGGCGAACCCGGCGGGGATAGCTGGGGGCCGCAGCAGCAGACCGTCGCCGGCAGCGGCAGCTGGGGCATTCTTGCTCTGGATGAAAAGACCGGTACCGTTTTTGTGCCGACCGATTCCGGCAGTCCCGACTATTCCGGCATCTGGCGCCCCGGCGACAATGCCAATGCCGACGCCACCGTGGCGCTGGACGCCGAGACCGGCAGGATCAAGTGGAGCTTCCAGAACCACCATCACGACATCTTCGATCTCGACACCAATTCGGCGCCGTCGCCGGTGGAGATCGCCCGCAATGGCAGGCGCATGACGGTGGTGGTGCAGACCACCAAGCAGGGCATGCTGTGGATTCTGGATGGTGAGACCGGCAAGCCGGTCTTTCCCTATGAAGAACGGCCGGTGAAGCAGAGCGCGATTCCGGGCGAGAAATCCTCGCCCACCCAGCCCTTCACGATTCTTCCAGTGCCACTGTCGGCGGCAACAGTGCGGCGGGATCATCTGAGTCAGCTTTCCGACCGCGCCAATGCCGAATGCAAGGCGCTCTATGACGCCAACAAGCTTGAAGACGCCGCGCCGTTCAATCCGCCGCGCCCGGACGGCGCCTGGACCATCATGCCGATCGGCGCCATCGGCGGCGTCGACTGGGGCGGCGCCTCGGTCGATCTCGATCGCGGCTACGCCATCATGAACCTGGTCAATCTGCCCACCATGATCACGGTGGCCAAGGCGACTCAGGGCGGCATCAAGGGCAATGACGGTTACCGCCCGACTTCGGGCAATGTCCGCTTCGCCGACAATGACGGCAGAAGCTGCAATGGCGGGCGCCAGGGCGAGCTGGCCGCCATCAATCTGGCGACGGGCAAGTTGGCCTGGAAGGTGCCGTTGGGTTCGCTCGAAGACGCTTATGGCGCGCGGGCGAAAGACATGGGCGCGACCAGCATCGGCCCGACCCTGGCGACGCGCGGCGGCATCGTCTTCGCCGCCGCCACAGACGAGCGCCTGCACGCCTATGACACGCGCACGGGCCGGCTATTGTGGCAGATCAAGATGGCGGCCTCGGCCAATTCGGGGCCCATGACTTACATGGGCAAGGACGGCCGCCAGTATGTGGTGGTCGCGGCGGGCGGACCAGGCAATGCGCGGCGGCCTTCAGCGCGCGAGAATGCCGTCTATCACCAGACGCTGGTAGCCTTCGCCTTGCCGCGGGCCGGCGACAAGAAGCTGGACATCATCACGCCGTATCCGCGGCACGATCTGCTTCCTGGCGAAAGCATGACGACAAACAGCTCCGGCGGCGCCACGCTGGTGCCGGCACCCGCCACGCCCGGCCGCTAGGACCGCGCCGCCAGTTTTTCCTTCAGGTCGCTTGCCATGGCGGCGAAGACGCTATCCCACGCGCCGACACGGGACTGGCGGTAAAGCGTCATGGTCGGATACCAGGGGCTGTCCGTCCGCTCCAGCAACCAGCGCCAGTCGGGGACTTGCTGAAGCGCCGTCCAGGTCGGACGCCCGAGCGCGCCGGCGAGATGGGCGATGGAAGTGTCGAGGGTGACGACCAGATCGCAGGCTTCCATCACCGCGGCGCTGTCAATGAAGGCGTCGAAACCGGAATCGAAGTCATCGTCCAGCCGCTCCACGCGCATGCCGTCTGGCAGGCGGTCAAGCTGTTCACTGCCTTCGCCCTTCTGCAACGAGATCAGCCGCACGCCGGGAAGCGCAGCCAGCGGCGCCAGGGCGGCGACGGGAAAGGAACGGTTGGAATCGTTGATGCCCTGAGTCTTGCCCTGCCAGGCGATGGCGATGCGAAAGCCATGGTCCCCCAGGCGCTCGCGCCATTGCGCCACCTTCTCCGGTTCGGCCTTCAGATAGGCGACGGGCGCCGGAATGGTTTCCAGCGTTGTGTTGAACAAATACGGCAGGCTGAGCAGCGGCGCATGGAAGTCCAGCTTTTTGGGCTTGCTGTCCTCCGCGATCAGGGTGACCGGCACCGGCAGGCCGCGGAGCAGACGGGTCATGCGGTCACGCACCGCCAGCACGACATGGGCGCCCTGGCCCGCCAGATCGATGGCATAGCGGCTGAACTGGATGATGTCGCCCAGACCCTGCTCGGCATAGACCAGCACGGTCTTGCCCTTGACGCTTTGCGAGAGGCCTTGCCAGGCTCCGGCCGGATCCATCTCGGTCACCGGCGCCATCGTCATGGTGCGTCCCGGCAGCCGCACCCGCTCTTCATAGAGCGGCAGTCCTTCGCTCATGCGGCCCAGCAGCAGGGAAAGCAGTCCCTTGTTGACCGCGCTGGCGCGCGAGGCGGGATCGATCGCGATAGCCTGCTCGAAAGTCGCCATCGCTTCATCGAAGCGGCCCAACGCCTGCAATACGACGGCGCGGTTGGAATACAGGACCGCCACATCGGGCTGCAGTGAGATGGCTTTTTCAAAATCCGCCAGCGCCGCTTCCATTTCACCCATGTATCGAAGGATGGAGCCGCGATTGTTGTAGGCCATCGCGTCATCGGACTGCTGCGCAATGGCGCGGTTGAGGTCGGCCAGCGCTTCCTCGCGCCGGCCCATCCGCGCCAGCAGGGCGGTGCGATTGGAATTGGCCTCCGGCGAGTTGGGATTGACGTCGAGAGCGCGGTCATAGTTGACAAGCGCCTCCTCCAGACGCTCCAGGCTTTCCAGCACCACGGCGCGGTTGATCAGGGGATCGGCATAATCGGGCTGGCGCAGGATCGCCTCGTCATAGCTGGCCAGCGCTTCTTCCGGCCGGCCCAGCGCTGTCAGCGCCACGCCGCGGTTGAAATAGCCCACCGGATGCTCCAGTCCGGCGGCGATCGCCTTGTCGAAGGTGGCGAGGGCGTCCTTGTGGCGCTGCAGTTGCAGCAGCACCGCGCCGCGATTCAGCATCACCTTGGGGTCGCTTTGCAGCGACAGCGCCTTGTCGAAATCCTTCAGCGCCTCGTTGTAGCGGAGCAGGCTTTCCAGCACGCGACCGCGATGGGCATAGCCGCCGGCATGGTCCGGCGCGAGCTTGACCAGCCGGCTATAGGCGGCCAGCGCTTCTTCCATGCGGCCCAGTTGCTCAAGCCCCTTGGCCAGATTTTCCTGCGCCGGGGCGAAATTCGGCAGGATGGCCAGCGACTGCCGCACCAGCTCCAGGCCCGGCTCCAGTTGGCCGGCCTGCATCACCAGAACGCCCAGAAGATGCAGGGCGGGGGCGTTCTGGGGATCCTCCGCCAGCACGGCGCGATAAATGTCGGCGGCTTCGCCCAGCCGTCCCTGCATCTGCAAGGCATGGCCCTGGCGCAGCCTGTCCTGGTGGAGGGGGGAAGGAGGCATGGCTCTGACGGCGCTGTCCGGCGTGATTGCGCCGACGTCCTTATAGGGTTCGGCCCCTTATGCGCCGGGCGGGCCGCCCGTAGCAAGCTCCAGGCAGGCGCCGGTTAGGATGTGCTTGCGAAACATAGTAATTTACCGATTCGCGAGGGTGATGGGATGCGGATTACGCGTGCCGGATTGCTGGGGTTGAGCCTGCCGCTGCTGCTGGCGGCGGCGCCCGCTGACGTCCCCGCTCCTGACGCCACGCTCAGGCTGACGCCGACCGGCGATCAGGCGGTGACGGCGCCGGTCCGCCTGCCGGGGGTGGCCGCCGCGCCGCTTCAACCGCCACAGCCTTTGTCCTTCGGACCGCAGCGGATTTCCTATCCCGGCAATGTCGAGGCCGTCTTCGACGTCACCTACGGCAACCTCAAGGGCTTTCGTCCCCTGACGCTGGATCTCTATCAGCCGCAGGTCCATGACGGCGCCATGCCGCTGGTGGTGTTCGTGCATGGCGGCGGCTGGAACGGCGGCGACACCCGCCATGCCGCCAGCTTCCCGGATTTTCCTCGCGCTCTCGCGGCGCTGGCGGCGCAAGGCTATGTCGTGGCCAGTGTCTCCTACCGCCTGTCGGGCGAGGCGCGTTTTCCCGGCGCGGTGCAGGACGTCAAGGCGGCGATCCGCTGGCTGCGCGGCCAGGCGCGCCAGCTTAACATCGACACCACCCGCGCGGCGGTGTGGGGTGACGGCGCGGGCGGGCAAGTGGCGGCGCTGGTCGGCGTCACGTGCGGCGTCTCGCCCTTTGAACCCGACCAGGCCGACAATGGCGAACGGCCCTCCGACTGCGTCCAGGCGGTGATTGACTGGGGCGGCGCCACCGACCTGGAAAGTCTGGGCGGCGACAAGCCTGAGGCGGACAAGGAAGCCAAGACGGATAGCGGCTTTGCCCCGCCGCCGACTTCCGATGTCGGCGGTTTCCTGGGCTGCGAACCGGCCCGCTGCGCCCCCATGCTGGCGCGCATGGCCAGCCCGCTGGCCTATATTTCCTCCACCAGTCCGCCTTTCCTGATTCAGCATGGCGCGGCCGACAAACAGGTTCCCTCCGCGCAATCGCAAAAGCTGTATGACGCCTTGCGCAAGGACGGAGTTCCCGTGGAACTGCTGGTCTATCCGGACCTGGGCTCCGGTTTTGCCAAGGCGGGCGCTTCCGACGCTGCCAGCCTCAAGGCGGTGCAGGAGAAAATTAGTGGGTTCCTGACGCAAACCTTCCCGCCCGCCCCCATCGGTCCTAGGCTGGCCCAGCCGCGCGGCTCTGTTTACTGAACTGATTATTCAGTGAGCCGCGTCCGCCGGCCCGGCTGGCCCGGCTTTTGAACCGTTCAGTCTGAAAATGTCCCGTTCTGGGGCTCAGGGCGCCATGGAAGAACAGATTTTCTGCGACGGCATCGGCAGAATCGCGATTATCGGCGGTGTGGTGAGGCTTGACCTCTTCACCTATTCGCCGACCGAGGTCGACGCCAACGGCAATCCCCGTCCCATTTTGAGCCATCGTATCGTGATGGGAACGGAGGGCTTCCTGCGCTCGTCCGAAAAAGTGGTCGAGGCGGTGCAGGCGATGACCCGCAACCGCGCCCAGCCGCAGGCGCCGCCGCCGGTCCGTCCTCAGGGACCGCCTCCTCAAGCGGCCCAGCCTGCGCCGCCGCCGCAACAGCCTGCGCCGCCGCCGCCGCAACCGGCTCCGTCAATCAAAACCGCTGAGCCGCCGCCGCCCACGCGGCCGCCTTTCCCGTAAGGCCAAACCATGTCGCTTATAAAACAGGACCTCAGGCAGAAAGAGGAGCCGAAACCCGCGGCGCCGGAAACGGCCGCCAGCACGACTCCCCAGAGCGGCCTGCGCGCCCTGGCTTCGGTGGCCCGTCATATGGGGCTGGACTGGAGCCTGACGCGGCTGGCGCATCTTTATGCCAAGGACCGCGAGCCCGACAGCAAGGAGCTGGTGCGCATCGCCCGCGCCGAAGGCATGAAGGCCGGGCTGCACAAGGCCAACTGGAAGGAATTGTCCGGCTCGCAAAAGCTGGCGCCTTTCCTGGTGCGTCTCAACACCGGCGCCTGGTTCGTGGTGGTGAAGGTGGGCGAGGCCGCGCGCAAGAAGGACGAGCCGGAACAGGTGATCCTGTTCAATCCGCTGGTGCCGGAAGCCAATCTCTTCACCGTGACCAAGGACAAGTTCCTTTCCTACTGGAACGGCGAAGTCATCCTGCTCAAGCGCGTCTACAAGGCGGGCGAGAAGGCGAAGCGTTTCGGACTTTCCTGGTTCGGACCTGAATTCTGGCGCCAGCGCACGCTGCTCGCCAACATCATCGGCGCGGCGCTGGCCATGCACCTGCTGGCGCTGGCGGTGCCGATCTTTTTCCAGATCGTGATCGACCGGGTGCTGATCTATCTCTCGATCTCCACCCTGGTGGTGATCGGCGTCGGCGTCGCCGCCGCCATCCTGTTCGACGCCATCTTCAACTGGCTGCGCGGCTATTTCATCCTCCGGGTGGCCAGCCGCATCGACATCCGCCTGGCCCAGATCACGTTCCGCCACCTGATGCGGCTACCGATCAGCTTCTTCGACCAGGCCCGCGCCGGCGTCGTCACCAAGCATATGCAGCAGGGAACGACGATCCGCGAGTTCCTCACCGGCCGCCTGCTTGGCACCCTGCTCGACCTGCCGGCGCTTCTGGTCTTCCTGCCGCTGCTGCTCTGGTACAGCGCCAAGCTCACCATGGTGGTGCTGGCCGTCACCGCGCTTCTCGGCCTGACCATCGCCGCCATGCTGGGGCCTTATCGCCGCCGCCTGCGCCATCTCTATGCCGCCGAAGCGCAGCGCCAGTCGCTGCTGGTGGAAAGCGTGCATGGCATGCGCACCATCAAGTCGCTCAATCTCGAGCCGCGCCGCGAGCTGGAATGGGATAACGCCGCCGCCGACGCGGTCAACACCTATGTCCAGGTCGGCAAGATCAGCCTGGCCGCCAACGCCTTCTCCGCCTTCATCGAGAAGGCGCTCACCGTCGCCATCGTCGTCACCGGCACCTTCCTGGTGTTTGACGGCTCGATGACGGTCGGCGGCCTGGTCGCCTTCAACATGCTCTCCGGCCGCGTCATCAGTCCCGTCTTGCAGATGATCGGCCTGCTCAACAACTACCAGGAAGTGCTGATGAGCGTGGAGATGCTGGGCGAAGTGATGAACCGGCCCACCGAGGACAGCGGCCAGCGCGGGCTCACGCCGGTCCTGACCGGCGCCATCGAGTTCGAGAAAGTCACCTTCCGCTATCCCGGCACCGAGCGTCCCGCTTTGCGCGACATTTCCCTGCGCATCAACGCCGGTTCCATGGTCGGCATTGTCGGCCGCAGCGGCTCGGGCAAGACCACGTTCTCCGCCCTGCTGCAGGGCCTGCACCAGGCCTCTGAGGGTTCCATCCGTCTTGACGGCCACAACATCAAGGACATCGACCTCACCCATCTGCGCGCCCAGAACGGCGTGGTGCCGCAGGAGCCTTTCCTATTCCGCGGCAGCGTCAAGGACAATATCCGCATGGGCGACCCCACGGCGTCCTTTGAAGATGTGGTGCGCGCCGCCCGCATGGCCGGGGCCGACGAGTTCATCCAGCAACTGCCGCAGCGCTACGACACCGAGCTGGAGGAAGGCGCCGTCAATCTCTCCGGCGGCCAGAAACAGCGCATCTCCATCGCCCGCGCCCTGATGCGCGAGCCCCGCCTCATTATCTTCGACGAGGCCACCAGCGCGCTCGATCCCGAAAGTGAGGCCGTGGTGGTGAAGAATCTCAAGGAGATCGCCAAGGGCCGCACCGCCATCGTGATCAGCCACCGGCTCGCCACCATCCGCGATGCCGACGCCATCATCGTCTTCGACAATGGCGCCATCAACGATGTCGGCCGCCACGACGAATTGCTGGCCCGCAACTTCGTCTATCACCAGCTCTGGTCGCAGCAGGCGAGGACGGCATGAGCGGTTCCTTCGACAAGCTCGCCAACAATTTCAAGTCCGACGCCGCCGCCATAGAAGAGGCGCCGGTGCCGGTCTCGGCCCATGCCGCGCTCTATACTTTTCTGGCGCTGCTGGTGCTGGCGGTGCTGTGGTCGATAATCGGCCAGGTGGACCGCATCGTCGTCGCCCAGGGCAAGATCGCCACCCGCGATCCCATGGTGGTGATGCAGCCTTTCACCACCTCGCGCATCGTCTCGATCGACGTCAAGGCCGGCGACCATGTCGTCAAGGGCCAGGTGCTGGCCCGCTTCGACCCGGTCTTCGCTCAGGCCGATGTCGCCTCGCTGGAGCAGAAAGTGGCTTCACTCACCGCCGAGAGCGAGCGCCTCGAAGCCCAGCTTTCCGGCAAGGTTTTCGCCCTGCATCCCGGCGACAGCCCGGAGCGCGCCACCCAGGCCCAGATCTACACTCAGGAAATGAGCAACTACCAGTCCGAGACCGGTCAGCGCGATAGCCAGCTCGGCCAGATCCAGTCGCAGATTCACTCCAACCAGGACACGCTGCCCGGCATCCGCACCCAGGTCGGTCTCGCCAATCAGGTGATGTCGATGCAGGACCGGCTGCGCCAGCAGCAGGCCGCAGCCACCCTGGATGTGCTGCGCGCCCAGAACGGCTTGATCGATTCCAGCAACAAGCTGCGCAGCACCCAGGGCGAGATCCAGCGTCTTTCCAACCAGCATAGTGAGATCGAGCACCAGCGCGCCGCCTTCATTGAGAAATGGCGCGCCGACCACAATCAGCAGCTGGTGGAATCCCACCAGAAGCTGGCCGAGGCGAGCGAAACGCTGAACAAGGCGCACCGCATGCGCGAATTCACCGACATCACCGCGCCGGTGGACGGCACCATCCAGGAAGTCGCCGACCGCTCGATCGGCTCGGTGCTGAAGGAAGCCGAAACGCTGATGACGCTGGTGCCGGACAACGCCGTTCTCTATGTCGAGGGCATGGTGCCGACGCGCGACGTTTCCTATCTCAGCCTGGGCGACACGGTGCGCGTGAAGCTGGAAAGCTATCCCTTCCAGCGTTTCGGCACCGCCGACGGCGTCTTGACCGAGATCAGTCCCGATTCCATCAGCCAGAAGGAAGGCGATAGCGAGCACACCCATCTGGCCTATCGCATCCAGGTGCGGATCACCGATGTGCCGGGGAAATTGGTGTCGCGGGGCATCCATCTCAAGCCCGGCCTGGTCGCCAGCGCCGAAATCAAGACCGGCCGCCGCAGCATCGCCTCCTATGTCCTCAATCCGGTGCTGAAAATCGCCGACGAGAGCCTGCACGAGCCCTGAGTTTCGTCGCGGAACAAGTTCCTCGGAATGTGGTTAATCGGTAAAAGCCGCTATTTGCGCGGCTTTTGTGCGTTTGCGGCGCCTATGTCACGCCGCGTCACGCAAAATCCACTGGACATGGCGACTGTTTCATTTTGAGACTGCTCCCCGGATCGCGTGCCCCGGCGAATCTGCCCAGGCCGCATTGTCTTTGAAGGAGCGGACTCATGGCCAACGGCACGAACACCACCCTGAACTATGCCGGCATTCTCAATGCCGACAGCAACACCATCCCGGGCCCCGCGCTCGGCGGCAAC
>Ga0265318_10001399_pt1 | contig 14304 bp, 9 predicted proteins | sample 4821metaG_FD_192431 | JGI IMG/M metagenome (GOLD analysis project Ga0265318, IMG submission 192431) | Rhizosphere microbial communities from Carex aquatilis grown in University of Washington, Seatle, WA, United States - 4-8-21 metaG | ecosystem: Host-associated > Plants > Roots > Rhizosphere >... | reverse complement strand
CTGGACGCTCGGCTCCAACATCGACACGGCGGGATAGCCCGCCTGCGGCGAGATCGACGTCATGGAATGGATCGGGCCGCAGCCCGGGCAGGTCGACGGCTCGCTTCACGGGAGCGGCTATCCCGGTTCCGGGCTGACGGGCGACGCGGTCCTTCCGGGCGGCGCGAGCTACAGCGACGCCTACCACGTCTTCGCCGCGGACTGGTATCCCGGCGAGATCGTCTTCTCCGTGGACGGGGTGGTGTACGAGGACCAGAAGCAGTCCGCGGCGCCCGCCGGGTACGCGTGGCCCTTCGTCCAGCCCTTCTTCATCCTGCTGAACCTCGCCGTGGGCGGGGATTTCCCGGGCGCCCCGAACTCGAGCACGTCGTTTCCGCAGAGCTACCTGGTCGACTATGTGCGGGTGTACGCGCTGCCTTCCCAGACGCCGCCGGCGGGCCTCGTCTGGGGGCCCTCCCCGCCCGCCAACGTTACCGCCTACTCGCCGTCCCCCTCCAGGGTGAGCGTCTCGTGGCACCCGCCGTTCAGCACATTCGGGGCGGCCGTCACCGGCTACACGCTCCTGCGGGCGACGGATCCCGCGCTCACGCAGAACGTCGCGCAGTGGAACATGGGGCTCTCGACCTCGTACACGGACACCTCCGTCCAGGCAGGCACGTCCTACTACTACGGCGTCACGGCCACGACCGCGAACGGCGCGTCGGCGCCCTCGGACCCCGTCCTCGTGTCGCCCGTCGCCCCGGCCGCGAACGCGGTCCTCTCCAACATCTCCTCGCGGGCCCTCGTCGGCACGGGCGGCGACGTGGCCATCCCGGGCTTCGTGATCGCGGGTTCCGCGCCCATGACGCTCCTCATCCGCGCCTCGGGCCCCGTCCTTTCCCTGGCCCCCTTCGACCTGCCGGGCACCCTTGCCGACCCGCTGCTCCAGCTCTACATGAGCAACGCCGACGGCACCTCGACGCTCATCAACTCCGACCAGGGCTGGGGCGGCGACGCGCAGATCGCCTCCACCGCCGGCGCCGTCGGGGCCTACCTCTGGCCCGACGCGACGAGCGCCGACTCGGCCCTCGTCGTCACGCTGCAGCCCGGCGCGTACACGGCGAACGTCTCGGGGGCGGCCAGCGACACGGGCATATCGCTCGTGGAGGTCTATGCGGCGCAGTCGCCGGGGGGATCCGGCCTGTCCAACATCTCGTCCCGGCAGTTCGTGGGGACGCAGGGCAACGTCGCCATCCCGGGATTCGTGATCGGGGGATCGACGCCCATGACCGTGCTCATCCGCGCGTCGGGGCCCGTCCTGTCCCAGGCCCCGTTCAACCTGGCGGGGACCCTGCCCGATCCGCTCCTTCAGCTCTACCGGAGCAACGGCGACGGCACCTCCACCCTCATCGGCTCCAACGCCGGATGGGCCGGCAGTCCAGAGATCGTCGCCACCGCGGCAGCCGTGGGCGCCTACTCGTGGCCCGACGCCTCAAGCACGGACTCGGCGCTCCTTGTGACCCTGCCGCCCGGCGCCTACACCGCGGTCGTCTCCGGCGCCAGCGGCGACACGGGCGTCTCGCTGGTGGAGCTCTACGACGTCCTGTAGGCGGTCTGCGCGGGTCGTCCGGGGGAAGGCCGCGCCACGCGGGTCCGCGCGGATTCGCCGGCGCCCGTGCAAGGGGGAAATGCCATGCCAACCCGTCTCAAAACACTATTTTGTTAACAATAATTAGCACAGAGTTATGCACCCCATTTGGCGGTTCATAATGTTTCTTAACTAATTTATTTATAATATGATAAATTATTACTTGAGGAACAGATATACCCGCATTCATCCATGAATTTCAACCATTTAGTGCACACTTTTTTCTTGCGTCTTTCGGTTCTGACTTCACACAACCTTGCCTCACGCCGCAGCGGCCCCAAGCGGCGTCCCCTTACCCCCGGATTTCATGCTTTCCACACTCCCACGGCCCGAGGCGAGGCGCAGGAATTTCTCCCGCCCGCGGCCCCTTCGCCCGCCGGGCGAGGCCCCGGCCCAGGCGGCGGCCGCGAGGCTGGGCGGCGGCCCCGACTTCGTGCGCGGCGCGCTGCGGCGCGCCGGCGGCTCCATTCTCCGCGTCGAGGTGCTGATCGGCGTTCCCGAGGGCAAGGTCGCGACAGCCACGTTTCCCCTGATCCTCAAGGGCGTCTGCGAGCGCGCGGAGATTGAGGCGCGCGCGCGCGCCGAGCTCGGGGGCATGACGATATCCGTCCGCTGCGAGGCGCCGGACGGATTCCACCCCGAGCGTGCGGACGAGGAGGCTCCCCGTCCCGGAGACCGGGACCTGCACGGCATCATCCTCGTTTACCCCTTTGCGCACTCCGCGGTGGCCTCGCTCCTTCGGAGGAACCGCGCGGTGTCGGTGCTTGAAAGCTACGACGGGCTCGACATCGACGCCGTCGACACGGACGACGAGGCGGCCGTGTCCGCCCTTGTCGGGAGCCTCCACGAGGCCGGGCACTCCCGGATTGGCTTCCTCTCCTGGGACTATCCCGTGGGCGGCCACTGGGTCGCGCGCCGCTTCAACGGGTTTGCCACGGGCATGTGCGCCCGGGGCCACGGGATCAACGGCGACTGGGTCATCAACGCCGGGAGCGGCCCGCGCCTTTCCGCGGAGGAGGCCGCCGACAAGGCGGCCCGCGCGGTCCGGGATGTCGGCGTCACCGCCTGGGTCTGCGCCGCCGACCACCAAGCGTACCACCTCATCAAGAGCCTGGAGTCCCGGGGAATCCGCGTGCCGCGGGACTGCTCCGTGACGGGCTTCGACGGCCTCGAGGCCCCCGCGGGCCTTCCCCTCGCGGCATCGGCGCGCGTCGCCCACGAGCACATCGGCTCCTCCGCCCTCACGCGGATGATCAACCGGATCCTGTACCCCTCCTCCTCCTCCCGAAGAATCCTTGTCAGCGCCCACCCTGTACCCGGCGAGACGATAGCCGCGCCGAGGCAGCCCTGAGCCCAAAACACCCCACCCTTCCCCGGCTGCCACGGCAGCAAGCCCCGACCATGCGCCTTCCCTCACCCTTCCCGTTTCCCCGGAACTTCGTCTGGGGCGTCTCAGCGGCCGCGCCCCAGATAGAGGGTGCCTCGGCCGCGGACGGCAAGGGCGAGTCGGTCTGGGACCGCTTCGCCCTCCGCAAGGGGGCGATCCTGAACGGCGACAGGCTCGACCCGGCCTGCGACCACTATCACCGCTACGCGAAGGACTTCGGGCTCATGCGCGAGCTCGGCATCAGGCACTACCGCCTGTCGCTCGCGTGGCCCCGCATCTTCCCCGGCGGCGACGGCCCGCTGAACCAGCGCGGCCTCGACTTCTACCAGCGGATCACCGACGCGATGCTCGAGAACGGCATCACCCCCTGGGTGACGATGTTCCACTGGGACCTGCCGCAGGCCCTCGAGGACCGCGGGGGATGGCGCTCGCGGGTCGTGCCCAGGGCCTTCGCCACCTACGCCGACACGGTCGTGAAGGCGCTCGGCGACCGCGTGAAAAACTGGATCACGGTGAACGAGATCCGCTGCTTCACCGTCCAGGCGTACGGGGGGACCGGCAAGGCCCCGGGTTTCACGGAGAGCCGCAGCGTCGTCAACCAGACCGTACACAACGCGCTCCTCTGCCACGGCCACGGCGTCCGCGCGGTGCGCGAGCACGGCGGCCGCGGCGCGCGCTGCGGCCTGAGCGACAACTGCGAGACGGTCATACCCGTCACCGAGACGCCAGCCGACGTCGCCGCCGCGCACGAGTGGTTCTCGGAGGCCAACCAGTCGATACTCGGGCCCATCTACGAGGGCCGCTACAGCGAGGCCTTCCTGCGCCGGTGCGGGTCGGCCCGCCCGAAGGTCGAGCGGGGAGACTTCGCCCTTATCAGCCAGCCGACCGACTTCCTGGGCCTCAACATCTACGCCGGCCTCTTCGTGCGCCGCGGCGCGGACGGGCGGCCGCAGCTGCTCTTCCCCTCGGCCAGCTATCCCCGCACCGACAGCGCGTGGCTCCACCTGGCGCCGCGCGCCCTCTACTGGGCCCCCCGCCTCGTCTCGGCCGTCTACGGCGTCAAGAGCGTCTATGTCACCGAGAACGGGTGCGGCTACGACGACGACGTGGTCAAGGGGGGCGAGTGCCTCGACCTGCACCGCGTCGAGTACCTGCGCAGCTACCTGAAAGAGCTGCAGCGCACCATAGCGGACGGGACGCCCGTGCGCGGGTACTTCGTCTGGTGCTTCCTGGACAACTTCGAGTGGACCGACGGCTACACCCGGCGCTTCGGAATCGTGCACAACAACTTCAGGACGCAGAAGCGCACCCCGAAGCTGAGCGCCCACTGGTACCGCGCGGTCATAGCGTCCAACCAGCTCCTTTGAGCCCGTGGCCGGTGGAGGAGCTGGCCGAGATCCCGAGCCGGTCGCCCATCCTGGCGTAGGTCTCGACGCACGAGGCGCTCTGCTCGACGATGTCCGCGTCGAACATGATGCGGCCCTCCGCGAACAGCGTGATCACGCACGAGCCGCCGAAGGCGAACATCCCCTTCTCCTCGCCCTTCACCGCCGCCTGCCCGGGGCGGAAGCTCTGGACGATGCTGCCGACGTTGGTCGCCCCCACCTCGAGCATCGCCACCTCGCCGAACTCCGGCGCCTCGATCCGGGTCACGAACCGCTTGTTCCTGACGAGATAGGCGATGTTTTGGCGGAGCGCTATCGGGTTAACCGAGTAGAGGCTGCCCTTGATGAGCCTGGGCTCCGAGGGTATGCCCGAGACGGGGAAGTGGAACCTGTGGTAGTCGCTCGGGCAGAGCCTTGAGATCAGCATCGACCCCCGCTCGAACCTCCTGGCGAGCTTCGCGTCCCCGAGGAGCTCCTCCAGCGTGAACTTCGCGCCCTTGATGTAGAAGCCCTGCGCACGGCTGACGTCGGGGAACGCCAGGTGGCGGCCGTCGGCGGGGAAGACCGCCACCCCGTAGCCCTGGGCGATCGGCCGGCTCTCGGGCTTGAGCGCGCGGTGGAAGAACTGGTTGAACGTCGCGAAGTCAAAGGGGGACTTCGCGAAGTCGGACACGTCGATCTCGTAGTCCGCGATGAACGGGATGACGCGCATGGCGCTCGCGGGCCGGTTCATCCGCCAGCCATAGTACAGGGAGAACAGCCGGCGCCGGATGAGGAGCCAGACGGCGAGGCGGCCGACCGGGTTGTCGTAGGCCAGCCGCAGCCACCGCTCGCCGAAGACCTTCTCGGTCTTCGTCTCCCGCAGGTAGCGGTCAAAATATCGGATCGGTTCGGGCTGCAAGGGGCAGTTGCGGTTTCCCCATTTTTCGCAGATTCTGCGAGTCCGCCATGGAAAATTTCACTTATTTCAATCCCACGCGCATCCTCTTCGGCCGGGGCCAGATCTCGGCGATCGACGCGGAGCTCCCGGCATCGGCCCGGGTGCTCCTCCTGGCAGGGGGCGGCAGCATCCGCGCGAACGGCGTCCACGGCCAGGCACGCAAGGCCCTCGGCAGCCGGGTCGTCTTTGAGTTCTTCGGTGTCGAGGCGAACCCCGACTACGACACGCTCATGAAGGCGGTCGGGATCGCCCGCAAGGAAAAGGTCGACTGGATCCTCGCCGTCGGCGGCGGCTCCGTCCTAGACGGGGCGAAGTTCGTCGCCGCGGCGGTGCCCTACGCGGGGGACCCCTGGGAAATCCTCACGACACGGGGAGACAAGCTGAAGGCCGCGCTGCCCATCGGCGCCATCCTCACGCTCCCGGGCACGGGCTCGGAGGCCAACGGCGCGTCCGTCATCAGCCGGCGCTCCGCGAAGGAGAAGCTGGCGTTCATCAGCCCCCTTGCTTTCCCGCGGTTCTCGGTCCTCGACCCGGAGACCACCTTCTCCCTTCCCGAGCGCCAGATCTCGAACGGCGTGGCGGACGCGTTCACGCACGTCATCGAGCAATACCTCACCATCCCGGCCCGGGCCGCGATCCAGGACCGCTTTGCGGAGTCCGTGATGCGCGTCCTGATCGACGAGGGCCCCCGCTCTGTGAAGGACCCCGCGGACTACGACTCCCGCGCGAACGTCGTCTGGGCGACCACCTGGGCGCTGAACGGCGCCATCGGCGCCGGCGTGCCCCAGGACTGGGCCAGCCACATGATCGGCCACGAGCTCACGGCGCTCCACGGGATCGACCATGCCCGGACGCTCGCGGTCGTCGTGCCCAGCCTGCTCAACGTGCAGAGGGCGACGAAGGGGGCGAAGCTCCTTCAGTACGGCGAGCGCGTCTGGGGCGTGAGCGCCGGCTCCGACGCCGCCCGCATCGACGCGGCGATCGAGAGGACGCGAAACTTCTATGAATCCCTGGGCCTGCGCACACGCCTCACGGACTACGGCGTCTCGGTGGAGACCGCGGCCGAGGTCGCGCGCCGGCTCAAGGCCCGCGGCGCCATCGCCCTGGGGGAGCGCGGCGACATCACGCCCGAGGTCGTCGAGCGGATCCTCAGGCAGGCGGCCTAGCCGCCCGAGCCGCCGGCGTTGACCACGGGCGTCGCGGTGTCGGCCGCGTCCCAGAAGACGTGGCGCGAGCGGTGCGCCTCGGGCTCCGCCCTTGGCGCGACGTCCAGGTGCATGACCGGGTAGTTGTCCTTGGCGAGGTACCTCGGCCATTCCGGGACGTCCTTGCTGTTGGGGTTGCCCGTCTTCGCAAAGTTGGACCAGTACGTCGCGATCGTCTCCGAAAGCGCCATGTCCTCGGGCTGCCAGGGCACGTCGCTGGCGGAGGAGACGAGGGCACCGAAGACGTAGGGGATCTCCCCGGCGTGGGGCGAGCCGACGTCGGCCGCCTTAGCAAGCCTTCCGTTGATCACCGTCCCGGGGACGATCGGGATCACGCGGTCGAACTGGTAGCGGTAGACCGGCGCGTCGCCCGTCGTGAGCTGCATCTCGATCCACCTCCACGTCGAGCTCACGATGAAGCGGTCGCCGGCGAGGTCGCCCGCGGAGCGCACGGCCTCCTCGTCGGTCCCGGCCGGGTAGAGGCGCAGGACCGCGTCGGCAAGGTCCCCGTATTCCACGCGGACGGAGTCGGAGAAGCTCTTCGCGGTCGGCCGCTTGCTCCCGAACACCGCGTACACCCGCGACTCGTCCGCATTCCATCCGGCGAGCAGCGGGACGTGGGCCTGGCTGCCCTCGGCGTAGATCGAGTAGACGTCCTTCGGCAGGAAGTAGCCGTCCACGACCGCGCCGTCCTTGAGCGTCTTGTCGTCGAGCGCGGCCCTCAAGACCGCCTTGGCCGGCCGCGAGCGCAGGTCCGCGATCGACTTGGCCCCCATGAGCCCCGCGAACTCGGCGCCGTTCGCCTCCGCGTCGGCGAGCGAGATGACGTGGGCGGGGATCCGCCGCGTCCCGACCAGCGAGCCGCTCTCGCCGATCGCCTTGTGGAAGAGGCCGCGCGCCGTCGGCGACGCCATCTGGGCGCTCACCGAGTAGGAGCCGGCGGACTCCCCGAAGATCGTCACGTTGCCCGGGTCCCCGCCGAAGGCCGCGATGTTGCGCTGCACCCACCGCAGCGCCGCCGTCTGGTCCATGAGGCCGTAGTTGCCCGAGGCGCCGCGGCCCGACTCCGCCGTCAGCTCCGGGTGCGAGAAGAAGCCGAACACGCCGAGCCGGTAGTTCATGCTGACGACCACGACGCCCTTCGTCGCGAGGTGCCCGCCGTACTGCCGGGGCTCCGACGTGCCCCCGGCCTCGAAGCCGCCGCCAAAGATCCAGACCATGACCGGCAGCTTCGCGCCGGCCGACCTGGCGGGGGTCCAGACGTTCAGGTAGAGGCAGTCATCGCTCGGCCCCTTGTCCCGGAAGACCATGTCCGAGAAGATGGACCCCTGCATCGGCCTGGGCCCGAACTTCTTCGCGTCGCGGACCCCCGCCCACGGGGCCACGGGCTGGGGCTCCCGCCAGCGCAGGTCGCCCACCGGGGGGGCCGCGAACGGGATGCCGAGGAAGGCGCGCACTCCCGGGTCGGGCGCGGACATCCCCTCGATCATCCCGGAGTCTATCCGGACCTGGTTGTCGGCGAGGGCGCGCGTCGTAAGGGTCATGGCGAGGAGGAGCACCGTCTTTGCGATCCGATGCGGGAGGGTGGCGAAGTCCATAGGATGTGGCTCGGTTGCGCCCGCCCCTTGCGGGCCCGAGGAGGGGGTGGGAACGCGCGGCCCCGGGTAGCCGCGGCGAACACCCGAAGAAACCCAAGCCGGGAGGACGTGTCAACCGCCCGGACCCGCCCCGGCGACCGCGCTTGTCGGGTCGCGCCGGATTCCTCAGTGTCCAGGCAGATGACCCATCGTCGCGCCGCCGCAATCGCCCTGGCCGGGATCCTCGGTGCGTCCAGCGCCTCCGCCGCGGGCCTCGCCTGGGAGCGCCAGATCGTCGAGGCCACCGCGCAGCCCGGCCAGAAGGTCGTCCACGCGGCGTTCCCGTTCCGGAACGCGGGCGACAAGGCCGTCACGATCACGTCCGTGGAGACAAGCTGCCGCTGCACCCGGGCGGACACCGCCAAGGCGACCTACGCCCCCGGCGAGTCGGGCGCCGTCAGCGTGGACTTCACCGTGGGGGGCTGGACGGGCGTCGTCGACAAGGAGGTGACCGTGACGACCGACGGGCCCGGGGCCAAGCCGGTCGTCCTGACACTTCGGGTCACGATCCTCGAGGAGGCGCCGGCGAAGCCGCCGGCGCCCTGATCAGGAGAGGACCCATTCCCCGTTTTTCACGGAGAAGGTGGCGGTCGTCCCCTCGGCGACCTCGCCGGAGATGAGCCCCCGCGCGAGGCGCGTCTCGATCTGGCGCTGGAGGTAGCGCTTGAGCGGGCGGGCGCCGAAGACCGGGTCGTAGCCCTTCTCCGCCGCCCATTCCCGGGCCTTCTTGTCGAGCGCCACGACGACGCGGCGGTCGGCGAGGCGCTTGTTCAGGTCGACCAGAAGCAGGTCCACGATCGAGCCGATCTCCTCCAGTGTCAGGGGCTTGAAGAGGATGGTCTCGTCGATCCGGTTCAGGAACTCCGGGCGGAACGACGCGCGCAGCTCCGCCATCACGCTCTCCCTGACGCTCTCCGGTATGGTGTCGCCCGTCACGCCCTCCAGGAGGAAGCGCGAGCCGATGTTCGACGTCATGATGATGATCGTGTTCTTGAAGTCCACCGTGCGGCCCTGCGCGTCCGTGATCCTGCCGTCGTCCAGCACCTGCAGGAGGACGTTGAAGACGTCCGGATGGGCCTTCTCCACCTCGTCGAAGAGGACGACGGCGTAGGGCTTGCGCCTGACGGCCTCCGTGAGCTGGCCGCCCTCGTCGTAGCCCACGTAGCCCGGCGGCGCGCCGATCAGGCGCGAGACAGCGTGCTTCTCCATGTACTCGGACATGTCGATGCGCACGACCGCCGACTCGGTGTCAAAGAGCGTCTCGGCCAGCGCCTTGGCGAGCTCCGTCTTGCCGACACCCGTGGGCCCCAGGAAGAGGAAACTGCCGACCGGCCGGCGCGGGTCCTTGATGCCGCTCCTCGCGCGCAGGATGGCCTCCGTCACGAGCGTGACGGCCTCGTCCTGGCCGATGACGCGCCTGTGGAGTGTTTCCTCGAGCCTGAGGAGCTTCTGCTTGTCGCCCTCGAGGAGCCGCGTCACCGGCACCCCCGTCCACTTGGCGACGATCTCGGCGATCTCCTCGCCAGAGACCTCCTCCTTGAAGAGCGTCGTCCCCTTGGACGGCTTCTCAAGCTTCCTGAGCTCCGCCTCGAGCTGGGGGATCCTGCCGTGGCGCAGCTCGGCCACCTTGTTCAGGTCGTAGGCCCGCTCGGCCTTCTCCATGTCGAGGCGCGTCGCCTCGAGCTCCTCGCGCGCCTTGCGAACGCGGTCGATTGAGGCCTTCTCCTTGTCCCACTGAAGCTTGAGCCCGCCCGCCTTCTCGCGGACCTCGGCGAGCTCCTTGCGCAGGACGGAAAGCCTCTGCTTGCTGGCGTCGTCCTTCTCCTTCGCGAGCGCGGTCTCCTCGATCTCGAGCTGCAGCGCCCGGCGCGTGAGCTCGTCCAGCTCCTGGGGCATCGAGTCCATCTCGGTGCGGATCATCGCGCACGCCTCGTCCACGAGGTCGATCGCCTTGTCCGGCAGGAACCTGTCGGAGATGTAGCGGTTGGAGAGGATGACCGCGTTCACGAGCGCGTTGTCCTGGATCGTGACGCCGTGGTGGAGCTCGAAGCGCTCCCTGAGTCCCCGCAGGATCGAGATTGCGTCCTCGACGCTCGGCTGCTCGACGACGACCGGCTGGAAGCGGCGCTCCAGCGCCGCGTCCTTCTCGATGTGCTTCCTGTACTCGTCGAGCGTCGTCGCGCCGATGCAGTGGAGCTCCCCGCGGGCGAGCATGGGTTTCAGCAGGTTGCCGGCGTCCATCGCGCCGTCGACCTTGCCCGCGCCGACGATCAGGTGCAGCTCGTCGATGAAGAGGATGACCTTGCCGTCCGACTGCTTGACCTCGTTCAGGACGGCCTTGAGGCGCTCCTCGAACTCGCCGCGGTACTTCGCGCCGGCGACCAGGGCGCCCATGTCCAGGGCGAACACCGTCGAGTCCTTGAGCCCCTCGGGCACGTCGCCCCGCAGGATCCTCTGGGCCAGGCCCTCGACGATCGCTGTCTTGCCGACGCCGGGCTCGCCGATAAGGACCGGGTTGTTCTTCGTCTTCCTTGAAAGGATGCGGATCGTGCGGCGGATCTCGTCGTCGCGGCCGATGACGGGGTCGAGCTTGCCCTTCCTCGCGCGGTCGACCAAGTCGACGCCGTACTTCTCCAGAGCCTGGTAGGTCGCCTCGGGGTTGTCGGTCGTCACCCTCTGGCTCCCGCGGACCTCCTTCAGGGCGTCCATCACCTTGGAGCGGTCGAGCCCGAAGCTCTTGAAGAGCTTCTTCATCGCGTCGGGCTTGCCGAGGTCGATCAGGGCCAGGAACAGGTGCTCCACGCTGACGAACTCGTCCTTGAGGGACTTGGACTCCTTCTCGGCACGGGTGAGCACGTCGTTCACGGCCTGGGTCACGTAGACCTTGGATGTGTCGACGCTGCCGGTCACCTTGGGCACACGCTCGAGCTCGCGGTCGACGGCCAGCTGGAGCGCGCTCGAGGACAGCCCCATCTTGTCGATGAGCCCAGGGATGATGCCGTTCTCCTGCGCCAGGAGCGCCGACAGCAGGTGCCACGTCTCCACCTCGTTGTGGTTGAGGCGGCGGGCGATCGCCTGGGCGTCCAGGACGGCCTGGCGCGACATCTGGGTGAGGTTATTGGTGTCCATTCGGGTGCTCCTTTTGCAGGGGACGGGCCAATGGGGCGCAGGCGCCTTCAGAGGGGATGTCCCGGCAGGGGTGCGTCACAGACAGCCAAATAGGCACACGTGTTACCGTGTTAAGGTCAATATTGACCCACAGGTTTTGGTTCACACCCGGGCAAAAAGCGCGCATGCTCGCGCGAACCCAAACCCCCGACCATGAAGGTTATCCCCACCCTCGCCGCCCTGCTTGTCCTCGCCCAGGGATCCCTCTCGTTCGGGGAGCCGGACGCCTATGTCCCGGGACCGGACTCGGTCGCCCAGCCCGGCGTGCCCCAGGGAGAGCTGATCGCCTTCGAGTTCTCGAAGTCCCAGGTGTTCCCGGGAACCACGCGGAAGGTCACGGTCTACGTGCCGCGCCAGTACACCCCCGCGAAGCCCGCCTGCGTCTACGTCGACCAGGACGGCGTGCAGTTCAGCGCCCCGACCGTCCTGGACAACCTGATCGCGCGCGGGGAGCTGCCCGTCATGATCGGCGTCTTCGTGACGCCGGGCGTCGTGAACCCCATCGACCCCAAGGCGGCGCTCGCCCGCTTCAACCGCAGCTTCGAATACGACGGCCTCGGGGACGGGTACTGCCGGATGCTTCTGGACGAGGTTCTGCCCGAGGTGGAGACGAAGTCGACCGCGGACGGGAGGCCGGTGCGCCTCTCCCACTCCGGCAACGACCGCGCGATCGCCGGCTCAAGCAGCGGCGCGATCGCGGCGTTCAACGCGGCGTGGGAGCACCCCGAGGCCTTCAGCCGGGTCATAAGCGCCATCGGGACCTACGTCGGCCTGCGCGGCGGCGACAGGTTCCCGACGCTCATCCGCAAGTACGAGCCCAAGCCCATCCGCGTATTCCTGCAGGACGGTTCGGGGGACCTGAACATCTACGCCGGCGACTGGTGGATGGCCAACCAGACGATGGAGCGGGCGCTGGAGTTCTCGGGATACGAGGTGAACCACGCGTGGGGCGACGGCCACCACAGCGGCAAGCACATCACGTCGATCCTTCCCGATGCGCTGCGCTGGGTGTGGAAGGACTGGCCGAAGGCGGTCGGGAACGGGCCGACGCAGAACGGCGCGCTGAAGGCCCTCCTCGTCCCGGGGGAGGGATGGCAGGTGGAGGACCGGGGCAGGGCCTATTTCGGGGGACCGGTCTTCGACGCAAGGGGCGGCATGCGGGTCGCCCTCGACCCCCGGGTAAAATTGGCGGCGGGCCTTTCAAATGCCGGCACCCCGCCCTGGGAGAGACCGGGAAGCACCCACATGGGTCCCGACCAGAGGTATTACTGCACGGACGGGGACCGGATCCTGGCCTATGATGGCGAGGGAAAGGCCTCGACGATCGCCGAGGGGATTTCAGCCCGTGAACTCGTCGTGGCCCATGACGGCAGCGTCTACGCGACGGAACCCGGTCACGGGGACACCGAGAGCAGGGTCTGGCTCATCGCCAAGGACGGAGGGAAAAAGGTCGTGGACACCGGCCTTCGCTCGGCGACGGGAGTCACCGTCTCGCCCGACCAGTCGCTTCTTTATGTCGCCGACGGGGCGTCCCACTGGATCTACAGCTACCAGATCCAGCCGGACGGCACGCTCGCCGACAAGCAGCGCTACTACTGGCTCCATGTGGCGGACACCGAGGACGCGAGCCATGCGGTTGGCCTCTGCTGCGACCAGGCGGGCTGGCTTTATGTGGCGACGGATCTGGGAGTCCAAGTCTGCGACCAGGCCGGGCGGGTCAATGCGATCCTTCCCCTGCCGAACGGTCCCGTCACCTCGGTGGCCTTTGGAGGTGAGCATTTTGACACGTTGTACGCGACCAGCGGGTCTACCCTCTATAGGAGAAGGCTGAACGCCATCGGCGCCAACCCGTGGGCCCCTCCCATCCTTCCGCCCGCGCCGAAGCTCTGAGGAACCTGCCCCGCTCCCCGACCGGATGAACGACGAACTGATCCAGCTCCTGGGGCGGGCGAACGTCCTGATCGAGAGGGAGGACCTGATCCCCTACTCCTTCGACGCGACCGCGGTGCTGAAGCAGATCCCGCAGGTGGTGGTCTTTCCCCGAACGGCCGCCGAGGTCTCCGGCGTGCTGAAGATCGCCGGCAGGCACGGGGCCCCCGTGGTCGCCAGGGGAAGCGGGACGGGCTTAAGCGGCGGGAGCGTCCCCACGCCGGGCTCCGTCGTCCTCTGCCTCGTCAAGATGGACCGGATCGTCGAGCTCGACGCCCGGAACTTCACGGTTCGCGCCCAGGCCGGGGTCCTGACCCAGGCTGTCTACGACGCCGCCGACGCTGCCGGCCTCTTCTATCCCCCCGACCCCGGCTCGATGAAGGTGTCGACCGTCGGCGGGAACGTCGCCGAGAATTCCGGGGGGCTGCGCGGGCTCAAGTACGGCGTCACCCGCGACTACGTGATGGGCCTCGAGGTCGTCCTGGCCGACGGCGAGATCTGCACGCTCGGCAACAAGTGCGTGAAGGACGTCGCCGGCTACAGCCTGAAGGACCTCTTCATCGGCAGCGAGGGCACGCTCGGGATTGTCACGGAGGTGCTCCTCAAGCTGCTGCCGAAACCGGCGGCGCGCCAGACGCTGCTCGCGACCTACGGGCGCATGGACGCCGCGGCCGAGACCGTCTCGGCGATCATCGCGGCGAGGATCGTCCCCTGCACCCTCGAGTTCCTTGACCGGAAGACGATCCACTGCGTCGAGGACTTCACCCACGTGGGCCTGCCGCGCGACGCGGAGGCGCTCCTCCTGATCGAGGTCGACGGGCACCCCGCGGCCGTCGCCGACGAGGCCGCGCACATCCAGAAGCTCTGCACGCAGAACGGCGCGACCTCGGTCCGGATCGCCGCCGACGCCGCCGAGGCGACCCGCCTGGCGTCCGCGAGGCGCAGCGCCTTCAGTGCGCTCGCCCGCGTGAAGCCGACGACGATCCTCGAGGACGCCATGGTCCCAAGGACGGAGCTCGCGGCGAT
>Ga0265318_10001396_pt1 | contig 14313 bp, 16 predicted proteins | sample 4821metaG_FD_192431 | JGI IMG/M metagenome (GOLD analysis project Ga0265318, IMG submission 192431) | Rhizosphere microbial communities from Carex aquatilis grown in University of Washington, Seatle, WA, United States - 4-8-21 metaG | ecosystem: Host-associated > Plants > Roots > Rhizosphere >... | reverse complement strand
GTAGCTGGTCGCGTCACGGCCGCTGGCCCGCTTGATCGCGGCCTCGACCTTGTCCTTCGGCATGTTGACGGCGCGCGCATTCTGCATCACGCGCCGCAGCGTCGGATTGGAGGCCGGATCCGCGCCGCTGGCCTTGACGGCCATGCTGATGTCCTTGGCGATCCGGGCGAACTGCTTCGCCATGCGATTCCAGCGCGCGAACATCGCGTGCTTGCGAACCTCGAAGATGCGACCCATGGCGGCTCCTGCGATAATCACCGCTCACTATAAATTAGGTCTGCCCGTATGCGCACCATCCTGGTCGGCACCAAGCGACTGATCGACTACAGCGTGCGGGTGCGCGTGAAGCCCGACGGCTCCGGCGTGGTCACCGACGGGGTCAAGATGAGCATCAACCCGTTCGACGAGATCGCACTCGAGGAGGCGCTGAGGATCCGCGAGCGCGGGCTGGCGGACGAGGTCGTCGCCATCAGCATCGGTACCAGCGAGGCGCAGCAGCAGCTGCGCACGGCGCTCGCGTTCGGCGCCGATCGCGCAATCCTGGTCCGGGCCGACGCGCCGCTCGAGCCGCTGACGGTCGCGCAGGTGTTCCTGCAGCTGGTGCAGCGCTGCCAGCCGGAGCTCGTGCTGCTCGGCAAGCAGGCGATCGATGAGGACCATGGCCAGACGGGGCAGATGCTCGCTGCGCTGTGGGGTCGGCCGCAGGCCACCTTCGCGTCGAAGCTCGAGATCGAGGGCGGCCGAGCGCGCGTGACCCGCGAGGTCGATGCGGGACTCGAGGTCATCGAGGTCGACCTGCCCGCGGTCGTGACGACCGACCTGCGGCTCAACGAACCGCGCTATGTGAAGCTGCCCGACATCATGAAGGCCAGGCGCAAGCCGCTGGAGATCACGACCCTGCGTGAGCTCGGCGTCGAGCTGCCGGCGGCGCCGCTGCGCGTGCTCAAGGTCGCGCCACCGGCAGCGCGCGCTCGCGGGACGATGGTCCGCGACTCCGCGGAACTGCTCACCGCGCTGCGCTCGCGCGGCGTACTCTGAAGCGGACCCAAGCGATGAGCGAAGTTCTTATAGTCGCCGAGCATTCTGCCGGCATGCTGAACACCAGCACCGCCAGGGCGGTGAGCTGCGCGCTCGGGCTTGGGAGCGCGCAGGTCGACATCCTGGTGCTGGCCGAGCAGGCCGCGCCGGTAGCGGCGCACGCGGCGACACTGGCCGGCGTGCGGCGCGTACTCACGGTGGAGCGGCCCGAGAATCGCGAGCCGCTCGCCGTGGTCTATGCCCCGCAGATCGCGGCCGTCGCGGCCGGCTACAGCCATGTGTTCGGACCCTCGACCACCTTCGGCCGGGATCTGATGCCGCACGTCGCGGCGCTGCTCGGCGTGAGCCAGCTCAGCGACGTGATGGCGGTGGAGGGTCCATACCGCTTCCGCCGTCCGATCTACGCCGGCAATGCGGTAGTCACGGTCGAGGCGCCGGCGGGGCGCGTGGTGGTCGCGACCGTGCGTACTGCGTCTTTCCCGCCTGCCGGCGGCGGTGGGGCGGCCGTGGTCGAATCACTCGACCTGCGCGTCGAACTTCCGACCCATACCCGGTTCGTATCGCGCCCGCCGGCCAGCTCCGGCCGCCCCGACCTGCAGAGCGCAGCACGGGTGGTGGCGGGGGGGCGGGCACTGGGAAGCGCCGAGAATTTCCGCATGGTTTACGGCCTGGCTGATGCACTGGGCGCAGCGGTCGGAGCCTCGCGCGCGGCAGTGGATTCCGGCTACGTGCCCAACGATCTGCAGGTCGGACAGACGGGCAAGATCATCGCCCCTGAGCTGTATGTCGCGATCGGAATCTCTGGGGCGATCCAGCACCTGACGGGCATTCGGGATGCGCGCACGATCGTCGCGATCAACAAGGACGCCGAGGCCCCGATTTTCGAGGTCGCGGACCTGGGGCTGGTCGGTGACCTGTTCCAGATCGTGCCGGAGCTCGAGCGCCTGATACGCTCTGGGAGCGGCGCGTAGTCACCACGCCAACGGATGGAGAGAGCAGCAATGGACGAAGTGGAAGTCAAGGCCAGCAAGGATGTCGAAGTGCGGTTCGAGGCGCGGCGCTGTATTCATTCGCGCAATTGCGTGCTGGGCCGCCCCGACGTGTTCATGCCCAATGTCGAGGGCGATTGGTTGCATCCGGAGCGCGCCAGCGCCGAGGAAGTCGCGGAGGTGGCGCACAACTGTCCATCGGGCGCGATCCAGTACCGGCGGCTAGACGGCGGCGCGCAGGAGCTCCCACCGCTGGTCAACACGGTCCGGATCCGCGAGAACGGACCGCTGGCGTTCCATGCCGCGCTCACGATCCGGACGGCGATACCGGGCCCGGCCTTCCGCGCAACGCTGTGCCGCTGCGGCGCCTCGCAGAGCAAGCCCTACTGCGATGGCAGCCACCACGCAGCCGGATTTGTCGCGAGCGGCGAGGCTCCAGTCGGCACGATGCAGACGCTGGCGGCGCGCGACGGTCCGCTGGAGATCGTACCCGCTGTCAACGGCCCGTTGCTGGTCAAGGGAGCACTCGAGGTCGTCACCGGTACCGGCCAGACGATTGCGAAGCTCGCGTCGACGGCGCTGTGCCGCTGCGGGCACTCCGCCAACAAGCCCTATTGCGACGGTACGCACGCGACAATCGGCTTTCGCGCCGACTGAGGCCCCAGCGCAGCGCGCTACAGGTGGCGCGCGAAGAACTCCATGGTCCTGCCGTCGGCGAGCCGTGCCCCCTGCTCGTTGCGGCGCCGGCCGCTCTGCGCGGCAAAGCCGTGATCGAGGCCAGCGTAGTCATGCAGCGTGACCAGCGGATTGCCGTCGAGCCCGGCGTGGATCGCCTGCTGCGCGGCCGGCGGCACGAAATGATCGGCGGTCGGAATGTGCAGCAGGAGCGGGTGCGAGAGCCGTGCCGCGCCTGCCAGCAGGCCGTCGAGCCCGACGCCGTAGTAGCAGACCGACGCATCCACGGAGGTCTCGAGGGCAGTCATGAACGCGAGGCGGCCCCCTAAGCAGAATCCCACGCTGCCGACTTTGCCGCCGCCGAGCCGGGCCCGCGCGGCGCGGATCGTCGCGTCGATATCGGCGACGCCGAGCTTCTGGTCGAATCGACCCATCAGTCCGAGCGCGCGCTGCATCTGCTCGGGCACGTCGGGGTCGAGTTCGATGCCGGGCTCGAGGCGCCAGAACAGGTCCGGCGCCAGCGCGAGGTAACCGGCCGCAGCCCATTCATCGCACTTGCTGCGCATGCCGGCGTTGACGCCAAAGATCTCCTGGATCACGACGATCGCCGCCTTCGGCCTGGCCGCCGGCTCCGCACAATAGGCCGCGAAGCTGCCGTGCTGGTCGGCGCTGGCGATAGTGATGTCGGCACCCATTCGTGCATTCTCCTCCATTGTCAGGCCGTCCGATCATCGCCGGCGCGGCGCGGGCACTCAAGAGGGCAGATCGAAAACCAGCAGCTCGGCTGCCGCGCCCCGTTGAATATCGAGGCGGCTCGCTTCGGTGAGCAGCAGCGCGTCGCCGGTCTGCAGTGCCACGGCATTGACCTCGATCGCGCCGCGGGCCACGTGCGCGTACAGGCGCCGGCCCGCTGCGACTTCGAGCTGCGCCTGCTGCGCGCCGTCGAAGCGCCCCGCATACACGCGGGCGTCCTGGTGGATCAGCACCGAGCCGCCGTCGCGGTCCGGCGAGGCAATCAGGCGCAGCGTTCCGTCGAGCTGCCGGGCGTCGAAATGTCGCTCCTCGTAGCTCGGCGGGATTCCCTGCGGGCCCGGCTGGATCCAGATTTGCAGGAAGTGCACCAGCTCGCTGGGCGAGGCATTGAACTCGCTGTGCCGGATCCCCGTGCCGGCGCTCATGCGCTGCACGTCCCCGGGCCGGATCGTCGAGCCGTTGCCGAGCGAATCCTGGTGCGCCAGTGCGCCCTCGAGCACGTAGCTGATGATCTCCATGTCGCGATGGCCATGGGTGCCGAAGCCCTGGCCCGGCTGTACGCGGTCCTCGTTGATCACGCGCAGTGGGCCGAAGCCCATGTGCTGTGCGTCGTAATAGTCTGCGAATGAGAACGAATGGAAGGACTTCAGCCAGCCATGGTCTGCGAAGCCCCGATCCTGGCTGCGGCGGATCGACTGCATGCGTGATTCCTCCAGGAAGGACCGAAGCCCTGATTATGACCGCAAACCCGTCATGTCGCGCCACCGGCGCGGCTACCGGCGTACTCGGTCGCCATGCCGGCGCGCTATGATCGACCGCAGTGCGATGAATGCTTCAGAGAATCCGCAGGGGGAGGCCGGTGCCGTGCAGGCGACGCTGATCGAGGCGATCGTGCAGGCACGGGCGCGCCGCGCGCGCGGCCTGGTCGTGGGACTGTGCGGGCCGCAGGGCTCCGGCAAGTCCACGATGGCGGGCGCACTCGAGACCAGGTTGCGCGCCGAGGCCGGGCTGAAGGTCGCGCGACTCTCGCTCGATGACTTGTATCTTCCAGGACGCGAGCGGGCACGGCTGGCGGCCGATATCCATCCGCTGCTGCGCACCCGCGGCGTTCCGGGTACGCACGACGTGGCGCGCGGGGTCGCACTGCTCCAGGGCCTGCCCGACGCGGCGGCCGGTGAGCGTACTGCGTTGCCGCGCTTCGACAAGGGGCTCGATGAGCCGTGCGATCCGGCGCTCGAGGAGGCGTTTTCCGGCCCGGCGGACGTCGTGCTGTTCGAGGGTTGGTGCGTCGGCGCACGGGCCGAATCGCCCGCCGCGCTGATCCAACCGGTAAACGAACTCGAGCGCGATGCCGATGCGGATGGCCGTTGGCGTCGCTATGTCAACACACAGCTCGCGGGTCCGTACCAGGCGCTGTTCGCCCCGATAGACCTGCTGATCATGCTGCGCGCGCCGCGCTTCGAGCAGGTGTATGCGTGGCGCGCGCAGCAGGAACACGAACTTGCGGCGCGACTTCGGGCGGCCGCGGCGGCGGGCGCCGCGCCCGGCAGCGCGCGCGCGATGAGCGATGAGGAACTGCGCCGGTTCATCATGCACTACGAGCGGATCACTCGCCAGATCGACGCCGAGATGCCGCAACGCGCGGATTTCGTGCTCGAACTGGACCCGCAGCGGCGGCTGCTCGCGCTGCGCCGCCCGCTAGCGCAGGTGCATCGATCCGGCGCCGAATAGTCCCAGCAGTCCGATCACGATCAGGTAGATCGCGACGATGTAGTTCAGCAGCCGTGGAGCCACGAGAATGACGATGCCGGCGATCAGCGATATCAGCGGCGTGATGCTGAGGTTCAGGTTCATCGGGCTCCCCTTGGGTTCATGGCAAGATGAACCTTAGGCGGCTGCGGGAGCCGCGACCGTACGCCACCGCACGGTGCGACGCCCCACATGGCCGTTGAGCCATTATTTCCGACGCTGGTCTACCGGGCAGCGCTGGGCGGCCGGGAACCGCGTGCGCTCAACCGGCGGCTGCTGCGCGAGTGCCTGCAGCTGCGCCTCGATGACACGGCAGGACGGCGCTGGTCGCGACGGAACTATCCAGGTGGCTATACCTCTTATGGGTCCGCGCACCGGATGCACACCGTATCCCCGAGCTTTGCGCGGCTGCAGCGGCGGCTCGTGCCGCACATCGCGAGGATGGCCCGCGCTCTCGCGCTCGACCTGCGCGGGCGTACCCTCGCGATGACGGACTGCTGGGTCAACATCATGCCGGCGGGGGTCGTGCACGGGCTGCACCTGCATCCGCTCTCCACGCTCAGCGGTACCTACTATGTGCGCACGCCCGCACGCGCCTCGGGCCTGAAGTTAGAGGATCCGCGGCTCGAGCGAATGATGGCCGCGCCACCCCGCCGGCGCGATGCCGCACGCGCGCTGCAGCCCTGGGTGATGGTCCGCGCGCACGCCGGAGAGCTGGTGCTGTTCGAGAGCTGGCTGCGGCACGAGGTGCCCGCCAATGCCGGCGTTGGCGAGCGCATCAGCATCAGTTTCAACTACAGCTGGTTCTAGCGCCGCGCTAGGACTGGCCGAGCCAGTCGCGGCCGCGTAGCGTGGTCAGATAGGGCAGCAGGCGGGCGTCGAGTTCCGCGTCCGGAGAGCGGTAGGACCACTGCACGGTCGGCGGCATGGACATCAGGATCGCGTCGGTGCGTCCGCCGGACTGCAGCCCGAACAGCGTGCCACGATCGAATACCAGGTTGAACTCCACGTAGCGACCGCGTCGGTACAGCTGGTAGTGGCGCTCCCGCTCCCCATGCGGGATATCGCGCCGGCGGCGGACGATCGCGAGGTAGGCTTCGCGGAACTGCGTAGCCACGTTCTGCATGAACGCGAAGCAGCGCTCCCACGGCATCCCGATAGTCGGCGTATCGGCGTTCAGGTCGTCATAGAAGAGGCCGCCGATACCGCGTGCTTCGCCACGATGGCGCAGGAAGAAGTACTCGTCGCAGGTGGCGCGTGCCTGCGCATAGAGCTGCGCGTGGAACGGCTCGCAGGCCGCGGCGGCGGCGCGGTGCCACAGGCGCACGTCCTCCTCGAACACGACATACGGTGTCAGGTCGAAGCCGCCGCCGAACCACCAGACGTCCCCGGCGCTGAAGAAGCGCACGTTCATGTGGCTCGTGGGCGCCAGCGGATTGCGCGGGTGCATCACTACCGAAACACCCATGGCGCGGAAACTGCGCCCCGCGAGCTGCGGATTGCGAGCTGTGGCGGCCGGCGGCATCTTCGAGCCACTCACGTCCGACAGGGCGACGCCGCCGCGCTCGAACACCGACCCGCCCTCGAGTACGGCGGTGGTCCCGCGGCCCGCCAGACCGCCTTCGGCGGCCCCGCGCTCCCAGTCGTCGCGCAAGAAGTCATGTGTACCGTCTTCCTGCGACAGGGCGCGGCACAGCTGCTGCTGCATCGATACCAGATAGCCGTAGACCGTCGCGGCGCGTTCTTCAGACATGTCGGCCCCTATGCGTGCCCGGAGGCCCATTCTATAGCCTGCCCCGGGGCCGGGCGGCGGCGAGGGCAGGAGCGGCGATGGCAGGGGCCCGGCCCCGCGGTTACAGTGTGCCGGTGGAAGCGCAGGACCTGGCGGGGCGGAACGCGATCTCGGTGCAGGAGCTCGCCGGATTGCGGCGCACGCTCGTGCCGCACCGGATCCTCGACGTGCGCGAATCACCGGAACTCGCTATCTGCCGCTTCGAAGACGCGCTGCACATTCCGATGTCCGAGCTGTCGGACCGGATTGGTGAGGTTCCGACGGCGGAACCGGTCATCGTGCTGTGTCACCACGGCGTACGCAGTCAGATGGTGGTTGGTCTGCTGCGCCATGCCGGCTGGCGCAATGTGGTGAATCTGGACGGCGGCATTGACGCCTGGTCGCGCGAGGTCGACGTCTCGGTGGCGCGGTACTGAAGCCATGGACGGGGAACCGGGCCTGCGGCTCGCCAACAGCTACCTGCAGCTGCCGGAACATTTCTACGCACGGCTCGCGCCCACCCCGGTCATCGCACCGAAGCTGATCCGCTTCAATCATGCGCTCGCGGCCGAGCTCGGTCTGGACCTGGGTGGCCTGGACGAGGTCGCGCTCGCCGGGCTGTTCTCCGGCAACCGGCTGCCTGCGCAATCCGAACCGATCGCACTGGCCTATGCCGGACACCAGTTCGGCCAGTTCGTGCCGCAGCTCGGGGATGGCCGCGCCATTCTGCTCGGCGAGGTCGAGGATCGGGCGGGCGCGCGCCGCGACATCCAGCTCAAGGGCTCCGGACCCACTCCGTACTCGCGCAATGGTGATGGCCGCGCTGCGCTGGGGCCGGTGTTGCGCGAATACCTGCTGAGCGAGGCGCTGCACGCGCTCGGAATCCCCGCTACGCGTGCGCTGGCGGCGGTGAGTACCGGCGAGCACGTCTACCGCGAAGAGCGCCTGCCCGGTGCTGTGCTGACCCGGGTCGCGGCGAGCCACGTGCGGGTTGGCACGTTCGAGTATTTCGCCGCGCGCGATGACGTCGAGGCGACGCGGCTGCTTGCCGATTTCGTGATTGCGCGGCACTACCCCGAGGCCGCGGCCGCCGAACGGCCCAGCCTGGCGCTGCTGCACGCGGTGATCGGGCGGCAGGCCCGACTGGTCGCGCGCTGGATGCAGGTGGGCTTCATCCATGGCGTCATGAACACGGACAACATGACCCTCTCCGGGGAGACGATCGATTTCGGGCCCTGTGCGTTCATGGACGCCTACGATCCATCGACGGTGTTCAGCTCGATCGACAGCTTCGGCCGCTACTCCTATCAGAACCAGCCGCGTGCCGCGCAATGGAACCTGGCGCGCTTCGCGGAGACGCTGCTGCCATTGATCGATGGCGTGCCCGCACGCGCGATCGAGCTCGCCAGCGCCGAGATCGCCGGATTTGAGTCGCGGTTCGGGGCCGAATGGCTGGCGGGAATGTGCCTCAAGATCGGCATCAGCGAGCAGCAGCCGGCGGACCGGGCGCTGCTCCAGGAACTGCTCGACGCGATGCAGGTGAACCAGGCGGATTTCACGCGGACCTTCCGTGCGCTATGCGACGCCGCGTTGGCGCTATCCGGGGACTCGGCCGTGCGCGCCGAGTTCGCGCAGCCGCAAGCCTACGATGCGTGGGCCGCGCGCTGGCGCGCGCGGCTGCAGGGCGAGGCGCGCCCGGCCGCGTTGCGAGCCGGCGCCATGCGCCAGGTCAACCCGGCATTCGTTGCGCGCAATCACCGTGTCGAGCAGGTCATCGATGCCGCGGTCGCACGCGCCGATTTCGGCCCGTTCGTCGAGCTGCACGAGGTGCTGTCGCGCCCCTACGAGGACCAGCCGCGCCATGCGGCCTATGCGCGTGCCCCCATGCCTGACGAGCGCGTACTGCGCACGTACTGCGGCACCTGAGAGTCAAGGGCAATTCCGGGTTGTCCGTGGGCTCAGAGTGCGTAGCCCGCGCCGGCGAGCAGCAAGTCGCAGTCGTGATCATCGCCCGTTCCGAGCCGAGTCCATGCGATCCTGGCGAGCCATCGAGGCGTGAACGCGTACGCGATCGTCACGGAGAACGCAGAAGTCAGATTCCCGGGTGACGAGTCGGTGTGCAGGCTGGAGTCTCCGCCAACGACAAAGGCTCCCGCGCCGACGCCGGCCCGCAGCCGCGCGCTCAAAGCCTGCTCGAGCCAGAACTGTATCGCGAGACCATCCTTCCAGTTCAGCGCGGTATCCTGGCCGCTCACCACCATCGCGGTTGCCGCGATGTGCGGCCCAAGCTGGAGGCGCAATTCCAGAGCCTCCGCGCCTCCTCCTTCAGACTGGAAGCTATTGACTATCCTGGTGCCCAGCAGCGCATCAAGCTCCCATTTTCGGCTCGGTTCGGCAGCGACGCGCCGCGCCGCGAGCGTGGCGAGATTCGGGCCGAACACATAGGCCACGCCAAGGACCAACCCGGTTGAGCCGTGCTTCGCGCTCGATTCGACTTCGTTGAGACGCAGGTAAGCGGACCAGTTCCGGTCCATGGCCCAGCGCACGTCCGCGCTGGCCAGTCCACCCCAGCCATGCCGATCTTCGGAATCCGGGTCCCCGGGTGTGACATGAGTGTCGTAGTCGAGGTAGGGACCCAGCCCGAATTCGAGCGACAGGCCGATGCGTGTCGGTCGGGTGCGCCACCAGGCCTGCACCGCCTGTCCGTCGCGGTGATTGTGTGGCAGGTGGCCCTCATTCAGCCACAGGAAGCTCCCGCTCCAATGTTCAGTAATGGCTTCCCGGTATTCGATGCCCCAGGTATAGGTCTTCGCGCCGCTCCGGTCGGATTGCCGTCCGCCAGCAAAGCCGTCCAACTCGGCGGCGGGCGCGTTCCCGGCCAGGCACACGCCCAGGCACACGGCCAGGAGCGGCAGCAGCCAGCGTTGCCATTGCACCCGCGCACCAACTTGATGGCACACTGCGCGCCCCACCCTTGCAGTTCGTGACAGCTCCGGCCATGAATATAGCGTTTCAGCGCGCGGTTGATCACTACATCGGGGTGCCCGTGTGTGCAGCGCTCTCGCTGTGGCACCGGCTGTTCGGGCGCGCCGCGGGCGGTCCGCCTCAGCGCGCCATCCTCGTCATCCTGCTCTCGGAAATGGGCAGCCTGGTACTCGCCGAGCCGATGTTCACGCGGCTGCGCAGCCGTTACCCGGCAGCGAGCATCCACGTGCTGCTGTTCGCGCGCAATCGCGAGATGCTCGATCTGCTGGGAGTAGTGCCGCCCGAGCAGGTACATACGCTGGACGACCGCTCGCTGGGTGGGTTGCTCGCCGACGCCGCACGCGCACTGCGGCGGCTGCGTGCGCTTAAGGTCGACGCGGTGGTCGACTGCGAGCTGTTCTCGCGCGTGAGCAGCATCCTGTCCTACCTTTCGGGCGCGCGCCTGCGCGCAGGCTTCCATCGGCACACGCAGGAAGGACTGTATCGCGGATCCTTCATCAACCGTCCCGTGCTCTACAACCCGTATCGGCACCTGAGCCTGCAATTGCTGAGCCTGGTGACGGCGCTGGAGTCGACTGGCACTCCGCTCGCGAAGGAACCGGTCGAACCGATGCCGGCCGGACCCCCGCTGCTCGCATTCGGTGCCGGAGAGCGGGAACAGGCCGCAGCGCTGCTGCAGGAGCAGTTCCCCGCGGTCGCGCGGCGGCGACTGGTACTCGTGTACCCGGGCGGCGGGCTGCTGCCGATACGCGCGTGGCCGCTGGAATCCTTCGTGCAGCTGTGCACCGGGCTGCTCGCTGACGGCCTCGCCGTCGGCGTGGTCGGGCTCGCGGACGATCGCCCGCTCGCACAGCAGCTGGTGGCACGCTGCGCCAGCGAACGCTGCCTCGACCTTACCGGCTACACGAAATCCATTCGCCACCTGCTGGCGCTGTTTCACCGAGCCGAACTGCTCATCGCCAACGATGGCGGTCCGGGGCAGTTCGCTGCACTGACGCCGATCGCTTCGATCGTGCTGTTCGGGCCGGAGACGCCGTTGCTGTACCGTTCGCTGTCCGCGAACGCGCACCACTTCCATCTGGCGCTGCCGTGTTCGCCGTGCCTGACGGCGTACAACCACCGCTCCTCGCCGTGCGATGGCGACAACCGCTGCCTGAAGCTGATCCAACCGGCACAGGTGCTGGCCACAGCGCGCGCGCTGCTCGGACTGCCAAGCGCGGCGGCCCCCTCGTGATGCCCCCCGCGCCCACGCGCACGCTGATCAAGCGCCTGCTGCGGTGGCGCTTCCTGAAGTTCGGCATGATCGGTGCTTCGGGCACCGTCGTGAATCTCGGCGTACTGTACCTGTGCCAGGAATGGCTGTTCCGGGCGATCATTGCGCCGAAGACGCGGCTGGATTGCTCGCTGCTGCTGGCGATCCTGATCGCGACCGTCAACAATTTCACCTGGAACCGCCTGTGGACCTGGCGCGACCGGCCACGCCGGCCGGGTCAGGCGCTGGTGGCGCAGTTCGGCCAGTATGCGCTTGCGTGCTGGGTGGGCATCGTGCTGCAGCTCGTGCTCACGAAAATCCTGGTCGCCTATGTGCACTACCTGCTCGCGAACCTGGCCGCGATTGCGTGTGCGAGTGTGTGCAACTTTCTGGTCAACGATGCGTGGACTTTCCGGCACCGCCGCGCGGCATTGGCGGCGGCGCCCCTGCCGACGGACGGCGAGGGTTGACCGATGCCGCTGCCCGCTCCCGCTTGGCGCCGAACGCTGTACGGCCTGGCCGCATTGTTCGGCTGCACGGTCTACTTCTTTCAGATCGATAGCCAGCACATCCCGAAGAATGGCGACGAGGATCCGTACTTCCACATCACGCGGCTGACCGCGCTGTCGGGCCACTGGCTGCCATTGCAGTCCGATCCGGATATGCGCGACACCAAGCCGCCGCTGCTGTTCTGGCAGGGCATCGCCACGACCGGACAGGGACGTCACTGGACCCTGCGGGCGCTGCGTGCGCCGAGCGTGGTGTATACGCTGCTGACCGCCGCGCTGGCGTGTCTGCTGGCGCGTCGCTTCGCGGGCACTAGCGCCGCCGGTGTGATCGCATCGCTGGTCTATCTTGCGTTCTTCAGCACCTATCATTATGGGCGCCCGTTCCTGACCAATGCGCCGGAGAGTTTCTGGCTGTTTCTCGCCTGGTTCATTCCGCTCTACTGGCCCCAGGCCGCACTGCGCTCGCGCGCGCTGCCGGTGCTCCTCGGTCTCATCATCGGCGTCGGCCTGCTCTACAAATCGTTCGCGTTGCTGGCGCCGGTCGGCCTTGCGCTCTCATGGTGGTACCTGCGAGCGCGTGCATACCGCTGGGACGCATTCCTGCGGCAGGATGCGTGGCGGCTGGCGCTGGTCGCGGTGGTATCGCTCGCGCTGTTTTCGCTATGGTTCGCGCTCGATCCGGATCCGCGCGCCGTGTGGCAGTCCTTCGTGGTCAAGGAGAATGCGGGCAAGTTTGACGCGCCCGGCGGCTCCTACTTCGGCCGAATGCTCTGGGGTGGCTCGAGCATCTGGACCATGCTGATCGGCGTGCCGCTCAACGCCGGGCTGCTCGCGCTGCCGGTCGCCGCGCTGATGGTATCGGCCGTGCGCCGCCACGCAACGCTGACGGCGTCCGAGAAGCTGCTGTGGATCTGGGTGCTGTCGCTGATGCTCGTATTCAGCCTCCCGAGCCAGCGTTCCGCGCGTTACCTGCTCGACGCGATGCCGGCAGTGGCGGTGCTGTGCGCGCTGGGGTGGGATCGGGTGGGGCGCGGCTGGTTCATCGCGGCACTCGCGCTCGCGGAGTTCGGGCTGCTGTTCCTGGGCCTGGAAGCCGGCGTGCTGCAGCACGCGAATGGCCCGCGAGCGCTGTATGCACCCGGGTATTGGCTGCTGTTGGGCGCCGCGGCCGCGCTGTCCGCGGCCGGCGTGCTGATCCCGCGGCTGACGCGAGCGGCGACGCCCGTGGCATCGCTGCTGGTGTTCGCGGCGCTCGCGGCATTCCTGCAGCCCTTCGACGACGGATTTCGCACCCAGGCGCAGCCCTGGGTAGCGGGGCGGGAGGTCTGGGTACCCTCGGATTTCGCTTCGAGCGAGGAGACCTACCGGTTCCTGCTGCCGGGTGCGGACGTCCATACGTATCACGAGACGCGCGATCAGGATGTGGAGGCGCTGGCACGTCTCTATCCGCTGTTCGCGCTGCGCGTACCGCTGGGCAGCGCCCCATGCACCGGCTGCCGCGTGCTGGCGCGACGCCTGGACGTGCGCGGCCGGCTCACCTCATCGGAGACCGGGGAGCTGCTCCATGGCCGGGGCCTCGATCGCGTGTTTCTCCAGGAACTGCTGGTCGAGTCGCCGGCCGTGGCGTCGCGATGAATTCGCGCACCCGGTGCTATAAGATCGCCGCCGCCCGGATCGCATGAGACCCCGAATCAACCCGCCTGTGATGCCGAATTCCTCGACCGTGCTGCTTTGGTCCTGCTTGAGCCTGCTCGCCGCCGTGCTGGTCGCGGGCGCGCTGTATGGAAACTGGGTACTGCGCGAACACCGGCTCACGGTGATCACACCCGGCCGCGTCTATCAGTCCGCGGCGATGCCGCCGGACACGCTGGTCCGGGTCGCGCAGCGGCTTGGCATTCAGACCGTCGTGGATTTCCGCGCCTATAGCGAAGTGCCGGCCGACAACGCCGAGCGCTCGGCGCTGCAGCGCGTCGGCATCGCCTATCTGCGCCTGCCGTCCTCGACCAAGCCGCCGCCCGACACCGTGGACACGTTCGTGCGCTCGCTGCAGCCGGAAGTGGCTGCGGGCCACCGGCTGCTGATGCATTGCCTGGATGGGGAAGGGCGCGCCGTGTTCTATTCCGCGATCTATCGCATCGAATTCGAAGGCTGGGACAACCAGAGCGCGTGGCTGGCGACCACGCGCCTGCCGCCGTCGCTGATGTTCCTCGGCAGGCTGTTTCCGGGAATCGCGCGCCTGTCCGAGAGCAACTACAAGACCCCAATGATCCGCGCCCACCGCCGCCAGCAGCCCGAATCCGACCGCCCGGCCGGCCCTTAAGCCGCGGCCATCCTCAGGCCGGGTCGCGCGTTCAGGCCGGGTCGCGCGCCGGCTCCCGCAGCCGCCGGACTTCCATCCAGTGCCAGGACAGCAGCGCCGGCAGGCCGCACAGGACTTCGCGTATCCGCTTCGCCATCGATACGCTCAGCGCGAGTTCGCCGCTGATGCCGAGCGCGTGCCCGAATATCATCAGGCTCGCTTCCTGTACCCCGAGCCCCGCCGGGACCATGAAGGCGAGGTGGCGCAGCGCCTGCGTCATGCTCTCGAGCACG
>Ga0265318_10001395_pt1 | contig 14317 bp, 15 predicted proteins | sample 4821metaG_FD_192431 | JGI IMG/M metagenome (GOLD analysis project Ga0265318, IMG submission 192431) | Rhizosphere microbial communities from Carex aquatilis grown in University of Washington, Seatle, WA, United States - 4-8-21 metaG | ecosystem: Host-associated > Plants > Roots > Rhizosphere >... | reverse complement strand
CTCGGAATATATTTTAATTGGTCCTACATTTGCGGGAAAACCTTCTGCAGAATTAATTGAAGAAAAAGAACCGCCAGCACACTGGAAGGCTCCCCTTTCTCGACTTGCAAATCGTGGAATTAAATCTGTTGTTGGTCGTTGGTTAATTCCTGGTGAGCCAAGAGTAATTCTTTTGGATTTTTCTCCTGCACTCTTATGGAAAGATGGTTTCAAACGTGCGCTTTGGGAAAAGTTTGGCGTTGATTCACTAAACGCACAATTTGATTTTGACGAACCACTTGCATTTTCTCTTGCGGCTGGAATGTTAATTGAAGAATTTGCAAATGATTCTGCGTTTAGCGGCAAAAAAATGTTGAGCCAGACGCATGAGTGGATGACTGGACTTACAAATTTATTTCTCAAAGCAAATAATGTTAGAGTCAAAACAGTTTTCACAACTCACGCAACAATGCTAGGTCGAGCAATTGCTGGTGCAGGAATTGATGTTTATCAGGCAATTAAATCAATGAATCCAGAAACTGCTGCATTGGCTGCAAGACAGCACGGCGTCGTTGAGAAATTTACAGCGGAACGTGCGTGCGCACAATATGCCGATGTTTTCACAACAGTTAGCGATTTGACTGCACGCGAAGCAAAAGCGTTGCTCGGACGAAACCCTGACGTGATAACGCAGAACGGACTTTTGATGCAACAATTTCCATCATTTGAGCAAGCATCAATTATTCATGCGCAATCTAAGATATCATTATCTGAATTTTATCGATATTTCTTTTTCCCATACCATAAACTCGACGTCGAGAATGCACTCTCTTTTTTTGTTTCTGGAAGATACGAATTTAGAAACAAAGGGATGGATATTACAATTCGTGCTCTTGGCAGATTGAATGAACAACTTGCTCGTGAAGGCAGTAAGCGAAATGTTGTTACGATATTTTTTGTACCAATGCAGCAATATGGCGTGAAAAAAGAATTACTAGAATCAAAATTATTTTACAAAAGCATTAACCAACTTCTTGTTGCATCAGAAAAGCAAATGCACGATGCATTGTTGACTAATGAACTTGATCATCCTGGCGAAGCATTGCCTACGTCGGCAGTAAATCCTATTTTTGCGCAAGAACTTCGACGACTCGTTAAGATGTTCAATCGACCATCAACTACTGCACCACTTTGTACGCATATGATTGGTAATGAACAAGATAATGAAGTAATTCGTGCATTAATTGCTGCAGGTTTACAAAATCGCGACAGCGATCACGTAAAAGTTATAGTATATCCAATTTATCTTGACGGCGCTGACAATCTTCTCGAGCTAAATTATTACGACGCGATTAATGGATGTCATCTTGGTTTATTTGCGTCGTTCTATGAACCGTGGGGATATACGCCGATGGAATGTGCAGCACTCGGAGTTCCTGCTGTTACTGCGACAAGCGCAGGATTTGGTCAGTTTATTCTCGAAAATTCAAAGAATTCTCGTGAAGGAATATTTGTACTTGATCGCCTGCATAAATCTGACGACGATATTTTGAATGAATATACTAGGATACTTTCGGATTACGTAAAATTGACGCATCACGAACGCGTGAAACATAAAATCGCAGCAAAATTATTGGCTGACAAATGTGATTGGACGATTTTGTATGAACAATACAAGCGTGCGTATGAACTTGCAGCGTCAAAATAGATATGAATTTGAGTGAAAATAAAACTCAGTAAAAATAAAACTAAAAAAATAAGTAAAAAATAAAATGGTAAAAACTCTAGAAATGCACGAGCGAAAAATTGCTTACTTCACGATGGAAGTTGGCTTTGATCCTGCGATTGCTACTTATTCTGGCGGGCTTGGAATTCTTGCAGGTGACACGCTCAAGAGTTGTGCGGATCTTAACGTACCAATTGTTGGAATCACGCTTCTAAATCGCTTTGGATATTTTGATCAATCACTTGATTCTGCTGGAAATCAAAGTGAGAAACCAGTTAATTGGCAAGTTGAGAAATTTATGAAACGTTCCGACAAAATTGTCGAAGTTCAAATTGAAGAGCGCACTGTAAAAGTTGGCGCTTGGGAATACAACGTCGTCGGTGAACGAGGATTTTCTGTTCCCGTTTATTTTCTTGACACAAATATAGACGGAAATAGCGAATATGACCGCACACTTACAAACGTGCTTTATGCTGGTGATCGACAATATCGTTTTTGTCAAGAAATTGTTCTAGGAATTGGCGGCGTGCGAATGCTTGACGCTCTTGGTTATTATGGAATTGAAAAATATCATATGAACGAAGGGCACGCAGCACTTGCAACGATTGAACTCTTGCACAAATTCAAATTTGACTATGATCACGTTCGCGAGAAATGTGTTTTCACGACGCACACGCCAGTTGAAGCTGGCCACGATACTTTTGATGTTTGGATGGTTGGCAGATTAATCAAAGATTACTATCCATGGCAATCAAAACTTGCTGAGCACAATGGGCAATTTAATATGACATATCTTGCGCTCAATCTTTCTAATTATGTGAATGGCGTCGCGAAAAAACACCGTGACGTTTCGATGCACATGTTCCCTGGTCGAGAAATTCATTCTATTACAAACGGAATTCACGCGGCGACTTGGACATCTCCAAGTTTTGCAGCACTCTTTGACAAATATATTCCTGATTGGCGACACGATCCGTTTTCACTTCGCGGCGCACTTTCAATTCCTGATGAAGATGTTAGACGCGCACACGACGAAAATAAAAAAGTGCTTGTTGATATGATTAATGCGAAATATAATGCTGGATTTGATCCAGCCGTGTTTACAATTGGATTTGCTCGTCGTGCAACAGCGTATAAACGCGCAGACTTGCTTTTTACTGATGTTAATTTACTAAAATCAATTGCAGCACGCGTTGGTAAAATTCAAATTGTTTACGGTGGGAAAGCTCACGTGAATGATGGGCAAGGAAAAGATATTATTAGACATTTGTTCCAGATAAAAAATTCTCTTGGCAGCGATGGTCTCATCAAGATGGTTTTCGTTGAGAATTACGACATGGCACTTGCGAAAAAATTAGTTGCTGGCGTTGACATTTGGCTTAATACTCCACATCGACCACTTGAAGCGTCTGGAACTTCTGGAATGAAGGCGGCGGTAAACGGTGTTCCCCAATTTTCAGTTCTCGACGGTTGGTGGATTGAAGGTTACATCGAGTTCAAAACTGGGTGGTCAATTGGACCTCTAAAAGTTGACGATCAAGATGATTCTTCTGAAGATGCAAAAGATTTGTACGAGAAGTTAGAAAAACAAATTTTGCCGATGTATTATCGCGAAAACTGGAAATGGAATTCGATGATGAGACATTCAATTTCGATGAACGGCAGTTATTTCAACACGCATAGAATGGTTCAGCAATACGTAACTAATGCGTATTTTAGATAAATAAAAATATTCATTTATGCTTTACTTTTCTTTAAAATGGATTGAATAAATTCGTGTTTATGTTTATTATATTCGTTGTTTTCTACCTTACCTAATTTTACTGCTTCTTTTTTTAATTTAGTATATTTTTCTCGAGACGATTTATTTCTCTTGAGATAGCTGACAAAAAATAGAAGTAGTTTCGCGTCTTTGCTCTTGTGCTTTGCGATATGGACGTGTATAATTTCCTTTGGTCCAAATTTCCTCTTTAGAAGAATAGTCTTGCGTTTTTTCCGCGGAATAATGAGACACCACTTTCTTTTAAGGAAAAACTGTTTTGTTTTTAGAGTATTTTTTGTTTCTATTAGAATATCTATTATGTTTTTTCCAGGAATCCCAATTGCAGTACTTCCTACGTGCGTTACCTTCCATCCTGACGGGAATGTAGATGTTATTTTGTGGAAAATTTTTACTGAACTTTTATTGAATGGCTCAAAGGTTACTCTTTCTAATCCTTTTTTTGGCATATTATTCAAGACAGTAGTTCATATATAAATGTGTTTTTGATTGATTTGCGTAATCTTTAATCTTCCGCATCTTGATTTGTGCTTAACAAATATTATAAACGCAGTTTCGTTCTTTTTTCTACGCTATATCTTTCTATGATATACGATACACAATGGCATTCAACATACTAAAATTCATAGGGTGGATATTTGTCGGAGTAGTTGCAACGCTGCTCATTATCGCGCTCTTACCTATTATTCTGATTATCTTGTTAATCGCACTTATCTTTGGAATGTTTGGTAAAGCAAAATTTCGTACGTGGACCGTTAATGTGCAGAATAATGTAAAAGATAATTTCAAGTCTGGTACAAACACGATTAAGGAAAAAGTTAACGAAAATAAACCGACTTCTTTGTCGAATGTAAACAAAAAGGTTGGCGCAAGAAAAACAGCAATTGTTGATGCGGATGTCAGAGATTTGTAGTTATTCGTGGCTTGCAGCGCACTTATCGACGATATTATTGCAAAAAGAATATAAACTGCTCTAGAACTTCTCTATTTATGGTCTTTAGAAAGCTTTTCTCTAAAATCGGCGGAAAATCTGATGAATCGATTCTTGCTAGATATTTGGATGGCGCTGATTTAACTCTTGCAAAAAAATTTGTCAAGTCTGGTGCATTTACTATTGCAAATCAATCTTGGCAAGTTAGTGAAGGATTTTTGGATAAAGAAATAACATATCCTCAACTTTTTAAAAAAAAGCCTTCTGAAAAATTTGAAGCGCAAGTCAATAAAATAAATGAACGTCTTAAACAAGGCGCACGAATAAAATCGTATGAAGAGTTTGCAACTCGCGCTGACTTAATATTGCCGCGTTTGTTTGCGCCGCAGATTGAAGGTTTTGAAATACTTCGTGAAGCATTTGCTCTTGCACTTTTTGCTCGCGATCCAATTCACATTCTTTGTCTTGCAGATCCACAAGTTGGAGTAGATGCAATTGCGTCGGGTGCTGTCGCATTTCATCCAGTTTCTGTTGTTTGTGATGTAACTAAATTATCGAGCTCAGAAGCATTGTGGCAGGGACTTGACGGAAAGTCTCCTGGAATCTTAGCTGGTGCGCATCAAGGCATTGCTTGTCTTTTGCGTTTTGAAAAATTAAATGAAGAGCAGCGTAAAGCGGTACTACAATTAATTGATCGTGGATTTTTGACATTTAATTCTGACGGACAAGTTACTAGAATTCCAATAAGCGCACGAATCTTTGGCGTCGTGAATCCACTTGTTGATAGTTTTGTTGGAAAAGATTCTGGCCTGATAAAGCAGCAAGTTCCTTTTGATTTTTCGCTTGTTCAACATTTTCATTTGACTTTTTTGGCGCAGAGAAGTTCGCTGGGCAGATTTAGTGATTCAAAATTGCCGCCGCTTCCAAAACCGCTTTCAACTCTTGGAATGCCTGGACATAAATTAACTGATGAAGATGTTGAATTCATTCGATCGTTTGTCAGCGCGGCTGAAGATCGAGAAATTTTGTTTCCTAAAAATTTTCAACCACTTATTGTTGAGTGGACTTCAAAATTGAAGGGTCGCAACAATGTTTCATATTTACATGATATAACTCCAAATACAATAATTGCTGTCATTCGTCTTTCGCAGGCACGTGCTAGAATGAAATGGCGAACTGATGTTGCGCTTGAAGATCTCAAAGTTGCAATGGATATTGTTCAGATTGCTCTTGAAATTAGATAATAATAGATAATTTCTTCATTAAATTTCATATTTCTTGTAAAAACTATAAATTATCCAGAACAATTAATTATATAAAGCAAAACGTGACATTTATTGTATAATTTAGAATAATTTTCAAATATAATTTCAAATAGTAAAAATATTTTATTTTTAGTTGGGGGATTTTATTATTTATGGCGCAAAGTGAACAAAGCGAAAATTCGCAAATGATTTCTACAACGCAACAAACGGTTGCTCCTGCAGTAAATATTACCTACGATAAGCTCTTTGAAATTTTGCGCATTGAGCGTAATGATCCAAATTTACAGCGTTTGTCGTCGACATTCTTTGCTGATGTTCGTGTTTACTTGCAATTAAAACAAGATTCTATTTCTAAGAGTAAAAATTCTTCAGATATTTTCGCGGCGGAGCACATTGAAACGGCACAGCAACAAATTCGCAATGCGATGAAAATTTTGGCGGACATCACTGATCGACGTGAGCGAAAGATTTTGAATTTAGCAATTAACAAAGCGCGAGTTTCATCGAGCGCCGTTGATACAAGTTCTTTGCTTACTGAAGAGAAAGCAATGTTTGCACAAATTGTCTCGTTACTGACTGCGCAGAGAAATACTTTGCAGCAATTATTTAGCGCAACAACTTCACAATCAACTTCAATCGCTGGATCAAATTCAACAGTTGCACAAGCGCCAGCAGCAATTACTGAAACTGCTGTTCCAACTGCTGCAACTCAAGTTGCTCCTGCTATTGAGAAATCATATTTAGTAATTGAAGACATCACAGAATTTTTTGGACCAGATATGAGACACTATGGACCGTTTGTTAAAGGAGACAATGCATCTTTCTCCGATCAAATTGCAAGAATACTTTTGAAAAAAGGTTTGGTTAAGCAGATATAGTTATCCAAACTGATTCTGATTGATAGTATATGTTTAAAAAAAGAATTTACACTTGTCATATTGTGCAAGTGTTTTGATTGCAGTTTCTATTTGTATAAATGCTTTTTGAGAATTAGTAGGTTCTCCGCCGAATAAAACAATTATACATCCTTTAAGTTTTCTTATTTCATTTTTTGTCGCTTCAGCAGATATTTTTGTTTCATCAATGAGCGTGAGCTGATATACAACGAGACAAGTGTGTCTGAATTGACGCAGTAACTTTTCTAAATTAGTGTAATATTCCTGTGTTTGAGGTTTGTTAAGTTTAGTGTATTCAACTGATAATCTGAAAATCATTTGATTTACATTGTCACGCAACTCTGTTGACTCGTAATTTTTTTTTGCTATTTGTTCAAGTGATCGTTCAAAAAATTCATTGTTTGCTAAAATTGAGATAACAACGTGTGAGTTTTGTGATAATTTGAATACAGTATATGCATTTAGTAGAATTTTGAATTTTGTGTAAAACGTGCTAGGAGTTGTTAAGCTGTCAGTCTTTATCCAATCTCGAAATGCAAGTATCTGAACTTTTCCTCTTGTCAACTCGTCAAACAATTTGCTCCGTTTATCTGCAAACAATGGGAGTGGTTTTTCTTCTTGTGACATGTTTGGTTTATTTGTGCCAGTTCTCCTTTTAATTTATTCGTTTTTGGTCTGTTAGCGTCGAGCATTTGGACCATAAGCTTTATAAATGAACCACTGTTCCAACACATATCCAATAATCATATTGGGTCATCATCATAAAATTAGGGTTAATTCACATGAAACTACCAAAAACAGTAATGCGTTACAATCCAGTGCTTCGACGGCACACTGAACATAAAGTCACTATCGCAAAGAAGCGTACTCCAGGTCAAGCTTCGCCTATGGCAAAGTTTGGTAAAGCGCGAACTCAATACGGTAAGGGCCACGGTAACTTAGGCCGTTATGGTTCAAAGCCACCGGTTTCCAAATGGAAAATGGCTGGTAAGAAGAGAAGTAAAAAAGTTGACCTTCGATTTGAATGTACTGTTTCAAAAAAACAATTCACTCCGAGAAAATCTTTCCGAGCAAAGAAAGTAGAATTCGCATAAATAAATTAAATTAAAAATCATAATTAAAATATACAAAATTCAAAGGTACAAAAAAATGGTAAACCCAGTAAGCAAATTCATCAAAGTCAGTTGCCCAAAATGTAAGAATGAACAAATCATTTTCGGCAAAGCTACAACGAGTGTAAATTGCATCGTATGTGGTAAAGAAATGGCTACGCCAACAGGCGGCAAGTCAAAAATCAAGGCACGAATCCTTGAGGTTCTTGAATAAATGCTATACCATAAAACTGGATTCCCTAGCGAATCAGAAATTGTTCTTTGCACTGTGACGAAAGTCCAGTCACATTCTGTTTTTGTTAAATTAGATCTTTACGATAATAAATCAGCGATGCTTCACATCTCTGAAGTTTCTCCAGGACGTATCAGAAATATTCGCGAATACGTTGTCGAAGGAAAAGTAATTGTTTGTAAAATTCTTTCAGTTAATTCTCAAAAAGGTCACATTGATGTTTCGCTTCGTCGAGTTACAGAAATGCAGCGACAGGGGCTTCTGAATTCGTATAAACAAGAACAGAAAGCAGAAAAACTCTTGCAAAATTTTTGTACGGAAAAAAAGCGAGATTTCCAAGCAACATATAATCTTGTCGCAGAAACAATCGGTAACAACTTTGAGTTCCTTCATCAAGCATTCAATTCATACGCACAAGGAACTTATGATTTTCCTGCTTCAGGTTTGCCTGCGGACGAGCATACAGCTTTTCTTGCATATTTAAAATCAAAAATCAAACCACCGCAAGTTGAAATTACTGGAAAATTCAAAATTGTTTCTTACGAAAACGATGGCTTGGAAGTTATTCGAAGCGTACTCGTTAAGGCTGTAGCTGTTGATACAAAACAAATGGTCTTGTCATATGGTGGCGGCGGGTATTACAATATTAAAATCACTTCTGAAAACTTTAAGACGGCAGAAAAAATTCTTCGAGATGTTACTGAGATTATTGAACCAGCATTTAAAGATAATAAGAATGCGCAGTACGAATTTACTCGTGCTGAAGGCAAACAGTTGTCAGAATAAATTTGTTTTGTTCTTTTTACAAATGATATAAATTGTTACATTTGGCTTATATTTTATAATTCTATTTTTAGAACCATAATTTGTAATTAAACACTGATGGTCCGTAAATAAATGCCAAAATAATTAGAATTAATATTCCAAGGACCAAAAGAATCAATAACGCATAAATGATGAATGAGAGAATCTTGTGATTATACATGAATTGCAATTGTTTATCCGTAAATAAGCCCATTTATCCTACCCTATTGCCTCGTCGGGAATAAGCATTTATATACCTTTCTCCTCTTTCGCTGTAAATAAGAGTTAATACAACTCTAACAATACTAAATAGCGAAATGTAGCACAATGAAACTAACCCTTGACTATACAAAAACTGTAGCGCAAAACGCAGCACTTTATTTTGATCGTGCTAAAAAAGCGAAAAAAAAATTAGAAGGCGTTCACCAAGCTATTGCAGATTCTTCTCAAAAACTTGAACAACTTCAAGCACAAGCACTCAAAGTACAATCATCGCCAAAAATTAAACGTCAAAAAGAATGGTTTGAGAAATTTCATTGGCTATACACAAGTTCAGGTCTTCTTGCAATCGGCGGTCGCGACGCAACTTCAAACGAAGTCATTGTAAAAAAGCATATGGAGCCAACCGACATAGTTTTTCATACTGAAATGGCTGGCTCACCTTTTTTTTTATTGAAATGCGGCGACAAAAGTGGAGACAAAAAACCCACAGCACAAGATATTGCACAAGTCGGTGCGATGACTGCTGTTTACGCGAAGGGTTGGCAAAAAGGTTTTTCTAGCGTTGCTGTTTTTTATGTTAAACCAGAGCAAGTTTCTAAAGAAGCAAACAGCGGTGAATTTATGGGCAAGGGTTCATTTATGATTCGCGGCGAGCGGCAATATTTACATCCTGAAATGGAATTATACCTCGGGAAAAATTCCAAGGGTGCATGCATTTGCGGAACAAAAGAAAGTATTGCAACGCAAACAATTAAACCTGCGATTAGAATTACGCAAGGAGCAAGTAAGGCGACAGACATTGCAAAAAAAATTGCGCCACTGCTCGAACTTCACGACATTGACGAAATTGTAAAAATGCTTCCAGCTGGCGGCGTCTCAATGCATAAGCCACAGTAATTTGTTTTGGTATTAGTTTAGTTCTAGTTATATTTTCAGTTAATCCGTTACCTTTTCTTACCCTTTTCTTGACGACACATTTATAAATAAACTATCCTAAAATGCTGTTTAAGCCTCTTGTGTGCTTTTCGCAATGATTATTGCAAAGCATCACATAGATTTGTTGGCTTTTATGAAAAAGAGAGTTAAAAAAGATGGAAACGCTTACCTCTGCAATGATTAAGGAACTAAAGGGTTCGGCGCATATGCTTTCTCCAATTACTAATGTTGGCAAATCAGGATTTACAGACACAGTTGTTGCCGAAATTAGTAAGCATTTAGAAAAACGTGAACTTATCAAAATTAAAGTTCTCAAAACTGTAATGGAAACAATGTCTAAAGAAGATATTGCTAAACACATTGAAGAAAAATTGAATTGTACAATCATTGCATATACAGGAAATGTTTTGATATTATACCGGGCGCATGGTACGAAAGACTGACTCAGAAATAAAAAAGAAACTTAAGGATTATGGCTTTGATGAGGCTGAAGTTCTTGAGATTAAGAAAGAGCTATATCAGACGACCGACTATCCCGCGCCACGACGTGCTTATAGAATTGAATTTGAAGCTGAGAGTTATAACGTCGAGGAAATGTATTATTGGATTGTTGGTCATCTTCATTATGATTTTGGTATGCAAGATTTACATAAAATTATTGACACACACGCACATAGCGCAGGCTCGGCACTTTTTGGGGACTTGCAAGCTAGACTTGGTGCGCAACAATCAAATGTTTCTAATTATCTTGGTATGATGGGTCGTCTCGTCAAAGATTTATTTGCGCTAGTTAGAGAATTGCGACAACTTGAAGAGCGTTTAGGTTATTATACTGAATCAAAAGAACTCAAAGACGCAAAGAAGGCGAATGCTGCCGAGTCAACTCTTAAAGATATTTGGATAACTCTTGTTGAAGGCGGTTCTCAAAATCCCTCGTCGGTATACGGTATGGCGCAAAAAGTTGGTTTCACAATTTTGCCAGACCTTTTTTTTTCAGTTGGTCCACTTAAAAAAGAAGACGTCGACAAACATGTTGACAGTCTTGAGTTTAATGACGCAGTGAAAAATGCACTTCGACGTAAATTATTTCAGTTCACAAATTGGAAAGAAGAAACCCATCGTGAATTGCAAAGTAAAAGAAACTTCCAAATAAAATATCTTCGCCAGCATTATGAAGTTATCCAAATGTACATGGAATGGATTAAACCATACATTAGAAATATTCAAAGATTAAATCTTAACGAAAACAGAATGGATAATGACGCGTTCTTGATTCATTCATTTGATTCATCTGTCAGCGAGATAGAAGTTGCTCTTGCAAAAGGTGACGGCGAAGTTATGGTGAAAAAAGATGAGGACGGAGATGTCGTTAAAGATGAAAATGGGAACGAAGTGACTGATGACGAGAATATGATTTATAGTGTTGTTTTAATTAACTTTACATTCCACACAAAACCGCAATTGCTTGTTCGTGCTCCTGAGTCTTATAATCAAAAAGGCGCAGTTCACGTCGGGCACGTTGATATGATCATGCGCTGTTACGGTTGGTCTGCAAAAGATATTGATAATTACAAAAGATATCGTGAATCTGAAGCATGGGATTTCATTCAATCATTTGACTCGTCAATTAAGGATGCGATGGAATATCTTGGAAAAGATCTCAAAACATATCTCGAAGAAGCAGGAAAAAGATTGCCGCAACCAGATAAAAATGATGGTGACAAAAAGAAAAATGATTCTGGCAGTATTAACATATTTCCTTGGGGCAAGAATAAAAAGAAAAATAATACGAAAGACGGAAAAGATTCTAAATCTCAAGGCCCAAATCCATTTAAAGAAACACTTGGATTTTTTGGCGGTCCATTTCACGGCGTAGTTGAACTTATTGATCCTATGCTTGGAATTTCAAATCTAATGGCAATGTTTGGAAGTTCGAAAGAGGCAGAAGCTGCGCAAGCAAAAAAAGATGAACTAAAAGACAAGAAAAAGGGCGCAGCAGGCGCAGCAGACAGAGTTTATGCATATCAAGCGTTTAAAAATTATAAAAAAGCACATCGTATGACACATTGGTAATTATGACGAATGAAAAGCCAAAAAAAATTGTTGACACAAAAGAGTTAGCAAGTACTGCGAAATCTTTTCCAGTAACACAAATGGTCGCTGAAAAAATCCCTGATATTCAAGAAAACAAAAAAGACGAAAAAAAGGAAAATAAAAAAGAAGAAGTAAAAGAAGTTAAGAATGAAGACAAAAAAGAATTGCCATCATCAAAACCTTCGCTTGAGGAGTTAGCGTCGAGAAGTTCATCAGAAGCTTCAAATTTAACTGCTGCAAATACTACTACGAACTTTTCAAATACTTCAAGTGCAATTGTTACTGAAACTGAACAATCACCAAGCAATAGCTCAAATTTAGATGATATTGCAGCATCAGTGGCAAGGCAACAGGCGACGCAGACGCAAGGTGTTGAATATAGAATTCCGGGTCAGCAAGATGTTGCTGGCTTACGTTCGCTGTATCAAAATCCTGCACAAGAAAATGATTTAGCAAATGTTTATCGACCAACTAATGCACAATACACATCAACGAGCCAGCAACAACGTGAATCACCTCAACGTGGAGGTATAGTTCACTACGAGAATAATGTTGGCAGAGAAGCTGCAGATAAATCGCTTGACGAAAAAAGACGTTTAATTCATGGAGACAAAGGTCTCTTTGAAGCTTATGATCGTAGATAATATTCGCTGATAAATTTGCATAATTTTTATGATTTGTATTAGTTTATGGTTTTTGAATAATTTTATGAGATTACAAATATGAGCAACTATTACGTAACGGACAAGTATTATGGCAATACTGAGCCAAAAGAGACCGGCGAGGCTGTCTTTGGCATTCGCACTATTGGCGCATCAAAGTGGATTGATCAAAGTTCTCCTGATCCAATTAAAGCGATTCAAGGAGAAATTTGGGCCGGTGCTGGTCACATTGAAATAACTGCGCCAGGTACTGGTCGCGGTGGTCGTGGAAATTCTACTTATGAGGAGTTTGACGACGAGCAACGACAAGCAATTCGTGAATTAGTAAAAGTAAACAAAGTTAATTTGTCAGTTCATGCGACGCCAAACGTTCAGATGACTGGCTTAGGTAATGAAGGATTCTCAGATAATTCTCGACAGCGTTCTATCGATGAAGTAAAAAAAGCAATTGATTTTGCTCGCGACGTTTCTAATGGTGGTAGTGTTGTTGTTCATACTGGCGAATTTCCACGTGCACTTGACGTTCCTGGAAGATTTAAAGATCAATTTAGATTTTATGAACAAGAAAAAAAAGATGCACAGTATTATCTTGTTGACGATGAAACTGGTAGAATAATAAGAAGCGTTAGAGCTAATGAAGAAATTGCACAACCAATCTACAAAAAAGATCCAAAAACTGGTAAGGATTTATTTTTGAGAGACGAAAACGATAATCCTGTTTACGACGATGTTTTAAAAAAATATGCAATAATGAATGCGAAACTTGATCCGAATGATCCTAAGAGTTGGGACAAAGTTCCAGCAAAGGATAAAGAGCGCGCACTCATTCGCCTCGCGGAAACAGACACGCACGGAAATATTCAAATGCAGCCGCTCAAATTTGAAGATTTTAGAGAAGAAGGTCTAAAGACTCATGGAGATCCAAATCGCGTTGTCAAAGAATTTTATGAGAAACAAGCTTATGGTTCAGTTCAGCAAGCGCTGGGTCAATCCCGTTTATACGAAGATAAATATGTTGCAAATACTAAGAATCGTGAAAAAAGCCTCAAACAATTAAGTTTCTATAAAGAACTGCATAAAAAACTGGGAGACGGAAAAGAATGGGACGGAGTAAAAGCGGATTTTACCGTAAAGATGGTCGGAAGACGTGGAAACTCAGCGCGAAATTGATAACGAACAACGTGAACTGCAATATGGTCAAGAAACTGCAATTGGCGGACGACGTCAAGCTCAAGAATTACTTCGTCAGATTGACAAGGTTCGTGATATTGAATCATATGCACTAGATAAAAGTAAAAAATCTTTTGCAGAACTTGGTATATATGCGATGGAGCAAACCGCGGCAGCGCATAAAATGCGACCGGACGATAATGTGAAACCGATTTTTGTTTCTCTAGAAAATATTTATCCTGAAATGGGTTTTGGCTCTCACCCTGAAGAATTAATGAAATTAACTGATAATGCTCGTGCAGAAATGGCGAAACAACTTCTTGATCAAAAAAGAGTTAATAGTGCTGCAGAGGCAAAGAAAATTGCTGAGCAACACATCAAAGTTACATTCGACACAGGTCACATGAATATGTGGCGTAAGCATTTCATTTCTAAGGCTGGAGATTCCAAAGAAAAAACTGATGAGAAATTTAATTCTTGGTATAAATAACAAGTTGAAGCGCTTGCA
>Ga0265318_10001389_pt1 | contig 14385 bp, 8 predicted proteins | sample 4821metaG_FD_192431 | JGI IMG/M metagenome (GOLD analysis project Ga0265318, IMG submission 192431) | Rhizosphere microbial communities from Carex aquatilis grown in University of Washington, Seatle, WA, United States - 4-8-21 metaG | ecosystem: Host-associated > Plants > Roots > Rhizosphere >... | reverse complement strand
CTCGGGTAGTAGTCGCAAGCCTGGCGCTAGCGTGCTCGCGTCCGGCGCGGAGGAGCCGCGGCTTCCGCCGAGTCCTGTGGGTAGGGGCGCACTGGATGCGCTTTGCTCGCGCACGAAAACTCGTGCGCGAGAATAACCGCTTTACTCTGTAGAGAAGGCCGACTTCGGCTGAACTCCGACAGTGCGCAGAACAGCGATTGTTGCCGTCGCGGCGGAGATAGCGGCCGCGAGAGCGATCACGCGTATCCCGAGTTGCCACGCTGCGGCGAACTGGATGGGGGAGCCGGTGCTGCGTTGTAGCCAGCTGTCGACGAGGTATTGGCCCAGGATGCCGCTGGCCATGCCGATCAGGCATCCGCCGAGCAGTACGCATCCGCTCTCGTAGAACATGAGCCGTGCCAGCTGGCTGGTGTTCATCCCGATCGACATCAGTGCGTCCAGTCGTCCTCGTCGTTGCCATACGGCGGAGATCATCATCGCGATGACGGTCGCGATTGCCGCGATCAATACGGCGGCCGATGTCTCTGATAGGCGGGATAGTGTGCTGCCCAGTACGGCGCTGACCTGTGCTCGTCGTTCTTCGTCGGTTTGTACCGTCAGCGCGGAGCCTCTAGGTAGCGCCTGCTGCACAGCAAGTTTGCCCTGGGCGAGCGAGACCCCAGGCTTGAGTGTCACGGCTAGCTGCGTCGCGCTGCTGGTGTTCCACAGCGTGCCGTACTCGTTGGCGTTGATGATCACGGTGCCGGGTAGCCAGCCGTAGTTTGAGATCGTCGCGGCCAGCTTGAAGCTTGCCGAGCCAGACGGGGTTGGCAGGTCGAAGCGCTCGCCGAGATGCAGGTGATGTTCGCGTGCGATTGTCTGGCTGATGACGGCCCAGCCCCCTTCTCGAAGACGCTGTGCTGCTGTAGCCGTAGGGCCTTCAGTGATCTGGCTGGTGGCGATCGGGTTCGGTGTTTGCGGCGGGACGCCGATGACCCACACCCGGCGGTTGGGCAGATCCAAGAACGACTGCCGGTAGGCGAGCACGGACCCCACGACGCTGAGCCGTTGCAGTTGACGCTGAGTGTCGGCGGACGCGAAGGGCTGAGTGTCGTACACGTTGGAGGCGCCTCCTGTCCTGACCCAGAGGTCGCCGCTGGCGAGGGTGTCTGCCGCTCCGGCGCTGACCGCGCGTTTGACGTCAGCGACCGAGCCGCTGATCGTCACCATCAGGAACACCGCGATAGTGCCGGTGGCGACCAGCGCGACGGAACGGGATGGAGAGCTCCGAAGCTCAGCGGTCGATAGCCGTGCCGCGGGGTCGCTCGAGTGTCGAGATGCGGCGCGTGCGACGCGCAGGATGTAGCGCACGGCCAGGGGGATGCACAACACCAGTCCACCCACGAGCGCAACGAGTGCGAGTGCGCTGAGACGCGGACTCAACAACGCCAAGCACAGCGCAGCGAGAACGAGCATGCCCCCGGCGAGGAACCCCGCCACGTCTGCCCACCGCAGCTTGGCGGCAAGTGAGAGCCAGCGTCGTTCGCTGCCCGCGTCTGTTGCGCTGCTGCGCAGCACCCCGATGGCCGGCAGTGCCGCAGCGGCGAACGCCGCGAGCATCCCCGCGCCTAGCGCAATGAGAACGGTCTCGATGCCAACCACGCGCTGGTTGCCGATTGCAAACGCTGCCGCTAGATACCCTGGGACCGCGCGATAGGCGTAGAGCGAGATCACGTCGCCAAGCAGCAGCCCCACGGCGCAGCCCGCGAGCCCCAGGATGAAGGCGTCAAACAGGAGCGATGCGACGATCGCCGCATCTGTGGTGCCTAGCTGTATCAGGTAGCCAATGAACGCTCGTCTCTCTCCGCTTGCGAGCAGCAGAGCGTTATAGGCAAGGATCATCCCGACCAGCAGAGCGATCACGCTGAACAGCGCCGTCAGCTGCCCCTCCGGTCGCGCCGCATCCGACAGCAGCCTTCCTTCTGTGTCGACCGGACGAACGTTCAGCGAGCCACCGAAGCGCTGAGTAAGCGCCGCCCTGGCTTGCGCTTCTCCTCCGGGTTGAGGCACGACCAGGATTCGCGTGATCCGTCCGGGCATCTTCGAGATGATCTGGACCACCGGCAGCGGAGCCGCCGCGATAGGGCTTTCGGCCAGCGAGCCGATCTCCTCGCTCGGGATCGCCCCCGCGAGCGGGAGCCGCTCGGTGCGTCCGCCGATCTGAACCGACACCACGCTGCCCGCGTGGGCGCCGATCGCGTCGGCTGTCGGTTCCGTGACGACTAGGAGCCCCCGTCGCGAAGCCGCGGCAAAGCTCGCGAAGCGCGAGATCAGCTTGCTGCCCAGGGCAACCAGTCGGTCATCCGCACCGACCAGTGTGAGCGCCCGCCGGCCCGTACGGCCGACCACGACAACCCGCTGCTCCAACATCGGGGCAGCCGACTGGACGCCAGCCGTCTGCGCGACCTGGCGAAAGATGCTCTCATTGACACCGTCAGGCCCCCGCGCGGCCACTTCGAGCGTTGCGCGGCCAGCGACACCGCGAACGATCTCTTCAAAGGAGCCCGTGACGCTGTGGTTAGCGATTTGGACGGTGAACAGAAGGGCTACGCCCGCGGCCACGCCCATTACTGCCATCAGCTCGCGCAGTGGCTGCACGCGCAAATGGCGCATGTAGAAGAGAAGCAGAGTTCTCGGCCTGATCATCGACCAGCCCTCGTGATCGCCTGTGGGTCGACATCGGCGAGTTTGCCATCGCGCATGGCGAGCACCCGATCGGCGTAGCCGGCCACCCGAGCATCGTGGGTGACGAGGATCACGCCGACCCCGCGCTCGCGTGCCAGATCGCTCAACTGACCAAGCACCGCATCGCCGGTCTCGGTATCTAGGTTGCCGGTCGGCTCGTCCGCGAGGATAAGGCTCGGCTCGCCGACCAGCGCCCGCGCGATCGAGGCTCGCTGCTGCTCACCGCCAGAGAGCTGCGCGGGGGGATGCCGCGCTCGCCGCAACAAGCCAACGTCATCCAACGTGGCCAGCGCACGCTTCAACGCCGCGCTGTGATGAACGCCCCGCAGGAGCAGAGGCAGCGCAACGTTCTCTTCCGCGCTTAGACCAGGCACCAGATTGAAGTTCTGAAAGACGATGCCGAGCTTCGTGCGGCGAAACTCGAGCAACTCGCGCTTCGAGAGCCCGCCGAGATCTCGTCCGTCAAAACGTACGCTCCCCGAGTCGCAGCGCAGCAGTCCGCCAGCTAGCAGCAGTAGCGTGGTCTTTCCCGAGCCGCTCGGCCCATAGAGCGCCACGAGTTCCGCGGCACCAACGGCAAGGCTCACCCCATCAACGGCTCGGATGTCGCTGCCGGCCTCGGCTCCCGGAGTGCGGTAGTGCTTGTGAGCTTCATCGAACTCAATCATCGGCTGCGGAGCGAGACGACACCGCCGTGGGTAGCCGGTAGAGCTTGCCAGCCTTGCTCGCGGGACCACCGTTGATGAGTTTTCCGTCGCGCATGTAGATCATCGGGCTCGCTCGCAGCATCGAACTCGCGTCCAGGCTTGTCACGATGACCGCGAGCTTCGCGTCTATCGCGAGTGAGCCAAGCAGCGACATGATTCTCTCCCGCTCGATAATCGATAGGTTCGCCATCAACGCATCCACAAGCAGCAGCCGCGGCTCGATCACGAGCGCTTGCGCGATCCTCACACGCTGGCGCTCGCCATCAGAGAGCTCCTCAAGTTCGGCCTCGGCGCACTGGTCAACCTCACAGGCGATCAGCCAGTTTCGCGCGAGACGATGAGCCACACGGTGCTCGCCACCGTCGATCAGCAAAGGCAGCGCAACGTGTTCCAACACGCTGAGCCCCGACGTACTCGGCTGCCCGGCCCATATAAAGCCCACCTCTTGCCGGCGATAACGCGTTCGCTGCGCCCGCGACATCTGATCGATGCGTTCGCCCTTGTAGCTGACCGTGCCACTATCAGCTACCTCCAACCCGGCGATCACCCGCAACAGCGTCGTCTTGCCCGACCCACTCGGGCCGAAGATCCCCATGATCTGGCCACGGCGCAGCTCAAGCGATACATCATCGAGTGCAACAGCATGCCCGTCACGTCTCGGGTAGCGCATGCTTACCTGATCAAGCTGGAGAATCATCTCAGCGCCCGCCACCGACTACCCTGGGCTTCTGCTCGCTCGCCGCTTCCTCATTGGAGTCTGCCATCTTCGCAAACAGCTCCCGCCGGACTCCGCGTGCGTTGTGCGTCTCATCCGACGCATCTGGGCGCTCCCGAACAGAGGGCCAGACCACACGATGCTCCAAGAGCCAAGAGAGCATCTCACGCGCCTGCTTGGCCCACTCCAGCTCCCCTTCCAGCTGGATGATGTCAGCGCTGAGATTCAGGCGAAGCAGCACGTGATCGGCGCGCACCAGCGGCTCGTCGACGCTGATCGCCTCATGCGTACGAGAGAGATCCTCCAAATGCGCCGCGCGAGCGGCCTCGTAGGCGTCGATCTGCTGCAGGGCGCCTTCGAGGCGCTCCGCGCCCGCGAAAGTGATCTTGACCAGCAGCGGGCGACGAGGCAGCCGCACGCTCCCAACGTCCTCATCGAACCAGCGCTCGAACTCCGCCACACCATCGTCGGTGATCGCGAACACGTGCCGGTCGGTCCGACAGCCCACGGGCTCAGCACGCTCGATCAGCCCGGCCTCCTCGAGCTTCGCGATGATCTGCGACAGCTGCCCAGAGTTGACCGCCCACGCTGGGCCCAAACGCCGCTCCAGGCGATCTGCAAGCTCATACGGATATGCCGGACGGTGGAGCAGCATTCCCAGCACCGCATGCTTCGCCGCCATGCAACCTCCTCTCGACACGCCTCGCCTGGAACCCCCATCTCCGTGGATGGAGCCGTACGAACCTTCCGCATCGTGGAGCCTACATGCTGAGCCCAGGCCGCTCGTTCCATCTAGCCGACGAATACCTACATTAAAGGTCGGGCGACTGGCGCAGGCCGATCCGCGCGGCCGTCTCTCTCAAAGTCAAGCAGTCAGACCCAGCGCGATTCCGCGCTGCGCCTCACGAACGGTCGCACCATCACGACGAGATCACGACAGCTCACCAGGCACCTTGCCTCACCTACAACCGGAGTTCTTCGATCGAGGCGAACACAAACGCCTCACTTAAAGGTATTGACCTGGGGCGTGATGGCACGCATCCTGTCGCGCCGTGCAGCAGACATCCATGACGCAAGGCAGACGGCGACGGCGACGATGCCAGCTTCGACAGCCCTCTACGAGCGCCTCGATGACGTCAGACCCAACCGGGACGCCGGAGTGTTGCGATGGCTGGTAGTGGAGAAACGCGTGACGATGCGCAGGCCATAGGTTCGCGGCTTCTGGGGCGTGAGATGCCGGAAGTGCGTCTTGGTGGTGGTCAGCGGTCTCCGGTGAGGCTGGCGGAGTACGCAAGCAGCCATCCGCTTGTCATGTATTTCTATCCGGGCGCCGCGTCTCCGGGTGATCGGGCGGATGCCCCTGATGCGGCTCAGCACCGCGCGTTCCGTGACCGTCAGTCTGAGCTGGAAGCTCGCGGCTATCGGGTGGTGGGGATCAGTAGCCAGTTCGAGGGTGCGCAGCGTGAGAGCACTGGCCTGGATCGTCTCACGCATCAGCTTTTATCGGACCCGGCGCTGTGGGTCGCGCACGCGCTTGAGCTGCCGACGTTTGACCTGGATGGCAGGCGCTGTTATCAGCGCTTGATGCTCGTGACAGGCGCCAGGGGGCAGATCGAGAAGGCGTTCTACCCGGTCCCGAGCCCGGAGCGCAGTGCCGCGCAGGTCATCGCGTGGATGCAGGTCCAAGGGATCTAGCCATGCGCCAAGAACCGATCACCCCGAAGCGCGGTGCGCGCCAGTCACGAGAGATTGCACGGTCTCGTAGGGAGGTGCGGCTGGTCGGGCTCGGCCCCGATAAAGAGAAAACCGATAGCACGCTGCGCATGTTCGGCACGCGCCTGAAAACGCTCCGCGTCGCAGCTGGACTCTCACAACGTGACGTGGCACAGCGTTGCTTCATGGCCACTGATAGGGATGTCTCAAGGCTCGAGCGCGGCATCAACGTGCCGAGCCTTCTAGTCCTGGGGGTCCTCGCCCGCGCTCTCGGGATATCGGTCGCGGACCTCACAGACGGTTTAGCGCCAACGGTCCGCCATGCGAGTTCAACGGCAATCCTCGACTTGGCTGCTCGCGAGCCCCGGCCTGACACGCGGGCACTCGTGGAGTCCCTCGGTCTACCCGCCTCCTATGTGCGCGAGACCCTCGACCACCTGCATGCCTTCGACACGATCACCGCTGGAAAAGACGGATGGGAACCAGCCACACAGCACGAGAAGACCACGCAGCGATGAGCATCACAAGCCCAACGGCGCTTCTCGTTCCTGCCGAGGTAGCCATCGAGCTCCACGAAGCCCTCCTCAGGGGTCGACGGTCCCGGCTGGAAGTCCTCCTCGAGCGCATCCCGCTAACGGTTCTCATGTTCCTCAACCGTGACATCGTCGGGCGCATCGCTCGCGTAACGGCCCGCCGAAAGCTACTGAGGACGATCGAGAGGCAGGGCCAAGCAGCGGGAGAGTTCACGATCGCCGACGCAGCGTGCCGGCTGCTCGCGATACGCTTCGCGACCGAATATCGCGACACCAGTACCCGCCGCGTCGCAAACTCTGGAGCCCTCCCGCTCGAGCGATGGGAAGCGAGCAAAAGAGCGCAGTTGCTTAGCGACTGGCTACGAGATCCGAGCCAGTGAGGAACCCTAGCCGGGATGACATCGGCTCTCACCCCGGCCCTTCAGTCGTTGTCGGCCGGTTTGAGCCGCTACAGGATCACGGGCTGGTCTGTGCGCTGCAGGATCACGGGGTGGAGGTCCTGGAGTCGGGCCTCGAGGGCGCGGCCCTCGAGCGCGTTGTTGCGCGATGCCGGCCACGGTTGGCGATCCTCGCCGACACCGTCGAGCCGGAGTTGCTGTCGCGTCTCGTGTCGGGCGAGGACGGGGTCAAGGTTCTGATCCTCACTTCCGCCCCCAGGCCGCTATATGACGAGCTGCTTTGTGCGACTGGTGCGACGAGCGTCGCGGTCAGTGCTCCGCTGGCCGACATCGTTGCTGCGGTTCACCTCGGAGCTGGGGGCCACCCGGAGTTGCGTGACCGGCTCAGCCGGCACAACCCTCGCGAGGTAGGTCTGACTCGAAAACAGCGTGAATTGTTTGAACTCTTTCGTGTCGGATATGGGTATGCGCAAGCATGCAGAGAGTTAGGAATCGAGGAATCGACTGCGCGCACTCACGCCCGCAGGATCTTCGCCAAGCTCGGAGTGGCGAGCAAGGCCGAGCTGCTCGGCATGACGCTGCCGCGAGAACGGGCTGCTGCCGGGCTCAAGTAGCGACTCTGGTCACTATTCAACGGGCCATCTGCTCGCAACGTGCGGACGCCTAGCCAAAGACCGCGCGGAAAACCTGAGTAAGCGCCTTGAGTGGCAGCGCATTGCTTGACTACACGTCACATCCCCCCATCGACGGACCGTATCGTCGTCATTGCCAAGCCACCGCGTTGCTTTCCAACGGTGCGTCGCCGAGCGCCTTCGTTTAGCAGTAGAAGCTAGGCGGGAGCTCGGGTTCTGGTCTTCGGGCCGCACAGGACGCAAACGCGCGTTGGGGCGCGTCCAGCGCCCCGGGAGCGATATCAAACACACTCGCCGTATCTTTTGTCCTCCCCCAAAGTCACCGGTTATCGACGATTTTCAGGAATGTCCATCTCGGCTAGCGTCTGAATCGCTTGATTACGGGCTCGGCCTGGCGGGGTGCGAGCGAATGCTGATCGGGGGAACCGATGAACCTTCTTCTGCTGCTGCTCCGGCGTCGAACTGTCTGGCTGCCTTGTGCCATCCTTTGCTGTTTGATTGCTGGCCCGGTTGGTCTGGCAACGGCCGGTGTGCCGTTGCTGGGAGGATCAGTCCAAGCGCCTTCACTACCATCGCTCGAGCACGGCGCTCCTACCCTCGCCTTGACTAAGCCGTCGGAAACGGCTGTCGCACTCACCGCCGAGATTCGCTCGCGCACGCTGTACGAGCACTTGGATCCGACTCGCGCCCGAAGCGTGGCGCGACAAGCCTTTCCGGCCCTCGTCACAGATCCTGTTGAAGTCATTCCGCCGTCCACTGAGCCGCAAGTCGTCGGGTATCCGTCGGACCATGCTGCACGACTTCTACTTCCAGGCCAGAAGCATGCTGTTATCGATTCACAAGAGCCTGTCGCAGTCACCCTCCCGAACGGAGCGAGACGAGCGCTAGACCTAGGACTCGCCGCCGCGCCGGGCGGCGACTTTCGAGCACGCACGCCCGCCGTCGCCGTCCGCATCCCGCAACACCTTCGCGACGGAGTCAACCTCGCCGACCAAGGAATCAGGCTGACGCCCATCAACGCTCGCGGCGTGCCGCTGGTAGGTGCCACCGGCAGTCTCGACGGAGCAAGCGTGCTCTTCGCGGACACGGGCGTTGACTCTGACACCCTCGTCAAGCTCGTGCCTGCGGGCGTTGAGACCGACACGATCCTCCGCTCCGCACGCAGTGCGCACACGCTCTACTTCCGGATCACAGCCGCTGGGCGAGTACGCCTCCAGCATGCTGACGATGCTGCCGAGAGGATTCTCGTCAACGGAAGATCCGCCGCCATTGTCCCGGCACCCGTCGCACACGATGCCACCGGAAGTGCGGTCCCGGTTTCAATGACCACATCCGGTAGGACACTGCGCCTCGCCGTCACGCCCTCGCCCACCACGACCTATCCGATCGTCGTCGACCCCACGGTAGAAGACACAAAAGTCCTTCTCAACGGCAACTGGATCTTCGAAACTAATAACGCCACAGCCTTCAACGTGAAAAGCTTGCCGTTTGAAGAACTCGAAATGTCGGACCCAGGGCTCGGTAGCGCTGCAAGCGGCCAGTTCGCTGACCTGAACTATCTGACACAAAAATGGTCCCACATCTACAAGTTCCACTTGTGGTATGACAACACCGAAACGGCGGGGAACGGTGCGCTGCAGGATCAGATGGCGCTCCGTAACTCGAAAGAACTAGAATGGGTGCAGGGACTTTCCATAAACACCGGAGAAAAACCCGCCGAAATTTGCGAGATACCGCCAGCGTACGCCTGCTCATCCCCGGCGATCGACGGCGAAAACAAAAACAACCGCGCTTTGTACGAACAACAAGTCGTCAAAACACCTGCCGGCGGCTCGACAGGTACCGCGCGCCTAGAACTCGCAGACGTCTACATTTCCCAGGAACTCTACCCGACGAGCTCACTCGACAAAACGGACCCAACACTCTCGGGCAAACCAAATGCAGGATACCCAGGCACTTGGATCAACACAGGCGCCGGGTCTGGCACGCATGGAGTGTTTGGATTGAACGCGTACGACCCGGGCATCGGCATTTATCATCAGGCCTTCCGGCTCATCGAAAAGCCCGGGTGGGAAGAATTCAAATGGAGCACCTCAGAAGCCATCAACGGCTGCAAGGGCGTTCAATGTAACGAGTGCTACGAATTCGAATGCCCTTCGACAAAAGTCAAAAGCGCACCGCTCAGCATCGAAGGTGCCAGCCTGCCGGAAGGTGAATGGCCTCTGGAAACACGGGTCGAAGACTACGCCGGCCTAGGAAACGACTCGACCGAGATCGTCAAAATCGACAACGCTTCGCCCACGGGCCTCGCGATCGTAGGACTCCCACCAGGGGGGCAAATCAATGAAGGCGCTCGTCAGGTCACCGTCCGGGCGACCGACGGAACGGGTACCACGCCGAGTTCGGGAGTAGCGTCACTCGTCCTCTACGCCAATGGCCTGGAAGTCGGCAAAGTGCTCCCATGCGCCCCCGGCCCTTGTGCTGCCGCGGGCGAACTTACGCTCCAGCACCTTCCGGTGGGCAAGAGCACCCTCACACTCGTGGCAACGGATCGCGCCGGCAATGTCGCGTCGACCGAACAGACTGTCTACGTACGCCACGCGACCCCGACTGCCGTGGGTCCGGTTACGGTCAATCCCATCAACGGGGCGGCGACCATCACGTCGAGCGATGTCAACGTGCCCCTTGCCAACGGCGGCGCGCTGACTCTAACCCGGACCTACAACTCTCGCCAGCTCACAGCAGGAAGCGAAGGCTCTGTGGGTCCTCAATGGACGCTTGGACTCAGCGGATCGGAGCAGCTGAATGTCACGGCAAGCGGAGCGACACTTGTCGGGGCCGCTGGTGGTGCCACGCGCTTCACGAAAACCGGCAGCAGTTGGGAAGCTCCAAAGGGAGATCAGAATCTGAGCCTGTCCGAAGTGAAAGAAGGAGCCACTGTCAGGGAATATCTCCTCAAAAACGCGACTGGCACCTCTACGATCCATTTCAAGCAACCGACGGGCTCTGAATCTACTGCCCCTTGGATGCCTACCATCTCTGAAGGCCGGACGGCGACTAGCACCTACACCTACACCTACACCACCGAAACGGTCGAAGGCAAACCGGTCATCAAGCCTCTCGAGGAGCTTGCGCCTGTGCCGAGCGGCGTATCGTGCGTGACGCTAGAAAAAGGGTGCCGAGCGTTGAAATTCGTGTATGGCACCTCGACAAAAGCGACCGGGGAAAACGAAAGCGAATGGAACGAATACACCGGGCGGCTCAGCGAAGTGACCTATGTGGCATACAATCCGACGACAAAAGGAATGGCCACGGTAGGCATCGCCAAGTATCTTTACGATGCCCACGGGAGGCTGCGAGCGGAGTGGAATCCCGAAATATCACCTGCGTTGAAGACGAAGTTTGGATACGACAGCGAAGGCCACCTGACCGCCATTACACCACCCGGACAGGAGCCGTGGCTAATTCACTACGGAACCACCGCCGCCGACTCAACCGCCGGACGCGTCCTATCAGTCGCTAGGCCTGAGGCGAGTATCGCGTTTGGCAGCGGGAAAGGCTCCGTCAACGAAGCAGCTCCGACCCTCTCGACGACGACACCTGTCGTCGGCACGACCATGAGTGTCGCAACGAACGGGACGTGGAGCAACAGCCCGCTGAACTACACCTACCAATGGGACGACTGCAATGCCGAAGGCAAAGCGTGCGCTGCTATCCCCGGAGCAGTCAACCAGAGCTACACACCTCACGCGAGCGACGCAGGCTACAAGCTCGTAGCTGTCGTCACGGCCGAAAACGCGGTAGGAGCCGTAACGGCGCCGACGGGGGCGACAAGTGCACTTGCGATGACAGCCCCCACCTACTCACTGCAGTTCGGCAAAGAAGGCGAAGGGGAAAACCATTTCAAAGGTGTCGGCGGAACGGCGATCGACGCGTCCGGAAACGTATGGAGTACCGATCCAGGCAACTTTCGCGTCGAGGAGTTCAAATCGGGAGGGGCATACGTCGGCAGCTACGGGGTCAAAGGCGAAGGCGAAGGAACAGTCCAGTTCCGCGAACCAACGGCCATCGCGATCAACCAAACGACCGAAGACGTGTACGTCGTCGACCGCGTCAACGACCGGATCGAGGAGCTCGGCCCGAAAGGCGAATACCTCCGCGTCTTTGGAAAAAAAGGAAACGGGCCAGGCCAACTCGAATCACCCGCCGGAATCACGATCGACTCGGGTGGCGACGAGTGGATCACTGACGCCGGCAACAGCCGTATCGAGGAGTTCACTCCCGAAGGAGCATTCATCACCGCAGTGGGCGTCAAAGGCTCGGGCGAAGTCCAGTTCACCGAACCTAAGGGCATCGTCTTCAATGGCGGGCGACTGTATGTCGTCGACAGCGGCAACAATCGGATCGAGGTCCTGTCCACTTCCGGCGGGTTCCTGTCTCAGTTCGGACACGCGGGAAGCGGTAACGGCGAATTCAAAGAAGCAAACGGGATCGCGGTCGATCCCATCAGCGGAGCCATCGTTGTCGTGGACAGCGGCAACAGCCGCGTCGAGCTCTTCAACAAGGAAGGCACATACTTGACCAAGGCCGGCACGAAAGGCACCGGCAACGGCAGTTTCAACTCACCCACCGGCGCCTCCGTAAACTCCGCCGGAACAATCTATGTGGCAGACAGCGGCAACAGCCGAGTCGAGGCTCTCGCTGCGACCTACTCAATCGCCAACCCGCCTCCGACGCCGCCGGCGAAAGAACCGAACGCGATCAGCACAATTGAGTACGGGGTGCCGGTTTCAGGAGGTGACGCCCCGTACCCTCTCGGCGCGTCCGAAACTGCAAAATGGGGTCAGACAGATAACCCCACGGAAGGCGCCGCGGTCTTTCCGCCCGACGAGCCAATGGGCTGGCCAGCGAAAGACTATCGCCGCGCGACGATCAGCTACCTCGACGGTAACGGACGCGTCGTAAACACGGCGCTCCCGAGTGGGGGAATCGCGACCACCGAATACAACGAACTGAACGACGTGGTCCGCACGCTGTCGGCAGACAATCGTGCGACCGCTATCGCTGCAGGTACGAAATCTGCCGAAGTTGCCGCGAGTCTCGAATCAAAAAGCACCTACAACACGACTGGCACCCCGGGTACCCAGCTGGAAACCACAATTGGGCCTGAACATAAAGTGAAGCTCTCAAGCGGCTCCGAAGTACTCGCCCGCGCAGAGACGAAATACGCCTACAACGAAGGTGCGCCAAAAGAAGGCGGCCCCTACAACGAGCCGACCAAAACCGAAAGCTTTGCTTCTTACAGTGGCAAAACCGCCGACACGCGTGAATCCACCACCACGTACGGTAAAGAAGCCGCGTCGTGGCGCCTCGGAAAGCCTCAGACCATCACGAGTGAGCCGAAAACTCAGCATGTCGCGCACGAAGCCTTCTACAACTCGTCCGGGGGGGTGACCGAAAGTAGGACACCAGCCGCCGCCAACGGCAAGTTCAAGTTTGAAGGTAGCTTTGGTGCCACCGGCACCGGGCACGGTGACTTCACAAAAGGCAAGGCGATCAGCTTCGATGCCGCGCACGGCACGATCTTGCTGGCCGACAGCGGCAACAACCGCATAGACGAATTCAACGCCGTTACGGGCGCCTACGTCAGTGAATGGGGCACCAGTGCCGAAGGCAAACTGAGTAAACCTTTTGCAGTGGCGCCATTGAACACCTACAACCGGTTCGTCGCAGATGAAGCACTGCCGACCTACCGCATTGCGGACTTTTTGAGCGCATCACCGTTCGAATACAGTGGTCAGTGGCAAGTGGGTGCGGCGTCGAAACCGCTTGCGATGGCTGTAGGCGTGAACTCCAGCAAATACCAGACCTACGTGGCCTTGACCAACGACGAAATCAAGCACTACGAAACGTCAGGTGGCGAATTCTTCGAAGAACCCACTGAAGCCGCATCGTTTGGCAAAAAAGGCACTGGAAACGGAGAATTCAACAAGCCGGCAGCACTTGCCTTCAACACGAAAACTGGTTTCGTCTACGTTGCCGATACGACAAACAGCCGCGTCGAGTACTTCAGTCGGACCGGGAAATACGAAGGGCAGTTCGGGTCAGCCGGCTCCACCGAAGGAAAGTTCAACAAGCCTGAAGGCATAGCCGTGGCCCCGAGCGGCAACGTGTTCGTGGCAGACACCGAAAACAATCGGATTGAGGAGTTCACGAGCACAGGGACGTTCATCCAGAGCTTTGGAGGCGCTGGTCCGGAAAAACTCGTCCTTCCGATCGGTGTGACAGTAGGGGAAGTGGAAACACCTCGCGGCAAAGAAGAACGGATCTATGCGCTCAACGAGTTCGGCGCGACGATCTCGATGTGGGGTCTGGCGTCGCCGGACGATGCACAAACGATCTACTACCAGAGCGGCACGTTTACGAAGCATCCGACATGTGGTGGACATCCGGAGTGGGCAGGACTGGTTTGCCAAGCCCAGCCGGCGATGCAACCGCTACCCCACGTGTCCGGCATGCCCGAACTCCCGGTCAAGACATATTCGTACAACCTGTACGGTGGCGTGGAATCGATTGTGGAAACGTTCGGGGCCACCACCCGCACGACGAAACATACGTTTGACGCGGCAGGCCGCGTCGTCACGAGCGAAATCGTCAGTAGTACCGGTACTGCGCTTCCAACTGTCACCAATACGTACAACACCACGACGGGTTCTGTAGAAGTGCAGACAGCGACAAAAACCGGCAGCCCCACGGAGACCGTCACAACGGTCGAAGACGCCCTGGGCCGGCTTGTCAGCTACACCGATGCCGACAAAAACGTGACGACGTATAAATACGACATCGGCGGACGCGTCACGGAAGTCAACGACGGTAAAGCGGACGGAAAAGGCATTGAGACGTTCGTGTATAGCGAAACCAGTGGGCTTCCCACGGAACTAACAACCACAGCATGCAGCGGGT
>Ga0265318_10001385_pt1 | contig 14400 bp, 13 predicted proteins | sample 4821metaG_FD_192431 | JGI IMG/M metagenome (GOLD analysis project Ga0265318, IMG submission 192431) | Rhizosphere microbial communities from Carex aquatilis grown in University of Washington, Seatle, WA, United States - 4-8-21 metaG | ecosystem: Host-associated > Plants > Roots > Rhizosphere >... | reverse complement strand
CTTGCAGATCTCCACCGAGCTTTCGCCCAGCTTCGCGATGGTCGCCGTCGCCGCTTCCGCGACCCGCACCGCGCTGGTGGAGACCTTCGCGGCCTCGTGCGCGTTCTTGGCGATCTCCTGGATCGACGACGTCATCTCCTCGGCGCCGGTCGCCACGGTCTGAACGTTCTTGCTCACCTGCTCCGCTCCCGCGGACGCGCTCCCCGCCTGCTCGGAGGTCTGCTCCGAATTCGCCGCCATCTGGCGGGCCGTGGCGCTAAGCTCCTCGGACGACGCGGCAAGGCTCTGCGCGTTGCGCGCGATGGCCGCCATGTTGCCGTTCAGCTCCCGCACCAGGGACTCCAGACCCTCCCCGAGCTGACCGATGGCGTCGCTGCCCTTGACCGCGATTGCCACGGTCAGGTCGCCCTGGGCGACGCGCCGAACGTTCTCCAGCAAGGCGTCCACCTTGCCCTGCAACGCTTCGGTCTCCGCGCGCTCACGGCTGGCGCGCTCGGCGTCCGCGACCTTCGTGGCCTTCAGTTCCTCGGTGGTCTTGTTAAGTGCCTGCGCCAGCTGGCCGAGCTCGTCGCCCGCCTGATACTCGCAACTGGAATCGAGCTGACCCTGACCCACCCGGCCCACGTGCTCGAGCAACAGGCCCACGGGCCGGGTGATGCTGCGTCCGATGGCGAACGCGGCGGCGACGCCGAGGAGCAACGCGGCCAGAATCCCTCCCCACAGGACATTGGTCATGGACGACACGCCCGCGTCGATCAGCGCGCCGCCCCCCTCGCCGTTGCGGCGGTTGTACTCGACCAGCGCATCGGCCGAGGCTAGGTAGACGTCGACCAGCGCCTTCCCGTCGCGCGCCAGCATGGCCTGCGCCTCGGCGCCCTTCCCCTGCGAGGCCAGCGCAGTGGCACGATTTCGAAACTCGCTCCAGCGCTCGCGCGTCTCATTCAACCGAGTGAACAGGCGCTGGTCCTCGGGAAAAGTCATGGTCTTCTCGTACTGGGCCAGGTTTTCGCTGTTGGCCCGGTGTACCGACTTGATCTCGTCCTCGATACCGCGCATCACGGCTGGATCCGTGGCCGCCGCCAGTCGCATCGCATTGAGGTATCCCAGCAGCCCGGCGGCCTTGGCTTCCCCGGCGCGGTACATGCCTGGCAGGTTGTCGCGGCGAATGAACTCGGCCGCGTCACGAACGCGGTGGAGCGCCCCGTTGGCGAAGACTCCCACCATGGTGATGCCCCCCAGCACCAGGCCGAATCCGACGATCAACTTGTAGCGCAGCTTCAGATCTTTCATGGTCAGTCCTCTTCCTTGTTCAACTTCGGGTTTTCATGCGTCGGCCCGCGGCCGGTCGGCGCCAGCGCGCCAGCTCGCCAGCCCGTCGCGGGCGCGATCGCTTTGTCGGTATCGAGCACGAGGAGCAGGCTTCCGGGCAGCTTGAACACGCCCGCGATCAGCTCCCGCCCGACGTCGTTCAACGTGTCGGGAGGCGCTTCGGATGCGTCGTTCGCCACCGTCAACACCTCGCCGATCTCGTCCACCAGCAGGCTGACAGCCCCGTCGTCGCTGCGCACGATCACGTTCATGGGCAGCCGTTCGGCGGCGCCGTCCGGTAGCGCCAGCCGCCGACGCAGGTCGATGGCGGTCACGATCTGCCCGCGCAAGTTGATCAAACCCCGCACGATCGGCGGCGCCAGCGGAACCCGCGTCATCTCCTGGTTGCGCAGGACCTCCTGCACGCGCCTCACGTCGACGCCGAAGAAGAACCCCTGCACACGAAACGTGCAGAACTGTCGGGTGTCGCTCATGTTCGTGCCTCCACCGCCGGCGAGGTCGTCTCGCCCGGCATCGACAGACGGGCACCTGCGGCCCGCATCAGCGCGTCCAGATCCAGCAACTCGGTCACACGCCCCTCTATGATCACGCACCCGCGGATGCCCGGCTCCCGGCTCTCCCCGCGGTTCATTCGCAGGTCGACGCTCTGGTCGATGATGTCGACGATCCGGCGAACGACCAGCCCCACCGGCCGCTGTCCGGTGCCATGGACCAGCACGTGAACCTGCTCCGCCGCGCGGTCGGCTCCCTTCCACATGCCCCTCCCCATCTGCAGCAGTCCCTCGATGTCGACCAAGGGAAGAACGTCGCCGCGGTACTGGACCACGTGACCGTCCGCCATCGGCTCCACCTGCGTGGTGTCGAACACCTCCAGCCGGGCCAGCATCGACAGCGGGACGGCCATGCGCCGGCCGCTCGCCAATGTGAACAGCAGCAGCGTGGTCCGATGCACGCCCGCGCCGTCGCTCCCCGCGCCTGCCCGCGGCGCCGTCCGGTCGCTGGCGCCGCCGACCACCTTCGCCCGCAGCGCCAGGCCGAGCACATCCAGGATCAGCGCCACCCGGCCGTCGCCCATGATGGTCGCCCCGGCGAACGCGGGGACCCCCTTCAGGTGCTTGCCCAGGGACTTGACGACGATCTCCTCCGTGTCGTTGATGTCGTCCACCACCAGCCCGAACCGCCGGTTGTCCGCTTGCAGGACGACGATGTTGATCGCCTCTCGCTTCGCCAGCGCCGCGGCGTTCGCTCCCTCGTCGAGCCCGAGCTCCCGGTTGAGGTCCACGAGCGGCAACAAGGTCCCGCGCAGCCTGCACACGGCCGCGCCATGCACGGACTCGATGCCGGCGCGCACCTGCGTCCCGTGCAGGCGGACCAGCTCCAACAAGCTCACCTGCGGGATGGCGTAACGATCGCCCCCGCTCGACACGATCAGCGCCGGGATGATCGCCAGCGTCAACGGGATCTTGATGCGGAACGTGGTGCCGTGCCCGGGCCGGGTGGTCAGGTCCACGACGCCGCCGATGCGCTCGATGTTGGTCTTGACCACATCCATCCCCACGCCCCGCCCCGACACGTTGCTGACCTTTTCCGCCGTCGAGAACCCGGGGAGAAACACCAGCTCCGCGAGCTCGCGGTCGCCCATCCGCCCGGCCTGCTCGCCGGTGATCAGGCCCCGCTCGAGCGCCTTGCTGCGGATGCGGTCGAGGTTCAGTCCTGCGCCGTCGTCGGAGATCTCGATGTTGACCTGACCTCCCTCGTGGAAGGCCCGCAGGAACAGGCGACCCTCGGCCGGCTTTCCCCGCGCCGTCCGCGCCTCCGGCGGCTCGACGCCGTGGTCGACGCAGTTGCGAACGATGTGGGTCAGCGGGTCCTTGATCGCCTCGATGATGGTCTTGTCGAGCTCGGTCTCCTTGCCCTCCATCTCAACCCGCACCCGCTTGCCCAGCGCCAGCGCGAGATCCCTCACGATCCGCGGGGTCTTGTCCCACACATTGCCGATGGGCTGCATGCGCGTCTTCATCACGCTCGACTGCAGCTCGGTGGTGATGAGGTTCAGCCGCTGGGTCGTTCCGGTGAACGCATGATCCTCCACCGTCGGCACGAACTGCAGCACCTGATTCCGTGCCAGGACCAGCTCCCCCACCAGATTCATCAATCTGTCGAGCAGGCCCACGTCGACACGCACGTAGCCGTCCGAGACGCCCGGTGTCCTGCCGTCCGCCAGGTCCGGCGGGTGCGGGATGACGTCGGCGGCCAGGACCGGCGGGGCGGCCAGGACCGGCGGGGCCGACAGGACCGGCGGGGCCGGCAGATCGAGCCGTGGCACCGGCGCAGCGTCGTTCTCTTTGCCCCCACTCTCCTCTCCCTGGAGCTGCTGGAGCAGGACGACGAGAGCGGCATAGTCGTGGTCGCCGTCGCTGCCCTTCTGCTCGACCTCGGCCAGCATCTCGCGAATCGCGTCCACCGTCCGCAACAACGCGGTCGCGATCGGGGCGGAGAACGTCAAGGCGCCGTCCCGCAGGCGACTGAGCAGGCTCTCGCCAGCGTGCGCGACGGCCTCGAGCTTCGAGAAGCCCAGGAAGCCGCAGGTTCCCTTGATCGTGTGGATGGTCCTGAAAATGCTGGCGAGTGAATCGCGCGACGCCGGATTCTGCTCGAGGGTCAGCAGCTCTCGATCCAGGCGATCGAGGTTCTCGTGGCTCTCCACGAGGAATTCCTTGACCAGTTCGTCCATCTCGTCGGCCGCGGAGCCGCTCATGTCTCGTTGTCCCGGGGGGCAATGGCGATGGGCTTCGTGACCACCTCGTCCTGCGAGATGGGCTCGGTGGGGCAGCCCTCGGACACCACGGGCCGAAGCGCGAGCGAGGCGGATGCGAACGTCCCGCTCAGCAGGTCGTCCAGGCCGTCCGACGTCCGGGATGGCTCGGCCGCGACCAAACGTTGTCTCGAAACACTCGCGCAATTCCTCATGTTGGCCTCCGCCCCTGACATTTCGGAGGATGGCGCTGCCGCTGCATCGGTGCTTCCCCGAGAGGAGCTGCGGTATTTCCTGAGACGCAGCGCGGCGAGGTCATTGTTCCCGGCGGCCGTGCATCGGATAGGGTCGCTTGATGACGTCAGTGGCGAGGGTCCGGCCGACGACGATGCTGTCGGCGACCCGGGCGTTGTGCAGATCGCTCCAGGCCGACCGGCGACAGACCGCGTTGGCGCTTCACCGAAGCGTCGCTCAGAGCTTGGCCGCTGCCCAGCTTCAGCTCGCCCTCGGCGAGAGGAACGTGAGGAAGCCGCACGCCACCCGCACCCTCCTCAGACAGGTCGGCGAGTTGCTTCGTGGTTGCTCGACCACGGTGCAAGCTCTCGAGCTCGCGCTGCGGCCTCCGCTCCTCGAACAGGCAGGATTGGTTGCGGCGCTCAGATGGCTGGTCCGCCAGGAGAGCGCGCGTGGCACGGCCCTGGCACTGTCGCTGCCCGAGCGGCTTCCGCGCCTCGACCACGCCGTGGAAGCGGAGGTGTATCAGGCGCTCGCGACGTTCTTCGGCAAGGGGGTCTCCGCGCGCGCCGGGCGCGCCTTGCACGTGGCCGTGGAACGGGGCGTGGTGCGGATTCACGCGGAAGGGCGTGCTGCCGCGGCGGTCCAGCACGCCCTCGGCGAGGCGCGCGCCCGACTCGCAGGCCTCGTCCGCGCTTCGATTGCGCGTCCGGGCTCCGGCCGCGTCGCGCTCGTGATTCGCGCCGGCGGCGCCCGTCCAACCCGCAAGCCGCTGCGAAAAACGCCCCGAACGCTGTAGAATCCCCGGCCGTGAGGATTCTGGTCGCGGACGATCACGAGATCGTTCGACAGGGGCTGCGGGCCCTCATCGAGACGAGGGCGGGCTTCGTGGTGTGCGGCGAGGCGGCGAACGGGCGCGAGGCCATCGACAGGACGGCCGCGCTGAAACCGGACGTCCTGGTGCTGGACATCGCGATGCCCGAGCTGAACGGGCTGGAGGCCGCGCGCCGGATCCCGGCGGTGTCGCCGCGCACCCAGATCCTGGTGCTGTCCACGCACCACGACGACGCCCTGGTGCACGAAATCGTCACCGCGGGTGTCCGCGGATACGTCCTGAAGTCGGATGCAGCGAGGGACCTCGTTACCGCGATCGAGAGCCTCGGCAGCGGCCGCCCGTTCTTCTCGGCCCAAATCGCCGACGTCGTGGTCGAAGGGTTCGTGGGACGTGGCCGGCTTCTCCCGGGCGACGGCGGGGCGGCTGCGCGGCTCACATCACGCGAGCGCGAGGTGCTACAGCTCCTGGCGGAGGGACGCAGCACGAAGGAGGTGGCGGCCTCGCTGGACATCGGCATCAAGACGGCTGAGACCCACCGGGCCAACTTGATGAAGAAGCTGGACCTGCAGACCATCGCGGAGCTCGTGCGCTATGCCGTCCGCAATCACATCGTCGAGCCATGAAGGCGACCGGGTCGACGATCCTCGTGGTCGACGACAACGACGAGTTCCGTGAGACCACGGTCAAGGCCCTCGGCGGGCTGGGGCACGAGGTGGTGGCGGCCCGCAGCGCGCGTCAGGCGCAAGGAAAGGCCCGCGCCCTCGGCGCGCGCCTCGACCTCCTGGTGACGGATCTGGTGCTCGAGGGCGTCGATGGTCTCGCGCTGGCCGATCGCCTGATCAGCCTCAATCCCGCCTTGCGCGTGCTGTTCATGTCGGGATACGCTGGGAGCGCGCTGCGCCTGGCAGGGCTGCGCGGGACCCGCCGCGACTTCCTCGAAAAGCCATTCACCCCCGCCCAGATGGAGAGGAGCGTAGCGCGCCTGCTTGCGAAGGGCCGCGACACGCCCCTTTGAGGGGGGACTCGTGCGGGGAAGCCCGTTGGGCGTCCGCCGTCAGGCAGGCGGAGGATCCGCAACGGCTACTTCGGCGAGGAGAAGAAGTTCGAGCTCTACAACGTCTCGAAGTTGCGGGAGAGCATAGAGGGTTGGGGGGGCCGATCGCTCCTTTCCCCAGATCTGGCCGACCGGGTCAGCCAATCGAACAGAAACACCCACCATCTGCCTGATCGGGAAGGAACCCAACCCCCGCGGCCCGGGTACTCACCGGGAGAAGGCCCGGTGCCTCGTCAAATGACGGCACGGCAGGTCAAGGCGAAGAACCGGCCCAAAGTCACCGGAGGGGCCCTTGTCGTCTCTTCCAAGTCTTCACCATGAGCACACGACTATGCCCGATTCATTCGCTATCTGTCGCCGACACCCGGGTTCGGCAACGTCGGGAGCGCCCGCGCCCGCGCGACCGCCTCTGCTCGCACCCTGGTCAATGTCGGATGGAAAGCATTTCGCGCGTTGCCGTCGAGATTCAGGGGAACGTCCAGGGACACGATCAGGTCGTGTTCCAGATCCCACCGGGTTCTCCAGTAGGATCCAGCTGACGAACGCGTTTTCACCCATCCAAGCAGAGAGCGATTGCTCGCCCATAGCGAACGTCATGCGAGCACCGGAGCCAACACGGCGCAGCTCGATGCCCAAATCTGCGGCCAGCAAAGCGCCCCGCGTCTTTTCGCAGTGTCGAGTCTTCCGCGTTTCCTGCATAGTGGGTCCTGATGCGCGACCGCATGGTCTGCGAGCTCGGGGCGCGACCGTTGGTTGGCGGACGCGTTGGACTGATGCCCGTGTAGAGCAACGTCAGGCCGTCGGACCGCGCACACCGGCTCGCGTCGATCGCTCTCGGGACCGCCCGGAACCACCACCCGTAAACGCCCGATGCCTTTGGCACCGGGCAACTCGTCCGGTTCGGAGGTCCCGCGCTTGGCGAAGATGATTGCCATCTCCGCCATGTTCTCGGTTCCCCAGGGTTCACGGCGGGACGATCGCGTCAGCCAAGCTGCGACCGAGCCCGGTCAGCCCGTAGTCCACGCGCGCCGGCACCTTCTCAAAGTGCAGAGTCGTCCTTAGTTTATCAGAACTCCAAACTTCTCTTCAAGCAAGCAATTCCCTGCTTCGCGCAACTCCAACGAAGGATGCATGACATGAACCGACTGAACGGAAAGACCGCTGTGATCACCGGCGGCGCTACCGGCATCGGCCTCGCCGCTGCGAAGCGCTTTATCGAGGAGGGCGCCTTCGTCTTCATCTTCGGCCGCCGGCAGGAAGCGCTCGACGTCGCTGTGGCCAAGCTCGGGCCCAATGCCCGCGCGGTGAAGGGCTCGGTCTCGGATGAGGCCGACCTCGACCGACTCTACGCGGTGGTGAAGGCCGAGCGCGGAACCCTCGACATCGTCTTCGCCAATGCCGGGGTGGGAAGCCAGCTTGCGCTCGGCAAGATCACCGCCGAGCACATTGACGAAACCTTTGACACCAATGTGAAGGGCACGATCTTCACGGTCCAGAAGGCGCTGCCGTTGATGGGCAAAGGCGGTTCGATCATCCTGACCGGATCGAGCGCCGGCACCACGGGCGCCCCGGCATTCACCGCCTACAGCGCGAGCAAGGCGGCAGTGCGCAACCTCGCGCGGACCTGGGCGGAGGACCTGAAGGGCACCGGCATCCGGGTAAACGTGCTGTCGCCTGGGGCGGCGGCGACCGATCTCGCGAAGGAAGCGCTGGGCGAGGAGGGCCTGAAGGCCTACGGCATGATGACTGCGCTCCAGCGCATGGCCGATCCGGCGGAGGTCGGGGCGGCGGCTGCCTTTCTCGCCTCGTCGGACAGCAGCTTCATGACCGCCAGCGAGGTCGCCGTCGACGGCGGCCTTGCGCAACTCTGACAAATCGAAGGAGAACAAATGAGTTATGCAATCATTGGCTTCGGCAAGATCGGACCGGTCCTGGCCAAGGCGTTTGCCCGAAGCAGCATCGAAGTATCCGTTGCAACCACTCGCGACCCGGAAACGGTTGACGGTGACGGTTGACGGTGAATGAGCGGTGGATCGCCGCTTCGCACGCCGCGCGCTCGTCGAATGCCTAACCGTAGCGGAGGTCCCGATGTACGACCAATCCAAATTATCCGAGTTGATCCGGTTCGCACGAGTCGATGCGGGCTCCGCCGTCATCGACGTTTATCCAGGCGACGGCGACTGGACCCGTCTCTTCTCCGACGTCGTGGGGCCCGAAGGACGGGTCTGTAGCTTTGTGCCGGCCGAAGTCGCCCACTTCAAGAACGATCCGGTCGGCCGCATGCGGACGCTCGCGAAGGAGCCGGGCCGAGAGAACGTCGAAGCCGTCTCGGCGGACCTCGTGGCGATGCCGGTAGTCACGCAACCAGCGGATGTCCTTTGGCTGCACCTCTTCTACCACGATCTCCACACCGCGCTGATCCAGGCCAGGGGCGCGACGGCAGCGGACTTCAATCGAGCCGTCTACGAGCGGCTGAAACCCGGGGGGTGCTACGTCATCGTAGACCACGCCGCCGCCGTCGGGGCGGGCACAAGTGACGCTCAGTCGCTGCATCGGATTGAGCCCGGATCCGTTCGCGAGGAGGTGGAGGCCGCCGGCTTCGTACTGGACGCGGAAAGCACCATGCTCGCGAACAAGGACGATCCGCACTCGGTCAAGGTGTTCGATCCTTCGATCAAGGGCGAGACCGATCGGTTCGCTTATCGGTTCGTGAAGCCCTGACGGGTTCCGGTGGCGACTGGTGCGAGCGGCGGCCCCGTGGTCGTTGCTCACCGGCCACCAGCGATTGGGTGACACCGACTCTGCAACGCGGCAACGGCCCGACCGGCGTGCTGACCACTGCCAAAGAGGAAGATATCTCGCACCTGAGACGGGAGGTGAAAGTCCTCCGAATGGAGCGAGAGACCAGGTGAGCCTCGGCGACCTTCTCGGCGAGGTCATGGTCGCGGCGCGCGTGGGCCGAACGTGGGCGCCCCACGGCCGCGTAGTAGCCGCTCTGCGAGACAGGCTCTACCTGCCCGTGATCCTCGACCTCTTATCCGGGCGGGTGGTGGGCTGGGCGACCAGCCGGAACGTGGACCGCCGCCTTGCCCTCGCCGCTCTGGATATGGCTCTCACCCATCGCCGCCCGACCGCGGGGTTGGTCCACCACTCGGATCGAGGCAGCACCTACGCCAGCGGCGACTACCGCACGGCCCTGAAGGCCCGAGGGATCCAATGCAGCTCGAGCCGGAAGGAGACTGCTGGGACAGTGAGACTCTATCCGTGTGCCACAGGCCGCCAGCCTGACCCCTGCGGATCGACCCCTCACGGGTGTCCCCGCGTTGATCCGTCGACTGGCGGCACTGTGGTGCGCGGTTGGATCCGCCCCCGCCCGTGACCTAATAGGAGCTTGCGCAACGGCGCCCATCACTGTCCTGTCCGCGGCGCGATCGGATCTGACCTCCTTCCCAACCAGCCCCGGAGGTACCGCGCGATGGACTCAACTCCCCTCACGTCTCTCATCACGGCCGAAGTCGACACGCACAAGAACACCCATACCGCGGCCGCGCTCGATGCCAGCGGCCGCTTGCTCGGCAACGAGACCTTCGTCGCATCCGCAGACGGCTAAGCAGCGCTCACGGCCTGGTTGCGCGGTTTGGGGCACTTCGGCCGCGTAGGCATCGAGGGAACTGGTTCCTACGGCTCCGGACTCGCATCGCATTTGCGCGAACAGGAAGAAGCGGCAGCGCGTGCCACGCTCGCCGGCGACGCCATGGGCGCGCCCAAGTCCCAAGATGGCTCGGTAGAGATGATGCGCCTTCTTCGCCTTCAGCGCCGCTCCGCAATTCGGGCCCGCACGCAGGCAGCCAATCAGCTCCATGCCGTGGTTTCGACGGCACCCGAGATACTTCGGGGAACTCTCCGCGATCTGACCCGGATGGGACACGTTTTCCGGACGGCGGGCGTGAGGTCCCGGCGCCTTGGTGTCCGGGCGGGTATCGGGGGCTCGGTCATGGATACCGCCCCCGCGGTGTGCTACGAATTCGATGTCACCACAACCGGCGCCCGCCGCCAGTGGTTCCGCATGACCGACCTCGCGAAGAATCCGGTTCCCAGCGTGAGGGACCACCTGGTCGTCACCTATCTGACGTTGGATGACCGGAGCCTCGCGGCCGGGCGCATCGGTCTGGCGCTGGTGTTGCTGTTCGACCTCGTCAGGCGCGTGCCGGGTATTGCCACGTGGTACTCGAACGATGGCCTGCTGCCCAATCACATGCTCCTGTGGCAACCCACCTACGACCATGCGTTGTCGCTGTTCTACGTGGCGTCGTATCGGTACGAGGTCGCGATCGGTTTTGGATTGTGCGCGGTGGCCTATCTGATGCTGCTGCTGGGATGGCGCACGAGGCTGGCGCAAATCCTGAGCCTGGTCGCGGTGCTGAGCCTGCACGCGCGGGTGTTGTTCCTGCAGAACGGCGGCGACGTGGTCCTGAGCGAGATCTGTCTGTGGACGTCTTTTCTGCCCACCGGGCGGCGGTGCTCGCTGGATGCGCTCCGCCGGGCTCGGGCTGGGGGCGCGGACGGGGCCGGAGCCTCCGTGGGCCCGTCCGATCACCGCGTGCAATCGATCGCGTGTCTGGCGATCTTGCTGCAGCTGGCGGCGATCTACTTCTTCAACTGGATTCAGAAGAGTGGCCAGACGTGGGCGGACGGCTCGGCGGTGCACTACGCGCTCCAGGCGGACGGGCAGGTCACTCGGCTCGGCGTCTGGCTGCGCCCGCACCTCACCCTCGAGGTCTCGCGCCTGTTGACGGAGAGCACGAAGCTGGTAGAGGCCATGGCCTGGGTGCTGATTCTCGTGCCGTTCGCGACGTCGGCGGCCCGCCTGAGCGTGATCGTGCTGCTGGTCGGATTGCACGCTGGGTTCTCGTTGTGCCTGAATCTCGGTATCTTCACGCCGGCCATGATTGCGTGCCTGCCCAACCTGATACCGGCGGCATTTTGGCGTCGAATCGAGGGCACGCGATTCGCGGGTGCACTCGCCGGTGCGGCCAGGGCGTTGGTGGCGCGGCTGTGGTCGCCCGTGGCGATGGCGGGCGGCGCGCTGCGCGACTTCCTCGGGTTGCCCCGGCAAGCTTGCGCCCTGGTGGCCGAAGGCGCCACGACCCCCGCCCGAGGCGCCGGGCTCCTGGCGCGTGAAGGGCTGGTGCTGGCGTTGATCCTGGTTGCGGCCACCGAGCTTGGCTTCGAGAATCCCGCGATGCCCGCTCCGTTGCGCGTGACGCAGCAGCCGGCTTGGCTGACAGTGGTCGTAAATGGCCTGCAGTTGTTTCAAGGCTGGCGCATGTTCACGCCCGATCCGCCACCGGGCGATCGGACCGTGGTCGTCGACGCCGTGACCGCCGACGGCCGCCATGTCGATCCCATCAACGAAGTGGCCCGGGGCGTCCGCGCGGGGCGATTTTCGGAAGCGACGATCCCGGAGGGGCTGGGATACGACGTGTTTTTTGGCACTTACGTCGATCGCATCGCGGATTTTCCCCTCTACCAAGGGGCGCTCTCCGAATGGATCCTGCGCTATCCCGAACGCACGGGGCGCGCGGGGGATACTGTGAAAACGTTCACCGTTTCATTGGTCGAGAACGACAGCCCACCGCCCGGAAGCGTAGTTCCGACCAATCCCCGCGCGACAGTCTTCGTGAAGGTTCCCCCCGACCGGTGAGGCTCGGGTCGCGACACTCATTCGAGGATCAGCACGTCCCGCTTCGTGGCCCGCGTGTCCCCCGGGAACGAGCGACCGAACCGTCCGTGTAGCTCCCTGGCCTGCTAGGCGGGTGAAGCTATGCTGCCGACATCGACCGAGCCGGAGCAGTAGTAGACGTAATGGCCATTATCGGCCATTTCAAAAGGCCGCTTCCAACGCTTTCGGCGCCTCCTGGTCGGGTCCTCGAGAGGGAAGGCCTGGGTTAAATTCCCTATGCTCCGATGGCGATGACGTCGGCGTGGTGGACGACGCGGTCGATGAGGGCGACGGCGCAGGTGGCGTTGGGGAAGACGGAGGGCCAGTCGGTGAAGGCGAGGCTGGTGGTGAGGACGAGGCTTTTGGTCTCGTACCTGCGGCTGACGACCTGGAAGAGAAGGTCGGCGTTGCGGTTGTCGTAGGACAGGTAGCCGATCTCGTCGCCCACGAGGAGGGCTGGACGGCAGTAGTGGCGGAGGCGCCGGTCGAGGGCGCGTGCGGAGTCCTGGGCGGCGAGGTCGAGGAGGAGCTGAGCGGCGGTGACGAAAAGGACGGAGTGGCAGGCCATGACGGCGTTGTGGGAGATGTTCTTGGCGAGCATGGTCTTGCCGAGGCCCTGGGGCGCGACCAGGACGACGTTGCGGGAGCGCTGGAGGAAGTCGAGGCGCAGGGCGGACTCGACGGCGTCGCGGTCGATGTGCTTGGGCCCTTTCCAGTCGAAGTCGCCAAAGGGCTTGAAGCGACCGAGGCGGCTGGCGGCGAGGCGGCGCTCGACGGAGCGGCGCTTGCGCTCCTGGGACTCGTGGTCGGCGATGTGCTCGAGGAGCTGGGCTGGGCTCCAGCGCTTCTTGGTGGCCTGGTCGATGATGTCGTCGAGGTGAGAGCCGGCGTGGCGCAGGCCAAGCCCGTCGAGTTGGTCAGCGAGGCTCATGGTCATCCTCCGGGCGTCCGGCGAGGCGGTCGTAGGCGGCGAGCGGATGCGGGGTGACGCGCAGGTCGCGGATGCGCGGGTCGTCGGGAAGCGGGACGTCGAGGGGCGGCGCCGTCCGTCGCGCGCGGGCGCGCTGGTCGAGTACGTGCGCGACGGAGTCGGCGGACAGGGCGCCGCGCGCGATGACGTCGGCGAGGGCGACATCGAGCTCGGCGGAGCCGTAGTGATCGAGCAGGCGGCCGAGACGGGCGGTGGTCGTAGCGATGACGTCGCCTCGGCGCGCGAGCGCGTCGAGGAAGGCGTCGGCCTGCTTGCTCGCGCTGCGCAGCCGGTCGCGGCCGCGCAGGTCGCGGGCGCGCCGCTTCGGCCCCAGACGCGCACGTGCCGCGCGACCACGGCCCCCGTCGCATCGGCGAAGCGGACCTCGGACTCGGACGCTGAGAGCGTCAGTGCGCGGCTGACGAGCTCGCGCGGGATCGAGTAGTCGTTGAGATCGAAGCGGATGTACGGGGTCTTTCCCGACGCGACGGCGGCGACGCGATCGCAGGGCAGCGGATGCTGAGGCAGCGGCAGGAGGCGTGGGCGCTCCTCGTCGAGGGCGGCGCGCACGAGGTGGCGGTCAGGGTCGCCGGGCACGAGGCGCGCGTGGGCGATGGTCTCGATCCAGTGGGCGAGCTGGGCGTTGATGTCGTCGAGCGTGGAGAAGCGACGCGCCTCGAAGAAGGAATGGCGCAGATACTGGATGGTGCGCTCGACCTTGCCCTTTTCGTTGCCGCGGTACGGGGCGCACGGCTGCGGCGCGAAGTGATAGTGGCCGGCCAACTCGAGGAGGTGCGGATGAAAGCGGATGTGCTCGCCCTGGCGCTCGAGGACGGCGGTCTTGAGATTGTCCTAGAGAATCACGCGCGGCACGCCGCCCAGCGCCTCGAACGCGAGGACGTGGCCGCTCAAGAAGCTCTCCAGCGTCTGGTCGAGAAAGAAGCGGGCGAAGATGGCGCGCGACCAGCCAAGCACGAGCACGAAGCAGGAGAGCGATCGCAACGCGCTGCCGACGCGGAGCTTGCCGAAGTGACCCCAGTCGACCTGGCCCTGCTCGCCGGGGAATGTGCGCAGGCGAAAGTATGCCTCGGCCCGCGCGACCGGGCGCACCTGCGCGACGTGCCGCCGCAACTGCACGACGGAGCCCGCGTATCCGCGTGCCCGCACCACCAACTCGGCGTCGATCATCCCGCCCCCAGCCACAGCATGAGCTGGCGCAGGTCGCGGAAGTCGCGCACCCCGTCGAGCCGGTCACTTGGGCGCGGCCCGCGGCGGTGGCCCTCGGTTCTCAACGGAGTAGTCGTGTCACGCCGCCGCGGTCGCGTCCAGTTTTCGGGTGTGAGCCCGGGACGTGGACTCGCTTCGCTTCGTGGTCTGTGGCCGGCAGGATTGCCGGCAGCTCTTCTTCGTCTGCTCGCGGTGCGACCGGGGAGACCGATACTGCTCGCTGCGGTGCCGCGCGGCGGCCCGGTGCTCGTCGCTGCGCGCGGCGGGGCGGCGG
>Ga0265318_10001381_pt1 | contig 14410 bp, 15 predicted proteins | sample 4821metaG_FD_192431 | JGI IMG/M metagenome (GOLD analysis project Ga0265318, IMG submission 192431) | Rhizosphere microbial communities from Carex aquatilis grown in University of Washington, Seatle, WA, United States - 4-8-21 metaG | ecosystem: Host-associated > Plants > Roots > Rhizosphere >... | reverse complement strand
GTCCGGCGTGCTACCCCCCTACTCCCGGTCGGTCCGCGGCGTCGGCTATGCTACCGACACCGCATGCGAGTCATCGTCTACGCCACACGGCGATCGATGCTTGCGCTGGCCCAGTGCCGCGCCTTCGTGGCTCGGCTGCGCGCAGCCGAGCCATCGCTCGAAGTGCGGGAGCTTCAAGTCGTCACGAGCGGCGATCGCATTCAGGACCGCCCACTTTCAGAGGTGGGGGGAAAGGGGCTCTTCGTCAAAGAAATCGAGGAGGCGCTGCTCGGTCGTCGCGCCGATTTCGCCGTCCATTCCATGAAAGACGTTCCGGCCGCGATTCCCGACGATCTGCTCCTGGCCTGCGTTCCCGCGCGCGAAGACCCGCACGACGTCCTCGTGGCCCCAAGGCACGGCACGCTCGACGCCCTGGCGCGCGGGGCGCGGGTCGGGACGTCGAGCGTGCGCCGGATGGTCGCGATTCGCGCGCGCCGGCCCGACCTCGAGGTCGTGCCGATGCGCGGGAATGTCGACACCCGCCTCCGGAAGGTCGACGCGGGGGACTGCGAAGCCGTGGTGCTGGCGCGCGCCGGCCTCGTGCGGCTCGGTCTCGAAGCACGGGCGACAGAGGTGCTGCCTTTCGACGTGTCGCTCCCTGCGCCCGGGCAGGGGGCACTGGGCATCGAATGCCGCCGCGACGATCTCGAAGTGCGCTCGATACTCGCGCGTTTGCACGACGTGTCCGCGGCCACTTGCGTGGCGGCGGAGCGGGGTGTTCTGGAGGCGCTTGGGGGGGATTGCAAGACTCCCCTCGGTGCGTACGCCGAAGGGGTCGGGGGTTTCTTGCGCCTTGCCGCGTTCATCTCCGCAGCCGACGGGTCGAACGTTCGGCGCGGGGAGCGCGTGGTCCCGTGGCCGGCCAGTGAGGCCGAGGGGCGGGCGCTCGGCATGGAGTTGGGCCGAAGTCTGATGTGACTCCGAGCAGGATCGGATTTTCGTTGTAAGAAATGCCGCATTCGCACGCCGCGCGGTTTACGATTGTGCGAATGGGCGTCGAGGCTGAATGCACGGTACGCGTGGGGCGGAGGACGTCGGCGGGCACGGCCCAGCTCGAGAGCGAAATGCTCGTATTTCGTGGAGATTTTCGTCTAGAAATCCCATTCGAACGCATCCGCGACGTGGCGGTGGACGGCGGCGCGCTGGTGGTGGCGGCCGACGAGGAGGCTCGATTCGAACTCGGCGCATCGGTCGCCGAACGCTGGATGCGGCGAATCCAACAACCCAAGGGACTGTTCGAAAAGCTCGAAATCGGTCCGGAGTCCCGAGTGGCGGTCGTGGACGTGCGGGACGCGCCCTTTCTGACCGCGCTGCGCGAACGTACGTCCCATGTCGCCGAAGGGCGCGTGCCCGAGGGTGCCACAGCCATCTTCTTCGCCGCCGAAACGCGGGAAGCGCTTCGAAAACTGCCATTGATCCGCGCGCGAATGATCGACACGGGCTCGGTATGGATCCTTCGGACCAAGGGGAGCAAGGCAATCTCCGAGCACGACGTCTTCGAGGCCGTTCGGAACGCGGGATTGGTCGATACGAAGGTGGTCGCCTTCTCGAAGACCCAGACCGCCCACAAATGCGTCGTTCCGGTCGAAATGCGCGGCCAAGCCAGGCGCCGGCCTCCAATCTTGACCATCCCACCCTCCAGCCCCGTGCTCGGGAAGAGCCCGGCAGAGGGTCCGCGGGCGAAGCACAAACCGGAGAGGGCCGCGGCGCGCACGACCGCACGCCCGCCGGCCGCCAAGAGCGAGCCACCGGCCAAAAAGCAGGCCTCCGGCCCTGAGAAATCGAATCCAAAGAAGAAGCGCTGACGGGTGACGAGCCGAACGTTCAGGGGGCTTTGAAGGCCAGGATTACCTCCGCGGTCGCCCCGGCGGGATCGACCGCGGCGCGGGGGATACGTGCTCCTGCGCTGGCTCCTTGCAGACACCGGGCGAGGCCTGGAAGAAAGTCCGCGCCAGTGACGATGGCGGACCGCGCAAAACCAGACTCGTCGAACGACAAATTGAGCGTGGCCGTTCCGGTCGCGCGCCCGCCGCGGGCTCTCAGCGCACCTCGGTAACATCGGGCGAGGCCGAGATTGCGCATGGCTGCCCGCACGGCGGGCTCGCGCGCGCCTTGGGCGTTCACCAAGCCCACCTCGACGTACGCGTGCTCGGGATCGAACGTCGGATCGGGCTCCGCCGGCTGGATTGGCCCCGGTGGCGTCCTTGCTGGAGGAGGCCCAGTCGATGTTCCGAGAGCCGGGGGCGCGCTTTGGATTGGCAACGGCACGAGCGCAACGGAAACACTCGCCGCTGGAGGCCCGATTGCCGCCGGCGCGGGCTTTGCGGCCTGCGGCAGCGACGTCCGTCCATGGGTTACCGCCGCGTGCGGCACGGAAGACGGAGAGGGATCCGGACGAGTCGAATCGACATCGGTCGGGTGCGCGATCGGCGGCGCGGCGGGTGTCGTCCGGGCCAGGTCCGTCGTGATCGCGGAAGGAGCGGCCTGCGGTGCACGCAGGTGCGGGCGCGCCAACATCACCACGCTCGCGGCGGCCAGCGCCCCGCTGACGAGCGCGGCGCTGGCGACGACCAGCGCGCGCCGAGCTGGCGAGCCCGGGATCGTCGTGGCGGTGCCAAGCAGCGTGGGCTTCTGCGCTCCTTCGTCGGGGAAGGGCCGGGCGTGCACGGTGGGCTGCGTGTCCACGGTACGTGCCAGCGGAGCGCCTCCTACGGCGAGCGCGGGTGCGCTCGCCCCTGCTTCGGGAGCCGTCGCCGCGGCGCCCTCCAGCGCGACTGCGCGAAGGTCCGCCCGCATTTCTCGGGCACTGGCGTATCGCTCGGATGGCGCCTTCCGGAGGGCGCGCAGGCAGACGGCCTCCAGTCGGAGGTCGACGCTCGGCGCGAGGTCGGACGGCCTGAGGGGCGCTTCGGTGATGTGCCGCAGGACAACGCCGATCGCGTTCTCGGCCTCGAAGGGAACGCGCCGGGTCAGCATCTCGAAGAGGACGACGCCGATCGAGTACAAGTCGCTGCGCGCGTCGAGTCTCTCACCGCGTCCCTGCTCGGGAGACATGTATTCCGGCGTCCCGACCAGGAAGCCCGCGCTGGTCACCGGCGCGCTCGACTCACGCTCGCCGCGATAAGATCGCGAATCGGTAATCTTCGCGATCCCGAAGTCGCAGACCTTCACGAGATCCTTCGGCCGACCGTCGTCGTCGGTGCCGCGTAGGACCATCACATTTTCGGGTTTGAGATCGCGGTGAACGACTCCCATGTCGTGCGCCACAGCGAGTGCAGCCAGCGCTTGCATCAAGATATCTGCGATTCGTGCGCTTGCGAGAGGCCATTCCTCTCGCAGCACATGGTGAAGGCTTCGGCCGTCCAGATACTCCATCGCAATGTAAAGAAGGCCATCGGGCTCGGTGCCGAAGTCGACCACCTGCATCGAATTCGGGTGATTCAAGCGAGACGCGGCTTTGGCCTCGCGGTGAAAGCGCGCGGCGAACGTCGCGTCGTGCGCGAGATCTCCGTGAAGTACCTTGATGGCAACGGTCTTCTCGAGCGCGCTTTGGCGAGCGCGGTAGACCGCGCCCATGGCGCCCGCCCCGAGGAGCTCCTCGACGACGAACTTGCCGGCGATCGTCCGTCCGATCAGGCGCTCGTGCCCAGGCTCGCGCATTCAAGCTAAAGTCTAGCCGGGAGATCCCACCGATGTTGGGGTGTTTCGCCTGGAGCACGAAGCTTGCATTTGCCTACCCTAGTTGACGGTCCGATCGTCGTCTTCGTCCGTGTCCGGCGCTTGCGGCTGGTTCGCTCGCTCGGTTTGCTCCGGGTCCGCCGCGGCCGGCAGGTCTTCCAGGTCGAACAAGAACCTCACCGCCGCGGCCAGCTCCGCGGCGTCGCTCTTGTCGGCGGCGCGGGCCTTGAGCCGCGTCGTCGGCGCGTGAAGAAACTTGTTCACCGCGCTGTCGAGCATTTGCGCGAGCGCGGCGCGATCCCCTTCGAGGTGCTTGAGCCTTCCCATCGATCGCTCGAGCTCCGCGAAGAACACGGCCCGCACTTTGGCGCGCATTGCGACCACCGTGGGCTGCACCTCCATGCCCCTAGACCAGGCAAGAAACTGCGTCACTTCCTCGGTCACGATCTTCTCGGCGGCCGCGAGTTCGGCTCGCCGTGCGTTCATGCCCCGCGCGACCTCTTGCTCGAGATCGTCGACGTTGTACACGTACACGTTGTCGATCGTGTGCACGGCAGGCTCGACGTTTCGCGGGACCGCGATGTCCGTGAAAAGAAGCGTGCGACCGCGTCGGGACCTCATGGCTCGCTTGACCATGTCGCGCGTGACGACAGGCGTGCGGCTGGCGGTACTGGCCACGACCACGTCGGCTTGTACGAGCTCGGCTTCCAAGCCCTCCCAGGGTACGGCGGACGCGTGCATCTCTCCCGCCAGCGCCGCCGCCCGATCGAAGCTCCGGTTGCACACGCGAAGCGCGCGCGCTCCCCGGCCCAGGCTACGGGCCGCCGCCTCTGCCATTTCGCCGGCTCCGAGAAGGAGCACGGCGTGATCGGAGAGATCGCCGAAGACGCGTCGGGCCAGGTCTACGGCGACGCTCGAGATGCTGACGGTGCCCGCGCCGATCCCCGTCTCGGTGCGCACGCGCTTGGCGGCCGCAAACGATCGGCTGACGCATCGCGCGAGCTTCCCTCGCAGAGCACCGGCGGCGACGGCGGCGTCGTACGCGTCTTTGACTTGACCGAGGATCTGAGGTTCGCCGAGCACCATCGAGTCGAGGCTCGCCGCGACCCGGAAGATGTGCCGCACGGCTTCGTCGCCGCGAATATCGTAGAGATAGGCGGCCAGCTCCGCGTCGTACGCAAGACCGCCGTGGCGCGCCAGCTCCTCGCGGATGGCGCTGAGAGCGGCGTCGACTCGGTCGTCGGGCGCAAGCGCGATTACTTCGACCCGATTGCAGGTCGACACGAACATCACCTCGGTGAGCTCGCTTCGAGCGCCCAACCGAGCGAGCACGGTCGCGAGCGCGTCGGCCCCGGTCGCAAGGCGCTCGCGCACCTCGACCGGCGCCGTCCTGTGCGAGAGGCCGACGGCGAGAATCACGGTGCACCCACGGCCGCCACTGCGCCCGCGGATGTCGCGTCGCGGACGATGTAGAGGAGCAGGACCAACACCGTGAAGCCGAACCCAGCGATGGTTCCATAGGCGGCGCGCCTTCCCCGCCAGCCGGCCGCAGCTCGCAGAAGCAGCACACCGCCAAAAAGCGCCCACGACACGTAGCTGAAGGCCGCGCGTGCGATCTCCGCGGTCCCTCCCGCCTCGACCTCTCTCGCCCACAGGGTGCCGGTAAGAATGCCGATCGTCAGCATCGGGAAGCCGGCGACGAGAAAGCGGTGCTCCGCGCGGTCGAGCGCGTCGAGCGGCGGAAGGCGTTGAAACACGCCGTGGAGGTTCTTCTGCTTGAGGTGCCGCTCTTGCAGCAGGTAGGCGATCGCGGCCGCGAAGGCGAGCGTGAAGAGCGCGACGCCGATCAGGTTGGCGGCCACGTGGAAGGGCAAGATCGCGCTCCGGAGCTTCGGGCCGCCGCCGGTGCCCACGAAGCGCGATGCCAGCAAGAAGGTGAGCGCAAAGGGCGCGACGAACGCCCCGACCACGTCGATGCGGAAACGACTGCGCGCAAGGACGTAGGCAAGCGCGATCAGCATCGATGCGATGCTCATCGCGAAGTGAATGCCCTCGACGGGGCACACGTGGAGCACGAGCGACGACGTGACGATGTGGGCCGCGTGAAGTGGCACGGCGAAGGCGACGAGTCTCGGCGCCCACCGGGCGAGCGGGCGGGCGCCGCCTGCGGCCGATTCGCCGGACGGCCAACCAACGAGAAATGCCGTGAACATGAGGCATGCCGCCGCGTAGGCGGCCACCGTCGCCCCGAAGAGAAGGTCTACGAGCTCGACTTTCACGCTAGGGGGATCGTGCTACGTATTGGCCTCATTCGCCAGCTCGCGGGGTGACGGAGCTCATAGGGTCCCCGCGACGAGCCGTGCCAAGAGGTCCTCTTCGGTCGTGGGGTCTCCGGCGGACCGCGCGCCCGCCCCGTCATTCTGCGACGCGGAGCGAATGTCGCGAGCGAGAAGGCCCACCGGTACGCCCAGCCACCCCGGCTCCACGTCGTAAGCGGCATCGCCGAGCAGCAGCGATGATTCGATGATTTCGCCGCCAAGTTGCTCGATGTGGGCGCGCGTCTTCACCCGTCCGACGAGCCCGTGCGGATCGCCGCCGCCGCTCACCTCGCGGAGCACGTGCACCCCCTCCGCCAGTTTGTAAGCGCGCCCGTTGGCGAGGACCGTCAGCTCGGTTTGGTGGAGGTCGATCGTCCCGTCGACGATCCATCGATCAAGAGCTGCTTGGGGAAAAAAGACCCTATTTTCCATGCATGCTCTACGGTAACAAGCTACCACATAGGGCTGGATGCGCGTGCTCGATGCCTTCGCGCGGATCGTGCAGCTCGGGGGCGACCCTGCTCGAATGGCCCGTGTGGCGGCGATGCGCTCGCGCTTCGAGGAGAGGACGGGGGCGTTTGCACCCGACGACGACTGGTTCGAGGAGCGAAGTCGGGCGTTCTGGTGCCACGCGGTGACCCGAGGCCGGTTCGGGCGCGAAGTCGAAGAGGCGCTGACGGCCGAAGAGCGGAGGTGGTTGGTACCGCTCGAGCGGGCGCATCGGGGCCTCTTCCGCGCCGAGGAGGACCTGCTCGTCGACGTTTGGAGTGGGGCAGAGCTCGTCGTCAATCTGGTCGAGGAGTCTTCGCGCGCCGAGCTCGACGCCGCCGCTGGCCAGCTTCTCGACGGCACCGTCGTCGGATCGTTCGACCCGGATCCGGCCGGCCAATCCCCAGGCTCGGAATCCGGGCTTGTCATGGCGCTCGTCCCCGGCGCGATCTTTCACCCACGCGACGCGACCGCTTCGATCGAGGTCGTCCTCGCGGCGGCTCGGGCAAGGGAGCTCTCCACCGACGACGTCCTCGACGGCCTTCTCCGTATGGAGCGGATGCTTCGGTCTCTGTCGAGGGTGAAAGCCGCCTACGCCTACCGTCCAGAGACATTGATGCCGCAAAGCGCCGGGGTTCCGGTGCGGCGCGCGGCAAGACCGTCTACATAGACGGCGGGATGCCCCCGCCTCCGCCGTTCGAAGCCCGCCTCACGAGCGCACGAAAGCTGGCTTCCAGCGTGCGAGAGCTGACCTTCGAGCGGCTGGACGGCGCGCCGATGGAATTCGAACCCGGACAGTGGGTGAACGTTCTCTTGCCTGGGGAGCTCGCGGGCGAAGGTGTGACCAAGCGCTCGTACTCGATTGCGTCGCCTCCCGACGGCTCATCGCGCTTCGCGGTCGCCGTGACCCGCGTGCAGGGAGGGCCGGCTTCGACGTGGCTTCACACCCTGGAGCCCGAGGCGATCCTCAGTTTCAGTGGACCCCAAGGGTTCTTCACGCGCGCCGCCCGAGGGGCGCCGCCTTCTCTCATGATCGCGACCGGTACCGGGTTGACGCCGATGCGGAGCATGCTGCGAGCCGCGCTCGCAGCGGGCTCCCGCACGCGGATCTGGGTCTTGCTCGGGGTCCGCCACGCGGAGGATCTCCTGTACGGCGAAGAGCTGCGTCTCCTCGCGCACGAGCATTCGTTCGTCCGCTTCGAGCCCACGCTGTCGAGTCCGCCCGAAGCGTGGGTGGGACGGCGCGGATACGTGCAGACGCACGTCCGAGAGCTTTGGGCCGAGTTGGAGGGCGCGAGCGACTCGGCGCCGCACGCGTACGTGTGTGGTCTCGAGCGCATGGTCGGTTCCGTGCGCGAATTGCTGCGAAATGAAATCGGCCTACCGCGCCAGCGAGTGCACGCCGAGCGGTACGATTGAAGGCGCCGGTGCTTGGAATACACGGCCTAGAACCCGGGCGCTTTTCGCCGATAGCTGCGCGATCCCGGCGGCGAGCGTGCTCGCGTACAAAAGTACGCTCCGCGCGGCTCGCCGCCGGCCTCGCTTGCTCTCGCCGAAAATCACCCGGGTTCTAGCGCACTCGGATGGCTACGCGCACGACCCGCACCGATCCCGCGTCGCCGAACGGGCGCCGGAGCGACATCTCCACGGTCGTCGCGCCGGCCGCATTCGCGGTGAAGTGGAACACGTCCAGCTTCGGCGCTCCCGGAATGTCCGAGGCGAGCTCACTCGTTCGATCTCCCTGTTGCACGAGCGCCGCGGAGTCCACCTGCGTGGGAGCCCATGCGTATCCGGTACCCCCGTGGCTCGCCAGCTTGAACGTGACGGTGGCGCCGCGTGCGACATCGAACGTCTTCCCGTCGTCGTCGACGCGGATCACGGTCTCCGCCACCGGCAAAGCGTCTTCGCTCGGCGTGGCCGCCCCTTCGGTGGCCGCCGGCGACGTCTTGCCGTCGTGGCAACCGCTCCAAGCGATCAGCGCAATCCCGAAGACCGCCGGGGCACCCGGCGCGGACCGGAGCGAGCCCATCGTTCGTTTTCGCATCGCTTCTGGCGTCGTTGGCAGCGTGGCGCACGTCCGTGTCTTCTGAACGGCAACCCCCGCGCCGGTCACGACGCCCGAGAATCGTACCCGGCGGTCGCGCGACGAGCAATACCCCTTGCGGGGGAGGCTCCGGCTTGGCATGCCCATGCTTGATGCTCCGCATGCCCAGCGCTCACGTCACCGAAACCGCGAGGCGCAACCTCGATCGCTTTCGCGCCACTTCCGCCGCTAGCGAGCTCGAGGACGACTCCCACACCTGGTCGGTCGTCGAGTGGTCATGGCGCGAGGGCCCGCCTCTTCGCGTGCAGCTCCGGAGCGACGCAGGCCAGGTCGTCGACTTCGTCATGGACGAATCCGGTACCTGGCGCCTTCGGCGGGAGCCTCGAGGGCCAGCGGCGTGACCATTTCGCCTTGGCACGGACCGCGCTACGAAGTCGGTCGAGTGACGATGCCTCGCTTCGAAGTAAGGACGAGCGATCGCGTGCGTGGACGCGACGCGACCATGGCGCGCGAAGTGCGCGCGGGCCTCGCGCGCGCCCCTCGCTCGATTCCGCCGAAGTACTTCTACGACGCGCGCGGCTCGAGCCTTTTCGACGCGATCTGCGATCTGCCGGAGTACTACCTCACACGCGCCGAAGCGTCGCTCCTCGACCGTTACGCGCTCGAGATCGTCGAGCGTACGGGGGCGACTGCGCTCATCGAGATCGGAAGCGGGATGGCGCGAAAAACGGGGCCGCTCGTCGAGGCGCTCTTCACGCGCACGGCGTCACCCCGATACGTTCCCTTCGACATCGCGCCGGGACCGATCGAGGCCTCAGGCCGGGCTCTTCTCGCGCGCTTCCCACGCCTGAACGTGTGCGGCGTCATCGGCGATTTCGGCTGCGACCTTCCCAAGCTTTCAGCCGCCGCGCCCGCCTCGGCGGGGGCCCGGCTGTTCGCATTTCTCGGCAGCACCATCGGCAATCTCGACGAGCGCGCGGCGCCGGCCCTACTCGGTGACGTCGCGCGGCTCCTCCACGAGCGGGACCGATTCCTCCTCGGCGTCGATCTGGTCAAGGACGAGCGGGTTCTCCACGCCGCATACAACGACGCGCAGGGAGTGACCGCGGCGTTCAACAAGAACGTCCTCCGCGTGCTCTCGCGCGAGCTCGACGCGGACTTCGACGAGCGGGCGTTCGAACACCTCGCCTTCTATGACGGCGAGAGACAGCGCATCGAGATGCATCTCGTGTCCCAAAGACGGCAGGTGGCCGCGCTCCGGGCAATCGACCTTTGCGTCGAGCTCGCGCCCGGCGAGCGCATCATGACGGAGCTCAGTCGCAAATTCACCCAGTCTACGGTCGAGCGCATGCTCTTCCTCGGAGGCATGCTCCTCGAGCATTGGCTCGTGACGGACGACGGAGCGTTCGCCCTTTGTGTCGCCAAGAAGGCGGGCTAAGCGCTCGTGTTTTCCGTGCGCGTTACAGTCGCCGTCGGAAGCCGGAACGTGTCGATCGAGGACATCGCCGACTCGCGCCTTGCGTCTTCGCTGCGGTCCGCTGGCCAGGACATTGCGCGACGGCTCTCCGCCATCCGCTGTCCGGTGCACGGCGGAACGGCACATAGCGTGCGGGTTCATTTCGACGCCCGTGGAAACGCGGATCTCAAGTACGAATCGTGCTGCGAGAGGTTGGGCCAGCGCGTCGGCGAAACCATGGGTTGACGGCGGCCGGTCCCCGGTCGTTATGCTTTTCGGCGAATGACCGCCCTTCGCGTCTTCATCGACGAAAAGCCGATCCCCGACGAGGAGGCGCGGGCCTTCTGGAAGCGCTACGCCGACTGGATGGAGGGGCATCGCGGCGATCTCGCGGGTTTCGCGCAGTCCGAGGGGCTCGCGAGCGTCCACCCAGAGTTGCGAGGCGGCGGCCCCGTCCTGGTCGCGAGCCGGACCGCGCCGCAGCGTCCTTATGGGGTGGCCCCGGTGCGCGATGCGCCGGCTAAGGGGTCGGGTGGGGGATCGGGGACACGCCGTTCCACCCCGGTCTCGACCGAGCACAAAACGAAGCGTCGGAGAAACACGGCGCCGAAACGCTGACGAATCACTCTGGAGACCGGCCTCGACCGAATGGACAGCTGCTCGACGGGATGCTACTGGCCCCGGCGACTCAGTCCCCCCTATCGACGGAGAAGCATGGTCTTTGCCTCCTTCGGCGCCGGCCTTCTTGCCGCGGGCGTCGCGCCCCAAGCGATCAATGTCGACGTCGACCTCACGTTCGTCGTTCAGGTCGTTCTATTCGTCGCTCTCACGCTCGTGCTCAAGCCTCTTCTGTTCGACCCGATGCTCAAGCTCTTCGAAGAGCGGGAGCGTCGTATCGACGGGGCCAAGCTGCAGGCCCGGAGAATCGACGAGAAGTCCGCCACCGCGCTCGGGAAATACGAGGGCGAGATGGCCAAGGCACGCGCAGAAGCCGGCGCGGAACGAGACCGGATCCGGGCCGAAGGGCTCGCTCGCGAGCAACAGATCCTCGGCGGCGCGCGCGCGGCGACCGCCCGGGTGGTCGACGAAGGAAAGCGGTCCGCGCAGGCCGAGGCCGAGCGCGTTCGAAGGCTGCTCAAGATTCAGGCCGCCGACATGGCACGCGACATCGCGAGCCGCGTCCTCGGCAGAGAGGTGGAGCCGTGAGCGAGAGCACGTCCCGGGACCGAGCAGGGGTTCGCGCACGTCTTGGCGCGCGGCGGTTCGCCTTGGCCGCGATGGTGGTCGTGACCGGTTGGTCCCTTTGGGCCTGGGCCCAGCCGAAGCCGGCGAGGCCCCCCGTGGCCGAGAATGCGGGAGCGACCCACACCGCGCCTCACGAGGAGGCAGCGAACGAGCGGCCGCCGCCGATCAACTGGTTCGAGTTCGGGACGGAGACCCCGCCTTTCATCGCGATGGTCGTCAATTTCTCGATCTTGGTCGCCGGGTTCTATTTCTTCGGCCGGAAGCCCGTGGCCGCCGCGCTCCAGACCCGCCGCGACGCGATCGCAAAAGAGATCGAGGAAGCGGAGAAGATGAGGCGCGAGGCCGAAGCTCGGGCGAAGACGTACCAGGCCAAGCTCGAAAGCCTCGAAACGGAGGTTCAGACCGCACGCGAGGCGCTCGTCCGCGCTGGCGAGGCGGAACGGGATCGCATCGTCTCCGAGGCGGACGCCAAGGCAGAGCGCGCGCACAAGGACGCCCTGTTTTTGGTGGAGCAAGAGCTGAAGCAGGTCCGTCAGGACCTCTGGAGGGACACCTTGGATGCGGCGGTCGTGGCCGCCGAAGAGATCCTCCGGCGAGGGGTCACGCAAGCGGATCAGGAGCGGATGGCCGAAGATTACCTCGCCGATGTCGCCGGCAAGCCCCGCGGCGACCGATCCGCCGACCAAGGGCGACCGGTGGCGCCCGGTGCCAGGAGTTCGACATGAGTGTTTCGATTGTGGCGCGGCGTTACGCGAGGGCGCTCCTCGAGCTCGGCGTGGAGCACGGGGAGCTCGATCGGCTGGTCGACGAGATCGCCGCTTTTGCCGAAGCATGGGAAACCAGCGCGGACCTGCGCAACGCGATTGAGAACCCACTCGTACCTCACGCGGCAAAGAAGGCCGTGGTGGGCGAGCTCGCAGACAACCTCGGCGCTTCGCAGCTCGTACGGAACACGATGCTGCTTCTGGTCGACCGGCGGCGTACCGCCACGCTACCCTACGTCGCGCGATTGCTGCGCGAGCTCGCGGACGAGCGCAAAGGCGTCGTGCGCGCCGAGGTGACGACCGCGGCTCCGCTGAGCGATGCGTATTATGCGAGGCTCCAGGTCCAGCTGGAGAAAATGACGGGAAAGCGCGTCGCAATCGACCGGCGCACCGACGCGTCGCTCATCGCCGGCGTCGTGACGCGCATCGGAGACCGGATCGTCGACGGCTCGCTGCGCACCCGCCTTCAGTCTCTTCGCGATGCGATGACGCCTCCAGGTATTTGATCGAAAGCCCGAGCAACCCCACGGGCTCTTTCTGACAGCCACACGACCAGGAAAACGACCATGCAGCTTCGGGCAGAAGAGATCTCTTCCATCATCAAGAAGCAGATCCAGAACTACGAGAAAGCCGCACTCACGACCGAGACCGGCACAGTGCTCAGCGTCGGAGACGGGATTGCCCGCATCTACGGCCTCGAGGGGGCAATGGCCGGCGAGTTGCTCGAATTTCCGGGCGGCCTCATGGGCCTCGTGCTCAACCTCGAGGCGGACAACGTCGGCGCCGTCTGCTTCGGCGAAGTGACGAACGTAAAAGAAGGCTCGGTCGTGCGGCGGACGGGGCGCATCCTCGACGTCGGCGTCGGCGAGGCGCTGGTCGGTCGCGTGGTCAACGCGCTCGGCTTGCCCATCGACGGCAAGGGACCGATCGAGACGCCCCACCGCCGCCGCGTCGAGCTCAAAGCGCCCGGCATTCTCGCGCGACAATCCGTCAAAGAGCCGCTGCAGACCGGTCTCAAGGCCATCGACAGCATGGTTCCGATCGGGCGGGGGCAGCGCGAGCTCATCATCGGGGACCGTCAGACGGGTAAGACCGCCGTCGCGGTCGACACGATCATCAATCAACGAGGGCAGGGCGTTTACTGCTTCTACGTTGCGATCGGTCAGAAGCAGTCCACGGTCGCGAGCGTGGTGGACAAGCTGACGCAGCAAGGAGCGATGGAGTACACGACGGTCGTCGTCGCCGGGGCCAGCGAGATGGCGCCACTGCAATTCATCGTGCCTTACACGGGCGTTACGATGGCTGAGTACTTCCGCGACAGCGGGCGGCACGCGCTCTGCGTCTACGACGACCTCTCGAAACAGGCGGTCGCGTATCGTCAGCTCTCGCTACTCCTGAGGCGGCCGCCGGGCCGCGAAGCGTACCCCGGCGACGTCTTCTACATTCACTCGCGCCTGCTCGAGCGCGCGGCAAAGATGGCCGAGGAGTCTGCTGTCGTCCGGAAAGACGTCACCGATTGGGACAAGCGCGGCGACGCGAAGATTCACAAGGGTGAGCTTGGACGGCATCACGCCGAGACGGAGCTCAAGGAGAAGGGTGAGGGCTTCTACATCCTGAAGAACCCACGCTCCGGCGGCTCGCTCACCGCGCTCCCTGTCATCGAGACCCAGGCGGGCGACGTCAGCGCATACATACCCACGAACGTCATCTCCATCACCGACGGGCAGATCTTTCTCGAGACCGACCTTTTCTACTCCGGCGTCCGACCGGCCATCAACGTGGGCATCAGCGTGAGCCGCGTCGGCGGAAGCGCCCAGATCAAGGCGATGAAAGCGGTCGCCGGTCGTATGAAGGGCGAGCTCGCGCAGTATCGCGAGATGGCGGCGTTTTCGCAGTTCGCCAGCGACCTCGACAAGGTCACGCGAGACCAGCTCGAACGCGGGGCGCGGCTCGTCGAGATCCTCAAGCAGGGCCAGTACGTGCCGGTGCCCGTGGAAAAGCAGGTCGTCATCATCTACGCCGGAACGCGCGGTTACATCGACAAGCTCGAGATTTCCCACATCGCCGCTTACGAGCGAGGCCTCTACGACTTCATCGAGAAGAAGTACGGCGCCATTTACGAGAACATCCGCACCAAGAAGTCGCTCGATGATCAGACCGAAGCGATGCTGAAGAAAGCGCTCGACGAATTCGGCACGGCCTTCTCGCCCGCCGCAGAGCAGAAGTAGCCATGCCGTCGCTCAAGGTCATCCGCCGGCGCATCTCGAGCACCAAGGCGACGCAAAAGATAACGCGCGCCATGAAGATGGTCGCCGGCGCGCGGCTGACGCGGGCGCAGCAGCGAATCCTCGCGATGCGGACCTACGCGGTGAAGACG
>Ga0265318_10001380_pt1 | contig 14413 bp, 16 predicted proteins | sample 4821metaG_FD_192431 | JGI IMG/M metagenome (GOLD analysis project Ga0265318, IMG submission 192431) | Rhizosphere microbial communities from Carex aquatilis grown in University of Washington, Seatle, WA, United States - 4-8-21 metaG | ecosystem: Host-associated > Plants > Roots > Rhizosphere >... | reverse complement strand
AGTCCATTCGGACGCGGCGTGCATCCGCAGCGTCAGGCCCGGGAGCTCGCGACGCAGGGACTCGCGCACACGATCGGTCGTGCTCGACAGATGGGTGTCCATCGTCAGGATCAGCACGCGCACGGGAGTCGCGTCAGCGGGCGTAGTGGGCTTTCGCATCATAGAGTGTCTCTACCGTGATGAGCGCAACGCTCTTTTCGGTGGCGTATCGCTCCGTATTGCGCCGCGCCTTGCCGCGTACGAAAAAGGGAATCTTCTGCAGCTCGCGCTCGGCTTCCGGTGCCCATTGAGTGTTCGCGGCCGGCGCCTGGGCCTCCGTCGGAGCCGGCGGTGCCGCCGCTGGTGTGCCCGCGGCGCCGAGGTGCGACGGCGCGGCCTGCTCGTGGAATTCGAAATCGCCGCGGAACATCGACAGCAGGTGCTCTTCGAGCCCCATCATCAGCGGCTGCACCCAGGTGTCGAAAATCACGTTGGCGCCTTCCCATCCCATCTGCGGGGCGTAGCGCGCCGGGAAGTCCTGCACGTGGACCGGAGCGGAGATGACCGCACAGGGCAGGCCCAGGCGCTTGGCGATGTGCCGCTCCATCTGTGTGCCGAGCACGAGTTCGGGTTGCAGCTCAGCGACGCGCGCCTCGACCTCGAGGTAGTCATCGGTGATCAGTGCCTCGAGGCCGTAGCTCGCCGCCGCGGCTCGGACGTCGCGCGCCAGCTCGCGGCTGTAGGTGCCCATGCCGACCACCGAGAAAGCCAGTTCCTCGGTGGCGATGCGCGCGGCGGCAATCACATGGCTGGCATCGCCGAAGATGAATACCCGCTTGCCGGTCAGGTAGGTCGAATCGACCGAACGCGAATACCAGGACAGCCGTGAGGGCGATCCGGCGAGCACGGCAGTGGCGTCCACGCCCGCCAGCGCGGCGACCTCACTGATGAACGCGCGGGTCGCACCGATTCCGATCGGTACGGTGCGGGAGCAGGGCTGGCCGAAGTTCTGCCGCAGCCATTCGGCGGCGGAGTTTGCGATCTCCGGATACAGCACGACGTTGAAGTCCGCCTCACCGAGGCGCGCGAGGTCGGCCGGGCTCGCGCCGAGCGGCGCCACCACGCGGACTTCGATGCCGAGCTGGGCCAGCAGGCCGCGGATTTCCCGGACGTCATCGCGATTCCGGAATCCCAGTGCGGTGGGCCCCAGCAGATTGCAGCTCGGGGGCGTTCCTTCTGGCCTGGGTGCGCGGGTCCGCATCGAGGGCGGCGGGGCGTGCGGCCCGGCCAGCGTGCGCACCAGGCGATAGAAGGTCTCCGCGGCGCCCCAGTTCTCCTTGCGCTGGTAGGCGGGAAGCTCCAGCGGAATCACCGGCACCGGCAACCCGAGGGCTGCGGACAGGCCGCCCGGGTCGTCCTGCAGCAGCTCGGCGGTGCACGAGGCACCGACCAGCATCGCCTCGGGCTGATAGCGCTCGTAGGCCGAGCGCACCGCGGACTGCAGCAGACCGGCGGTGTCGCCGCCGAGGTCGCGCGCCTGGAACGTCGTGTAGGTGACCGGCGGGCGGGAGGCCCGCCGCTCGATCATCGTGAAGAGCAGGTCGGCGTAGGTGTCGCCCTGCGGTGCATGCAGCACGTAGTGGACGCCCTGCATGGCCGCGGCGATGCGCATCGCCCCGACGTGCGGCGGTCCCTCGTAGGTCCAGAGCGTAAGCTGCATGGATCTACACCGCGAGCCGCGTGCGGCGCACCAGCGGCCGCGCGAACAGTTCGGCGAGGTCCGCCGCCTGCTCATACCCCTGGATCGGAGTGAATACCAGCTCGATCGACCACTTGGTCGTCATGCCCTCGGCTTCCAGCGGATTGGCCAGTCCGAGGCCGCATACGACGAGATCCGGACGCGCGGCACGGCAGCGGTCCAGCTGCTCATCGACGTTCTGGCCCTCGGTGATGCGCACATCCGGCGGCAGCAGCGCGAGCTCGGGTGCCAGGTGCTGCCGGTGCAGGTAGGGCGTGCCGATCTCGGTCGGAACCATCGAGAGCTCGCGGGACAGAAAGCGGGCCAGCGGCACTTCGAGCTGCGAATCGGGGAAGAAGAAGATGCGCTTGCCGGCCAGCAGCGGTCGGAAGCCGGCCAGCGCGCGCTGCGCGCGCTCGCGCGCAGGTGCGGTGATCTCGCGTACGCGCGCTGCAGGGATCGCGAACTGCTCGGCCGCCGCCTGCAGCCACAGCGTCGTGCCTTCGGCGCCAAGCGGAAACGGCGCCGCGATCTGCCGCGCTCCGCGCTCCGTCAGCGCACGCGCAGTATCCGCCAGGAACGGCTGCGCGAGCAGGAAACGCGTGCCGCTGCCGACAGCCGGCAGTTCGGCGGCGCGGCGCGGAGGCAGGAACTGCACTGGACCGATCTCCAGCTGCGCGAACAGGCGTCGCAGCTGGTCCTCGACCACATCGGCGAGCGCGCCGACGACCAGCACACCGGACTCGTCAGTGGCCGGCAGCGTCGGCACGAGCGAGGCCAGACACGCGTCCTCGCCCTGGGTGAACGTGGTCTCGATGCCGCTGCCGGAGTAGTTCAGGATCCGTACCTGCGGCGAGAACCGGGCCGAGAGCCGCTGAGCCGCGCGCGACAGATCGAGTTTGATCACTTCCGAGGGGCACGAGCCGACCAGGAACAGCAGGCGGATATCGCCACGCCGCTCCAGCAGCCGCGTCACGACGCGATCGAGCTCGGCATTGGCGTCGGCCATGCCCGCGAGGTCGCGCTCCTCGATGATCGCGGTCGCGAATCGCGGCTCCGCAAAGATCATGACGCCTGCGGCCGACTGCACCAGGTGCGCGCACGTGCGCGAGCCGACCACGAGGAAGAATGCATCCTGGATCTTGCGATGCAGCCACACGATGCCGGTCAGTCCGCAGAACACGGCGCGTTGGCCGCGTTCGCTGACGATCCGCGGCGCGGCAGGGAGCACATCGGCCCCGGAGCGTTGCGGTACTGCGCTGCAGCCGCTCATTCAGTGACTCCGGCAGGGAAGCTCAGCGCCGCGCCGGTGCGCGGCTGTTAACGTCGGGCGGCGCGCAGCTTGATCAGGAACTGCGTCGCGTTGATCACGTAGCTCAGGTAGGCCGAGAGCGCGAGCAGCATCAGGCCGCGGGGCCCGAGCCAGCCGCCCGCCAGGGCAATCAGGTAGGCGGTATGCAGCGCGAGCACCAGCATGCTCACCACGTCCTCCCAGAAGAACGCGCGCGCGAACAGATACCGGCCGAAGACATCGTGTTCCCAGATCGAGCCGGTGATCATGATGGTGTAGAGCAGCGCGGTCTTGAGCAGGATCGAGCCAGTCGCGACGCCAAGCCCCTGGCCGGTGGACAGGTAGCGCAGCACCAGCGTCACGCTGATGAGGAAAACCAGGAACTGGACCGGTGCCAGCACGCCCTGCACCAGCGTCCAGGGGGAAGCGTCACGGCGTTGCCGTTCCTGGGCGGTATAGAGCGGCATGCGGGTGGACCTGGGGTTGCGCAATGGTGCGGTTTCGCCTGACTCCTTGACGTCGAACCCTAGACCGCTGTCCTGCGAGTGTCAACTGGATGGAACGTAAATTAAACTTGACAGATGCCTCGCTTGGAGAGATGGTTTGCCTCGCTCGCAAAATGCCCCCAATACCGGATACAGTGGATGTGAGAACAAGTACTTCCCGGTACTCCCGAATACCGATTAACAGGATGCGGCTGCCGGGCGAGTCAGGTCTGAAACAAAGGGGCAAGCGTATGACCTACCTTGGCGGGACAGGGGACGGGACCAGCAAGGGTGTTGCCGACACGGACGCCGCGCAGCCGAACGGTCTGGCGCGTGGACGCAAGGCAGGTGGCAGCTCGCGCATGGCGCGCCTGGTGCGTGCGGTGGAAGCGGAGATCGTGCCGCGGCTGCTGCTGTCGCGGCGCAGCGTGGCGCCGACACCGGTGCCTGCGAATGCCGAAGAGCTTGATCCGGGCGATGCAGCGGAGCTGGCCCGCCTGCTGCTGGTCTATGACATCGAGATTCCAATGGCGTACGTGGAGGCCATCCGATCGCGCGGCGTGCCGGTGCAGAGCATCTATCTGAACCTGCTGGCACCGGCGGCGCGCCGGCTCGGGCTGCTTTGGGAGCGCGACGAATGCGATTTCCTGCAGGTCACCGTCGGTCTGGGGAGATTGCACCAGCTGCTGCAGCGCCTGAGCCTGGCGGACCCCGAGCCCCCGCCGGTCGAAGTGCGCGGCTCGGGGCGGCGCGCGTTGATGGCGACCGCGCCCGGCGAGCAGCATGCGTTCGGCATCCTGATGGTGACACAGTTCTTCCGCCAGAGCGGGTGGGAGGTCTGGAATGAATTCCCGGAATCGAGCCAGCAGCTGGTCGGCTGCGTACGCCAGCATTCGTTTGCGCTGGTTGGACTGTCAGCGGGCACACGCTCGCGTGTCGACACGCTCGCCACCACTATAAGACAGCTGCGCCGCGCGTCGCTTAACCCGGGTATCTGTGTCATGGTGGGCGGACCGCTGCTGGTGCAGCAGCCTGAGCTCGCGAGTCGGGTCGGAGCCGATGCGACGGCGCTGGACGCGCGCGAAGCGGCGGCACGCGCCGAGAGCGTCTGTACCCTGCTGGCCGCTTCTAAGTAGCTGATTTCATGTATTCATAGAGGTAACCTCTGGTTCGATGCCCCTGAGTCACCGTGATAATCTTGCAATTTCTGGACTGCGCCCGAGCGATCGGCTACCCGCGTGAGGAAATTCTCTGCCGCCAAGAAGTGGCTCGGGGATCTGGATACCGAGACAGCTTCAACTTTGATCACTGCCGGGACCGACATTGCCCTCGTGGTCAATGGCGGGGTGGACGGCGTGATCCGCGACGTTGCATTCGGCAGTGACGAGCTCGAAGCGGATTTCGCCGGTGAGCCGCTGATAGGAAAGACCTGGTCGGAATCGGTCACGGTCGAGAGCCGGCCCAAGATCGAATCCATCCTGCGCGACGCAGTCGCGAAAGCCCCTCCGCGCTGGCGTCAAGTCAACCATCTGCTACCGAACGGCAACGACGTGCCGGTCATGTATGCGGCGATCCAGGTTGGCGCGCGCGGCCGAGTCGTCGCGATGGGACGCGGCATGCGCCAGCTCGCCACCACGCAGCAGCGCCTGATCGAAGCGCAACGCTCGATGGAGCAGGAGTATTCGCGCCTGCGCCAGGCCGAGACGCGGCATCGTCTGCTGTTCCAGGTCGCGTCCGAAGCGGTGATGGTCGTCGACGCCTCCAACCGCAAGGTCATCGAGGCCAATCCAGCCGCGGCGAGCATGTTCGGCGAAGCCGGGCGTCGCATCGTCGGCCGCTCCATTACCGAGCCGTTTGATACCGCGAGCCGGCGTCTCGTCGAGACGCTGCTCGCCACGGTCGCGACTACCGGCCATGCCGAGGAATTTCCGGTCCGCGCGGCCGGCGAATCGGCACGCGCCCTGCGCATCGCCGCGTCGCTGTTCCGCGAGGGCAGATCGGCCTATTTCCTGGTCCGGCTGCTGCCGGGCGAGGTCGACGCCGAGAGCGCCGAGCTGCAGAAGAAGAAGTCCCGGGTGCTGGAACTCATCGACGGCGCACCGGACGGCTTTGTGGTCACTGACATGCAGGGGCGCGTGCTGCTCGCGAACCGATCGTTCCTCGATGCCGTGCAGCTGGCCACCGAAGAGCAGGTCAGGAGTCAGCCCCTGGATCGCTGGCTGGCCCGCCCCGGCGTGGATTTCTCGCTGCTCGCCAACCAGCTGCGCGAGCACCACACGCTGCGACTGTTCGCGACCAAGCTGCGAGGGGAATACGGCGCGCTGACCGATGTCGAGATCTGCGCGGTCGCAGTGCCGGACTCGGCGGAACCCTGTTGCGGCTTCACGATCCGCGACGTCGGGCAGAGATTGCAGTCGGAGCGGCGCGCGACGGTCGATCGCCCGCGTTCCGTCGAGCAGCTGACCGAGCTGGTCGGGCGCGTGCCGCTCAAGGAGCTGGTGCGCGAGTCCACCGACATGATCGAACGGCTCTGTATCGAAGCGGCGCTCGAGCTGACCGGGGACAATCGCGCCTCGGCTGCTGAGATTCTGGGCTTAAGCCGTCAGAGCCTGTATGCGAAGCTGCACCGCCACGGCCTGGCGGATATCGGCGCCGAGGCCTCCGCCGCCGAGAGCTGAGCCGGCGGCGCGGGCCGCAGAAAGGGCCCTCGGAACGACTGTAAATCTGAATTGACAGTCTGTACTGTCAGACTTACATTACGTTCCATGACACGACTGGCCGCCGCAAAGCCCATAATCGTGCTCCCCGAGCCGCAAGCCGCGCTCGAGCTGCTCAAGCCGATCACCTGGTTCCCGCCCATGTGGGCGTTCGGCTGCGGGATCGTGTCGGCGAGCGGACAACGCGCGGTCTCGTGGTGGCTGGTCGCGCTTGGTGTAGCGCTGTGCGGGCCGCTGGTGTGCGGCACCAGCCAGGCCGTCAACGACTGGTTCGATCGCGAAGTCGACGCGCTGAACGAGCCCGGACGCCCCATTCCCTCCGGGCGCATCCCGGGCCGCTGGGGGCTGTACATCGCGCTCGGCTGGACCACCCTGAGTCTGCTGGCGGCCACGCTGCTTGGCCCCTTCGGCTTCGGCGCCACCGCGCTCGGCCTGCTGCTCGCCTGGGCCTACAGCGCTCCGCCAGTGCGGCTCAAGCGCAACGGCTGGTGGGGCAACACCGCCTGCGGTCTGTGCTACGAGAGCCTGCCCTGGGTCACCGGCGTCACGGTGATCACCGGTGCGATTCCTGATTTGCGCGTCACGCTGATCGCGCTGCTGTACGGGATCGGCGCGCACGGCATCATGACCCTGAACGATTTCAAGTCCATCAGCGGCGATCTGCGCATGGGTATCGGTTCATTGCCGGCGCGGCTGGGACCTAAGCGCGCCGCTGGCGTGGCCTGCATCGTCATGGCCGTGCCGCAGGTGCTCGTGATCGCGCTGCTGCTCGCCTGGGGAGAGCCGCGCCATGCAGCCGGCGTACTGCTGCTACTGCTCGCGCAGCTCGCGCTGATGCGCCGCCTGCTGCGCGACCCGCGCCGCTATGCGCCCTGGTACAACGGCACGGGCATCACGCTGTACGTGCTGGGAATGCTGCTGTCGGCGTTCGCGCTGCGGCCATTGCTCGCCGGATGAACATCGCATGAGGGACAGCAGCATGCGCGACATCGGCTGGACCGGCATGCTGCGCCTGGCGCTGGTACAGACCGCGATCGGTGCGATCGTCGTGCTGGTCACCTCGACGTTGAACCGGATCATGATCGTCGAGCTGGCGCTGCCCGCCGCGCTCCCCGCAGCGCTGGTGGCGCTGCATTACGCGGTCCAGCTGCTGCGTCCGCGCGTCGGGCACGGCGCGGACCGCGGCGGTCGCTGTACCCCATGGATCATCAGGGGCATGGGCCTGCTGGCGTGCGGCGGCGTGCTGGCCGCGGCCGCCACGGCGCTGATCGCAGCGCGGCCGATCGCCGGACTAGGCCTTGCGCTGGGCGCGTATGTCGCGGTCGGCGCGGGAGTCGCCGCCGCGGGCACGTCGAATCTGGTGCTGCTGACCAAGCGCATCGAGCCTGCGCGCCGCGCCACCGCCGCCACGGTGATGTGGATCATGATGATCCTCGGTTTCGGTTTGAGTGCCGGCGTGGCCGGACACTTCCTGCAGCCCTATTCGCCGCAGCGCCTGGTGCTGGTGTACGCAATCGCGGCCGCATCGGCATTCGTGCTCACGGTGCTGGCGGTCTGGAACGTGGAGTCGGACGCGCAGCCAGCCGAGCAGGCAGTTGACGTGCGAGCAGCGGGCGCGCGAGCGGCGGGCGGCACGGCACTTCACGGCGCGCGCGGTGCCGGATTCGGGGCGGCGCTGCGAGCACTGCTCGCCGATCCGGTGGCGCGCTGCTTCACGCTGTTCCTGTTCGTCTCGATGCTCGCATTCAGCGCCGAAGAGCTGCTGATTGAGTCCTTTGCAGGACTGGTATTCCAGTACGCGCCGGGCCGCAGCGCGCAACTCGCGGCTCTCGAGCATGGCGGCGTGCTGTGCGGAATGGTTGCGGTCGCGCTGATTGGCGCGCGCGTGCGCGCCCGCAGCTTCCGTGGCTGGATGATCGCCGGCACGATCGGCTCCGCGGTAGCGATCGGTGGGCTGGCGCTGATCGGCCTGTTCGAGCTGGCAGCGGCGCTGCCGACCGCGGTGTTCCTGCTCGGCTTCGCGAACGGCACGTTCGCCGTGGCCGCACTGGGCGCGATGATGGAGCTTTCAGCCGCCGGCGGCCGCGGGCGCGAGGGTCTGCGAATGGGCGTCTGGGGCGCGGCGCAGGCGGTCGCGTTCGCGCTCGGGGGTCTCACCTCCGGCGGCGCCGTTCAGCTGGCGCGCGAGCTCTGGCACCGCGCAGGCTTCGCCTACGCAATCGTATTCGGCGCCGCAGCGGTGCTGTTCCTACTGGCCGCCGTCTACGCGAGTCGGCTGCATCTGCCGGGGCGCGCTGCCGCCGGTACGGTCCGCGTACGCTCTGGGGCGCACGCGGGCCTTGCGACACCGGAGCCGGCACCATGAGCGACGCCACTGCACTTCCGGAGCAGATCTGGGACGTGATCGTAGTCGGGGGCGGACCCTCAGGTGCGACCGCGGCGAACGACCTGGCACTGGCGGGCCGCAGCGTGCTGCTGATCGATCGGGTGGGCCGCATCAAGCCCTGCGGAGGCGCCATACCGCCGCGCGTGCTCAGCGAGTTCGACATCCCGGAACATCTGCTGGTCGCCAAGGTGCGCAGTGCCTGCATGGTCGCGCCGAGCGCGCGCCGGGTCGATATGCCGATCGAGTCCGGCTTCGTCGGCATGGTCGACCGCGAACACTTCGACGAATGGCTGCGCGTGCGGGCAGCCTCGCATGGCGCGACGCGCCTGCGAGCGGAATTCCTCGGGGTCAGGCCCGGCTCGCATGGCGGCGATCCGTACCAGATCGAGTGCCGCGGCGCACCCGAGAGTGCGGCAGCCCAGCCGCTGCAGCTGCGGGCGCGCTCCGTCATCGGCGCCGATGGCGCCGCTTCAGCGGTGGCGCGCCAGTGCATCCCGCAGGCCGAACGCATGCGCTACGTCGCGGCCTACCATGAGATTGTCGAGTCGCCTGTCGGCGCCGACGGCGAGCGCTGCGAGGTCTACTACGACGGGCGCCTGTCACCGGATTTCTACGGCTGGGTGTTCCCGCATGGTGCGACCACCAGCGTCGGCGTGGGCAGCGCGCAACGCGGCTTCTCGCTGCGCCGCGCGACCGAGCGGCTGCGCCAGAGCGCGAACCTGGGATCCTCCGCCACGATCAGGCGCGAGGGCGCACCGATACCGATGCATCCGCTCAAGCGCTGGGACGACGGACGCGGCGTCGTGCTGGCAGGCGACGCCGCCGGCGTCGTGGCGCCCGCCTCGGGCGAGGGCATCTATTACGCGATGCTCGGCGGCCGGCTGGCCGCCGATGCCGTGCACGAATTCCTGCGCAGCGGCGCGCCGGCCGCCCTGCGCAGCGCGCGTGGCCGCTTCATGCGCGATCACGGTCGCGTGTTCTGGATCCTCGGCATGATGCAGTGGTTCTGGTATCGCAGCGATGTGCGCCGCGAGCGCTTCGTCAGCATCTGCCGCGACCCGGATGTGCAGCGCCTGACGTGGCAGGCCTACCTGCACAAAAAGCTGGTGCGCGCCCGGCCACTCGCCCATGCGCGCATCTTCTTCAAGGACATGGCGCACCTGCTGGGTCTCGCGCGTGTATGACGCACGGAACTCCATCGCGCTGGAAGCCGATTCTCGCCGCCGCGCTCGCGGCCGGCGTGGTCGCGGTGCTCGGCGCGCAGATCACCGATCTCGGGCCCTGGTACTACTCGTTGCGCGAGCCTGCCTGGAAGCCGCCGGATGTGCTGTTCGGCCCGGCCTGGACACTGATCTTCGGCCTGGCCGCGACCGCCGGCGTGCTCGGCTGGCGCGCGCTGCGCAGTCGTGCGAGCCGACTCATGATGTGCGGGTTCTTCTTCCTCAACGCCTTTTTCAACGAGCTGTGGAGCGCGCTGTTCTTCCGCTTCCACCGCCCCGACTGGGCGCTGCTGGAAGTGTCGCTGCTCTGGCTGTCGATACTGCTGCTGATGATCGCACTGTATCGGGCTTCGCGGCGGGCCTCGTGGCTGTTGCTGCCCTATCTGATCTGGGTCAGTTTCGCCGCGGCGCTGAACCTGGCCGTGGTGCGGCTCAATCCGGTGCGGTAGTGGCACGGGGACGGCGGCAAGTGGGGCGAGGACGGCAGGGGATTTGGGCGGAGAATTCAAAGATCAGGGGACTGGCGGGAACGGGGCGCGAGGTACACCATCATGGAATCAGGCACTTCTTATAATCCGGCGGGCGCACGAGTGGCCCACGACTCAGGCAACGCGTGGGGCAACGGCTATGCGCTCGCCGCGCCGGCGCACCGGGGTGGCGGCAAGCCGCATCGCGGAATCGGCGCGCTGGCCACGAGCATGCGTGATCTGGTGCGCGATACGGTCTACGTGACCTTCGATGCGCTGCGCGGCCGCTACGACCGCTGATGCCCGGTACCAGCGCGAGCATCGCACCAGTGGCTGAACTGCTCGCCACGGGCCGCGTGTTCGACTTCCTGCTGGCGTTCATCGCGCTGGAGCTGGCGGCATTCTGCGGCTACCGGATGCTCCGGCAGGAACATCTGGTGCCGGTGGATGTCTATTTCCATATGGCCGCCGCGCTGGGACTGCTCGGGGCCGCGAGGGCCGTACTGCTCGGTGCCTGGTGGGGGCAGACGGGTCTGATGCTGGCAGCCGCGCTGGTGGCGCACGGGATTGCGCTGAGCCTGCGGTGGCGGTGGCGGCGGCGCGCCGTGACGCACGGCCTGCAGCGCGCGCCATGGCGGCTACAGTATCATTCGCACGAGTGAGTTGCAGTTCCAGGCATTACGGAGGTAGCGGATGAAAGACGAATTGATTGCGCGCCGCGCGCTGCTGAAAGCGGCGGTGGTTGGCGCGGTGGCCGTGACAGTGACGGGTCTGGCGGGACAGGCGGGTGCAGCCGATGCGGCGCTGGTGCCGCTGACGGCCGCTGATCCGACCGGCTCGGCGCTTGGCTATGGCGACGATACGACCAAGGTCGATGACAAGAAGTATCCGCTGCACAAGGCGACGCAGTCCTGTTCCAACTGCGTGCAGTACAAGGGCAAGGCTGGCGATCCGCGCGGCGGGTGCAACATCTACGCCGGTAAATCCGTCAACGCGCACGGATGGTGCTCGGTCTGGGCGCAGAAGCCCGCCTGAAGCGGCGCATCCTTAAGGCGCTCACGCGCCGGCTGATCCTTGAGCCGGCGCGTAGCTCCCGATCTGCCCCGATGTCCCCGCTTTGACCGCCAGCGAGGCACTGATTAGCATCCTCATTCCCGCAGCACTGTGATCGAGGAATCCGATGCCGGACGGCAAGGCAGGCGGCGCCCCGGAGATGACCCGCCGTGGCAGCGCGCCGCCAGGCCATTACACTCGTACGGCCGTCGCACTGCACTGGCTGATGGCACTGCTGATCACGGCAGGTTTCACACTCGGCACGACGATGACCGATCTTGCCGTGAGCCCGCGCAAGCTGCGCTGGTACGCGTACCACAAGTGGATCGGGATCACGGTGCTGGGGCTGGTGGTCCTGCGTGTGCTGTGGCGTGCGCGGCACGCGCCGCCGCCCGATGAGCCGATGCCACACTGGCAGCGACTGGCGGCCCACCTCACTCACGGACTGCTGTATCTGCTGATGATCGCCACGCCGGTCGTGGGCTGGCTGTACTCTTCGGCCGCCGGTTACCCGGTCGTATACCTGAAGCTCTGGCGGCTGCCGGACCTGGTGGCCAAGGATGCTGCGCTCGCCAAGGTACTCGTGCAGGCGCACGGCCTGCTCGCCTGGACGCTGATGCTGCTCGTGCTGCTGCACGCCGCCGCGGCGCTCAAGCACCACTTCATCGATCGCGACGCGACGCTGCGCCGTATTCTGCGCTGGCGCACCCCATGACCCCTGATGACCGTAACCCTTTCCCGCTCACGGAGACACGCATGGCACGCCCCCGATTCGCCTGGGCCGCAGCTGCGACGCTGGTCATCACGCTGGCCGCCGCCGCGGCGGGCGATGCGTCCATCGACGGCACGAAGAGCAGCCTCATCGCCACGTTCCGGCAGGAGAACGTGCCGGTCGACGCGCCATTCAGGAAATTCAGTGGCCACATCCTGTACGACCTGACCCAGCCGGCCAGCGCGAAGGCCACGCTGGCGGTCGAGACCGCCAGCTTCGATCTCGGATCGGAGGACTACAACGCCGAGGTGCGCAAGAAGGGCTGGTTCGACAGCGCCAGCTACCCTCAGGCGAGCTTCGTGTCGAGCGCGATCAAGCCGGGAGCGCCGGGCCACTTCGATGCGACCGGCACGCTGACCCTGAAGGGCAAGACGCTGACCATCACGGTCCCGGTTACGGTCGGGCGGGTTGGTGCGATGCAGAGTTTTGACGGCGCACTGGTGATTTCGCGCAAGTATTTCGCGATCGGCGACCCCGACTGGAACGACGTCGTCGATGACAAGGTCAGCGTGAAGTTCCACCTGGTGGAGTGAGCCGAAGCCCCCCCGCGGAGCGCCCGCGGACTGGTAGAATGGCGCCCCTGACGAGGAGCACCGGCCCATGAAACTGATCACCGCCATCATCAAGCCGTTCAAGCTGGACGAGGTGCGCGCGGCACTTTCCGATCTCGGCATCTCTGGCATGACGGTTACCGAGGTCAAAGGATTCGGCCGCCAGCGCGGTCATACCGAGTTGTACCGCGGCGCCGAGTATGTCGTTGACTTCGTGCCCAAGTCGCGGATCGAGGTCGCAGTGCGCGACGACCTGGTCGAGCAGGTGATCGAGGCCGTGATCAAGGCTGCCAAGACCGGCAAGGTCGGCGATGGCAAGATTTTCGTGACCGCGGTGCAGCGCGCGATCCGCATCCGCACCGGCGAAACCGACGATTCGGCACTCTGATCAGCGCGGAGCCGATCGATAGAGCGCGTGCAGCTGCAGCTTGCCGATGACAGGATCGACCAGCTCCACGGTGTGCGTCAGCGCACTCTGCCCACGCAGCACTTCATAGCGCTCGGTGATGCTCGCGCCGTTCCCATAACGGGCGCGCAGCAGGAATGCATCGCCCGACCAGAAAGGGAGCATACGTGCGGTGCCGTATTCATCGAAGCGCGAGAACCCTTCTCCGAGCCGGTACTCGCGGGCCGGAAGTCCGTCGCTGCGCACGCGCACCGTGTCGCCTTCGACCTCCAGATCCAACGCGTGCGGGCTGGCTACGGCATGCACCAGGTTGGTCGCGAGCGCCCTTAAATCCGGACCCAGCTGCCGGGTATTGCCATACTGATCGATGATCGAGTCGGGTGGCGCATCGTCCCCACCGTCAGTATGCGCCGCGGAGCCCCCTCCGGGCTCGGGAGCCGGCTCCTGCTGCCCCTGGGTACCACCTTGATCCGGCCCAGATCCGGGGCTGCCTCGGCGGTGTCTTCCGCCGCCGCCGCCGCCACCACCACTACCGCCCACACCGCCGCCGCCACCGGCGCTGCCCGCACCATCGCCTGGTCCGCCAGGGCGCCGCGCACGCATTTTCTTGCGCGCCTCGGCCAGCGCCTGTGCGATGCGAACCCCGGCATCATCGCTGGCCGCGGAATCCAGCAGCCAGTGGCCGGACAATCTGGAATCGGATGGCGCGGTCGCAACCGTCTGGCAGCCCGGCAGCAGGCTCATCGCGAGCACGGCGGCCAGCACGCTGGCCAGCGTGCCGGCGCGCCATGGGCCGATCGCAGTCAGGGGGATACGGGACATCTCCCCACACTAGTGGCGCGCGTGGAACGCTGTCAAACGGGCCGGCGCCGCGCGCTACACTGCGTCCCCATGTACAGGGTCCTGCTGTATCTGATTGCCGGATGGTCGGGGTTCTTCGTGATGGCCATCGAGCTGCTGGGCGGACGGCTGCTCGCGCCGTATTTCGGCAGCAGCATCTACGTCTGGGGCGCGATCATCACTGTATTCATGCTGGCGCTGTCGCTCGGTTACCTCGCGGGTGGCCGCGCTTCGCTGACCTCGCCGACCTTGAGGCGACTGGCTGCAATCCTGATGGCGGCCGCGCTGGTCACGCTGCCGGTGCTGGTGCTCGGCGACACCATGCTCGACCGGCTGTCGGTCGTGCTGACCGATCCCCGCTTCGGGTCGCTGGCAGGGGCCGCACTGCTGTTCTTCCTGCCGACTTTCGTATCCGGCATGGTATCGCCGTATGCGGTGCGACTGCTGGTAGCCGACCGCAGCAGCTCCGGCCATCACGCCGGCAAGCTCTACTTAGTGTCGACTTTCG
>Ga0265318_10001377_pt1 | contig 14426 bp, 9 predicted proteins | sample 4821metaG_FD_192431 | JGI IMG/M metagenome (GOLD analysis project Ga0265318, IMG submission 192431) | Rhizosphere microbial communities from Carex aquatilis grown in University of Washington, Seatle, WA, United States - 4-8-21 metaG | ecosystem: Host-associated > Plants > Roots > Rhizosphere >... | reverse complement strand
TGGCGGGCAGATCTACACGGGGCCGGTGACGCTTACCGGTTCGGTTGCCATGGACGACTCAGCTGGCGGCCCCGTCACGTTTGGCTCCACCGTCACTGGCTCCGCCTTTTCATTGGGTGTCAACACCGCCGGACTGACGACTTTTGATGGCGCGGTGAATGTGGCAAACCTCGCGGTCAGTGGCCCTGTGGCCATAGCCGGAGCCACGATTACAACGTCCAGCGGGCAGAGCTACACGGGGCCTGCTACGCTGACGGATGCGGTTGCCTTGGACGACACGGGCGGCGCCCCCATCACGTTTGGCTCCACGGTCAGCGGCCCCGCCTCTGCGCTGGTGGTGAACACTGGCGGGACAACGACCTTTGGTGCTCCGGTGACTGTGGCAAGCCTGGTTGTCGGTGCGGGGACGACAGCGATCAACGGCGCGGTCACCACGACGGGCGTCCAGACCTATGGCGGCCCGGTTGTGCTCGGCTCCAGCTCGAACCTGGCGACGGGAAATTCCGCCGTGACCCTGGGTGCCGTCACGGGCGGCGGGTTCAATCTGGGTGTCAGCACCGGGACGGGCGGGGTGACGGGAACGAGCGTGAGCGGCGTGGGCAACCTGGCGCTTGCGGGCTCAGGCACGGACAGCTTCAGCGGGGCGGTGGCGGACGCGACGACAAACCTGTCCGGTGTGACGGGTGGAAGCGTGAGCTTCAACGGCGGCCTCACCGCAACGACGCTGACGACCGGGACGGGTGCCTATAAGCTTACGCAGAACGGCGGCGCGATCACCAATGCGGCAACCTACGGCAACACCGGGGCCCTGAGCCTGACGGGGGTGACGTTTGCAGGCGGGGCGACGGCCACGGCCCCCTCCGGCGTGACCCTTGCCGGCGCGATCACTTCCGGAGCAGGGCTCGCCCTAGGGCCGACGACCCTCGCGGCCAACACGACTCTGACGGCCGCGAACGCCGCCGTGACCCTGGGCGCCGTCACGGGCGCCGGGTTCAATCTGGCTGTCGGCACCGGGACAGCTGGGGTGACGGGAACGAGCGTGAGCGGCTTGGGAATCCTGGTGCTTACGGGCTCAGGTGCGGACAGCTTCAGCGGGTCGGTGGCGGACGCGACGACGGACCTGTCCGGGGTGACCGGTGGAAGCGTGAGCTTCAACGGCGGCCTCACCGCAACGACGCTGACGACCGGAACGGGCGCCTATAGGCTTACGCAGAACGGCGGCACGATCACCAATGCGGAGACCTACGGCAACAGCGGCGCCCTGAGCCTTGCGGGGGTGACGTTTGCAGGCGGGGCGACGGCCACGGCCCCCTCCGGCGTGACCCTTGCCGGCGCGATCACTTCCGGAGCAGGGCTCGCCCTTGGGCCGACGACTCTCGCGGCCAACACGACCCTGACGACGACGAATTCTGCTGTGACCCTGGGTGCCGTCACGGGCGGCGGGTTCAATCTTGCTGTCGGCACCGGAACAGGTGGGGTGACCGGAACGAGCGTGAGCAGCGTGGGCGCCCTGGCGCTCTCGGGCTCAGGTGCGGACAGCTTCGGGGGGGCGGTGATGGACACGACGACGGACCTGTCCGGGATGACCGGTGGAAGCGTGGCCTTTAACGGCGGCCTCACCGCAACGACGCTGACGACCGGGACGGGTGCGTATAACCTTACGCAGAACGGCGGAACAATAACCAACGCGGCGGCCTACGGCAACAGCGGTAGCTTGAGCCTGACGGGGGTGACGTTTACAGGCGGGGCTACGGCTACGGCCCCCTCAGGCGTGACTCTTGCGGGCGCGATCACTTCCGGAGCAGGGCTTACCCTTGGGCCGACCACCCTGAATGGTAATGTGACGATTAACACGGGCGGCTCCAATCTGACGTTTGGCTCGTTGGCCACGTCGGGTTCGAGCAGCCTGAGCATCACGGCCGCCATTACCGATGTGAGAAGTGGGGACGTGGACCTGACGCTAGGATCGGGCAGCCTGGATCTATCGGGCACCATGCTGGAGCTTGAACAGGGAACCTTGGATGTCGTAAGCAGCGCCTCGACGACGCTGGGAAATGTTGCGGCCAGCACTGGGATTTCCATCACTTCGGATTCGATCACGCTTGCTGGGAATTACTACTATGCCCCAAATATCTCCTTCTCAGCGAAGCCGGTCCTGCGCGGACAGAGCGTCACAATTGGAACCCTCACGGGGGCCGTGACCAGCGCAGGCGGCCTGCCGGCGGGGCTGGAGGGATCCGAAATCGACCCGAGTGACGTTTCGGCCGGCAAATTGAATGTCTCCTCGAGGACTTTCGCGACGACACCGCCCACGTTTAAGGTTCAGCCGGCGTCCCCGCCCTATGTGCCGCCCATTGCAACCCGGCCGGTCGCGGATGTCAGCACGTTCCTCGCCTCCGGCGTCCCAGCGCAGAAAGTCGAAGCGGCCCAGGTTGTTGGCCTCTCCCAGGCCTTGCTGGACCAAATCGTGCAACTGGGTATCTATGGGCGCCCCGCGACGGCGGAAGAGCTCGACGAGATGGGCAAAGGCCCCGTCATCTACACGCAGATCATCGACGACCCGTCCGCCGATCCCGACCAATATAGGGTCGCTGACGCCCGCCTGTCCGAGGCGGCCGTTCGGGCCGCGCTGGAAAGGTACAACGACCTGTTTAATCCAGTGAACGCGTCGGGGAGTCGCGTTTCCCGCGTGCCGGAGATTCAGCGGGCGCTCACAGATGCCTACCGCCGCTACGTTGAAAGTTCGGGAGCCGCCGATCCGAGCGGCTTCCATGTGTATCTCGAGCAGAATTCATCCGATGCGGGGAATGCCGCGACCCTTGGATACCTGCGCGAGATCGGAGGCCTCTTCCAGCTCATCAAGCGGGTGGGGCTCACCGCCAAGGAACAGGAGATATCAGAGACCGTCCTGCTCCGACCCTTGCGGGTGCCCGGACTAGCGCTCAATGCGCTGCGTCAGAATATCGAGGCGGTCGAAACCCGTCTTCCCCCGAGACAATCGAAGGTGACGATGATCCACTACGATCGTGCGAAAGACGCGGCCGGAGTTCCGATTGCGTATTCCGCAAAGTAATCATCAAGGCGGGCCATTCGGACTCTCGGCCCTCATGGGCCGCGTGCCTGCGCGACTCGCCGACCAGTTTGCTTCCAAATCAGTCCCGTATGAATAGCCTGATCGAGAGCCTCCTTCAGCCAGTCTCCGCCGAGCAGCCGGGCGGTGCGCCGCAGGCATTCGATCGAGAGCTCGACGAGCTGGAGACGCTGCTTAAGGGGAAGCCTGAGGTGGAGATGGGATCCATCCGCCGGCCCGCGGAGCCCCCGGATTGGGGAAACCTGGAGAGAAAGAGCGCCGAGTTCCTCGGGCACTCGAAGCACCTGCGCGCCGCATTGATTTATTGCTGTTGTGCGCTGAAGACACGCGGCCTCGAGGGTTTTCGCGACGGCCTGGAGCTAATTGCCGGCCTGCTCGAGAGATTCTGGAAGGACGTTCAGCCGCTGCTCGAGCCGGAAGACAACAACGACCCGACAAGGCGGCTGAACATCGTTGGGGCCATCACGCAGCCCCGGGGATCGGTCAGCGGGTGGCTTACGATTGTCGACTATCTCTATGTCTGCCCATTGGTGCAGAGGAGGGGGTCGGTTCCCGTTTCCTTGGATCTCGCGGAGTCGCTCGGCAAGGCGGGGCCGGGGGAGGGGGACCTTACGGACGCGGCGAAACTCGCCGCTGCGGTCCGCGGGGCGGACCCGAAAGGGGTGGGGGCGCAGCGCGAAGCCGTCCGGGAGTCGCGGGAGCTTGTCGGGCGCATTGACCAGGCCCTTTCGTCCGCGCTGGGCAACAAGGATGGCATCAGTTTCGAGGTAATCGCGAACGTGCTTGGCCAGATGGATTCTGTGCTCCGGTCCGACGCGGAGGAGGCAGTCGTGGGCGGCGCACCCCATGCGGGGGACGCCGGGGGCCCCGCCGAGGCGAGGGCGGCCGGCGCCATCCGATCGCGCGCCGATGTCGTCCATGCCTTGGACGTGATCTGCGACTACTACCGGCAGCGGGAGCCGGGCAGCCCCGTTCCCTTTCTCCTTCAGCGCGCCCAAAAGCTGGTCAACATGAACTTCGTCGACGCCATGCGTGAGCTTAACCTCGCGACGCCGGAGTCCCTTCGGCCGAGCCTCGGTTCCACGGTCGATTCGGCCGCGCCTCCCCCCGCGTGATCCGACCCGCGCGGGGTCAAAATTCACATAAAGGCAAATCCTCCAACCAATTCAGAAATCATTTGACAATAAAATCTCTAGTTCGAACATTCAATCGGCCCGCCAAGCCTTTCCACACATGGCGCAGAATCAGGCTATCCCCACGATTTTATGGCTAAATCCAGCGGTCAGAAACATCTCGCCCAGAATCGCGCTTCGCGCGTGCAGATCGAGTATGATGTCGAGACGTACGAGGGCACCAAGAAGCACGAGCTGCCCTTCGTCATGGGCGTCATGTCCGATCTCTCGGGAAAGCCTGCGGAAGCCCTTCCCTCGGTGTCGGACCGGAAGTTCCTGGAGATAGACGTCGAGAACTTCGACGAGCGGCTCAAGGCCTGCAAGCCGCGGGTCGCCTTCCAGGTCCCTAACACGCTCACCGGCGAGGGCAACATGAGCGTCGATATCACGTTCGAGAGCATGGACGACTTCTCGCCCGCCGCCGTCGCCAGGAAGGTGGATTCCCTGAACAAGCTCCTTCAGGCGCGATCCGAGCTGTCGAGCCTGCTCGGCTACATGGATGGCAAGGAGAATGCCGAGGAGCTGGTCGGCAAGCTGCTGAACAACCCCGAACTCATGAAATCCCTGGCCTCGGCACCCAAGCCCAGCGATTCGGCGGGCAGCTAACATTGCGGAGACACACCTATGGCATCACCAGAATCACGCGCCAAAGCCGCCGGAGCCGCAACGGTCGAAGTCAGCGAGTTTGAGGCCCTGCTGAACCAAGGGTTCAAGGCCCGCGATCCCCAGAAGCAGAGCGCCGTGCAGAACGCGGTCCGCACGCTTGCGCAACAGGCGCTCGCGTCGACGCGGCTCGTCTCCGGTGACGTCCTCAAGACGATCTCCGCGATCATTGCGGAAATCGACCGGAAGCTGACGGAGCAGATCAACCTGATCATGCACCACGAGGATTTCAAGGCGCTGGAGAGCTCCTGGCGGGGGCTGCACTACCTCGTGAACAACACGGAGACGGACGAGCAGCTCAAGATCCGCGTGCTCAACATATCCAAGAAGGACCTTGAGAAGACACTGTCGCGGTTTGAGGGCACGGCGTGGGACCAAAGCCCCGTTTTCAAGAAGCTTTACGGGGAGGAGTATGATTCCCCGGGCGGGCAGCCGTATGGGACGTTAATTGGCGACTACCAGTTCGGCCATTCCCACCAGGACGTGAAGTTGCTCGGGAACATCAGCCAGATCGCGGCGGCGATGCATGCCCCGTTTCTTGCGGCGGCTGATCCCAGCGTCCTCGGCATGGAAAGCTGGCAGGAGCTGAGCAAGCCGCGCGACATTTCCAATATCATCGACAAGTCGCCGGAGCATGCGGCCTGGAGGTCGCTGCGCGAATCCGAGGACGCCCGTTATATCGGGCTGACGATGCCCCGCTTCCTGTCGCGCCTCCCCTACGGCGCAAAGAGCATGCCGGTGGAGGAGTTCGCGTTCGAGGAGGATACCGCCGCCGCCGACAACGGCAATTACGTCTGGTCGAACGCCGCCTATGCGATGGGTGTCAACATCACCCGGTCGTTCAAGAGTTACGGCTGGTGCGCCCGGATCAATGGCGCGGAGTCGGGCGGCATGGTCGTCGATCTTCCGGTGCACACCTTTTCGACCGATGACGGCGGCAAGGATGCAAAATGCCCGACCGAGATCGCGATCACCGGAAGGCGCGATGCCGAGCTTGCGAAGAACGGGTTGATGCCGCTTTCCCATTACAAGAACACGGACTACGCGGTGTTCATGGGGGCGCCGTCACTGCAGAAGCCCGCAAAGTATGACAATCCGGACGCCACCGCCAACGCGGCCCTGGCCGCGCGCCTGCCGTACCTTCTGGCCACGTCCCGGTTTGCCCACTACCTGAAGAGCATTGTTCGCGACAAGGTCGGGTCCTACAAGGACCGGGCCGAAATGGAGGAGTATCTGAACAACTGGCTTGCCCAGTTCTGCTGCGACTCGAAATCCAACGACGAGCTGAAGGCCAGGTGCCCGCTTGCCGAGGGCAAGGTCGAGGTGCAGGAGATCAAGGGGAACCCCGGGTTCTACTCGTCGAAGTTCTATCTCCGTCCGCATTACCAGCTGGAGGGCCTCACGGTCTCCCTGCGGTTGACCTCCAAGCTGCCCACGGGAAAGGCGAGCTGAGTTCCTTCGGCACGACACCATCTCCAGCTTTGAAACGGCGCCGGGCACGTGCCCCCGGAGCACGGGAACAAAAATCAAAATCGGGACCGGAGCACAGGTCCCAACAAGGATAATCATACCATGGCAACTGTAGACTTCTTCCTGAGACTCGACGGCATTCCCGGCGAGGCCACCGACAAGACTCACAAGGGCGAGATCGACCTGCTCTCCTGGGCGTGGGGAGAGACGAATTCCGGCACCAGCTCCTACGGCGGCGGCAGCGGCGCGGGAAAGGTGGCGATGCAGGATTTCAGCTTCACGATGAGGACGAACACGGCCAGCCCGAAGCTGCTGCTCGCCTGTGCCAGCGGGAAACCAATCGCGACCGGCACGCTTACCTGCCGCAAGGCGGGCGGGACCGCGCTTGAATATGTCGTCATCAACTTCAAGAACCTTATCGTCTCGTCCTTTCACACGGGAGGCAACGCCGACGAGGTCGTGCCGGTCGACACGGTCACGATCAACTTCTCCGCGATCCAATACACCTATACGCCGCAGACCGACACCGGTGGCGCAGGCAGCAAGGTGGGATCCAGTTGGGACCTGAAGACGAACACGGGCAGCTAAGCGGAAAGAACCCATCCGGCCCGAAACCGAGCTCGCGCCTGGCCGACGCTAGGCCAGGCGCAAAAAATTCCATGACTGCCGCGGAACTCGTTCGGGCGGCCCGGCTCGGAGAGGCGTTGCCGGCACTTCAGGATGAGATTCGCAGGGACCCGGGCAACGTGGGGCTCAGGGTGTTCCTGTTCCAGCTGAACTGCGTTCTAGGGCACCTGGACAAGGCCTTGGCGCAGCTCCAGGTCGTTGCGGGCCTGGACGCCTCGTCCGGCACGATCGCGCAGATCTTCCGGCCGGTCATCGCCTGCGAGATGTTCCGCAGGGAGGTCTTTGCCGGAAAGCGAACCCCGCTTGTTTTCGGGGAGCCGCTCGAGTGGGTCGGTTTGCTCGTCCAGGCAGGTGCGCTGACCGCGGAGGGCCGCTTTTCGGAGGCAGCGGCTCCTCGCGCCCGGGCGTTCGAGGCCTCGGCTCCGACGGCGGGCAAGGTGGACGGGAAGCCCTTCGAGTGGATCGCCGACGCCGACTCGCGCCTCGGGCCCCTTCTGGAGGTCATTCTCGAGGGCAAGTACTACTGGGTCCCGTTCTGCCGCATCGCCCGGATCGAGATCGAGAAGCCGCACGACCTGCGCGACCTGGTCTGGACGCCGGCGCGCTTCACCTGGACGAACGGCGGGGCCGTTAGCGCGCATATTCCGGTGCGGTATCCCGGCACGGAGGACTCGGCGGACGACACCCTCCGCCTCTCGCGCTGGACGGACTGGAGGGAGGCGGCCCCGGGCTGCTTCCTCGGCACCGGGCAGCGGCTGCTCGCCACCGGCGACGACAATCACCCGCTTCTCGAGTGCCGTGAGATTGAGCTGGCGCCGGGCGCCTGAATTCCGCCATGGCAGACACAACGCCGATAGAGAAGCTCCAACCCTGCCTCCTCGACCGCCTGACCGACAACGAGCCGAAAATGCGCGAGGAGGGCCGCGCCCACCGCATCGTGTCGAACCAGAAGTATCGCAGGGGCGTGCTGCGGGACTTGGAGTGGCTGTTCAACACGGTGGGCTACATCCGGACGGGCGACCTGGAGCCCTTCCGGCTCAAGGACTATCCGGAGGCGTATCGCTCGGTCATCAACTACGGCACCCGCCAGCTGTGCGGCGTCGGCCATCCCGACCTGGATCAGCTGCGCGCGGACCTCATCGAGCTTATCAGGATGTTCGAGCCCCGCATCGAGGCCAGGAGCCTTGTCGTCAAGGTGGACATTGTGGGCAACATCATCACGTTCCGGCTGGAGGGAACGCTGTGGGCGAATCCGATTCCGGAGCAGCTGAATGTGAAGACCTCGCTCGACATTGAGACCGGCCTCTGCGTCCTGGGGGACGTTCCCAATGGATGAGCGGCTTCTCGAGCTCTACAACACGGAGTTGCGGCACCTGCGGGAAACCGCCGGGGAGTTTGCGCGCGATTACCCCAAGATTGCGGGCCGCCTCTCGCTGGACAAGGACGCCAAGGAGGCCTGTCCCGATCCCTATGTCGAGCGTCTCCTAGAGGGTTATGCCTTCCTGGCCGCCAGGATACACCTCAAGCTGGATGCGGAGTACCCGCGGTTCACGCAGGGCCTGCTCGAGACGGTCTATCCCGATTACCTCTGCCCCGTCCCCTCGATGGCGATCGTTCGCTTTGACCCTGAGGGGGAGTCAAAGGACGCGCTCGCCGGGGGCTTCACGATCAAGAAGGGGACCCTGCTGAGAAGCCAGCTGGGCAAGGGGGAGCGAACGGCCTGCACGTTCAGCACGGCCCAGGACGTCCGCCTGCTTCCGCTGGCCGTCGCCGAAGTGCGCTACCTCACGCGCGACCTTTCGGAGGCCAACCTTCCGCAGGACATCCCGGCCAAGGCCGCGTTCCGGATTCGGCTGCGCAAGACCGCTCCGGTCGCCTTCAAGGCGATGGAGGCGGCTCCGCTCACCTTCATGATCCGGGGGACCGATGAGCTCCCCGTCCAGGTCTACGAGCAGATCTTCGCCCATAAGTTGAACCTCGTGGTGCAGTCTCCGGCCGACCGCAGACGGAGCCTCGGGGTGTTCCCGGCGGGGTCCATCAGGCGCGTCGGCTTTGGCCCGGACCAGGCGCTGCTTCCGCCCAATCCGGTGGGATTCGAGGGCTACCGGCTCCTTCGCGAGTACTTTGCGTTTCCACAGAGGTTCCTGTTCTTCGAGCTCACCGGATTCCGGGAGGCCCTTGCGGGCGTCGCTGGGGACCAGTTCGACCTCATCATCGCGCTTGACGAACAGGACACGCGGCTTGAGGGCCGGCTGGACGACAAGAGCTTCGAGCTGTTCTGCACGCCCGCGATCAACCTGTTCGAGAAGAGTCTGGACCGCATCCGCATTTCGGAGCGTTCCTCGGAATACCATGTTGTGCCAGCGCGGGATCGTCCGCTGGACTATGAGCTCTACAATATCCTGTCCGTCACCGGCTACGGCGAGACACCGGACCAGGAGCGCAGTTTTTTCCCCTTCTACAAGGCGCGCGACACGGACCTCGGAAACTCCGCGTTCTACACGCTGAACCGTGTTCCGCGGCTTTTCAGCGACCGCGAGCGTCTCACGGGGCGGCGCACCTCGTACGCGGGGACCGATGTGTTCATCTCCATCGTCGATGGCGACATGGCGCCCTACGATCCCGGGCTCCGCCAGCTCGGCCTGCGCGCACTGTGCACCAACCGGCACCTGCCGGTGCAGATGCTCAGGGGCGCCGGCCCCTCGGACTTCACGATGGACGTGGCGGCGCCGGTACGCTCGATCCGGATCCTTGTGGGGCCGACTGTGCCGCGCCCAAGCCTCGTGCTCGCCGGCCAGGGCACCGAGGGCGGCCAGGTCCCCTCGGGCCGGTTTGCCTGGCGGCTGATCAGCCACCTTTCGCTCAACTATCTCTCGCTCGTTGATTCCAGCGCCGACGCCTCCGCCGAGGCCCTTCGCGAGATCCTGCGGCTCTACACGGACCCAAGCGGGCGCGAGATGCTCAAGCAGATCGACGGGCTGCGCGGCGTTCGCCACAAGCCGATCGTCCGGCGCGTCGAGGCCCCGGGGCCGATATCGTTCGCGCGCGGCCTGGAAATCACGGTGGTCTTTGACGAGTCGTCGTTCGAGGGCCAGGGTGTGTTCATCCTGGGAGCGGTCCTGGAGCAGTTCTTCGCGAAATACGCGTCATTGAATTCCTTCACCGAGACGGTTGTTTCAACGCAGCAAAGAGGGGAGATCATGCGATGGCCGGCCCAGACGGGCAGACGACAGATCCTTTGACAGCGAAACTGGCGGAAGATCCGTACAGGTTCGACTTCTACGCGGCGGTGCGGCTTATCCAGAGCCGCTACGCCAAGGGGCCGCGCATCGGCTATTCGCTGTCGCCGTCCCAGGACCCGGTGCGCTTCGCCCAGAATCCCTCGCTCAGCTTCGCGCCCACGACGCTCGAGGTCGGCGCCCAGGCAGAGGCGCCGCGGCCCCCGACCCTTTACTCCAGGCATTTCGGCCTCTTCGGCCCGCATGGCCCCCTGCCGCTCTGCCTCACGGAGTACGCGAGCGACCGCATGCTCCACCACGGAGACAGCACCTTCGCCGCCTTCTGCAACATCTTCCACCACCGGATGATTTCGTTCTTCTTCAGGGCCTGGGCCGACGCGCGAAAGACGGTGGACTATGACCGGGCGCACGACGAGCGATGGGGCTCCTACGTGGGAAGCCTCCTTGGGCTCGGCATGGACAGCCTCCGGGACCGCGACAGCTTTCCGGACCGGGCCAAGTTCTACTATGCCGGCCGCCTCGCCCCCCAGGCCAGGAATGCCGAGGGGCTCGAGGCGGTCCTCCGGGACTTCTTCGGGTTGCGGACGGAGGTCCGCGAGTATTCGGGCCGATGGATCGACCTGCCGGCCGGCTCGGAATGCAGGTTGGGCGTGCCATCCGGATCGGGAATCCTCGGGTCAACGACCATCATCGGCTCGCGGACCTGGGCCTGCCAACTCGGCTTCCGCGTGAGGATGGGGCCCATGAGCCGCGCGGAGCTGGAGCGGATGCTCCCGTCGGGCAGCTCGTTCGGTCGGCTGTGCGACCTGATCAACTTCTATACGTCCAAGGAATTCTTCTGGGACCTTCAGCTGGTCCTGGCACGCGAGGACGTCCCGGTGATCCAGCTGGGGAAGTCCGGCCGGCTTGGGTGGAACACCTGGCTCAAGACCAAGCCCTTCGAATTCGACCCCGAGGACCTGATCCTCGCGCCCTCGAGCAACTAGGCGGCGCGCAAGACCAAGCCCTTCCGATCCCCCCACCATCAACCTGCACACCCGCTATGGCAGACATCAAACGCTCGACGCTGTTCGGAAAGCTCAACCCCCTGGGCTACAAATCAATCGAGGCGGCCACGATCTTCTGCAAGATGCGGGGCAACCCGTACGTGGAGGCGGTCCACTGGCTCCACCAGCTCTTCCAGCTGCAGGATTGCGACGCCCTGAGGATATCCCGGCACTTCGAGCTCGACGGGTCCCGGGTGGCGGCGGACATCGTTGCGGCGCTTGACCGCCTGCCGCGCGGGGCGACGTCGATAAGCGACTTCTCGCCGCACATCGAGTCCGCGCTCCAGCAGGCCTACCTCTACTCGACGCTCCTCTACGGCGAGGGGCAGGTGCGCACCGGCCACCTGATCGTCGCCTTCCTGAAGACCGACACACTGCGCCCCGTGTTCCTCGGCCTCTCGAGGGAGTTCTCGAAGATCAAGGCGGAGAGGCTGAGCGACGAGTTCGCCCAGATCGTCGCCGGATCGCCCGAGGACGCGATGCGAGCCAGCGATGGCTCGGGCCTGAGCGCAGGTGCCGGGGCGGGCGAGGCGAGCGGCGCGATCGCGCCGGCGGAGATGGGCAAGCAGGAGTCCCTGAAGCGTTTCACGACCGATCTCACGGCGCGCGTGCGGAAGGGCGAGCTCGACCCCATTGTCGGCCGGGACGACGAGATCCGCCAGTGCGTCGACATCCTCATGAGGCGCCGCCAGAACAACCCCATCCTCACGGGCGAGGCGGGCGTCGGGAAGACCGCGGTCGTCGAGGGCTTCGCCCAGAGGATCGTGGCCGGGGACGTCCCGCCGTCGCTCAAGGACGTGAGCGTCCTCTCGCTGGACATCGGCCTCCTGCAGGCTGGCGCCAGCATGAAGGGGGAGTTCGAACAGCGGCTGCGCGGCGTGATCGACGAGGTGCAGGCCTCGCCGAAGCCCATCATCCTGTTCATCGACGAGGTGCACACCCTGATAGGGGCGGGCGGCTCGGCCGGGACCGGCGACGCCGCCAACCTGCTGAAGCCTGCGCTTGCCCGCGGCACGCTCCGGACGCTCGCCGCCACCACCTGGGACGAGTACAAGAAGTACATCGAGAAGGACCCTGCGCTCACGCGCCGCTTCCAGACGGTCAAGGTCGACGAACCCGGCGAGGAACGGTGCATCCTGATGATGCGCGCGGTCGGCGGTCAGTTCGAGAAGCACCACCGGGTTCAGCTCCTGGACGAGGCGATCGACGCCGCCGTGAGGCTCTCCCACCGCTACATTACCGCCCGGCAGCTGCCCGACAAGGCGGTGAGCCTGATCGACACGGCCTGTGCGCGGGTGGCCGTGAGCCAGCACGCGGTGCCGGCGGAGGTCGACAACGGCCGCCGCCGGATCCAGGCCCTCCAGACGGAGAAGGAGATCCTCGGCCGGGAGAGCGCAATCGGCATGGACCACAAGGTCCGCGGGGACGAGATCGACGCGAAGCTCCTTGCCGAGAAGGAGAAGCTCGCGGGCCTCGAGAAGCACTGGGGCGAGGAGAAGGTCCTGGTCGACGAGGTCCTGGCCCTGCGGGCGAGGCTGCGCGCCGCGAACTCGGCGATCGAGGTCCCGCGCGACGGGGCACAGCCGGCGGACGCGAAGGCCTCCCTCACGGCGGAGGACCGGGAAAGGCTCCTCGGGGACCTCAGCGCGCTCCAGGACAAGCTCAAGGCCTTCCAGGGGGATTCGCCGCTCATCTTCCCAAGCGCCGACGCCAACGCCGTGGCAAGCGTCGTGGCGGACTGGACCGGCATTCCCGTCGGCAGGATGGTCAAGAACGAGATCACGCAGGTTCTGAACCTCGCGGACACCCTTGAGAAGCGGGTCATCGGCCAGAGGCACGCCCTCGACACCATCGCCCGGCGGGTCCAGACGAGCCGCGCGAAGCTGGACAACCCCAACCGGCCCATCGGCGTCTTCATGCTGGTCGGGCCGAGCGGCACCGGCAAGACGGAGACCGCGCTCACCCTGGCGGAGGCGCTCTACGGCGGGGAGCAGAACCTCATCACCATCAACATGAGCGAGTTCCAGGAGGCGCACACCGTCTCCACGCTCAAGGGCTCGCCGCCCGGATACGTGGGCTACGGCGAGGGCGGCATTCTGACCGAGGCCGTGCGCCGCAAGCCCTACAGCGTGGTCCTCCTCGACGAGGTCGAGAAGGCGCATCACGACATCCACGAGATGTTCTTCCAGGTCTTCGACAAGGGCTACATGGAGGACAGCGAGGGGCGGTTCATCGATTTCAAGAACACCATCATCATCCTCACCAGCAACGCGGCCCAGGAGGTGATCATCAACCTCTGCAAGGATCCCGAGTTGATGCCGGGCCAAGACGCCCTGGAGAAGGCGATGCGGGGTCCGCTCACCAAGGTGTTCCCGGACGCCCTCCTCAACCGGCTGCTGGTCGTTCCCTTCTATCCGATCAGCAAGGAGGTGCTGCGGCTGATCATCCGGCTGCAGCTCGGCAGGCTGGTCAAGAGGGTGCTCGAGAACCACAGGGCGCCCCTGACGTTCGACGACGCCGTGCACGACCTCGTCGCCCAGCGCTGCACGGAGCTCGAGCGCGGCGCCCGGATGGTGGATTCGATGATCACCAACACGCTCCTCCCGGAGATCGGCCGCGAGATACTGAACCGGCTGGCCGCCGGTCAGGAGATCAGGAGGGTGCACGTGGGCGTGAAGGACGGAAACTTCACGTTTGAGTTCGATGCCGCCTAGGTCCGGCCGGCGAAATGCGAATGTGCCCCCCGAATCGCATTGTTTGGCCGCGGATCATTTAGCATGATCGCGCCCGTACAGCTTCCCCCCCAATGGCCCTGAAACAAGACAGCCGGCTGCTGGCCATCTCGACGGCGCTCGGTCCCGACGTGCTGGCGGTGCGCTCGATCGCCGTACAGGAGCAGCTCAGCCGCCTGTTTCAGATCGAGGCCGAGCTGAGCAGCGAGCAGGGCGACATCGACTTTGACCAGGTCATCGGGCACAATGCGACGATCCGCCTCCAGATGGGCCAGGACGGGACGCGGTACTTCAACGGCTTCGTTAGCCGGATGGTCCACGCCGGGAGTTCCGGGACCTACCCGCACTACCACGCGACGATTGTCCCCTGGCTGTGGTTCCTGACC
>Ga0265318_10001376_pt1 | contig 14441 bp, 8 predicted proteins | sample 4821metaG_FD_192431 | JGI IMG/M metagenome (GOLD analysis project Ga0265318, IMG submission 192431) | Rhizosphere microbial communities from Carex aquatilis grown in University of Washington, Seatle, WA, United States - 4-8-21 metaG | ecosystem: Host-associated > Plants > Roots > Rhizosphere >... | reverse complement strand
CATCAGGAGGTTGGCGAGGGCATGGGGGAGATGGCTCGTGAGAGCGAGCAGCCGGTCGTGCTCGTCGGCGCCGAGCCGGACGGCACGGGCGCCGAGCGCGGTGACGAATTGCCCGACGAGGTCGAGCCGCGCCGGATCGGTCGTCGGAAGCGGGGTGAGCAGCCAGGTTGCCGCGTCGAAGATGTCGGCCGAGGCGCGCGTCGGCCCGCCCGAGTGACCGCCGGCGATCGGGTGGCCGGGAACGAAGCGTTCGTCCTCGACGCCCGAGACGCCGCGCTTCGTCGAGCCGACGTCGGTCACCGTCGCGTCGGGCGAGGCGACGGAGAGAACGTCCTGCGTGGTCGCCAGAAGCGCACCGACGGGAACGGCGACCACGACGAGGTCGGCGCCCGCGACGGCCTCGGCGAGCGAAGCCGCAACTCGATCGATCGCCCCGGCGCCCGCCGACTCCAGGAGCGTCGGCGAGTCCACGTCCCAGCCCTGGACGCTGCCGACGCCGGCGCGCTTGGCCGCGAGGGCGACCGACGTCCCGAGGAGCCCGGTGCCGATCACCGCGAGCGTGGCGATTCCTGCCGGCAGGGCCGGGCGCTCGGCAGGGACATCGTGGCGGGGCTCGCCCTGGAGCTCCTGCTTCATCACGTCGAGCACGGCCGAGAAGAGCGAATGCACGGCACGGTCCGAGAGCGGCCCGTCGTTGGCCGCAGTGAGCTGCTGGAGGAGCTCAGCCTCCCGCTTCGAGTCGATCAGCCTCGTGCCGGTCGCGTGCTTGTGCTCCTGAACGTGCGCGACCAGCTCGAGCCGCCGGTTGAGCGCCTCGAGAAGCTCGCGATCGACTGCCGCAATCTGCCCGCGGAGGTCGGTCAGGTTCGATGGCACGTCCATGCTGCGCAGTCTGCCTGTTCGTGGTGATCAGGTCGCGCTCATCCAACCCTCATGGATTGCAGCTTCAATGGTGCGACCCCGGACAGAGGACATCACGTGATCGAGGCTCACAGCCTCACCAAGGACTACGGAAAGAAGCGGGCCGTCGACGGGCTCAGCTTCGTCGTCGAGCCCGGCGTCGTCACCGGCTTCCTCGGGCCGAACGGCTCCGGGAAGTCGACGACGATGCGTCTGATCCTCGGTCTCGACGCGCCGACGGCCGGCAACGTGACGGTGAACGGCAAGCGCTATCGCGATCACCAGGCGCCGCTGCACGAGGTCGGCGCCCTGCTCGAGGCGCGCTCCGTGCACACCGGCCGCTCGGCCTACAACCACCTGCTCGCGCTCGCGCAGACGCACGGCATACCCAGGCGCCGCGTGAACGAGCTGATCGACATGGTCGGGCTGCACGACGTTGCGAAGAAGCGCGCGGGCACGTTCTCGCTGGGAATGGGTCAGAGGCTCGGCATCGCCGCCGCGCTGCTCGGCGACCCGCAGACCGTGATGCTGGACGAGCCGGTCAACGGCCTCGATCCGGAAGGCATCCACTGGATTCGCAATCTCCTGCGCGGCCTCGCCGCCGAGGGACGCACCGTGTTCGTGTCCTCCCACCTGATGAGTGAGATGGCGCTGACGGCCGATCATCTGATCGTCGTCGGGCGCGGCCGGCTCATCGCCGACATGAGCGTCGACGACTTCGTACGCCGTGCGTCAGGCAACATCGTCCATGTTCGCTCGCCACAGGCCGAGGAGCTTCGCGGCCGCCTCGTTGCCTCCCCCGACGTCACGGTCACGCTGATCGCGCCGGGACTCCTGGAGGTCAGCGGCCTCAGCGCGCCGCAGATCGGAGAGACCGCCGCCCAGCACGGCCTCGTGTTGCACGAGTTGATGCCGCAACAGGTCTCGCTCGAGGAGGCGTTCATGGACCTCACCCGCGACGACGTCGAGTTCAAGACAGCCGTCGAGCCCGCCGCGACGACCGAGGCCGCGGCATGAGCAGCGTGGCGAACGTCGAGCGGCTCCCGCGCGTGCCCGGCGTCGGTCGACTGACGCAAACGCGCGTGGCGCTCTCCGAGTGGACGAAGCTCTGGAGCGTGCGGTCGACGCGCTGGTCGCTCTTCGCCGCATTCCTGTTCACGATCGGCGTCGCTGCGCTCGCGTGCGCCGTCGTGTCGCACCACTACACGCGGATGAGCCCGCAGGACAAGGCGAGCTTCCATCCGCTCGAGGTCAACCTCGCCGGCGTACAGCTCGCACAGCTCGCGCTCGGAGTTCTCGGCGTCCTGATCATCACGGCCGAGTATTCGACCGGAATGATCCGCGCCTCGTTCACCGCCGTTCCGAAGCGACTGCCTGTGCTGTGGGCGAAGGCCGGCGTCTTCGCCTTCGTCACCTTCGCATTGATGCTTCCTGCCGTCCTCGTCGCATTCTTCGTCGGCCAGGCGATCCTCGCCCGTCACAACATCGGTGTCGGGATCACTGCGCCGCACGTCATTCGCGTGCTCGTCGGAGCCGCGCTCTATCTGACCGTCGTCGGGCTCTTCGGCCTCGGTCTGGGCGCGATCGTCCGGAACACAGCCGGGGGCATCGCCTCCTTCGCCGCGATCATGTTCGTCCTGCCGCCGTTGATGAACGTCCTGCCCACGAGCTGGAACAACGCGGCGTCTCCGTATCTTCCCTTGCAGGCGGGTGAGGCGATTCTCGCGACGACTCCGGGCGGCCATCTCTCGCCGTGGGTGGGCCTCGCGCTCTTCGCGGGCTACGCAGCCGCGACCATCGCGGTGGCCGCCGTCCTGCTCGTTCGCCGCGACACGTAGCGACCGTCGCGCAGGAGCGTCATCGTGGCGTGAGCGCGTACAGCCGTCCGAGACCGACGAGGTACAGGTGCGTCGCGTCTGCGACGACGGGCGAGTACTTCCCGTCGGGCCAGGTCTTCACGACGCGTCCGTCGGCAGCGTCGAGAGCGTAGGTGCGTCCGTTGAAGGTGGAGAAGTAGACGAGGCCGTCGACGACGGAGGCAGAACCGGAGATCTGCCCGTCGGCATCGAAGCGCCAGCGAATGTCTCCCGTGCCGGCGTCGAGCGCATAGAAGCGGTGGTCGTACGAGCCGACGAGCACGAGGTCGCGCCAGATCGCGGCCGAGGCGTAGACGTACGCTCCTGTCGGGCGCGACCAGAGGAGATGGCCGGTCGCCGCGCCGAAGGCGTACACGCCGCCGTAGAGCGACCCGATGTAGACACGCCCGTGCGCAACCGCCGGCGACGCGTAGAAGGGCCCGTGACCGCCCGAGCGCCACAGCCTGCGACCGGTGCGGGCGTCGAGTGAGACGACGTCGCCTGCGTAGGTTCCGATGAAGAGACGGTCATCACTCATGGCGAGCGAGCCCTTGATCGCGCCGGCGAGCTCGGCGCTCCAGCGTGTCTTCCCGGTGGCGGCGTCGAGCGCCCAGACACGGCCGCTCCAGTCGCCGACGTACACGACGCCGTCGACCACGAGCGGCGACGACTCCGTGGGACCGATCTGCCGGAGCCAACGGACCCTGCCGGTGCGTGCGTCGAACGCGGCGACCTGGCCGTCGGTCGCGTGGGAGCGGCAGTCCTCGTTGCCTATGAAGGCGTCGTAGACGAGCCCGTCGGCGAGCGCCGGCGAGGCCCAGCCGCAGCGGCCGGAGCGGTAGCGCCAGACGGCGTGCCCCGTGGCGGCGTCGAGGGCGAGCAAGCGGCCGTCGAAGGTCGTGAGGTAGATGCGCCCGTACCCCACGACCGGCGGGAGCTCGAGCAGGGAGCGTCCGTGGAACGTCCACAACCGCCGGAACGGTGGGCGCATGTGACGCACCGGCGACGAGCGTGTGCGCTCTTCGTCGTAGCCGTACGTCGGCCACGCGAGACCCGGCTCGGCCGCAACGCGCGGCGCCTCCACCGGCCGCGCGTACTCGATCGTGGGTGAGCCACGAACCGTCGGCACGTGGTGCCACCAATAAGCGCGGTAGGCGGCCGCCTTGCCGGCGGCGGCAACGGCGAGCGCGAGGAGCGCGACGACGAGTCTCCGGCGGGTCACGGGCGGCTCAGCTCCGTCCAGATGTTCTCCATCATCGTGGTGACGCCCGGCCAGAGCGACGAGCCGCCGAAGTTCATCACGCCGGCTGCGAAGACCTTCGCTCCCGCAGGAGTCGTGTAGTAGGTCATCTCTGCACTCTTGCCGGGGCCGAAGATGTTCGGGATCTGCGCGAGCACGCGCGTCCCGGGCGGCGAGTACTTGTCCTTCGCGTCGACCTCGATCCCGTAGACCCCGAACGTCGCGCCCGTGCGCAGGCCCGTCTCGGTGAAGAGCCACGGCTCCTGCGCGGTGTCCGCGACGGTGAACGGGCGATTGGGATACTCGTCGTGATTCCAGTCGACATACTCCGCGCCCACGAGCGCCGCCTCGGGCCGGCCGATGTCGCGCCAGCGCCAGCGGCCGTGCATCAGGTCGCCCTGCTTGACGACCTTGTAGAAGAAGTTGTTCGCCGAGAGGAAGGCGAGATTGCCGCCGAGGTCGCGGTAGTGCTGCATCAGATCGTATTCGTGTGTTGTGACGTATTCCTCGTGGCCCGGGAAGACGATCAGGTCATAGGCTCGGGCGAGGGTTCCGGCCGATGCGATCCGGTCGAGGTCGTCGTCGGAGACGAAGTCGGGCTGTGCGTGATGCACGGCGAGCCAGCGCTCGAAGCCACGGTCGTAGCCGCGGTAGTGCGGCGGCACGCCGCCGTCGATGAACGGACGCGTCAGGTCGACCGTCCGCACGGCGGCGTTGAGGTACCACGAGCCGCCGTCTTCGTAGTTGTATGCCTGCCACGTGTTGGTCGGCAGCACGACGAGGACCCGGTGCGCGCCGAGCTGCTTCGGCCGGAGGACGAACGGCGCGTACCAGTCGCCGCGGCCCGGAGTGGTGACCCGCGCGTAATAGAGCCCGCTCGGCCACGGGCCGAGCGTCAGCGGGATGCTGCGCGCCGAGCCGCCGAGCGTCAGCGTCGCAGTGACCGGTGCGCCCTGCAGCGGTCCGTCGTGACCCGCTCCTGCGTGGTAGACCCGGATCTGGAGTCGGTTCGCGCTGCCGCGGAGGCGGAGGGTCGCGACCGACCCGGGGTTGTAGCTTCGCGCCGTGAAGGCCGCCTGCGTCGCGTGGTTCGGTGGTGCCGTCGCGAGGCCGGAGGATGCGTTGCCGACGAGCTCGGGTGCGGGCACTTCCGACGCGAGCGCCTGATGTGACAGTGTGCCGCCGGCGAGGAGCACGAGCGCCAGGGCGGCGAACCTTCTCCGTGTATGTGTGTTGGTAGCCATGCGGCCACCGTCGATCCGGGCTCAAACGGCCCTCTAACGGCCCTCTAACGGCCGGTGTCCGCTCGGCTGGCGGGCCTGTTAGAACGTGCTGGTGATCGAGTTCCGGATCCTCGGGCCGCTGGAGGCGACGGCCGACGGCCGTTCCCTGTCCCTCGGCGGGGCAAAGCAGCGGGCGCTCCTCGCGGTGCTGCTCCTCGAAGCGGGCCGGGTCGTCTCGACCGACCGCCTGATCGAGGCGCTCTGGTCGGGCGAGCCGCCCCCGACGGCGGCGGCGTCCTTGCAGAACTTCGTCTCGCAGCTTCGGAAGGTGCTCGGCGCGGAGACGATCGAGACGCGTCCGCCCGGCTACGTGATCACAGTCGAGGCCGGGCAGCTCGATCTCGCACGGGTGCGGCAGTTCGTCGACGAGGCGCGGGCGAGCGATCCCGCGCGACGGGCCCGGCTGTTGGGCGACGCACTTGGGCTCTGGCGCGGCGAGCCTCTCGCCGAGCTCGCCTACGAGTCTTTCGCGCAGGCCGAGATCGCGCGTCTCGCTGAGCTCCGGCTCGCGCTCGTGGAGGAACGCACCGAAGCGGAGCTCGCCCTCGGCCGCCACGCAGAGCTCGTCAGCGATCTCGAGGCGCTCGTGCTGGAGCACCCGCTACGGGAGCGGCTGCGTGGCCAGCTGATGCTCGCGCTCTATCGCTCGGGACGCCAGGCGGACGCGCTCGAGGCATATCGCGCAGGACGCACGCTGCTCGTCGAGAGCCTCGGGGTCGAGCCGAGCCCACTGCTGCAGCAGCTCCAACGCTCGATTCTCCGCCAGGAGGCGCCGCCGCCGGGCGACGGCACCGCGCCCGGTCAGGAGCACTTCGACGAAGTGGCGACGTTGCTGCTCGGCGGCATGGTCACAATCGTCGTCGGAAACGAGGCCGAGTTGCTTGCGGCCGAGCTCGCGCGCCGCTTCGGCCTCGACGCCGACCGGCCCGAGCTCGCACGCGTCTCACAGGCGATCGCGACGCTCAACGGTGCAGGCCCGCTGTACGACACGCTGCACACCCTCGTCGAGGCGGGCGGAGTGCCCGGCCCGCTGCACCGCTTCCTTGCTGCGCTGCCGGCGCGTCTCCGCGCGCGAGACGCGGCGCACCCGCTGTTCGTCGTCACCGGGTATGAGCTTGCGCTCGAGCAGGCGCTCGAGGCTGCCGGCGAGGCGTTCGACAGCGTCTGTTACATCGCGACCGGACGCGATCGCGGCAGCTTCTGCCACATCTCACCCGAGGGCGTTGCGACGACGATCGAGCGGCCGAACACCTATGCCACGGAGCTCTCCCTCGAGCAGCGCACCGTCGTCCTCCACCTGCAGGGCCGGGTGGACGCTTCGCCGGAACGTGCGTGGGAGAGCTTTGCCGTCACCGAGGACGACTTCATCCACTACGGCGATGTTGCGGGACGGCTGCCCGTCGCGCTCGCGGCGCGGCTGCGGCGCACTCACCTGCTGCTCCTCGGCTACACGCTGTCGGACTGGACGTTGCGGGTCGTGCTCGAGCGCCTCTGGGGAGAGGAGCCGCTCCACTACCGCTCGTGGTCGGTTCACGCCGGTCCGCCGCCGCTCGAGCGTGAGTTCTGGCGTCGACGCAACGTCGACGTGATCGACATGGCGCCGGATGCCTACATGGCCGAGCTCGAGCACGGCGTCGGCGGGAGCGGCGGATGAGCGACCTGCCCACGAGCCCGTTCAAGGGGCTTGCCGCGTTCGGGGACTCGGCGGTCGACGCGCTGCTCTTCTTCGGGCGCGGGCCGGAGCGCGAGGCGATCGTCGCGAATCTCCGTGCGAGCAGATTGACTGTTCTCTACGGGCCGAGCGGCGTCGGAAAGAGCTCGCTGCTGCGCGCGGGCGTCGCACAACACCTCCGTGCGCTCGGTGACGGCGTGGTGATCGTGCACGACGCGTGGGCAGAGGATCCCGTGTCAGGCGTGATCGCGGCCGCACACGAAGCCGATCCGGAGCTCGGGCCGACGGCAGGGCTCGTCGACACGGTCGCGGCGGCCGCGCAGCGCAACGGTGGCGCGTATCTGCTGCTCGACCAGTTCGAGGAGTACTTCCTCTACCACGGGTCCGAGGGCGCGCTGGCCGACGCGCTCCCCGAGCTGCTGCGCCGGCCGGGCCTGCGCGTCAACGTCTTGATCGCGCTGCGCGACGACGCGCTCGCAGAGCTCGACGCGTTCACGGACCGCATCCCCGAGGTCTTCGCCAACCTGCTGCGACTCGACCGGCTCGATCGTCGGTCCGCCCGGTCGGCCGTCGTCGGCCCGCTCGAGCGGTACAGCGAGCTTGCAGGCGTCGAGTACCGCGCCGAGCCCGCGCTCGTCGACGAGCTGCTCGACGAGGTCGCGGTCGGGCGAGTCGACCTCGGCGGTGGGACCAGCGCGCCGCACTCCCCTGAGCACGTCGAGGCGCCGCTCCTGCAGCTCGTGCTCGAACGACTGTGGTCGGAGGAGGCGTCGGCGGGCTCGCAGGAGCTGCGCCTCGAGACCTTCCGCCGGCTCGGGGGCGCCGAGCGGATCGTCCGGGACCATGTGCACGGCACGCTGGAGGGGTTGCCGGCCGAGGAGCAGGCTGCCGTCGCGCGTATCGTGCGGCAGCTCGTCACGCCCTCGGGAGCGAAGACGGCGCACACCGCCGCGGACCTCTCGGACTATGCCGCGGTCGCTGGAACGCAGCTGCAGCCGCTGCTCGGGCTGCTCGTACGCGAGCGCATCGTCCGTGCGGTTGAAGGTTCCGCGGGCGGCCCCGCGCGCTACGAGATCTTTCACGACGTCCTCGCCGAGCCGCTGCTCGCGTGGCGCTCCGGCTATGCCCTCGAGCTCGAGCGCGACGCCGCACGGAGGCAGCGACGACGGCTGCTTGCGCTCGTCGGCGCCGCGCTCGTCGCGCTGGGCGTCGTCGGAGCGATCGCTGTGTTCGCGATCACGCAACGGAGCGCCGCACGGGCGCAGGCCCGCCAGGCGCATGCGCACGAGCTGGCGGCGGAGGCGCTTGCCGGCATCACGTCGGACCCCGCACTGAGCCTTTCCCGCGCAGTTCGCGCGGCCGAGATCTCGCCCGAAGCGCAAACCGAGAGCGTCCTCCGCTCCACGTTGCTCGCCATGCGCGAACAACACGTCGTGCGAGTCGGAGGAAGCGTCGTCACTGCGAGCTTCGCCCCGTCGGGCGGCCGCCTGCTCGTCGCGAGCAGCGACGGCGCCGCAGGCATCTACGACGAGAGCGGCGTGAGACTCGTCGCGCTGCCGCGTCAGCACGCGCTCACCCGTGCCGCCTGGAGCGCCGACGGACGAGTGTTCGCGACGGGGGACGCCGGCGGGACCGTGACGGTCTGGCGCGCGTCGGACGGTCGGCTGATCCGGCAGGTGCAGACGCCGGCGCCGATCGTGACTCTCGCGTTCACCGGGAACGAGCTCCTCATCGGCAGCGGCGGTCATCTCCGGATCCTCTCGAGCGTTCGCGGCCCGATCCGCAACCTCCGCATCGAGGGGGCGGTCGTCGCCGCGGCGTTGAGCCCCGACGGGCGTTTGCTTGCCGTGGCGGCGGAGCGCGGAGGCCGCATCACGGCACGGATTCTCGACGCGCACGGCGGTCGCCTCGAAGAGCGCCTCCCTGAGCGTGCGATCGGCTCCATGGGCTTCAGCGCCGACGGCCGCCTGCTCGTCACCGGCAGCGCCGACAACACCGCCCGCCTCTGGAACGCCTCGACCGGCCGACAGCTTCACGTGCTCCGGCAGCGCGGCCATGTGCTGGCCGAGCACTTCTCGCCGAACGGACGCTTGCTCGTGACCGCGAGCTCCGACGGGACAGCCGCCGTCTGGTCAGTCGCCACCGGGGAGCGCATCCTCCTGCTCACCGGGGCAACCGGGATCGCCGAAGACGCCTCATTCAGCCCCGACGGAAAGGAGATCGTCGTCGCGTTCGGCGATCGTCTTGCACGGATCTACAACAGCGAGGACGGACGGCTGCTCGCGCCGCTCGCCGGGCACGGCGACGCAGTCACGAGCGTCGCCTACGACGCGGGCGGGCGGACGATCGTCACGGCGAGCTCCGACGGCACCGCCAGGCTCTGGAGCGCGAACGCCGGCGACCAGTTGCTGGCGATCGACCACCGAGGAGAAAGCGTCCAGGCGCTCTTCGCCGGCGAGCGCGTGCTCTCCGGAGCCGGACAGGAGCTCCGCGTGTTGAGTCCCGGCGGCAAGGTGCTGGCACGCGTCCCGACGGCCGCACCGATCACCGCCGTCGCTGCGAGCGGGACGTCGTATGCGCTCGCGGATTCGGCCGGCGACCTCGAGCGGGCCATCATCCCCGCGCCGGCGCAGACGACGGGCGGCCTCGGCGTGAGCGCGCTGGCCTACGCTGCAGACGGAACGCTGGTGACCGGCTCGCGCGACGGGACGATCAGGATCTGGGGGCCGCGTGATCCCGTGCCGCGGGTCGTCCATGCGCCGGGCGCAATCGTCGCGATCTCCGCGACCGACACGCGGTTCGTCACGCGGGCGGCTGACGGTTCGGTGCGCATCTACGCCGTCGACGGCGAGCTCCAGCACACGCTCGGCGCACACGTCCAGCGGGCGACGCTGGCACCGAACGCAACGGTCGTGGCGACGACGAAAGCGCGCGAGGCGGATCTCTGGGATGCCGCCACCGGCAAGCTCGTGCATCGGCTCGTCGGACATCGCTCAGGCGTGGCGGATGCCGAGTTCTCGCCCGACGGCAGCGTCCTCGTCACGGCGGGCGACGACCACGATGCGCGGACGTGGGATGTCGCCAGTGGGCGGCTGTTACATGTGCTGCGCGGACATTTCTTCCCGGTGCGGAGCGCGTCGTTCAGTCCGGACGGCCGCTGGGTGGTCACGGCGAGCCAGTTCACGGCCGGGCTCTGGGATGCGGCCACGGGACAGCTCGTCCTCTATCTGCAGGGGAATACCCGGCCGCTCACCGGTGCGCTCTTCAGCCCGACGGGCGACTGGATCCTCACAGGCAGCGAGGACGGGACGGCACGCATCGTGCAGTGCGACATCTGCCGCAACCTCGCCGGGCTCGAGCAACTGGCGCATCGGCGCCTGCGGAGCATCGGCACGCGGTAGCGCCCGCCGGGCATCGAGCGACCCGCCGCAGCTAACGTCAGGGCCTTGATGACTGCTGTCGAACACGAGGCCGGACGGCGGAGGGTTGTCGTGACCGGCCTTGGTGCGGTGACGCCGCTCGGCTCAGACGTCGAGACGACGTGGACACGCCTGGTCGCCGGCGAGGGCGGAGCCGGGCCGATCACCGCCTTCGACTCGGGCGAGCACTCCGTGCGGATCGCCTGCGAGGCGGACTCCTTCGATCCCTCGAACTGGCTCGACAAGCGCAACGTCCGCAAGCTCGACCGCTTCACGCAATTCGCCGTCGCCGCCGCGAGGATGGCCGAGGCCGACTCCGGGATCGACGTCGCGAGCGAGCCCGACCGCGTCGGCGCGTCGATCGCAACCGCCCAGGGCGGAGTCGCAAGCCTCGCGGCCTGCTGCGCGCAGGCCGATGCGCTGCGGGTTCAGCCGAGCCTCGTCACCGCATTCATGCCGAACATGGCGGCAGGCTGGGTGTCGATGGAGCTCGGCGCCACCGGGCCGGTGACCGCGCCGTGCGAGGCCTGCGCGGCTTCTGCGATGGCAATCGGCGACGGCTACGACGCGATCCGGCTCGGCCGCGCCGAGGTGATGCTCTGCGGCGGCAGCGAGGCCGGCGTCACGCCGCTCGCGATCGCCGGCTTCGCCGCCATGCGCGCGCTCTCCCGCCGCAACAACGATCCGGCGCATGCGAGTCGCCCGTTCGACGCACAGCGCGACGGGTTCGTGATGGGGGAGGGTGCCGCCGTGCTCGTGCTCGAGGAGCTCGACCACGCGCTCGCACGCAACGCAAAGGTGTACGCCGAGCTTGCCGGCTACGGCCTCAGCTCCGACGCGCACCACATGACCGAGCCCGATCCCCTGGGCCACGGACAGGCGCGGGCGATCCGCCTCGCTCTAGCCGACGGGAAGATCGAGCCGGACAGCGTCGACTACGTCAACGCGCACGCGAGCTCGACGCCGCTTGGCGATGCGAGCGAGACCGCGGCGCTCAAGCTCGCGTTCGGCGAAGAGAAGGCGCGCTCCGTGCCGATCTCGTCGCTGAAGGGGGCGACGGGCCACTGTCTCGGGGCGGCCGGCGCGATCGAGATGTGTGCGACCGTGCTGACCGTCGTGCGTGACGTGATTCCGCCGACGATCAACTACGAGACCCCCGACGAGCTCTGCGACCTCGACTACGTCCCGAACGTGGCGAGGGAAGCTCGAGTCGACGTCGCGATCAGCAACAGCTTCGGCTTCGGCGGCCACAACGCCGTGATCGCCCTGCGCAAGTTCGCGGGCTAGCCGGTCGGCATGCTCCCTTACCGGCCGCCGAAGCGCAGCGATTCCGGATAGGGGAAGAAGTCGACCATCTCGCCGGCCTCGATCCGACGCTGGCAGTCCTGCCAGAACTCGGGCTCGAGCAGCTCGGCGTGATGGCGGAGGAAGTGCTCGCGCAGCCGCGGGTCGGCCAGCAGGAACGTCGCGAACTCTTCCGGGAAGACGTCGTTGCGCACGACGCCGTACCACGGCTCGTCGGCGAGCTCCGCTTCCGGGTTCGGCGCTTCGGGGATGCGGCGGAAGTTCACGTCCGTGAGGTACTCGATCTCGTCGTAGTCGTAGAAGACGACGCGCGCGTCGCGCGTCACGCCGAAGTTCCGCCAGAGCATGTCACCGGGAAAGATGTTCGCGATCGCGAGGTCGCGGATGGCGTTGCCGTATTCGATCACCGCCTGCTCGAGCTCGTCCGGCGTCGCCCGGTCGAGGTACATGTTGAGCGGCACCATGCGGCGCTCGACGTAGCAGTGGCCGATCGTGATCGTCTCGCCGTCGTCCTCGACGATCGACGGGGCGAGCAGCTCGAGCTGCTCGAGCAGGTCGGCCGAGAAGCGTTCGCGCGGCAGCGCCAGGTCGGTGAACTCGAGCGTGTCCGCCATGCGCCCCACCCGGTCGACGTGCTTCACCATCGTGAACTTCGATCTGACAGTCGCGCGGTCGGTGTCCTTGCCGGGGCCGAACACGTCCTTGATCAGCTTGAAGACGTAGGGGTACGACGGCAGCGTGAACACGAGCATCACCTGGCCCCGGATCCCGGGCGCCTCGACGAACGCGTCTTGCGAATGGTGCATGTGCTGAAGCAGGTCGCGGTAGAAGAGCGTCTTGCCCTGCTTGCCGAGGCCGAGCATCGTGTAGAGCTCGGAGCGTGGGCGCGTCGGCGCGATCTCCTGCAGGAACTCGACATAGCCGGACGGCACCTGCATGTCGACCATGAAGTACGCGCGCGACAGCGAGAAGAAGTTGTTGATCTGCCGTGGGTCGAGCACGATCGCGTCCAGCGCGAGTCGTCCGGAGGCGTCGTGCAGCACCGGCACGATGAACGGCAGGGCTTCGTCGCCGTTGACGATCCTCCCGAAGACGTACGCGGCCTTGCTCCGGTAGAACGCCGAGCCGAGCACCTGGATCTGGTGGTTCCGTTCGAGATGCAGCCACGGCCCGCTCGCACGTTCGTCGAGCGCCCCCAGCAGGTGGTCGAGGTCGCGCTCGAGATCGGCGAACGGCCGCGTCCAGCCGAAGTCGAGGAAGATGCGCTCGAAGCACTCGCGGAGGCTCGCGTCGTTCGGGTAGTAGCTGCGGTAGATCGGCGGATCGGACTCGATGTATTCGGTCGAGAGCGTGGCGCGAACGAAGATCAGGTCGTTGTCGGCGTACGTTCGGTGCAGGATCCGCGTGATCACGGAGTTGAAGAACGTCTCCGCCAGCTCGGGCTGCGAATGGTCGACGAGCAGGCCGATGTAGAAGAGCTTCGCGTCCTGCCAGACGCCCATGTCGAACGACTCGACGTCGAACTCCGACCGCAGGCGCGCGACGCACTCGCGCACCCGCTCGTCGTAGAAGCGGATCCTCGCCTGCACGGCGTGCTGCGCCTGCGCCCAGGCGGCGGCCTCGAAATGCTCCTTCGCTCCGGCGCTCGTCGACCGGAAGAGCCCGTAGTGCTTGTCGAAGCCCTCGATCAGGACCGCGGCGATCGCCCGGGCCGGATCGGCGCCCGACATGGCGGGAACCGCGCGGACGTGCGCGCCCGCTCCGGTAGCCTGCTCTGGCCGTCTCAAAGGCAGCTCCTTTCCCACGAGCACACGGTAGGCGATGATCACCGACAAAACGCACATCGAGGTTCCAGCGGCCGGCGCGAAGATCGTGCCCGGGCAGCCGACGCCGGACAACCCGATCATTCCGTTCATCGAAGGCGACGGAATCGGCGTCGACATCACTCCCGTGATGAAGGCCGTGGTCGACGCCGCGGTCGAGAAGGCCTACGGCGGCGCGCGCCAGATCCACTGGCTGGAGATCTTCGCGGGGGAGAAGGCGACGCGGCTCTACGGCAACGACGTCTGGTTGCCCGATGAGACGATCGAGGCGGCGCGCGAGTATTCGGTCTCGATCAAGGGCCCGATGACCACCCCGATCGGCGGCGGCATCCGCTCGCTCAACGTGGCGATCCGCCAGCAACTCGACCTCTTCGTGTGCCTGCGCCCGGTGCGCTGGTTCCCGGGCGTGCCGAGCCCGCTCAAGGACCCTTCGAAGACGAACATGGTGATCTTCCGCGAGAACACGGAGGACATCTACGCCGGCATCGAGTGGGAGGCCGAGACCGACGACGCGCGCAAGGTGATCGCCTTCCTCCAGGACGAGATGGGCGTGCGCAAGATTCGTTTCCCGGACACCTCGAGCATCGGCATCAAGCCGGTGTCGCGCGAAGGAACCGAACGCCTCGTGCGCAAGGCGATCCGCTACGCGCTCGACAACGGGCACACCTCGGTCACGATCGTGCACAAGGGCAACATCATGAAGTTCACCGAAGGCGGGTTCCGCGACTGGAGCTATGCGCTCGCGGCGCGGGAGTTCGGCGCGCAGCCGATCGACGGCGGCCCGTGGCTCTCGCTCGAGGAGAACGGCCGGACGATCACGATCAAAGACGTGATCGCGGACGCGTTCCTGCAGCAGATTCTGCTGCGCCCGGCCGAGTACGACGTGATTGCGACGCTGAACCTGAACGGCGACTACATCTCGGACGCGCTCGCTGCGCAGGTC
>Ga0265318_10001373_pt1 | contig 14469 bp, 12 predicted proteins | sample 4821metaG_FD_192431 | JGI IMG/M metagenome (GOLD analysis project Ga0265318, IMG submission 192431) | Rhizosphere microbial communities from Carex aquatilis grown in University of Washington, Seatle, WA, United States - 4-8-21 metaG | ecosystem: Host-associated > Plants > Roots > Rhizosphere >... | reverse complement strand
GACGGTGTGAAAAAGGTGTACGAGTCGGAAAAGCCTTCGATGAAGAAACTGCGCCGTGTAAACGGCGATGAATAATTTTAACAAAATGGATGTGGACGAACGCGGAAAGAAGCTTTTGCCTTCTTTTATTTCTTCCTGCGCGTTTTAATATTTTATGACATTCATTAAACAACTCCGCCGCACGATACGTCCTGCAGGGAAAACCTTGCAGGCGGTTTTGCGTTGGAGGCGATTTTCGTTCAACGATGCGCCGCGTGTCTTCGGTAATTCCAAACCTAAAAGCGGATCGCATTTACTGCTGCAGATCCTGAACGGTTTTACCCAGGTGATGCCTTATGCCTATGTGGAGGCGGATCCGGTGCGGACGATCGCGAAGGAGGGAGGAAGAAGGACGAAAGAAGAAATCCTGGCCGACCTGCAGCGAACGCCTAAAGGGGTGATCGGTTGGGGATATGTGGAGGCTTCGCAAGATAACACTGCGTTCCTTTGCCAGCCGGACCGGGTGAATTATTTCATCTATCGCGACCCGCGCGATATGCTGGTCTCGCAAGTGTTCTTTGCCACGGACATTTACGAAGACCATGGAATGCATGATTATTACAAGTCGCTGCCCGACCTTGGGGAGCGACTTAAAGTTGCCATTACGGGCATCGACCGGGGCGGGCTGCATATGGTCAGTGTGAAGAAGAGATATGAGGGCGTCTTCCAGTGGCTGGAACAAAAGCATGTGATGTGCATCCGCTTTGAGGACCTGATTAACAAGCGTGACATCACATTGAACGGCATGTTGGATGAGGTTGAGAAAACGGGCTATCAAATTCCCACACCGCGGGCGCAGGCGCTAACGGTCCTGGCGTATGCAATCCAACCTAGGAAATCGCACACATTCCGTTCGGGGAAGACCGGCAGCTGGCGTGAGTATTTCACCGAGGAACATAAGAAGTTGTTCCTGGATGTGGCCGGGGATTTGCTGGTGAGATTGGGGTACGAGAAGAGTAATGAGTGGTGAAGAAGAAAATAAAGAATAGATATTAGAGAGTAGAGAGTAGTGATTCGCAGGTTTGAAGATTTTTTCACGCAACGTGTTAAACGCGGATTTGTTCGACGGTTGAATAACCTGAAAGTCGCCAACATGGCAAATCAGGTTGCGTTGCGCGCACCTGAGGCTGCAGGCGCGCCTGTTGTCTTCTTCAAAGCCTCCACGGGAATCGACGATCTCTCGTGGAACAGCGGGTTCCACCTGCTGGCGTCGTGGGCGCTGCGATTGCAGGGTGTACCGGTTGTATATTTCGCCTGTGATTCGGGGATGAGTCATTGCGTGTTGGGAACCAATCGCGATAACGTACGGAAGGAACCTCCGTGCAAATCATGCATCTACCAATCTCATACGCTTTATACAGGCGTGCCAAGTTCGACATCTCAGGATGCTCAGCTCAAGACTCCCCGTTCCCGGGTCCACTGGTTTAACTTCCAACAGGATGAAAAATTGTCGAAAGCATTGGAGGGTTTATCGTTACAGGAAATGATGAGCTTTGGATGGGAAGGTATCCCGCTCGGTGCGCTGTGCCTACCGGGTCTGCGTTGGATCCTGCGAATCCATCACCTGCAAGACGACGAGAGCACGCGGTACCTGTTGCGGGAATATATTTTGTCGGCGTGGAATGTCGCTCAGAAGTTCGATGCCCTGCTCGATGAGACCCAGCCGCGAGTGGTGGTTGTATTCAACGGTCAGTTCTTTCCTGAAGCGACAGCCCGGCATGTCGCACAAAAACGAGGCATTCGCGTGGTCACGCATGAGGTGGGACTGCAGCCTGCCAGCGCGTATTTTACCGATGGCGAAGCAACAGCCTATCCGATCATCATCCCTGAGACGTTCGAGATGGATGAAAAACAGAACGCACGGCTCGATACCTATCTTGAAAAACGCTTTCAAGGTGAGTTTTCGATGGCGGGTATCAAGTTTTGGCCCGAAATGAAAGGGCTGCATGAATCATTTTTGCAAAAAGCTGCGCGCTTTAAGCAGATCGTGCCCGTATTTACGAACGTCATTTTCGATACGAGCCAACCGCATGCCAACACGGTCTTCGAAGATATGTTCGCTTGGCTGGACATGGTATTGGATGTTATACGCTCCCATCCTGAAACGCTTTTTGTGATCCGCGCCCATCCTGACGAACTGCGCGTGCGCAAAGCCAGCCGTGAGACAGTGGAGGCCTGGGTGGAAGCCGCGGCTGCGGTTAACGAGCCCAACTTGGTCTTCGTTGGGCCCAAGGAAACACTCAGTTCCTATGAGTTGATCGTGAGATCGAAGTTCGTGCTGGTCTATAATTCGACCATCGGGTTAGAGGCTGCGATCATGGGCGCGCCGGTGCTGTGCGCCGGCAAGGCGCGCTTCACGCAGTATCCGATTGTATTCTTTCCGCAGACGGTTGCGGAGCAAAGAAGCAAGATGGAAGAATTCCTGAGTGCAGAGTCGATTCACGTGCCTGTGGAGTTCAAGCTTAATGCCCGATGCTTTTTGTATTACCAGTTGTTTCGTTCGTCACTGCCATTTGTAGACTATCTTGAGCCATCTGTCCGCACCACGCAAACACGCTTGAAGGGATTTGAAATAGAGATGTTGTCGCCTGAAAAATCAACAGCGCTAAAAGCGATCCTGGATGGAGTCCTGGATGGCGGGGATTTTCTTCTGGGAGAGTGAAGAAATTCAGCCATGAAAATTTCGATCCTCGATGACTATTTCGATACGGTTCGTACCCTTGCGTGCTTTCATAAGCTGGACGGACACGAGGTTACGGTGTGGAACGATCATGTGCAGGATACCGACACGCTCGCTAAGCGCCTCAAGGATACAGAAGTCCTCGTGTTGATCCGGGAGCGTACACAAATCCGAGAGGCGCTGCTCGAACGCCTTAACGCGCTGCGCCTGATCAGCCAGCGCAGCGTTTTTCCTCATATCGACATCCACGCATGTACGCGCCGCGGAGTCATTGTGTCGTCTGACCAGCATGTCGACAGCCCATCCTATGCCACCGCTGAACTTACATGGGGTTTGATCATCGCGGCAATGCGGCAAATCCCGCAGCAGATGGCTGCGCTTCGAGCGGGTATCTGGCAGGTGGGAGTGGGCAATGGTTTGCGCGGCAAGACGCTCGGGATTTATGGATACGGAAGGATCGGCGCGACGGTGGCGGCTTATGGGAAAGCTTTTGGAATGAAAATCCTGGTGTGGGCGCGTGAGGCATCCCTGCAACGCGCGCGCAGTGCCGGTTACGTTACAGCGCAGAGTAAGCACGTATTTTTCGAGTCATGCGATGTGATCTCCCTGCACATGAGGCTGGTAAATGCAACGCGCGGCATCGTCACTAAAGCCGATCTGTTGAGCATGAAACCCACCGCGTTGCTGGTCAATACAAGCCGGGCGGCGCTGATAGAACCCGGCGCACTTGTCCAGGCCCTGCGCGCAGGGCGGCCAGCCATGGCCGCCATCGATGTTTACGAAGAGGAGCCCTTGCGCGACCCGGAAAATCCCATTCTCAAAATGAACAACGTTATTTGCACGCCCCATATTGGATATGTAACGCGGGATGAGTACGAAACCCAGTTTTCCGATGTCTTCGATCAAATAACGGCCTACGCAGAGGGCAACCCCATCCATGTGGTGAACCCGGAGGTTTTCGACGTGTTGAGAGGTGGCCAGGTTTCCCAACATCCCTCGTGATCCTGCGACACATGACCGTCATGGATGAGGCGATCGGCCGGAATTGTGCAGGAATTCATAAATCAGTCTAGCTTCCATTATTGGGCCTACCCTCTTCGGATGAGCTTCGCATGCTTATCCCATCAGGTGGTAAACCTGGTGGAAAATGCCGCCGATTTCGGTCACAGAATTAAAGAGAGAAATCATGTCTTCAGATCTTCGTATAAAAATCAGTCATTGGGTATACCGGGTAGCGGCGGCCAGCGTCCTGGCTAGCGTACTCTATTATCTGGCTGTCGTCGTTTATATAATACTTTGCCACATACGATATCCATTTTCACTGGAGTTCGTGGAAGGCGACTCGCTTATTCAGGTATACCGGATCCTACAAGGGAAGCTATTGTATGCACAGCCGTCCTATCAATATGTTGCCATGGATTACCCGCCCATTTATTTCTATATTTCCGCCCTATTCGCCCGCCTGATCGGATTTGGTTTTTTTCCCCTGCGCCTGGTGTCTTTCGTTTCATCCCTGGGATGTATCTCCGTCATCTACCTTATCTGCAGGAAAGAGGGCACCAGGATCCTGCCTGCACTGATCGCTAGCGGATTTTTTGCAGGCACTTACAAACTTGGCGGCGTCTGGTTCGATATTGCCAGGGTCGATATGCTTGCGCTTTTCCTTGTCCTGCTGGCTGTTTATTTAACTCGGTTCAAATCCCTGGCCGCTTATATTATGGCTGGGATCGTTTTTGCTTTTTCATGCTTAACCAAGCAAACAAATCTGTTCATCCTGGCTTTCCTTTGCCTTTATTTCATGCTATTCGAAAGAAATAAAACCCTTGGTTTTGTGTTGTCTTCCATTGGATCCTTTATTATTATCTCGTTATGGCTGAACCGGGTTTATTCAGGATGGTATAGTTTTTATGTCTATAAAATAACCTTTGGCTCCGGAAGCAATTTACCGATCACGCCTTCGATGGTTCTAAACTCCGTGGGCGATTTCTGGTTAAAGGCCTTGCTCATCCCCATTCCCATAGCCGTGGTTTTAGCCGGTGGGTATTTTGTAATCATGTTTATAAGATCGAAAAAGGAAATTGACAAACCTTTTATCTTCTATTTCTTTTTTACTGCAGGAATGATCGGAGCATCATGGGGTGCATTAATACACCCGGGTGGGGCAAATAACGTCCTTCTCCCCGGTTATGCAGCGATAGCCATGCTTTTGGGGCTGACAATCCAAAATCTTTTCTTAGAACAGAATGTAAATTTACTCCCTAAAAGCGGACTGCTCGTCGTTTGCACAATCCAGTTTGTGATGCTTTATTTTCCCATCCAGCCACTCATCCCCACCCAGGCAGATCTTCTTGCAGGCCGGAGCATGGTTGCAGAAGTACAAAGGCAGCCGGGGGATGTATATGTTCATTTTCACCCAGAGATATCGCTGATGGCAGGGAAGCCCACTTTCGCCGACTGGGTTTCGCTTTATCAGTTGGAAGGGGATTTCGGGGGAGGCGATGCAAGGGAAACGAATCGGGTAAAATCAGAATTTACCCATGCCATGGCAACACAAGAATTTTCCATGATCATTTTGGATAAAGATATCAATTGGGTATGGGGCCACCCAGAGAAATATTATTATCAAAGCGATGAACCGGTTTTCAACAACCCCAATGTTTTTTGGCCCGTCATAGGGTTTCAAATTCGCCCAACGATAATAATGTACCCGGAACAGAAATAGATAAGGAGAACCTTTATTGAGAGAACGTCATTTTATTAAGAGGATTACAACCATCCTCCTTACGGGCCTGTATATTTTGTGGGGGAGTCTCTTCATTTATCGAAGCTCTTACATTGCGCTCGATGGACAGCGCTATTTCGGTCTCTTTGACGACGCCATGATCTCCATGCGCTATGCATGGAATTTCGCACACGGGCTGGGGTTGGTGTGGAACGCAGGTCAACGCGTGGAAGGCTACTCGAATCTGTTGATGACGCTGGTGATGTCGCTGGCCGCGTTATTTCTCGAAAAGAGGTTTGCGGTGCTGGCGGTGCAGATCTTTGGCCTGCTCACCATTTTGGTAACCGCTTATCTTACTAAAAAAGTTGCAGATGAGATCAATGAAGGCAAACAATACCAGGAATTGATCGGATTTCTGGCGTTCGCCTGTGTGCTTCTTTACTACCCATTGAGTTATTGGACTCTGATGGGCATGGAAACGGGCCTGCTTACTTTGCTGCTTATGTCCTGCATCCTATTTGGCCTGCGCTGGATTAAAACAAACAAAACCTCAAACCTGGTCTATGCCGCTATCATGGCCGGGCTGGCTTTCCTGACACGTAATGATTCGATCCTGCTGTCCGTTTTGATGTTTGCATATATCGGCCTGGAAAGCTATATAAACAAACGAGACAAGCAAACCTTCCTGAAAATCTTATATGCAGGATGCCTGGTTATCCTCTTTATCATAGCGCAGACCCTTTTTCGTTATATATATTACGGCGAGCTATTACCCAATACCTATGTACTCAAACTGAGCGGCATACCGCTTTCCATCCGCCTGGTTGATGGGTATCGTTTCCTACAGCCATTCTTCCAACAGAGTGCATTGCTGTTTGTATTTGCCGTATTCGGAGTATTGTTTGCGCTGCGGCGAGTAAACGTCTTCCTGTTGTCATTTATAGTCGTTGCGATTTTCTACCAGATATATGTAGGCGGTGACCCGTGGCAATTGTGGCGGATACTTGCCCCTGGCATGCCGGCGCTATTCATCCTGGTAATCATGACCGGCACTGAGATTGTTATGCGTTGGCCCACGCTGGCTTCTCAAAAATATTTAGCTGCTGCATTTGTGCTGCTATTTACCCTGGTACCGCTGGCGATGACCGACCTGCCTTTCCTGTCTGATATTTCTGTGCGCGGACCCACATCGGCGGCGATTGCAAACCATGTCAATACCAATACCGCGCTTGCAATCAACAAACTAACCACCCCGGGGGCGACCGTTGGGGTGATATGGGCAGGCACGCTGCCATATTATACCGACCGTACCGGTATCGATTTTCTGGGTAAATCGGACCCTTTCATTGCCCGGCTTAAACCGGACTTGTCCGGTGCGGTGAGCTGGGCCGGGGAGCGCAGCGTGCCGGGACATAACAAGTACGACCTGAATTATTCCATCGTGCAGCTGCAGCCTACCTATATCCAGGCGTTTTCGTGGGGAAACCAAACCGTCAAACCGTGGGTAGTATTAAATTACGTGCGGGTGGAATACCACACCGGCCTGGGTACCAAGACCGTCTTTCTCCGGAAAGATTCTCCCTACGTCTGTTGGAATCTTTGCAAAAACCAGTATAAAATCATCCCCTGGCCTAAACAAAAAAAGGCTAATCCATGAACCTTGATGACTTAGAACGCTTTAAAAAACTCGACACCCTGAACATGCTGGCCGAAATCGACGGCCTGCCCGACCAACTGCAGTCCGCATGGGAGATGGGAAAAAACCAACCCCTCGAAGGGCTGGAAGCCGTGAAAGGCTCGATCCGACAGATCGTGATCGCCGGTATGGGCGGTTCGGCCATCGGGGCAGACCTCCTGGCATCCTACGTTTTTCCCACCTGTTCCTTCCCCGTGACCGTTCAACGCGACTATGGGTTACCCGCTTTCGCCCAAGGTAAAGAAACCCTGGTGATCGCTTCCTCCCATTCCGGTAATACCGAAGAAACCATCGAGGCTTTTGAGGCCGCTTTGAAAAACGGCTGTTCGCTGGCTGTCATTTGCACAGGGGGAGAACTGGCAGAGCGCGCAAAGAAAAATAATATCCCGTTATGGATATTCAACCATACGGGCCAGCCGCGCTCGGCAATTGGATTCTCATTTGGGCTGCTGCTGGCTTTGTTTGCAATGTTGGACCTGATTCCCGACCAAGCCAGGGACGTAGCCGAAACCGTTGAAGCGATGAAAAAGTCGCAACCGCGACTGCGACCGGACGTTCCCGCAGTGAAGAATCCTGCCAAGCGTTATGCCGGCCAACTGATGGGGCGCTGGGTGACGGTGTTCGGAGCAGGTATGCTCGCGCCGGTAGCGCGTCGATTTAAAGGACAGATAAATGAGGTTGCCAAGGCCGCGGCCAACTTCGAATATTTGCCGGAAGCGGACCACAACACTCTGGCAGGTACCCAGAACCCCGAAGAAGTTTTGATGCCTCATACATTCAGCCTGTTCCTGCGGGCGCCCTCGGACCATTCGCGTAATCGCAAACGGATCGACCTTACGAAACAAGCCTTTATGCTCGAAGGTTTAAACACGGACTTTTTGGATGCGCGCGGCAATTCTCCCCTGGCCCATATGTGGACGACGATTTTATTCGGAGATTATATGGCGTATTATCTGGCGATCGCGTACGGTGTTGATCCCACCCCGATTCAAGCCCTGGTGCAATTCAAGGAAACGATGGATAAGGAATAACGGCGAGAAAAGAAAAATTCAGGTAAAAAGGAAGTGCGCAAGGCATACGCCCTGCGCACTTCCTTTTTTTGGTACGTTTTAGGTTGCGCTTATATCCTTATGGTTCCAGACAGGCGGGGATTGAATCCTGGTTGCCATCCGGTATTTCGGTGTTGCCGTTTTGGTCGTAGATTTTCACATATTGAATATAAGTGAACTGTTTCAAGTTAGCCCGCAGCAGGTTAGCAACCGTGTACGTGGCTCCCTGGCTGTTACACTGCCCCTTTAAATAAACACGAGCGATGCCATCGGCTACCTCGAGCTTACTGTAACCGGTAGCCCCGCTGTAAATCGCGATCCAGCCATACGTATATTTTTCGGTTGCTCCGGGGCCTATGAAAAACTGGGTCAGCACATTAGCCGGCACATTATTGCTCAGGACCCAGCGCACACCGGCTACTTCATAGGGCGGCTCTCCATTGTTTAACCGATTTTTGTCCACAAAGAAAACATTTGCCAGCGTATATTGAGGCGTAGCTGTGGGACGTTTGGTGGGAGTTGGAGTAATGGTACGCGTCGCCGTCGTAGTGGGTGAAGAGCCTGGTGTGGGGGTCGGTGTATGAGTCGGGGCAAGAGCCGGGTCGAGACAGGCAGGAATCGAATCGACCGCGCCATCGGGTTTTTCGGTTATGCCGTTCTGGTCATAGAGCTTTACAAACTTGACCGAACTGAACTGTTTCAAGTTGACAAAGAGCGGTTGAGCGATGGTATAGATGAGGTCCGGCGCGTTGCAGGTGCCTTTTAAATAAAGGCGGGCAACTCCATTTGCAATATCAAGGCGCGAATAACCGTTGAAACCGCTATAGATGGCTTCCCAGCGATAGACATATTTCTCCGTATCACCCGGCCCCTTGAAATATTCATTCAAGACATCCTGGACGAAATTATCCGAAGATTTCTCCCATCGATACCCCGCCACTTCATAAGGTGGGGTGCCTGCGCTCAATGCCACCTTGTTAACAAAGTAAACGTTTAGCTTGGTGTAAGGCGGAATGGCAGTTGGCAGACGCGTGGATGTATTGGTCGGAGTGCGCGATGCGGTCGGAGTGCGAGTGGGAGTACGCGAAGGTGTGGAGGTACGCGTGGCGGTGGGCGTGCGAGTGAGAGTTGCGGTTTTCGAAGGCGTAGGGGTTTTTGATGCGGTAGGAGTCAGCGAAGGTGTGGATGTCTTCGTTGTGGTTGGAGTCAACGAGGGCGCCGGTGTATTCGTAATCGAAGGTGTCAGCGAAGGAGGCGACGTCCTGGTGACTGTCGGTGTACGCGTGATCGTCGGTGTGAAGGTGGGGGTCAAGGTGGCAGGCGGCGGAGTGGGAGTGGTGACTCCCAGGTAAACAAAACGCACCGCGTCCGCGCCGACCTCAAGCGTGCTTACCACCGCCGATTCATCCTGCGTCTGATTCGTCAGTTGAACGTATTCGGTGCCAACGCTATCAAAATTGTATTTGCCGATGTAAACCCAGCCATCCGTAACATAATAGCCATTGGGAAAAACAGCCTGGTTGATGACGACTTTATCTGTTGCACCCCCATGTTGGACTGTGTAGATGGCGCCTTCGGTGGTGGCATGCACGGCGGGGATACGAATGTAAACTGCATACATGCCGGGAGTCGAATTGAGAGGGAACTGCCACTGCCCGGTGCAGGTCGGCCCGGTGAGACGCGGTTTGGAATAACTCATGTTGTTATTCTGAGCCTGGCCGTTCGATACATTAATATCGTTCCAGCATTGGTCGGGGGACTGCAGGAAACTCGAACTGGAATCATCCACAACGATGCCAGCCGGCGCGGCAGCTGGATAAGGAAGCTCCACACCACCACTGGGATATACACGGATACCATAATAGACCATCGACGGGTACATCACCCACAGCGACTCGGGCTGGTTGTAGGGCCATGGATCGGTTCCGCTCCCGCCCCAGCCATACGGATCAACCGACTGGCCGTTTGGAGCGGTGAGTTGAAAATGCAAATGTGGACCGGTGGAGTTGCCGGTGGTGCCGCTGATGCCGAGCATTTCGCCATGCGGGACATTGGCACAGCCATCTGTGGCGCAGGCCTGTTCGGCGATGGCGCTCATGTGGCCATACGATGTTATATATCCATTCGAATGATGAAGCTTAACGTAAATGCCAAGTGCGGTGGTGTGATTTTGCGGATCCCACCAGCCGGCATACATGATGCGGTCGGCATCTGCGGCCGCGTAGACTGGTCTGTAGCTGATCCCGTAATCGATCCCGTCGTGGCCGTTGTAGGCCATCCACCCACCGAGGTCATAGGACCAGTAAATTCCATAGCCTGCATCGCACACACCGGCCTGTGAGGGAGGCGTGCCCGAGGGTGCAGGCGAAGGACAGTTTTTGTCGGCTTCATGTCCACCGAACGAGACAATGCGGTTGTCAGACTGACTGTAATTGGGGCTGGAGTGATCGAAGACTGATTCCAGAGAGGCAGAGCCGGGGAAGGGTGGATATAAAAACGGTGATACAGATTCCGCCGGCGCGGCCAAAGCCCGCTGGTCAGATAGTCCGCCGGGAGTTAATGTAAAACCGCCGAGCAGAACCAAGGCGATGACGAGACCGTACAGAGGGCGTAACCGCATGTTCGTCAAAAGAGTCAGGGTGTGGCGATAGGGGTGGCTTCTGAAATAGCGACAGACCTTAGTCCGGCCAGCACTGTTTCGGCATCCGTCAGGCATTGATCGGCTTGATCCTGGAAGGTAACTCCAAAGGCTGTATAGATATTGCCCTCACCTCCCGAGTAGTTGACAAACTGCCTGACGCCGTTCACGTATGCCGTATCGACCTGGTAACTGATCGCGCCTATATGCCGGACATCGTGATCAACAGTGGCGTTAAGCGTCATGCCGCGGCCTGACGTTGGTGCGATCATGCAGCCTGGGACCTGGCGATGGCTCAGGGCGGGAAAGCCGAACTGATCGGTTGTCAATGCCCAAACGGATGGGTCGAAGTGCAGGCGGAAATAAAAGCCCGGTCTCGATTCAGCAAGATATGTGGGCAGACCATCCCAAATTTGCAAGGCGGGTGGGTATTTCACTTCTGTTGGAAGCTCTATGGTGGGTAAGGCTGTTTCGGTGGGAACTGGTGAAAGATCGATGGTGAACGGGCCGGAAGTGGGAGTGAATGTCGGTGTCTCGCTCCCTGCAGGCACAGAGGTAAATGTGAGTTCAACTGTCGCTGTTGACAAAAGAGCAGGCGACAACGACTGCGGCCGGGGTGTGGCTGCCGAAGTGCCGGCATGTAAAAATGGAAGAGAGGCGCACCCTTCCATTAGTAAGAAGGGGACCATCAAGCAGGATCGAATGATTCGCATGCGCATCATGTCTTTACTTCCGTATCCATAAGGCGCAGCAGGTTGATTCTGCCAAGACCTGCCGTGCCGCACCCGAGGTTGCGTCAACAAGAACCACATTCATTTTATCATTCATAACAAGCGTGATGGCGAGCTGGTTTCCATCCAGCGACCAGACCGGCATCCCGACGTTTGTTAACTTAAACTTTGTCAATGGCGTTTCGATACCACTTTGCACATTGACCAGGTGGATGTTGCTCACTAATGCAGAGGAAGATTGATCCGCGGCAGCATCCTGGGGATTATCACGAGCAACGAAGGCAAGCCGGGAGCCGTTTGGCGACCAGGCTGGTGCGAAACCATGACCCGAATCCGCATCCGCTAGTTTACGGGCAATGGAGCCGTCAGCGGACATCACCCACAACTCGCCAACTGTGAAAGGGGTTTGCGAATCAGGTGTTTTTATATAAGCGACCTGTTTTCCGTCGGGAGACCAGCGGGCAAAAGACAAATAAAACTGCGGGTCAATTTTTAACGATTTAACATTACTGCCATCGGACCCGGCAATGTCCATTTCGCTGCCGAAGCCCATCCCGCGCGAAAAAGAGTAAATGAACCCGGTTCCATCCCAATCCGGCGCGAGGTCGTAGGTCAATTCAGTGATCGGGAGAGGTTCCCGGCTACCATTCAAGTGCAGGTGCAGGACCTGCGGATGGGCGATCGTGTTCACTTTTAGATAGAGCGACTGGCCATCGGGCGCCCAGGCCAAAAAATGGCTGTCGGAATCTGTGACGGCCTGTTTGAATTTGCCAGTCTCCGTATCCAACACAACAACTGTCTGGCCAAATGAACAATTCCATTCCATCGCGATGCTGGTACCATGAGGCGGTGGAAAAAGATTATCGAGGTTGCATCCGGCGGGGTCGGAAATGGGGATCTCGCGCAAGGGTGTACCGGCCTTAGAGATTTGGATTATGGAGGGAGGGTCAAGACGATATACGTAGAATGCAGCCTCGGATGGCGCTTGCGGCGGAGGCGAACATGCGAAGAGGGAAGTGAGCAATAACAAGTGAACTGCGACCAGCGTACGATGCACAAAATGATTATAGTGGGGGAGCGATTATAATAACCGAAGAATTTGCAGGATATGCGGTCATTAATATCCGGTCATTTATGACCAGAAACATTCTTATAAATGGGGTATAGCCCCTTTGGGAGTCAAGAAGTCTATGCACATACTGGTCACCAATGATGATGGCGTTCAAGCACCGGGCCTACTGGCCCTCGTCCTGGAGATGCGCAAACTCGGCCGCGTAACGGTATTTGCACCAGACCGCAACTGGTCGGCTTCGGGTCATGTCAAAACCCTCGACCGTCCGCTGCGTGTACGCGAGACGATCCTGGCAGATGGCTCGGCGGCCTTCACATCCGATGGTACGCCTTCAGACTGTGTGGCGCTGCCCCTTCTGGGTCTGACCGACCCGGTTGACCTGGTGATGGCTGGCATCAACCCCAATGCCAACATCAGCCATGACGTGACCTATTCAGGCACCGTTACGGCTGCCATGGAAGCTGTAATTAGCAGCGTACGGGGAATCGCCGTCTCTCTTGATTCTCCCGTGGGTTTCAAGGGAAGCCTTGATTACAGTACGGCCGCGCTAGTGGCGCGTCGCGTGGCAGAGAAGGCCGTTGCAGACGAGTTACCTGAGGGTGTGGTGTTGAACGTAAATGTACCGTATTTAAAGGAAAACGAATTGAAAGGCTACATGATCACGCGGCAGGGCCTGCGGGTCTACCGTGACGCGCTTGATCAGCGCATAGACCCGCGCGGGCGTCCGTATTACTGGATCGGCGGTGAAGCTCCCACCGGCATTGTAGAAGAAGGCACCGACTTCGGTGCGCTGTCCGAGGGATATGTGTCCATTACACCTCTGCAGCTGGACCTTACGAATTACAAAGCGATGGACGTATTGAAGAAGTGGATTTGGGAAAATCCTTAACCAACCATTAACATACAAGATTTGCGTTTTAATTAAAATTGTCCATCGCGTGGTATGACCCATTCCATGATGGAGAGACTTTAATGCCGAAAATAGACATCCTAAAAAACGAATCAGAACCGGTACACATCCCTTCCGGGGAAACAATTTTTCTTGAGGGCCAGCCAGGTGATTTTCTATATACCATTGTGGATGGCAAAGTGGAAATAAAGAAGGGCGATAAGGTGCTGGCCCTGTTCGGCGAAGGTGATATCTTCGGTGAAATGGCCATCCTGGATAACAGTCCGCGCAGCGCCTCGGCCATTGCACAAACCGACTGCAAAGTGGTGCGAGTGAACCAGGACCGATTCTTGAAACTGCTTATCGGGACGCCGTTCTTCGCCGTTGAAGTTATGCGGGTCATGGCTGAACGCTTACGCCGAAACATCGAAAGCTGACCCATTCTACAAATTGTATTAATAGCCGGGAGTGTCAAAGGACATTTCCCGGCTGTTTGTATCTTATAATAGCGGCGAATAACGGAAATGGAGAATTCTATGAATTATCAAGCCTCTGAAAACCGCTATGACAAGATGGTCTACAACCGCACCGGTCGGAGTGGATTGAAGCTGCCGGCCATCTCGCTCGGTTGGTGGTACAACTTCGGCGGGGTTGACATGTTCGAGAACGGCCGCGCCATTGCGCGGCGTGCCTTCGACCTGGGCATCACGCACTTCGACCTGGCCAACAACTACGGTCCTCCACCCGGCTCGGCTGAGGAAAATTTTGGCAAACTCTATGCCCAGGATTTTCGTCCGTACCGCGATGAACTCATCATCTCTACCAAGGCCGGTTACGATATGTGGCCCGGTCCTTACGGCGAATGGGGTTCACGCAAAAACCTGCTTGCCAGCCTCGACCAGTCCCTTAAACGGATGGGACTTGAGTACGTGGATATCTTCTACAGCCATCGC
>Ga0265318_10001370_pt1 | contig 14481 bp, 7 predicted proteins | sample 4821metaG_FD_192431 | JGI IMG/M metagenome (GOLD analysis project Ga0265318, IMG submission 192431) | Rhizosphere microbial communities from Carex aquatilis grown in University of Washington, Seatle, WA, United States - 4-8-21 metaG | ecosystem: Host-associated > Plants > Roots > Rhizosphere >... | reverse complement strand
GCAGGCACCGTGCATGAGGACGTTGACGGCATGGTAGGGAAGCGGGTTGAGGCCCCAGAAGGCGTGCTCGAGCCAGAAGGTGGTCAGCGTCAGCGGGAAATACCGCGCCGCGCGGCTGGTCCAGATGTCCGACAGGCCCAGCGGCCCGATGATGGCGGGATTCTGGGTCACGTGCATCTCGTCGTCCCAGATGAAGCCCGCGTGGCGCACGCGCGCGTAGGTGATGAGCGTCACGGCCAGCAGCGCCAGCCCGGGCAGCCATGGCCCTGTCCAGGACGGGGCGCCCGGAGCAGGCCCGGCGGCAGGATGTGCCGGCGCCGCGCCGAGATCGGCTTCCCTCTTTGGACTTCGACTCATTCGGATCCCGGTTGTTGCGACCCGCACAATATGCGATCGGAGGGGGGCTGCACGTTCCTTTGTCTGGAAGGGCGCCGCGTCATCGCGTCGTGCGGCGGAAAAGGTCGAAGAAGCTATGCGGATCAAGGACCTCGATCTGGGTCCCGGGCAGCTGTGAGCGCACGAGGTCAAGGGCGGCGGCGACCGTGGAGGGCCGCGTCCACACGATCCTAAACAGGTAGAGGCCAGGCGCCTTCGCGCCGCGGACCTGGATGGCGCGGGCCATGCGCTCCGCGGTCTTTTGGGCGTCCGCGGGCTCCCCGGCATCGTTGATCAGCTCCGTGACGGGCATGCCCTTCCAAACGTGGGGAACGGGCGGCTTTCCGCCACGGTTGTGAAAGTCGTAGATGATCGTCCCCATGCCCGCAGGCGCGAACTCCAGGAATGCGTCCTTCACGTCGGCGGACGGCTGGTCAAAGTCGAGGACCATAGGCGCAATTTCCATGTCCGCCTCCCTGAAGAACCTTTGGTTGTGGCGGATGAACAGAGGAAGGTCTTCGCGGGGCAGGCGGTTCGGGTTCGTGTAACCGGCCGCGCTCGCGTCGGCCGTGAACGTGTCCTGGCCGGACGCGGTCGAGTAGGCGTAGGCAATGATGTCCGGGTAGGTCTCGAGCAGGCTCGGGTTGATGCCCCACGCGAGCGGGAGCGAGCCGCGCCCCGGGTCCTCCCAGTTGTCGGGGAAGAAATCGTAGAGCGGCGTCGACGAGTCGTAGTCCGCCATGAGGATGCACAGGTAGGCCCTCCTCTCCAGTGCGACCCTTCGCGTCGCCGGGTGCTGCCTGAGCGCAAGCCTCGGTGCCTGGCTGTGGAGCGACTGGTTGAAGCAGTCGCTCGTGACCGTGTTCTGGTAGCAGCCGAAGGGCGTGATGAGCCACACCGTCTCCCATTCGGTGGGCACGGGCTCGTGGGCGCTCCGGTTCCCGCCAACGTTGCTGTACTTGTTGAAGACAAAGAACCCGGCCAACTCCGTGGCCTGGCGTCCCGCCGCGTTGCGCCGCGCCGCCGCCAGGATCATGCGGTAGGTCTCGCAGTCCAGCCCGGGCCGCTGGCCCGCGTCGTCCGCCGGCGCCTCGTCGGACCAGGGCGAAAGGTCGAAGACAAAGGAGCGGTTGTAGACCGCCCAGTCTCGCGTCACCGCGTAGCCCAGGTCCCCCCGCGCGCGCGCGCTGAAGGCGTCCTCGTATAGGCACAACCGGTGCGCCGAGCACCGGCCCGTCTCGAGGTATTCGCGCAGGGCCCAGCGGTAGGCGTCGTTCTTGCGGCTTCCCGTCTCCGCGCCGCTGAACCGGCCGCGGAGGTCCAAGAGGACGCGCAGGTGCAGCCTATGGGCCAGCTCCGGGCTGAGGGCGACCGCGTCCTCGACGCCCGCCGCGGTGGTCGCAACGTTGATCGTGGCGGGAACCCCAGGGTCCCAGACCACCGCACCCTTCAGGCGTGGGCCCGCGAGGCGCACGAGCGACTCGATGTCCGGCATCGCCTGGAACCGCCTACCCTCAAGCCAGCGGCCGCCTCTCGAGAACAGGTCGAGCCAGTAGCCCGGCCTTCGGTCCTTCTGGGACAGCACGTAGACACGGGGGCCGTCCCGGTTGACGACGCCCTGGAGGCAGGCGACGGCTACGGCCTCGTCGTAGGCCTGGGCGGAGCCGTCGGAGCCCAGGGTGTAGGTGTACAGCGGGTCTGCGCCGGCGCGGGCGGGCGCGGCGCACCACAGCGCCAGAGCGGCCGCAAGGGGAATAAAGCCGAAGCGGGGGCCGTGTCGGACGGGGGGGTGAAGGAGGTCCATCGAGATGGGTTGGTTCGGCTGCTCCATCCCTTACTGGGGCCCCGCTCAACGGATCTCAAGGATCCGTCTCTGACCGGGCCCGAGCGCGTAGACGGGCAACCTGAGGCTGCCGTCCGCTTGCGCGTCCGCGGGCGCAGCCGATTGGGTCCGTGCATCGGGATTGAGTGTGTCCACGGTCGCCGCGTGACGGATGTTCACCTGGGGCCTTCCGGACCTCGGTTCCCGTGACGGATTGGAGAGGTACACGAAGGTCGTGGATCCGCACCGCACCGCGAGGCAGGTCAGGCCCTGGGCCGAGCAGGGTACTTCCGCGAACGCGCCGTCGCCCGCCTTCAGCATCCGGTCGCTCACTTCGCGAATCTGGGCCAGCGCGCCGGTCATGCCCCTTTCGTCAAAGAACTCCCACCACCAGCTCATCGGCATGACCGGGGTGGGGGAGAACAGGCCCAGCCAGGCGCCCTCCTTGAAGTCGTTGTCCATGTCCCATGCGAACGCATTGAAATCCTTGCTCCAGTCCCACTCAAAACCGAACTCGCCCACCACGCAGGGCTTGCCCTCGGCCTGCACGGACTGCCGAATCGCGGACGCAATCGTGCCGGTGCGCCTGTAGATGTGGAGCTGGTTGAAGTCGAAGGCCTCAATCTGGTTAAGGCCCTCGACGGGCCGGTGCGAGGTGCTGGTGGTGATGAGATGGCCGTACGGATCGAGGCCCTTGAGGTACGCGCCCATCTCCCGGTGCCATGCGGTCACGTCGGCGTCGGGTATGCGGTTCGGCTTCTGGCCGTACATGGCGTTGTCGACCTCGTTGAAGAACTCCCAGGCGGCGAGGTGCGTGCTGTAGCCCCAGCGAGCGACCACGTAGCGGAGGCGGTTCTTGAACTGAGCCTTCGCCGCCGCGTTCGTGAAGAAGTCCCCGGGCTCCGCGCAGGGCCCGCCGTTGAGCAGGTTGTAGTTGCTGCTGTCCCAGCCCGCGCCGAGAAGCGCGACATGGGACTCCAGCGTCAGCATCGCGTAGACGTCGGCCGCCTCGAGGGACTCGACCAGGCGGTCCATGCGGTCGATGGCCGATGGGTTGAAATGGCCGGGGTCATCCCTGTAGCGGTCCGTGTCCCGGGAGACCTTCCGCCATTCGAGCGGAAGGTTCCACGGGCACATCCAGATCCGTGTGAATTGGCCCCCGGCGGAGGCGAGCGCGCCCAGCATGTAGTCGTAGTTGAAGCGCTGGCTCTGCTGCAGGTCCTTGAAGTGCCTCGAGTCGTCAGTCGAGCGGGACTCCCAGCACAGGTTCTCACCCAGGCCGCGGAACGGCGTCCCGTCGTCGAAACGCAGCACCCAAGGTCCCGCGGCGTGGAGGAATCCCTTTGAGGGCGAGGTTGAGACGGCAAAGGAAATGGGGGCGGTCGCCCGGCCTCCTGCCCCGTCGACGAGCTCGAACGAGCCGCGGTAGCTGCCCACCTCGCCTGGGGCATAGCGCGCAGACCAGACGGACGGCCGGCCGCTTGAGCCCCTCACGAGGAATGCGGGCACGATGACGGTCTTTTCGGAGGGCGATCGCAGGCGCATGTCGAGCCTTACGTCCTCCGATCGGCAGGGGTCGCTCCAGTCTGCCGTGAGGACGACCACAAAGTCCGTGCGCTCGTACCGTGACGGCGATTGCGTCAAACGGATGACGCGCTCGATGTCGGCGCTGGCACGCATGGCCGAGCTCGCCATGGCGGTGCAGCCGATCAGGATCAGGCGCGTGACGGGCAGTCTCATGGGGTCCTTCTTGGGAACGCCCGGCCTCGCGGCGTCGGCCGCCCGTGGATTCCAAAGGACCATGGCGCCAGCTTCCTCAATTGGGTTCGGTGCTCACGCGGGTTCGCGGTGGGGATGGGTCACGGCAAGCGCTCGCGGATGGGGCCGGGAATCCAAGAGGCCTTCAAGCCAAGGTCGGCAAGAAGCACTTGGGCGGCGTTGTAGCCGGGAAGGCCCGTGATGTTGCCGCCGGGATGGCTGCTCGCGCCGCATAGGTAGAGTCCGGGAATGTGGGTGCGATAGTCGCCCGCGCCGGGGAAGGGGCGGTGGTATCCTATCTGTCCATTTGCGAAGGCGCCCACGAGGAGGTCGCCTTCCCTCATGTTCGGGAAGCTCCGCTCGACGTCGAGGGCCGATCGGGTGAACGATGATATGACCGAGTCCCTCAGGTTTGGTGCGTGCTTCTGCCAGAGGCGGAGCATCTTTCGCCCGTGTCTTTCGCGTTCCGCGTCCCAGTTGAGGGGATCGCCGCGAAGGCGATAGGGAAGCTTCTCCCACATGAACGCCGTGTGGCATCCCGCGGGTGCCTGCGAGGGGTCGAATGCGGTTGGGCAGGCGCCCCACATGACCGTTCTCGGGATCGTGCCACGCTCGTGGTGGCGGATGATCTCCGAGAACTGGTCCACGTGGTCCAGGCCCATGATGACCATGAACGCGCGATCGAGCTCCGGGTATTGGGCCGCCGCCGAGTAGAGCGGGGCCTCGCGGAGGTTCAGGTTCAGGCTGAACAGGGGGGCGATGAGGTTGTAGCGGAATTGCTCCACCTTGTGCCTAACGTCGGCGGGGACGAAGCGATCTTCCAGCAGATCGAGAAACGTCTGGTGCGGATTGAGCGACGAAACGACGAACTTCCGTGCCCTTATCAGCTCGCCGTCGCCGGTGACGATTCCGGCGGCTCTCCCCCCCTCCACGACGATCCGCGAGGGGTTCACCAGCGTCCTGATCTTGCCCCCGGCCTCGCGCACGGCGCCCTCGAGGGCGCGCGCGAGCGCCGCCGAGCCCCCGCGCGACATCTGCGCCTTGACCGGCGACGCCAGCAACGCCGCGATGTGGTGGCCAAAGCCCCTGGCCCGGATGTCGACCTCCCTCAGCCCGTTGAAGAAGAGGAGCCCCGCCTTTATCGTCGGGTGCTCAAATTCACGGTGCACGAACTCGAGCGGCGTCATCTCCTGGAGCTCGAGGAGCCGGCGGCCCGCGGCGGTCCGTCCCAGGATGGCCCGACGCTCATCCGGCGGGAGCGGGGGCGACGCCGCCTCCACCGAAAGAATGTCCCGGACGATGGGCACGAACTCGTCGCGCCACCTGCGCAGGGCCGCGGCGTCGCGGGCGCTGAAGCTTTCGAAGGACTTGACGGTCTTCTCGAAGTCGGTCCACCACTCGAGCACCCGTCCATCCGGAGTAAGCAGCGCAACGTTGAGCTCCGGCTCGATGTAGCGCGCGCCCTGCCGCTCCAGCTCGAGGTCCCGGTACCAGGGCATCGCGGTGACGGCCCTTTGGAAGAAGGCGTGGGTGTTGTGGTAGAATCCGGGATATCCGGGGTCCTCGATTGTGCTCAGTCCGCCCCCGACCACGCTCTTGCGCTCGACGAGGAGGACGTCGAGCCCCGACTTGCAGAGGTACGCCTGAAGGACGAGGGCGTTGTGCCCCCCTCCGAGGATGATTCCGTCGTAGCCGTCGGTCATGGTCGCCTACGGCGGGGCCTGGATCTGCGACAGCCAGGCTCGTTTCCGCAGGATGCGATCACCTCTCCCGTGAACCGGGCCGGGTTTGGCTGGAAAGGCAGTGCCATGGGGAGGGGATTCATCGCGGCTTCCGCGCGCCAATTGGTAACCAAATGAGGGACAATTGCCAGCGATGAGAGGTTGAATTCCCTCATCGCCGACCGCACCGGGCTTTCCCGTCGCGCGATTGACGAGGCGGGCAGATCACAGCGACCTCCTGGGCCCGCTCGATCATTCCGGTCAGGCCTCAGGCCTTTCGCAGGAGCGTGAGGCGCCCGATCGGCAGCCACTCGGCGACCAGGATGTCGCCGTTCTGCAGGAAGATGGCCGAGTGGGGCGTGATGAACTTGCCGGGCGTGAACTCCGAGCGCGACTGGCCGCGCCGGGAGCCGACCTTCCCGTTGATGGACTGTCCGTCCCCAAGCTGGGCCACCACGCGGTAGTCCCGGTCAAGGAGGCACACCTGGCTGTCGAGGTCCGGGCACACCATCAGGTCCCCGCGCGTGTGGAAGTAGCAGGGCATCCTCATGTGTTCCTCGTCCTTGACCGTCCGCAGGTGCGTGCCCTCGAGGTCAAAGACCTGAATCCGGCGGTTCCCGCGGTCGGCCACGACGAGCACGGGTTCCGACCCGCGCGTGTCGAGCCATTGGCCGTGGGGCGTGTCGAACTCGCCGTCCGCCTTGCCCGGCCTGCCGACCTCCCCGACGAAGGCCCCTGAGGAGGAGAAGCGGAGCATGTGGGACGAGCCGTAGCCGTCCCCGACAAAGAAGTCGCCGTTCGGGGCGAACGCGACGTTCGTCGGCACGAACTTGATGGGCGCGGCGGAATACGCCGGGTCCTCCGAGGGGTAGCCGTGCTCCCAGAGCACCTCGCCCTGAAGCGTCGTCTTCACGACCTTGCACCGGTTGATGTCGCAGTGGTAGAGGTGCTCGTCATTTCCCTCGCGGCGCAGGGTGAGCCCATGGGCGCCGTTCCGGAACTCGCCGCCGAACGCGCGGACGAAGCGGCCTCGGGCGTCGTAGACGACGACCGACTCGCTGCGGGCGCTCGCGCTGTTGACGGTGTGGGCGACGTAGAGGTTGCCGGAGGCGTCCTGGCAGAGGCCGTGCGTGTCGCCCCAGGCGAGGCCCTCGGGGGGAAGGAGCCAGTCGTGGACGCACTCGTACGTGTGCTCTCCGGAACCGAGAACGGGCGGCGACGAGCCCGACTTGTCGGAGGCGCGGACGAAGAAGGTTGGAAGGGTCGATGCCGCCGAGGCGGCCAGGAACCGGGCGATGAAGGATCTGCGGGTCAGGGTATTCATTTGGGTAAGGGCGACGGGGTCGTGGGGTTCGCGGATGCGGGCGGGGGGTCAATCCTCAGGGCCTCCCCGGTGTTGCCCTCGAAGTGTTCGGCATCGATCTCGCGTCCCAGCACATCGCGCTCGGCGTTCCAGCGCGAAATCTTCCGCGCGTCGACGAGCTGGCGGCCCAGCTCCTCAACGGCCGCGGGCGTGACCGCGGTCTGCCAGACGTAGAGGGAGCGCAGGCGGGGCATCCCGCGAAGGGCGGCGATCCCCGCGTCGGTGACGGCCGTCCCCCGCAGATTGAGATACGTCAGGCGGCGAAGACGGCCGAGCCGGCGGAGCCCCTCGTCGGTCACCTTGGTTCCGTCGAGGTGGAGGCGCTCGAGGCTGCGCATCGCCGCGACGGTCGCCATCCCTTTGTCCGACACGGACGTGCCGGCGACATCGAGCCACTGGACCGCGGAGGCCACGGGCGCCAGCCGGGCCAGCTCCGCGTCCCCGAACGCGCGCCCGGCCCTGCTGGCCGTCACGTCGATCCATGGTCCGTCGGGCGAAACCGACCGGACAAGGATCCCGAGCCTGCGGGCGATCTGTCGCGCCTGCTCCAGGGTCGCCGCGCGCGGGGGTGGCGCCTCTGGCTGGGGACCGCCGAGGCGCTGCCTCAGGACGTCCTCCACGGGAGGGGGTAGGTCCAGCGATGCGAGTGCGCGGTCCGGCGCGGCCCCGGATGAGGCCCACCACTCGAGCACCGCGAGCTCGTCGTCGGAGAGCTGCGGCCGGCCCCTGGGCGGCATGTGCTCCTTCTCGTCGCGCGGCAGGTCGATTCTCGACAGGAGCATTCCGCCCCCTGCGCTTCCGGGCTTCAGCACGGCCCCGTGCTTTCCGCCCTTGGACAGCGCCTCCCAGGAGTCGAGCCTGAGGCCGCCGTTGCTCTTTTCGGGGCCGTGGCAGCCCACGCATCGGTCGCGGAGGATCGGCTGCACGGCGTCCGCAAACACCGCGGCGTCGGCGAAGGTCCTGTCCCGGGGCTTCGCCGACGCCTGCCGCGGGGCGATTCCAAGGACCTTCGCGAGGGGTGCCGGCATGCGAGCCGTCAGGAAGTCACCGCCGTGGGTGATCGAACCGCCGGCATGGCCCGCGGCGGCGAGTAGCCCGAGCGAGACGGCAAGGACCGGGAGATAGACCCGCGGAAGCCGGTGCACGGCGAGCGCCGCGAGGGCGGCGCCTGCCGCCGCGATCCCGAGCACCCTGTGGTGCGCGACGGCCGCCTGATCATAGTCCCCTGTCCGCGCGAGCATCCACCCGAGGAGCGCCGCGACGGCCGCGGCGAGGGCCCCGAGCGCGAGGACCAGGGCCCGCTGCCCCGGGCCGAGCGCGGGCAGGCGGGAGAGCCCGGGCAGCCGCGAGGCCAGCCCGACGAGCTCGAGAATGCCGAGCAGGACCAGGATCCCGATCGGTAGGTGGACCCAAAGGGGATGCAGGCGTCCAAGAAACGCGGGAAGGGTGTCCACGGGCGTGGGGGCCGTTCAGGCGAAGATTCCGCGGGCGATCTTGCCGTGGACGTCCGTCAGCCTGAAGTCACGGCCCTGGAACCGGTAGGTGAGCCGCTCGTGGTCAATGCCAAAGGCCGCGAGCATCGTGGCGTGGAGGTCATGGACATGCATCTGCTGCGCGTCGTCGATGTAGCGGTAGCCGAGCTCGTCCGTCGAACCCCAGCTGATCCCGCCGCGTATGCCGCCGCCCGCCATCCAGGCGGAGAACGCGTTGATGTGGTGGTCGCGGCCCGTGCCCTGGCCCATCGGGGTGCGCCCAAACTCGCCGCCCCAGAGCACGAGCGTGTCGTCCAGCATCCCGCGCTGCTTGAGGTCCTTCACCAGCGCCGCGCTTGCCTGGTCCACCCGCGTGCAGACGTCCTTGATGTCGGTGTCCAGGTTGCCGTGCTGGTCCCACCCCCGGTGGTACAGCTGGATGAACCGCACCCCGCGCTCGGCCATCCGGCGGGCCATGAGGCAGTTCGACGCGAACGACCCGTCCCCGGGCTCCTTCACCCCGTACATGTCGCGGACTGACTGGGGCTCGCTCGCGAGGTCGGTGAGCTCGGGCACGCTGGTCTGCATCTTGAACGCGAGCTCGTACTGCGCCACGCGCGTCTGGATCTCCGGGTCGAGGGTCTCCTCCTCGTGCACGCCATTCAGGCGCGCGATCTCATCGATCACCTGGCGCTGGGTGCTCTGGCAAACGCCGTCGGGGCTCCCCACGTAGTGGACCGGCATGCCCCGGCTCTGGAACTGGACGCCCTGGAAGCGGCCCGGAAGGAATCCGGCAGACCACTGGCGCGCCGAAACGGGTTGCTCGCCGCCTGAAGGCCCGTGGGACATGAGCACCACAAAGCCCGGAAGGTCGTCGGCCTCGGCCCCCAGGCCGTAGAGGAGCCAGGAGCCCATGCTTGGCCGGCCCTTCACCATGGAGCCCGCGTTCATGAAGGCGTGGGCGGGATCATGGTTGATCTGCTCGGTGTGGAGCGAGCGGATGACGCAGATGTCGTCGGCGATCTGCTGGGTGTGCGGCAGGAGGTCCGAGATCCACTGGCCGGAGAGCCCGCAGCGGCTGAAGTTGAACGTCGATCCCCGGGCGATGAGCTTCGTGTTCTGAAGCTGCGCCAGCTGCTGGCCGTTCGTGAACGAGGCCGGGAAAGGCTGTCCGTGGATCCTCCGGAGCTCGGGCTTCGGGTCGAGAAGGTCGATGTGCGAGGGTCCCCCCGCCATGTAGAGGTGGATCACCCGCTTCGCCCTCGGAGGGAAGTGAAGCGACGGCAGGCACCCCATCCATCGCCCGTCCGGGCCCGGGGCCGCCGATGCGCCAGCCCCAAGGAGGCGGGGGTTCAGGAGCGATCCCAGGGCGAGGGCGCCCAAGGCCTGGGCGGACTTGCCAAGGAAGGTGCGGCGGGACCATTCCACCTGGTGCTCGCGCAGTACCTTGGGGTCAAAGGGAAGGTTCATGGGACCTAGTAGCGCACGATGGCCTCGTTTAGGTTGATGAGGACCCGGGCGACGGACGTCCAGGCCGCGAGCATGGCCGGGTCGGCCGACGCCGGAGGGGAATGGATCCCGACGGAAAGGAGCTTCTTCGCCTCGTCCGGCCTGCCCGAATAATAGGCAAGCTGCTCCTTGAAGAAGCCCTCAAGGGAGCTCGCCTCCCTTGGCTCGGGCGGGCGCGAAAGGAGCCTCCGGAAGGCGACATCGAGGGAGGCCGAGAACGGCGCCGACGGGCCGGCGGCCATGGCCTCCTCCGCCAGGCCCCGGGCAGCCTCCACGAACGTGGGGTCATTGAGCAGTGTCAGTGCCTGCTGCGGCGTGCTGGAGACGATGCGGGAGGCCGTGCACTCCTCGCGCGACGGCGCGTCGAAGTTCGCGAGCATCGGGTGAAGGAACGTGCGCTGCCAGTGCATGTAGACGCCCCGTCGGAATTCGCGCTCGTCGGTGTCCGCGACGTAGTCGCGGTCGGGGAACTGGAGGGCTGCATAGTAGCCCTCGGGCTGGTACGGGTGAACGCTGGGCCCGCCGACATCGAGGGTGATGAGTCCCGCGGCAGCGAGGGCGTTGTCCCTGACGAACTCGGCCTCGAGCCTTCGCGGCGTCTGGTGGGCCAGAAGGCGGTTGTTGGGGTCGATGTCGGCGAGCTCGGGGCGATACTGCGAGCTCTGCCGGTAGGTCCGCGAGGTGACGATCCGCCTGACCATCGCCTTTACGTCCCAGCCGCTGTCCATGAAGTCCACGGCGAGCCAGTCGAGGAGCTCAGGGTGGCTCGGGTATTCGCCCTGGAGCCCGAGATCGTCGACCACGGAGGAGATCCCCGTCCCGAAGTACTGCTTCCAGAGGCGGTTCATGAAGGCCCGCGCCGTGAGCGGGTTGTCGCGGGAGACGATCCAGTTGGCGAGGTCGAGCCTCGTGAGCCGGGCCGCGCCCGGTGAGGCGTGCAGACCCGGCAGGAACGCGGGCGGCGAGGGCTGCACCACCTCGCCCGTCTCATCCTGCCAGTCGCCCCTGTGGAGGACGCGGGTCACAAGGGGCGTGGTGGCCTCCGTCACGAGGGTGAACGCCCTCCCGTCCCGGCATTCGGCGATGCCTCGGACGGTCGAGAGGAGCGAAGCGAACTCGGGTCGGTGGCCGGCTCCGGTCGACCGGAAACACTCGGCGGCAAGGGGCAGGATGGCGTCGGCGCAGGAAGGCGTCCCCAGAAGGGCTAGCGCCTCACCGTCGGCCTTCGATCCTGGCAAGGGCACGCCGAGGGGGGAGACCGAGAAGCGAACGCGGCCGACCTCCTCGCTCTTCACCTTTGCGACGACCTTGTCGCCGGCCTTGAGCACGAGCGGCTCGGCGAGGATGTAGTCGGCGGACTGGGCCTCGTGCACGCGCGAGGGATCGGACCGCCACTCCGCGACCACCGAAACCATCGCATGGCCGTTCTCGTAGCTCGTGGTGCGCTGGTTGGCGTAGGCGTCCGCCAACTTGATCGGCTCGGGCGTGCTGCTCCCTGCCCTCAGGACCGAGAGCTCAAGCTGGAGGGAGAAGAGATTGACGCTCGCGAAGAACCCGCCCGCGTTCTCGTTCGTGACCCGCCCGCCGAACTTAGCGTCGGGCAGGGCCTCGAGCCTCACCCGGGCGACCGGCCCCTCGCCCCCGGCGAGCGTCACGGTCGCGCTGTCGCCGGACCTGCTGGCGTTTGCGTCCCTCACGAACTCGATCCGCACGCTGTCGTCGGGAAGAATCGCGACGGGCGCCTTGGCGTTGAGCGAGGTGTCGGACCCTTCGTGGGCGGCGTGCGCCTCAACGGGGTGGAGGACGGGCCAGCCTGAGGGTCCCGAGGCTGCCTCGCGCGCGGCGGCCCGGGCCCAGTCGCGGACCGCCTGCGCGGCCGCCGGGTCCGAGGCCATGGCCCTCGCCATCTCGCTAACGATCGAGCGATATTTCACGACGAGCCGGTCCTGGCGCGCCTTCAGGTAGGGGCTGTCGACCTCGATCTCGGGCGGGAAAGGGGAGTCGTTCGTGTAGCCCGAGAGCTCGGGCTCCGGCGTGTAGTCGTAGTCGGCGTAGACGCCCCACTGCTTCACGTCGGCGAAGAACGCAGCCATGGCGTAGAAATCCTTCGACTTGAAGGGGTCGAACTTGTGGTCGTGGCACTCGCAGCAGCCCATCGTCGAGCCGAGCCAGACGGTGGAGACCGTCCGCACTCGGTCGGCGGCGTACTTTGCCAGGTATTCCTTGGCCTGCGCGCCGCCCTCCCGGGTCACCATGTTCAGGCGGTTGAAGCCGCTCGCCGTCTTCTGCCTGTCGGTCGCGTTGGCAATCAGGTCTCCCGCGAGCTGCTCGCGGGTGAATTCGTCGAAGGGCTCGTTGCGGTTGAAGGCGTCGATCACGTAGTCGCGGAAAGGGAAGTCGTTGAACTGCTGGTCGCCGTGGAAGCCGACCGTGTCGGAGAAGCGCGCGAGGTCGAGCCAGGCGACGGCCATGCGCTCGCCGTAGTGGGGCGACTCGAGCAGGTGGTCGACCAGCCTGTCGTAGGCGTCCGGGCGGGCATCCCCGACAAAGGCCTCCGTCTCCCCCGGTGTGGGCGGAAGCCCCACAAGGTCGAGATAGAGCCTGCGGACAAGCGTGCGCTTGTCCGCCTCAGGGGAGGGGCTGACGCCCCGTTCGGCCAGCTCCTTGCGGATGAACGCGTCAATCGGGTTCGCCGGGTGGCCCGCGGAGTCCGGGGGCGCGAGCTTCCTCGGCGGGATGTAGGCCCAGTGCGGCTCATATTTCGCGCCCTGCGCAATCCAGAGTTTCAGGATCATGCGGTCGCGCTCGGAGAGAAGGTGCAGCGAGTCGGGAGGGGGCATGGCGACCGCGGGGTCCTTGGAGCTGATGCGCCTCCACACCTCTGAACCATCGGGTCTTCCCGGAACTATCGGCGTGTACTTCCTCCCGCTCTTGTCCGTCCGCTCCCTCGCTGCGTCGTCGGGGAGGTCGAGCCTCAAGTTCGCCTTGTTTGCCTTGGGATCGGGACCATGGCACTTGAAGCAAGTGTTTGCCATGATCGGCCGCACGTCGCGGTTGAATTGCACGGCAGCCGGCACCGACAAGTCGGCCGGCGATCCTCCCGCGAGCGCGGTGGCGGCCATACCGGAAGAAAGCACTACACGAAGCCGGAGCATAGGGGCGGATGCCCGAAAGGAATGCCGTATGATTCGAAGGCTGCTTGCGCCTACGGTGGCAATACGGTGGCCATGCATGGGCGTGAGCGCAACAGGCTGGGATCGACTTCCAAGTCAAATCGTCACCCACCCGTTGCAGCCCTGCCATGGGTCCGGCCCTTGCTGATCCCAAGCACTCCGCGAGCGGATCCCCCGTTTCAAGCGGCCCCTTATGGCGGTCTCGGTGGATTTCCCTTGGGTCTGCGAGATTCGTCGTGCGCAAACCGAGCGGTCCTAGAGCTCTCTTCGGGTCATATCCAATTATACAACATATTGATCGACAGCGGCAAGGGCTGGGATCCCGACAAGGGACTCTTCAGCTGCCGACCGCATACCGATATATGGGGCTCGAATGAGCACGGGGGGAGATGCGGGATCTGCTGCTCGATGTTGCTCCATATTGCTCGTAGGTGCATATTCGAGATCACCCTTCCGACTCACATAAGTTGCGGATTAAAAATATCATCTGAGTGTTTCCAAGGATCTTGATTTGGGTGTAGGGCTTGGATTTGTAGCAGCGGCCTTCAGGTTATGAGCCGAGTCGTTCCATATCCACATGTTGGCGTAATTATGAAGTGGCCGCCAGGAACCGACTGGGAGGAACAGGTACGGGGTCGAGAGGGGTAGCGGATGAGCCGTGTGAACCATTACGGGGATTTGCGGTCCGGCGTTTGGTTTTGGGATCACTGCGCCTGATCGATTATTGGGTGGTCGTGTGCGCAGGAGCAGCCGGAGGGTTGCCAATCATCCTATATTCAATGCCTATCATTCAGGCTTCGATTCCATTTCAACAACCGCCGGCTCATAGTTAAGGCGTCATTCGGGGCGCCTATGGCAGCGCTCCAGCAACCCCGATTCAATTGATTCCCCGATCGCATAATCCATTGGACCACGCACTCCTTCGCGGATGATTCCGCCTAATCCAGCCACGACCCGGGAGAGGCGCGCAATCCGCAGATCCGGTCTGTTCATCGGATGATCTTACAGGGGCGGCCAAGCTTCCACGGTAGATGAAATCGGAAAATAGGAAATCCAAGGAAATCAGGGTCGGAATCGCCCAGATCTTTGCGTTGGATGGCGACCGTTCAGGGAATTTCGCAAGGATTGAGAATGCCGTGGTCGAGGCCAAGGCGATGGGTGCTCAAATTGTGACGTTTCCCGAGTCTTGCATCCTCGGCTGGGAGAATCCCGCGGCGCATGTGCGCGCCCATGCCATTCCTGGGCCAGACTCCGATCGGTTATGCGCCTTGGCACGCCGACACCGAGT
>Ga0265318_10001368_pt1 | contig 14487 bp, 12 predicted proteins | sample 4821metaG_FD_192431 | JGI IMG/M metagenome (GOLD analysis project Ga0265318, IMG submission 192431) | Rhizosphere microbial communities from Carex aquatilis grown in University of Washington, Seatle, WA, United States - 4-8-21 metaG | ecosystem: Host-associated > Plants > Roots > Rhizosphere >... | reverse complement strand
TGCCTGGTAACCGGCCGCGCGAATGTCTTCAACCGGAAACTTCGGATCCTCGAGCTTGGTTTCCTGCAGGCACAGCACATCCGGTTGATGCGTCTTCAGCCACTCCAGCACCTGCGGCAGACGGACTTTGAGCGAGTTTACGTTCCAGGTCGCAACCCGCATTATTTGGCCGCGGCGGGCGGCGCCGGCGTTTCCGCCGGCGGTTTAGCGGCGGGCTTGGCGCCGGGGATCGCGCTGGTCGGGTAGCCCGCGGCATCGAGCGCCGAATCCCATTCGGAAGCGAGATAGCCCTGGAGATTTTTTAATTGGCCGACCACCAGAAAAGGCACTTGCGGATTGCCGCCGGTCAATTTTTTGAAATCCTCAAATTCCTGGGGGGATGACGGATTGGACGGGTCCTTCTCGGTGAAGGGCACGCCGCGTTTGTTGAGATGGGCGCGCCCGGCCTTGCACGGGTCGCCGCAGGCGGCGGTTGAATAAAACGTCACCGGAAAGTTCTTGACCGCGAGCTGCACGCTGTAAGGAGCATCGCTGGTCGCCGGTGACTTGCTGGTGTCACCCAGCTTTTTCGGCTCGACTTTCCGGATATTCGGCGGCGGCGGATAAGGGGTGTAGTTGACGACGCCTTTGTCATCGACCCAGCGGTACATTTCCGCGCCGTGGGCGAGCGCGGCGATCGCCATCAAGACTGCAAACGCCCGGAATTTCATGATGCGCTGTCTCCGATTCGAAAATCCCGGCACTTTTATAGCACAACCCCCGTGTTTGGGGGTAGGGACGCAATCATGCGGGGGTTGCAGAACCCGTCATTCCGTTGTGCCGCAACAGCGCGTCCATGCTCGGCGGGCGCCCGCGAAACGCGACGAACGAGTCGAGCGCCGGACGGCTGCCGCCGACGGCGAGGATTTCATCGCGGAAACGCCGGCCGGTTTCGTGATCGAAGACGCCGCGCTCCTCGAAGAGGCTGAAGGCATCCGCCGACAGTACCTCGGCCCACTTGTAGCTGTAATAGCCGGCCGCATAACCGCCCGCAAAAATATGCGAGAAGCTTTGCGCAAATCGGTTGAACGGGGGCGGGATGATGACGGCCACCTGCCGGCGCACGTCGTCGAGCAACGCCTGTGCGGTGGCGTCGCCCTGCGGGTCGAAATCAAAATGCAAATGCAGGTCGAACAGCGAAAACTCGATTTGCCGCACCATTTGCAGGCCGCTCTGGAAATTCTTGGCGGCAAGCATTTTGTCGAACAGCGCGCGCGGCAGCGGGGCTCCAGTGTCCACGTGATGCGTGAGCGGCGCCAGCGCGTCCCATTCCCAGCAGAAATTTTCCATGAACTGGCTCGGCAGCTCGACCGCGTCCCATTCGACGCCGTTGATGCCCGCCACGCCGAGTTCTTCGACGCGCGTGAGCAGGTGGTGCAAGCCGTGGCCGAATTCATGGAAGAGCGTGATGACTTCGTCGTGCGTGAACAATGCAGGGCGCTTTTTACCGTCGACTTCGCCTACGGGCGCCGCGAAATTGCAATTGAGATACGCGACCGGCGTCTGAATGCCGCCGGCGGCGCGTTTGCGCGTGATCGCATCGTCCATCCAGGCGCCGCCGCGTTTCGACGGCCGGGCATAAAGGTCGAGATAAAACTGGCCGACCAGATTTCGCGCACGATCGCGAATGTCGAAGAAACGCACATCCGGGTGCCATTTCGGCGCGTCGGCGGGCTCGATCGCGATGCCGTACAGCGTTTCCACCACGCGGAACATGCCGGGCAGCACGGTGGTCTCGGGAAAGTACTGCTTGACCTCCTGGTACGAGAACGCGTAACGCGCAATGCGCAGCTTCTCTGACGCGTACGAGATGTCCCACGCCTCGAGGTCCGGGAGTTTGAGCTCGTCGCGCGCGTATTGCTTGAGTTCGGCGAGATCGCGTGCGGCATACGGCTTGGCTTTGGCGGCGAGGTCGCTCAGGAACTGCAATACCTGCTGTGGCGACTCGGCCATCTTGGGTTCGAGCGAATACTCGGCGAAGCTGGCGAAGCCGAGCAATTGCGCGAGTTCGCGCCGCAGGGCGACGATTTCGCCGATCAACGGGGTGTTGTCCCATTCCGGCTTGCCGAATTCGGCGGCACGCGTCGCGTACGCGCGGTACAACGTTTCCCGCAGGCCTCGATCATCGGCGTACTGCATGACCGGTACGAATGATGGCGCGTGCAGCGTGAATTTCCAGCCGGTTTTACCGTCTGCCGTCGCGGCCTCCTGCGCAGCCTCGAGCACGTCCGCAGGGATGCCCGCGAGCGTATCCTTCGATTCGACGTAATGTGCGTAGGCGTTCGTCGCGTCGAGGAGGTTGTCCGAGAACCGCGACGTCAATGCCGACAGCTTCTCGCGCACTTCGGTGAACCGCTGCTTCTTGGCGGCCGGCAGGTCCGCGCCGCCAAGCCGGAAGTCGCGCAATTCATGTTCGATGACAGCGCGTTGCGCGGGCGTGAGGCTTGCCATCACCGGTGATGATTCGAGTTGCTTGAACCGCCCGAACAGGCGCTGGTTCTGGCCGTACTCGGTGTAAAACTGCGTCACCTTGGGCAGGTTCGCGTTGTAGACCTCGCGCAGTTCGGGACTGTTCATCACGGCGTTCATATGCCCGACCTGCCCCCACGCGCGATTGAGTTTTTCGGTCGCATCGTAGAGCGGCGCAACGAAATTGTTCCAGTCCGGCGCGGCGGTGGCGGCAACGAGGCGCTCGATCACACCGCGGTTGGCGGCGAGCAATTCGTCCACTGCGGGCGTGACGTATTCGGGTTTGAACGCGTCGAAGCGCGGCAGACCGGAAAAATCGAGGAGGGGATTCATAGGGCGGGATTCAACTTTCAAAATTTCGGAATTCAGGAAGTCCGTGCCCGATTGGACGCCGGATCATGGCCAAGGTTCAGCCGCGGAGCATCAGGTCGATTCGTAGACTACCTGGCCCTCGACCAGCGTGTAGCTTACCTTGCCCTTGATTTCGACGCCGGTATACGGCGTGTTCTTGCCCTGGCTTTTGAGCGCCGCGGGTTCGACTTTCCAGTAACGCGCGGGGTCGAATACGCACAGGTCGGCGCCCACGCCCGGTTTTAATACGCCTGCATTCACCCCGAGCACGCGCGCCGGCTCGCTCGTAATGCGCGCGAGTCCCTGCGCGAGCGGCAGCCGCGTTTCCTCTATCCATTTCAAAGTCAGCGGCAGCAAGAGCTCGACACCGGTCGCGCCGGTCTCGGCTTCGCCGAACGGCAATTGCTTGGCGTCTTCGTCGACCGGGGTGTGATCGGAGCACAACGCATCGACCGTGCCGTCGCCAAGCGCCGCGCGCAACGCATCGCGGTCGCGCTGGCTGCGCAGCGGAGGCGTCAGGTTGCAATTCGGATCGAAGTAACCGATGTCCATTTCCGACAGGTGGGCGTGGTGAATGGCGATATCGCAGCTTACCTTGAGCCCGCGCGCTTTGGCCTGGCGCACCATGTCCGCGCCTTCGGCGCTCGACATCCGGCACAGGTGGATGCGCGCGCCGGTTTCGCGCGCGAGCAGCAGGATCGTCGACAGCGCTATGGTTTCCGCGCACACCGGAATTGCGGCGAGCCCCAAGCGGGTGGCGACCTGCCCGTCGTGCGCGACGCCGCCGCGCGCCAGCCCCGCGTCCTGCGGCCGCAGCCACACCGGAAAGTCGAAGGTCGCCGCGTACTGCAGCGCGCGCAACAGTAATTGCGTGTCGGTCAGCGGCGCGTCCGCGTGCGAGAACGCCACGCAGCCCGCGTCGGTCAGCTCGGCCATCTCCGTCAGATGCGTGCCTTTCAAACCGACGGTCAGCGCGCCTATCGGGTAGACGTGCGCCTGATTCAGATTGCGCGCGCGGAACTTGAGCATCTCGACCAACCCCGGCTCGTCGAGCGGCGGATCGGTGTCGGGCGGGCAAGCCAGGCTCGTCACTCCGCCTGCGGCGGCGGCCTGCATTTCCGATTCGAGTGTGGCCATGTATTCGAAGCCGGGCTCGCGCAGGCGCACGGCGAGATCGACGAGTCCCGGACACACGATAAGTCCGCTCGCATCGATCGTGCGGTTGGCGGTGTAACCGGTAGGCGCGCTGCCCAACGCCACGATCTTGCCCGCCGCGATGTATACGTCTTGTTTCGCGTCGGTGCCGCTCGCGGGGTCGATCAGGCGGCCGTTCTTGATGTGTATTTTCATAATGCCTGGCAATGGGTAATGGGTAATGGGTAATGGGAGGAGCCTAAAAACCCGTTACCGTTCGCTTGGGGTTTACTCATCGCTCATCACTCATCACGATTTCAATTTCCCGCCAGTATGCTCATCACCGCCATGCGGATCGCAATGCCGAACGTCACCTGCGGCAGGATCACGGACTGGCTGCCGTCGGCGACGTTGGAATCGATTTCCACACCGCGGTTCATCGGTCCCGGATGGAGCACGATCGCATCCGGTTTTGCCAGCGCGAGCTTTTCCGCCGTGAGGCCGTAGAATTTGAAGAACTCCTGCGGCGAGGGCAGGAACGAACCCTGCATGCGCTCGTTCTGCAGACGCAGCATCATCACGACGTCGACGTCTTTCAGTCCTTTTGCCATGTCGTGATAAACGTGCACGCCGAGACTGTCGACGTTCGTCGGCAAGAGCGTTTTGGGTCCGATCACGCGCAGTTCCGGCACGCCGAGGGTGGTCAGCGCGTGGATTTGCGAGCGCGCCACGCGCGAGTGCAGGATGTCGCCGACGATCGCGACCTTCAACTTGCTGAAGTCCCGCTTGTAGTGGCGGATCGTGAACATGTCCAGGAGCCCCTGCGTCGGATGCGCGTGGCGGCCGTCGCCGGCATTGACGACATGGATGTCTTCGCTCACGTGACGCGCGATCAGGTGCGGTGCGCCGCTCTGGCTGTGGCGCACGATGAACATGTCGGCCTGCATGGCGGCGAGGTTCGCCACGGTGTCGAGCACCGACTCGCCCTTGGTCTGGGACGACACGTTGATCGCCAGATTGATCACGTCCGCCGACAGCCGCTTGGCCGCGATTTCGAAAGTCGTGCGCGTGCGCGTCGACGGCTCGAAAAAGAGGTTGAAAATCGCCTTGCCGCGCAGGAGCGGCACTTTCTTCACTTCGCGCCGGGTCACGCCGACAAACGACTCTGCGGTGTCGAGTATCTGCCGCAGAATTTCGCCGGGCAGCCCCTCGATCGACAGCAGGTGATGCAGTTCGCCGTTCTTGTTGAGCTGGGGGTTATTGGTGAGAAACATCCGGTGCCGTTGCCTTATGGTCAGTCGGTGCTCAATGCGAGGCTCAAGCGGCCCTGCGCATCGCGCTTCAATTCGACGCTCTGGCCGACCTCGACCGTCGCGCCGACGAATTGCGCGGCGATCGGCAGTTCGCGCCCGCCACGGTCGAGGAGCGACGCCAGCCGAATGCGCGCCGGCCGGCCGTAATCGAAGAGTTCATTCATTGCCGCGCGGATGGTGCGACCCGTGTACAGCACGTCGTCGACCAAGATGAGATCGCGGCCTTCGACTTCGAACGGAATGTCCGACGGCGCCACTTTGCGCTTGAGCCCCTTGTGCTGAAAGTCATCGCGATAGAACGAGACGTCGAGCGTGCCGAACGGCACTTCGAGTTTAAGCGCTGAGTGCAGCCGTTCGGCGAGCCATGCGCCGCCGGTGACGATGCCGATCAGGCCGGTGTCGGGCGCGACGTGCGGGCGCATTTGCGCAATCAGCGCGCTCAGCAGTTGCTCGGCGTCGGGCAGCGGTTTGGCGCTCATTGCTGCGCCTGCGCCATGTGCACGCGGCGCGCACGTTCGTCGAGATAAGCCTGCAGTATGTGCAGTGCCGCGACCTGATCGATCACGGGCTTGCGCTTGTGACCGGCGACACCGGCTTCGGCGAGACTCGAATCGGCGGCGGCGGAACTCAACCGTTCATCGACCAGTTCGACAGGCAGGCCGAAGCGGCCGTTAAGTTCGCGCGCGAATTTGCGCGCCAGCCGCGATATTTCGTGCTCGGTGCCGTCGAGATGGGCGGGCAATCCCACCACCAGCAGCGCGGGCCGCCACTCGCGTAAGAGTTCGCCGATCGCGGCGTAGCGTGTTTTTTTATCCTCGGCGGTGATCGTAGTCAGCGGATGCGCGATCCCGATCGATGTATCGCCGACGGCGCCGCCGATGCGCTGCTCGCCGAAATCGAACGCGAGTACCGTGGTGCCGTGCATGGCCTGCTGTTGCGCGCGGAGCGCCTCCGCCTGTTGCGCCGGCGGTGGCGGTTCACGCATGGCCCGATTGCTCCGACAGGGTTGCGTAATCGACACCCAGCATTTCCATCGCGCGCGGCAAGCGCTGCGCCGGCGGCAATTCGAAGATCACATCATCGCGTGCTTCAACGGTAAGCCATGCGTTTTGCGCAAGCTCGTGCTCGAGTTGTCCCGGCGCCCAACCCGCGTAGCCGAGCGTGACCAGCATCTGGCGCGGGCCCTCGCCGCGCGCGACGGCCTGCAGGATGTCTTTCGACGTCGTGAGCCCGATTTCGGAACTGATCGAAAGCGTCGACTGCCAGTTGCCGAGCGGGCCGTGCAGCACGAAGCCGCGGTCGGTCTGCACGGGGCCGCCGTAATGCACGGAAATGAGCTCGCAGCGCGCCGAGGTGGCGGGAATGCTGACCTGGTCGAGCAGTTTGGCGAGCGTCATGTCGATCGGACGGTTGATCACCAGACCCAACGCGCCCTGCTCGTTATGCTCGCAAATATAGGTGAGGGTCCTGGAAAAATGCGGATCTGCCATGGCGGGCATGGCGATCAGGAAGTGGTGCGTGAGATTCACCGATTGCATTTTGGGGTGTCTAGTGCCGCCTGCCTCGTGCCGGACAATCAGACCGGCGCTATTGTAAACGCGCGGGCGTCCGTTCACAATCGTTTCCTCCGGCTGGCCAAGCGCCGGGCGCCTCGCGGAACCAGCAAAGCAGTGATCTACGATATCTCGGTGGTGTGGTTCAGGCGCGATTTGCGCTGTTTCGATCATGCCGCGCTCCACGCCGCGCTGACGAGCAGTCGGCGCGTTTACTGCGCGTTCGTGTTCGATCGCGAAATTCTCGATGGCCTGCCCCGCCGCGACGACCGGCGCGTCGAATTCATCTGGCGCAGCGTGCGCGAATTGCAGCAGGAGCTGACGCGGCGCGGCGGCGGGCTCACGGTTCTGCACGGTCGCGCGCGCGAGGAAATCCCGGCGCTCGCGGCACGGCTCAAGGCCGGCGCCGTGTTCGCCAATCACGATTACGAACCGGCGGCGGTCGATCGCGATCAGGCGGTGAGTGAGGCGCTGGCACGTATGCGCACTGCGTTTGTCACCTGCAAGGACCAGGTGATATTCGAAAAGGACGAAATCCTGACCCAGGATGGCCGGCCGTTCAGCGTGTTCACGTCCTACAAGAACGCATGGCTCAAACGACTGGACGGTTACTTCACGCAGGCCTATCCGGTTGAAAAATATTTCGACCGGCTGGCGCCAACGCCGGACGCGACCATGCCGACGCTCGCGGATATCGGGTTCGCGCCGACGAACCTGCTCGCATTGAAGATCGCGCCCGGCATGGCGGGCGCCGCCAAACTATTTACGGGTTTCAAGAAGCGCATGGCCCAATACCACGAGCGGCGGGACTTCCCCTCGGCGCGCGGGCCGTCGTATTTGTCGGTGCATTTGCGGTTTGGCACGATTTCGATCCGCGCGCTTGTGCGCGCGGCGTGGCAGGCCGCCAATCGCGGCTCGGCGGTGTGGTTGTCCGAACTCATCTGGCGTGATTTCTATTTCATGATCCTGCATCATCACCCGCGCGTGGTCGCGCATGCGTTCCGCGCCGAGTGCGACGCAATCAGGTTCGCGAACGATCCCGATCTCTTTCGCGCATGGTGCGAGGGGCGCACCGGTTACCCGCTCGTCGACGCGGCGATGCGCCAGTTGAACATCACGGGATACATGCATAACCGATTGCGCATGGTGGCCGCCTCGTTCCTGGTCAAGGATCTGCACGTCGACTGGCGCCAGGGTGCGCAATATTTTGCGGAACGGTTGAATGATTTCGACCTGGCGGCCAACAACGGTGGATGGCAATGGGCCGCGTCGACCGGCTGCGACGCGCAGCCCTATTTCCGGATTTTCAATCCGGTGACGCAATCGCAGAAATTCGATGCCCGGGGAAAATTTATCCGCAAATACCTGCCGGAACTAAGCGGCTGCGACGACAAATTCATTCACGTGCCGTGGCTGATGAGTGCGGCCCAGCAAGCCAAGTCGGGCGTCATTATCGGCCGCGATTACCCGGCGCCGGTGGTTGACCATGCGGCCGCGCGCGCGGTTACGCTCGAACTCTATCAACGGGCCCGGTCGCCGTGAGCGGCGCGCGTTACTTGCGCCAGAATGCGGGCGTGAAGAGAATCAACAGGCTGAAAATTTCGACGCGGCCGAGGAACATCGCGAGCGTGCACACCCAAGTCTGAAAATCGGTCAGCGCGGAAAAAGTTTGCCCCGGTCCCACGACATTGAGTCCGGGGCCCGCATTGTTGATGCAGGCGATGACGGCGCTCAATGACGAAATGAAGTCGAGCCCGCTCGCCATCAGCGCGAACGTCATGGTCACGACGCTGATGAAGTAGACGAAAATGAAACCGAGCACCGCGAGCACGACCTTGTTAGGAATGACGGCGCCGCCGATCTTCATCGGGTTTACGATGTTCGGGTGGATCAGAAACAGGATTTCGCGTCCGGCCTGGCGCGCGATGATCAGGGTGCGGATCATCTTGATGCCGCCGCCGGTCGAGCCGGAACTCACCGCGAGGCAGCTCAGAAACATCATCCACATTGGCGCGAATATCGGCCACCGGCCGTAATCCGTGCTCACCAGCCCGCAATCCGTCGCGATCGAGACGAGGTTGAAACCGACATGCCTGAGCGCGGTCCAGAAACTGCCGTACGTGCCCGCGTGCCAGATAAATAATGCCACGCCCGCGCAACTGCCGAGTACCAGAATCAGCATGCCGCGCGCTTCGCTGTCGCGCCGGTAGGGCGCCAGGGTCCGATCGCGCCACGCCAGGAAGTGGGTGGCGAAATTCATGGCGGCGAGCAGCATGAATACAATCAGCACGGCCTCGATCGCGACCGAGTCGAAATAGCCGATGCTCGCGTCGTGAGTGGAAAATCCGCCCAGCGCCATGGCCGAGAAGGCATGACAAATCGCGTCGAACCAGTTCATGCCGGCCAATTTCAGGGCCAGCATGCAGGCAAGCGTGATGCCGAAGTACACCAGCCACAGGTTCTTCGCGGTTTCCGTGATGCGCGGCGTCAGCTTGGCGTCTTTCATCGGCCCCGGCGTTTCCGCTTTGTAGACCTGCATGCCGCCGACACCCAGCAGCGGCAGGATCGCGACCGCCAGCACGATGATGCCCATGCCGCCGATCCAGCTCAAAAGGTGGCGCCACAAATTGATCGCATGCGGCATCGCGTCGAGTCCGGTGAGCACGGTCGCGCCGCTGGTGGTGAGTCCCGACATCGTTTCGAAATAGGCGTCGGTGAACGAGAGTCCGGGCAGGCTGATCAAGAGGGGCAGGGTGCCGAACGCCGCGCCGCCGGCCCACGCGAGCGAGACGAGCAGGAACCCGTCGCGCGGGCGCAATTCGGCCGCGAAGCCGCGAGTCGCCAGCCAAGTGACGCACCCGAGCGCAAAATTGACCACGAGCGAGACGGCAAAGGCGGTGGCCGTGCCATCGCCGTAAATCAGCGAGGCGGCAATCGGCAGCAGATAGGTGCCGCTCATCATCATCGCCATCAACCCGAGCACCTGCGCGACCGCGAGCAACTGGCGCATTAGATGAACCTGCTCATTGCTTAGACGAACCCGATATTGACCTGAAACAGCTTTTCGACTTTTGGCACCATGTGCTTGTTGACGACGAATACGATGACGTGATCGTCGGACTCGATGACCACATCATGGTGCGCGATGATCACCCGCACGTCGTTTGTCGCAGTGGCGGCGCCGCCTTCGGCGGGTGCGGCGCGGCGCACGAGTGCGCCGATATTCGTGCCCTTGGGCAGGTTGATTTCCTCGATGCGGCGGCCGACGACATGCGACGAAGCGTAATCGCCGTGCGCGATCAGCTCAAGCGCTTCGGCCGCGCCGCGGCGCAGCGAATGCACCGCGACGCAATCGCCGCGGCGCACGCGCGCGAGCAGCGTGCCGATGGTAGCCTGGGCCGGGGAGATCGCGATGTCGATCTGCCCCGCCTGCAGCAGATTGACGTAAGAGCCGCGATTGATCAGCGCCACGACCTTGCGCGCGCCCATGCGTTTCGCGAGCAGCGACGACATGATGTTGTTTTCATCGTCGTTGGTGACCGCGCAGAACATGTCGACTTCGTGGATGTTTTCCTCTTCGAGGAGTTCCTCGTTGGTGACGTCCCCCGCCAGCACCAGCGCGCGGTCGAGGTCGGCGGCCAGCCGCTCCGCGTTGGCCTTATTATGCTCGATGACTTTGACTTGGTAATTCGCTTCGAGCGCATGGGCCAGGCGGCGGCCGATATTGCCGCCGCCGCCGATCATGACGCGTTTGACGGGTTTATCCATCCGCCGCAGTTCGCGCATGACGCTGCGGATGTTCTCGGTCGCCGCAATAAAGAAGACCTCGTCGCCGGGCTCGATCACCGTCTGGCCCTCGGGAATGATCGGGGCGTCCTGGCGGAAAATCGCCGCGACGCGCGTGTCGACATTCGGCATGTGGCGCCGGATTTCCTGCAATTGATGCCCCACCAGCGGGCCGCCGTGAAATGCGCGCACCGCCACGAGGCTGACCTTGCCGTCGGCGAATTCGAGCACTTGCAGCGATTCCGGGAACTCCACGAGCTTGACGATATAGTCGGTGATGATCTGTTCGGGGCAGATCGCATGGTCGACCGCGAAGCCGTCGGCCCCGAAGATTTCCGGGTGCGACAAATAATCGGTGGCGCGGATGCGCGCGACGCGCGTCGGCGTGTTGAACAGCTTGGCCGCCAGCTTGCACGCCACCAGATTGGTTTCGTCGCTGCGAGTCACGGCGAAAATGAGATCGGCGTCGGCCGCGCCGGCTTCGGTCAGTGTCACCGGATGCGCGGCGTTGCCGGCGACGGTGCGCAGGTCGAGCCGGTCCTGCAAGAGTTTCAGGCGCGCCGGATCGGTATCGACCACGGTGATGTCGTTCGCCTCCGAGCACAGTGCTTCCGCGACGGAACTTCCGACCTGGCCCGCGCCGAGAATAATGATTTTCAATTAAGAGTGCCTAACCTAATGAAACACGTGTGCGTTGCAGCCAGAATTGGTGATGGCAAGGCGCCCGGTGAAGGCAATAGTCGTTCTATTGCCAAGACGAGCAACGCGGCCAGCGCCGATTCTGGCTGCAACCCTTCGGGCTGGCACGAGTTTTGGCCCATAGCATTGTCGCAAGCCACTAGCTTAGAATGACTAAGCGTCGTGTCTTGCTTCGCGTTCTGAGCCAAAATCGTGACAGCGCATCGCGCGTTTCATTATGTTAGGCATTCTAACCGCTCCGCCTGCCTGGCTTGAAGATGCGCGATTCTAGTCTTGTTTGCCGGGCGGGTAAAACGCGCGACCGTGCGCACTGCTATGGCATAATCGCCCGCATGCGGCGCGCGGTTCCCCAGTACACGCGCATTTATGCACCCGACGCGCTTGCGCCGGGCGCGCTCCTGTCTCTCCCCGAGACGGCCGCCCATCATTTGTCGCGTGTGTTGCGCGCAGCTGTCGGCGACCACGTCGTGGTGTTCAATGACGGCGTGGAATTCCCTGCGGTCATCACGCGCATCGACAAGCATGGCGTGACTGTCAAGCTCGAGCGCGGGGCGCCGGTCGACCGTGAAAATCCATTGCCGTGCGATTTGGCGCAGGCGATATCGAGCGGCGAGCGCATGGACATGACTCTGCAGAAGGCGGCCGAACTCGGCGTGCGCCGCGTGCAGCCCCTTTACAGCGAGCGTTCCATCGTGCGTCTCGACGCCGAACGCGCCGTCAAACGCGTGGAGCATTGGCGCCAGGTGATGATCTCGGCGTGCGAGCAATGCGGCCGCAATGCCGTTCCCGCCGTTGCCCCGCCCCGGCCGGTGATCGAGTGGTTGGGCGCGCTGCCGGCGCCGCGCGACGATGAGTTGCGCATCATGTTGTCGCCGCATGTCGAGCAGCGTCTTGCGCAACTGGCGCACCCGGCGGGTGTGACGCTGATGGCGGGGCCTGAAGGCGGCTTTACCGAAGTCGAGTCGGCGCTCGCGCGGCGGTGCGGTTTTGCCGAGGTCAAATTAGGTCCGCGTGTTTTGCGCACCGAAACGGCCGCGCTCGCGGCGCTGTCTGCGCTGAATACGTTGTGGGGCGATTTCTGACGCGGTGCCGGCGGCGTCACCGTCGCGTTTGAACCGGCTGCAAGCGCTTTCCTTGCCGGGCTTTCTCGCATAATATGCGTCGCATTACAGGGATACCGTTATATTTCCATGGCGCTTTCCGTCTCCGCCGATTTCGTCAAGTGGTTCCGATCCGCCGCGCCGTACATCCACGCGTTCGGCGGCCGCACTTTCGTCATCGCGTTCGGCGGTGAAGTCGTGGCGGACCCGCGGTTTCTCGCGCTGATCCACGACCTGAATCTGCTGGCGAGCCTGGGCGTGCGCCTGGTGCTCGTGCACGGCGCGCGCCCCCAAATCGAGGCGCGCTTGAAGCAACTCAAGCATCGCGCGCGCTACGTGCGCGGTCTGCGCATCACCGACGACGTCGCGCTGTCGTGCGCCAAGGAAGCGAGCGGCAGAATGCGCGTCGAAATCGAAGCATTGTTGTCGATGGGATTGGCGAATTCGCCGATGGCGGGTTCCGACATCCGGGTTGCGAGCGGCAATTTCGTGACCGCCAAGCCGATCGGTATCGTCGAAGGCGTCGATCTCGTGCATACCGGCGAAGTGCGCAAAATCGACGTCGCCGGCATTTGCGACCGGCTCGATCACAACGAACTCGTGCTGCTTTCGCCGCTCGGTTATTCGCCGACCGGCGAGATTTTCAACCTCGCGCTCGAAGACGTCGCGATGTCCGCGGCCGTCGCGCTCAACGCCGAGAAACTGATCTTCCTGATGGATACGCCGGGAGTGGTCACCGGCAAGCGCGCGGAGCTTAGGCACGAGCTGACCTGCAGCCAGGCTGAAAAGCTGCTGGCGCGCCCGGGCGCGCTGGCGGGCGACGTCACGTTGTATTTGCCGCGCGCGGTCAGCGCATGCCGCGCCGGCGTCAAGCGCGCGCACCTCCTGTCCCGTCACGCCGACGGCGCGCTCCTGCTGGAACTCTTCACGCGCCGCGGCGTAGGCACGATGCTGACGCAGGATCCGCTCGAGAAATTGCGGCCGGCGCGCATCGACGATATCGGCGGCGTATTGCGCCTGCTCGAACCGCTCGAGGCGGACGGCACGCTGGTCAAGCGCGGCCGCGATCTCCTCGAAATGGAAATCGAGCGCTTCTTCGTGCTCGAACACGACCGCGTGATCGTCGGGTGCGCCGCGCTCTACCAGTATGAGGACGGCATGGCGGAACTCGCCGGCCTTGCCGTCCATCCGGACCACCGGCGCGCGGGCGCCGGCGAGCGGCTCTTGCACGCGATTGAAGCGCGCGCCAAGCTGCGCAAGGTCAAACGGCTCTTCGTGCTCACGACGCGCACCGCGCACTGGTTCATCGAGCGCGGATTTCAAGCTGCGCCGGTCGCGGCGCTGCCGCACCGCAAACAGGGTCTGTACAACTATCAGCGTCGCTCGCAGGTGTTGATCAAGCGGCTGTAGTCCGGTCTCGCCGCGCCATGCATTGGGGGGGTAATGACGCAATCGGGTTCGACGACATTCGGGTGGCGACGCATGCGTGAGCCGGATCGCGCATGAGGCTGCCGTATATCGCGTCGTTGCGCGCCAAGCTCTTTTTGGCGGCGATTGTCGTGCAGGTCCTGATGCTCGTAGCACTCACGACGCAAAGCCTCGAATTCATCAACGCGAAGCTGGAGGAGCGCTCGCAGCTAAGGCTCGATGAAGAAAAAAGCCTCCTCGTAACGTCGCTCGCCGATCCCCTGAAACGCCGCGACATCGCGGCGATCGAAACCGTATTGTCGCGGGTGCGCAGCAACGAGGGCATTGCGTACCTGATGTTGTTCGACAACGGCGGCAGGCTGATCGCGAAAAGCGGCTGGGACGAGCAAACCGCTTTGCCGCCGCCGGCCGTCAACCTGCACGACGACGCCGGCGCCCGCAGCGGCCGCTTCGACACCGAGGTCGAAATCGAGACCCATGGCCAGGTTCTCGGCAAGCTGCGCTTCGGCGTCTCAACCGCGTTCATGCAAAACGCGCGCAGCGAGTTGATCCACGAAGCGGTGGTGACCGGCGGCATCGCGCTGATCGTGTCGGCGCTGCTGATGGCAATGGTCA
>Ga0265318_10001367_pt1 | contig 14493 bp, 12 predicted proteins | sample 4821metaG_FD_192431 | JGI IMG/M metagenome (GOLD analysis project Ga0265318, IMG submission 192431) | Rhizosphere microbial communities from Carex aquatilis grown in University of Washington, Seatle, WA, United States - 4-8-21 metaG | ecosystem: Host-associated > Plants > Roots > Rhizosphere >... | reverse complement strand
GCGTCCCGAGAATCGGGGCCAGGTCCGAACCAGGTCCCGATTCTCGGGCCGCGCGAGCAGAGGCAGGTCTCGCTCACTCGGCGACCGCGGTCAGGCGCTGCCACACCGGCGCGACGCCACAACCGCGGCAAAGACCAAGACCGGCCCCCGATCAGCCGCCTTCACGACGCCGATGGATAGGCCACCTCGCCCCCGAGTTGCACACGCACGGAGACGCGGTCACGACCCTCCGCCGGCGGCACCACGTCGCCGTCCACCGGTGCGCCGTCGACGGTGAGCGCCACCCGGTTGCCGGCGCCGACGCGTTCGACGTCGATCTCGTACACGGTGCCGCGGAAGAGTCGACGCGCCCGGAAGCCGCTCCACTTCTCCGGTAGAGCGGGCGCGACCCGCAGACCGCGGTAGGTCGGCCGGATGCCGAGGATCCACTGCGTCGCAGCGACGTACGTCCAGGCGGCCGTGCCGGTGAGCCAGGAGTTGCGGCCCAGGCCGAACTGCGGGTGCGTCGGCCCGCAGACGTTCTGGCAGTAGACGTACGGCTCGACGAGATACCGGTCGGAGTCGAGGCGCAGCAGCGGCAGGATCCGCCGGTAGTAGTCGTGGGCGAGGTCGCCCTTGCCGAGCATCGCCGCGGCGACGATCGCCCACGCGTTTGCGTGGCAGAAGATGCCGCCGTTCTCCTTCGCGCCCGGCGGGTACGTCGACGTACCACGGACGCGCTCGCTGCCACCGTTGTACGGCGGATCGAGCAGTGTGATCCCGAACTCGGTCGCGAGGTGCTCGTGCATCGACGCGAGCGCGCGCTCCGCGCGCTCGGGCCGCGCGACCTCGCCGATCACGCACCACGTCTGCGGGTTCATGTTGATCCGGTGCAGCTCCTCCGACGCGACGCCGATCGGCTCGCCCTCGTCGTCAAAGGCCCGCGCGTACCAGGCGCCGTCCCAGGCGTGAGTGTTCACCGCGTCCGCCATCTCGCGCACGTGGCCGCGGAAGCGCTCGGCCTCGTCGGTGCGCCCGAGCTCGTCGGCGAGCTCGGCGAGATCGAGCACCGCGCGACAGAACTGCATGCCGCACCAGACGGACTCCGCCTTCCCCGATCCATGGTCGATGTTCAGCGTGTCGTCCCAGTCGGCGAAGCCCGCGCGCGGCAACCCGTGCGGACCGCGATGCTCGAGCGTAAAGCGGACCGCCCGCATCATGTGCTCCCAGATCGTCTCCGCGGATCCGTCCTCGTACGGGACGCGCTGCTCGAGGTAGTCGACGTCGCCCGTCTCTTGCAGGTACGCGCAGACGGCGATCACGAGCCAGAGGTGGTCGTCGCAGAACCATTGCGGCCACTCCGGCATCTCGGCGGCGAGCCCCGAGGTGCCCTCGCCGGTGAGCGGGAAGAACTGGTGCCACGTGTGCCCGTCAAGGAACTGCAGCCGCCAGATGCGGGTCAGCATCTCTCGCGCGCGCTCCGGCGCCGCGTGCATCGTGCCGAGCGTGTCCTGCGCCGAGTCGCGCGTGCCCATGCCGCGCCCCAGTCCCGTCTCGTATGCAGACGCGAAGCGCGACCAGTGGAGCGTCGTTCGGCACTGCACCTGGTTCCAGACGTCGACCATTACATTCAGCTCCGGATCGGGCGTCTCGACGACAAAACGTGAGAGGTATGCGTCCCAATCTTCGCGCAGCGCGCGAAATGCCGCGTCGGCGGCAGCGGGGTCGCGATAAGCAGCGGCCGTCTGCCGAGCTTCGGCGACGTCCGCCGCGATCCCGAGCACGTAGACGATCCGTCGCTCCTCGCCCGGTGCGAGCTCCAGCTCGTGACAGAGCGAGCCGATGTTGTTTCCGCGCGGCGCCTCGCTTCCCGTCGGCTCTCCCCGCTCGACGACGACCGGCGCCCGCAGGTCACCGCAGCGACCGATGAACGTCTCGCGGTCGGAGTCGAAGCCGAGAGGCGCCGCGCTCGACGAGAAGAACGTCGTGTCCGCGCGGAAGAGGGTTCCGGTCAGCAGCGCACCGTCCTCGAAGCGGCTGCTCACGATGTGCTGCGCCCAGTCGAGATTCTGCTGGTCGACGACGGCGTCCAGATAGCTGAGCTCGACGTAGCTGAAGCTGCGCAGCCGGCGCGGCCGGTCGCCCAGGTTCTGCACGCGCAGCAGCCAGAGCTCGCACGCGGGCGCGTCCTCTCCCGGCGGCACGAAGTAGAGGAGCTCGGACGCGATCTCGTCGTGCTCCGTCGCGATGCGCGTGTAGCCCAAGCCGTGGCGACACTCGTAGGCGTCGGGCACCCGCCGTACCGGCTGCCACGTCACGCTCCAGAACGCGTCGCTCTCCTGATCGCGCAGATAGACGTACCGGCCCGGCTGATCGGCGGGGACGCCGTTGTAGCGGTAGCGGCTGACACGCCGGCTGCGGGGATCGCAATCGAACGAGTAGCCGCCGCCGGTGTTCGAGACGATGCCGCCGTACCGTCCCTCTCCGAGGTAGTTCATCCACGGCGTCGGCGTGTCCGGCCGCGTGACGACATACTCGCGCGCCTCCTCGTCGACGTAGCCGTACGGCGTCACGCCGACCGTGCCGGCCGCGGTCAAGACCGGATCGCCGGAGGCATGCGTCAAGACGGGCTCCCTCGCAATGATCTCATCCTCACCCATCGCCGCCGCGTGGACATCCGTACCGACCACGGATCGACGAGGCTAGCCCGGCGCGTTCGCTTCGGCGTACGGTTGCGCGAGCACTTCGGGCGGCGTGCCTCCGGCAGCGGCCTCCTCGGCGCTGAGCTCGGCCGACCGGTGCAGCGTCGTGCGCAGCGGCACCTCCTTGAGGAACCAGGAGAGCGCGAACGGAACGATGGAGATCGCCATGCCCCAGAGGAAGACGCCGTGCAGCGAGTGGGCGAACGCCTGCAGGAAGTCCGCGTGCACGGCCGGCGGCAACCGTCGCGCCGCAGCCGGGCTGAGCTGAACGCCGCTGCCGAGGCGCGCGACGACGCTGTGCGGGAAGTGGGCCAGCTGGCCGGCGAGCCGCGACGCGAAGATCGCCCCGAAGATCGCGACGCCGAAGGACCCGCCGACCGACCGGAAGAACGTCGCGGTCGAGGTCGCGACGCCGATGTTCTCCGGCCGTGCGTCGTTCTGGACGACGAGGACGAGCACCTGCATCACGAGCCCGATGCCGACCCCGACGACGAGCATGTAGACCGAGGCGAGCCAGGGCGCCGTGGTGACGCTGAGCCTGGAGAGGAGGAACATGCCGACGACGAGGATGCCGGTGCCGGCGATCGGGAAGACCTTGTAGCGGCCGATGCGGCTGATCGCGCGACCCGAGGCGATCGAGGCGATGAGCAAGCCGGTCATGAGCGGGAGCATCCGAAGTCCGGATGAGGTGGCGCTCGCGCCGTAGACGAGCTGGAGGTAGAGCGGGATGAAGATGATCGCGCCGAACATCGCCATGCCGATCGTCGTACCCATTGCGCTCGAGACGTTGAAGACGCTCGAGCGAAACAACGTGAGCGGCAGGATCGGCTCGGCAGCACGGCTCTCCTGCCAGACGAACGCGGCGAGCAGCGCAACACCGGCAACACCGAGCCCGACAATGGTCACGGACCCCCACGCGTACTGGTTCCCGCCCCACGTGGTGAGGAGGATCAACGCGCCGACACCGCCCGTGAGCAACGTGGCGCCGAAGTAGTCGATGCGATGGCGGGTAGTCGGTACGTGCAGGTGCAGGCGAAAGATCACGATCAGCAGAGCGAGCGCGCCGATCGGCATGTTGACGTAGAAGACCCAGCGCCACGAGACCTGGTCGACGAAGAAGCCGCCGAGCAGCGGGCCTGCGACCGACGCGACGGCGAAGACGGAGCCGATCAGGCCCATGTAGCGGCCCCGCTGCCTCGGCGGGACGATGTCGGCGATGATCGCCTGCGCGCTGACCATCAGGCCCCCGGCGCCGGCGCCTTGCAACGCGCGGAAGCCGATCAGCTCGCCCATCGACTGGCTCAGGCCGGCGAGCATCGAGCCGGCCAGAAAGATCACGATCGCGGCGAGGAAGACGGGCTTACGCCCGACCATGTCGCCGAGCTTGCCGTAGATCGGCGTCGAGACGGTCGATGCGAGCAGATACGAAGTAACGACCCAGGAGAGATGGTTGAGGCCGCCGAGATCGCCGACGATCGTCGGGAGCGCCGTCGACACGATCGTCTGGTCGAGCGCGGCGAGGAACATGCCGAGCATCAACGCGACGAAGACGGTCGTGAGCGCGCGCCCTGCAAGCGGCGCGTCGGCGGTCGGTGCGTTCATCTCGGCCTACACCTCCTCGAGCGCGCGTCGCGCCGGCTGCACGTGGGGTACGGGTCCGTCGTGCTCGATCGCGAAGCGAGGCAATCGCCGGTCGAGACCGCGGGGGAAGTACCACGTGCGGTCGCCGAAGAGCTCGAGCACAGCCGGCAAGAGGATGCAGCGGATCACGACCGCGTCGAGGAAGACGGCGCTCGCGAGCCCGAGCCCGAAGAGCTCGATCACGCGCTGGCCGCCGAAGATGAAGGAGGCGAAGACGACGACCATGACCGCCGCGGCGGCGGTGATCACGCGCCCGGTCTCGATCATGCCGTCGCGGACGGCGCCACTCGCATCGTTCTGGAGGCCCCACTCTTCGTGGATGCGCGAGACGAGGAACACTTCGTAGTCCATCGAGAGCCCGAAGACGATCGCGAACATCAGCACCGGCACGAAGGCGTCGATCGGGCCGGAAGCAATGCCCGGGAACCAGCCGAACTGGAAGACGGCGACACACACGCCGAGCGACGCGCCGATCGAGAGCAAGTTCATCACGGCCGCCTGGAGAGGAATCAGCAGCGAGCGGAACACCACGAGCAGCAGCAGCGCAGACAACGCGACGACGATCCCGATGAACAGCCAGAGCTTCGACGACAGAACCGTCGCGAAGTCGATGAACGTCGCGGTTCCACCGCCGACGTAGACGGTCGCGCCGGTGCGCGATTCGACCGCCGGCAGGACGACATTGCGTAGACGCTTGACGAGCGCCGTCGTGGTCGCGCTCTGGGGCGACGTGCTGGGGTAGACGCTGATCACCGCGGCGTCGCCGGAGGGGCTCAGGCGCGGCGGTGCAACGGCAGCGACATCGGGCGTGCGACGAACGGCGGCGCTGAATGCGTCCAACGCGGCGGTATCGCCGGCGTGCGGAAGCTTGACGACCAGCGAGAGGGGTCCGTTGAAACCGGGGCCGAAGCCCTGCGCGAGCAGGTCGTAGGCACGCTTCGTCGTGAACGAGGTCGGGTTGTTGCCGGCGTCGCTCGACCCGAGCCGGAGCCAGAGAGCGGGGGCAGCCAGCACGAGCATCAACACGCCTGCTGCACTCGCCGCGACCACCGGGTGGCGCTGAATGCCCCCGACCCAGCGCGTCCAGAAACCGAGTCGCGGCCGTTCGGGCCGAGGGCGCCGTGAGACGAGCCGGGCCAGCCGGCCCCCTTTCCCGACCCGGCGTCCGAAGAAGCCCAGCAAGGCCGGCAGGAGCGTGATCGAAGCAACCATGACGAGCAGCACGGCGAGCGAAGCAGCGATGGCGAGGCCGTAGAGGAAGCTGACGCCGAGCGCAAACATCCCGAGCAGTGCGATCACGACGGTGACGCCGGCAAAGAGCACCGCACGACCGGCGGTGTCCATCGCGAGCGCGATCGCTTCCTGAACGTCGCCGCCGTTCTCGCGGTAGATCTCGCGGAACCGGGTGACGATGAACAGGGCGTAGTCGATACCGACGCCGAGGCCGATCATGCCGGCAAGCTCGAGCGCGAAGCTCGGCATGTCCAGGACATGCGTGCCGATGCCGATCAAGGCGATACCCGTGCCGAGCCCGAAGAGCGCCGTCACGATCGGAAGCCCCATCGCCAAGAAGGAGCCGAAGCTGATCAGCAGGACGACGACCGCGGCGAGGACGCCGATTCCCGCCGTCGCGCTGGGCGGCGTGAACTCCGTCTGCTGAATGGCTTGCCCGTCGAGCTCGACCTCGAGCCGGTCGGAGCGGATGCTCGTCGCACGGGCGATCACCTGCTTGATCGCCGACAGCGGGAGAACGTTGGCGCGCTGATCGAAGAGAACGGTGGCGAACCCGACCGTCTTGTCCTTCGAGATGCGCGTTCCGGCCTTCGGGTCGTACGGACTGGTCACCCCGGTCACGTGCGGCAGCCGGGCGACGGCGGCCAGCATCGGACCGATCGCGGCGCGGGCACCGGCATCCGTCAGCGCGCCGGCGCGAGCCTTGAAGACGATCTGGTCCGAGTCGCCGGACTGGGCCGGGAAGCGGCTCTTCAGCACGTCCACGGCGCGCTGCGAGCCGGTGCGGCCGAGCGTGAAGTTGCTCGAGTAGTGGCTCCCGAGGGCCTGCCAGGCCCCACCGACACTCAGAAGGACGACGATCCAGAGCACGACGACCAGGCGGCGGTGGGTCGAGCACCAGCGGGCGAGCGTGAGCATCGGGCGATGCTAGCAGAAACCGGAGGCTTCCTCCGCTATTTGGTATCCTCTGCTGTATGACCGAGATCGCCGGCGAGCAGAAGGGGCAACGAAGCCACGCACGGCGCAACCACGAGCTGCTCGTCGCAGCGGCGCAGGAAGTCTTCTCCGAACGGGGAGTCGAAGCGTCGCTCGAGGAGATCGCGCGGCGCGCCGGCGTCGGCATCGGAACGCTCTACCGCCACTTCGCAACGCGCGAGGCGCTCGTCGAGGCGATCTTCGAGCGCCGGATCGGCGAGATCGTCGCTGTGACAGAGGCCGCAGCCGCCGAGCCCGACCCCTGGCCGGCGTTTGTCGGCTTGCTCGAGCACACCGTGGAGCTTCAGGCCGGCGATCGCGTCCTCAAGGACGTGCTGATGCGCTACCCACCCGTCGCGGGCCGCCTCGCAAGCACGCGGGAGGAGATGCGCCGGCTCTGCGAGCAGGTCATCGAGCGGGCACGCACCCACGGTGGGCTCCGCGAGGACTTCACGTTCGCCGACTTCGCGGTGCTCTCATGGTCGTTTACGCCGTTGATCGACGCCACCGCCGAGGTCGCCCCAAACGCGTGGCGCCGGCATCTGCACGTGCTCCTCGACGGGCTGCGCGTCCAGACGGCGACGCCGCAAACAGAGCCGCCCCTGACAGACGAGCAACTCCACGCCGCGATGCAAGCGCTGCGCCGGCAGCGCCTCGGCCACGCACGATAGAGGGAGCTGCGTCAAGCGCAGGCGGCGCTCTGCCGACGAAGCACTCGTGACGGCAAGACTGTGGCGGCTCGGATTGCTTCTGCTGGCGGTACTCCTTGCCGGCGTCTTCTTGCTCGGCCGCTCGACGGCGCTGTCGCATGCCTCCGGCGTCCCCACCGTGCAGCGACCCTACGACTTCGCTCAGGGTCAGGCCGCGCAGCTGGTGATCGCGCGCTCCCACCGTGGCTCTCTACGACTGACCGCGCGGGCGACTGCGATCAGTCATGTCCGTTGGGCGATCCCCGACGTCGAGTCGTACAGCGCCGACAACGTCCCCGGCAGCCTCTACGACGACCCGGACGCCGTCTCCGTCGGCCCCGTCGGCCGGGACTTGGGCATGGACGACAGCGGCTACACCGGCATGACCGTCGCGCTGTTGACGCGCATCTACGATTGGGGCTTCCCGCGGCTGACCTGGGTCGATCCGACCGATCCCGGCTACCCCGCCGGAGTCGCGGGCATCACACCGACCGCAACGCACTACTGCGTGATCGCGCACAGCGGCGACTGGTACGCGTGGAAGCTCGGCCCCAGCGGGTCGATCCTCGTCAGCCGATCGCCCGCGACCGTCTGCCTCTAGTTCCACTCGGGCGGGGCACGCGTCAGGCGGTCGCGTGACAACGCTTCGAGCTGCATCTCCGTACGCGTTCGACGTGTGAGCTCGCCGGCCAGCCGCAGCACGATCGCGCGGGCGGTTGCACTCGAGCCACCGAGCAGCTCGAGGTCGGCCAACGCGACATCCGCATCGGAGACACCGCGCTCGCAGGCGCCTCGCACCGCCGCGAGAGCAGGCTGAGCCAGCCCCTCCGCCCACAGCACCGGAGTCATTCGCCTCAGCTCGCCGTTGAGCTTGTGCGGACTGTCGTCGTCCAGCGCGAAGGAGACGAAGCAGAGGCACGCATGACAGATACCCACTGCGTTGAGATCCAGCTCGAGCTCCTTCGCCACGACATCGGCCCGACGTCTCGGGTACCGGCGCGCCCTCACGACGGCTCCCGCGCGCGCACCGCCGCAAACAAGGATGTGGTCAGCATCATTCCCGCAACAAAGCACGAGATCCGTGCCGTATCTGTGCCGACTTCGAGCCCGAGCTACCGCTCGACCAGGCACTCGAACACCTCGAAGTCAGGCGAACTGCACGTATGGATAGGGTCGGAGCGATGATGTCGCCGAGGGAGCGGTCGCGCTGGGAACGGACCAAGGGCTCGCTGACGGCTGCTGAGTGGCGGCGGGCGGGCCTGCTCGCGACCGTAGTCGTCGGCCTGCACGCGCTCGGCTTCTTCATCCTGATCGCGCTTGTCATCCCGCACCACTACGGGCTCGGTGAGAGTGGGGTGTTCGGGCTGGGAATCGGGATCACCGCCTACACACTCGGCGTACGGCATGCATTCGACGCCGACCACATCGGCGCAATCGACAACACGACGCGGAAGCTGATGCACGAGGGACAGCGGCCGCTGAGCGTCGGCTTCTTCTTCTCACTCGGCCACTCGACGATCGTCTTCGGTCTCGGCGTGCTCGTCGTGTTCGGCATCCGCGGGCTGAGCGCGTCGGTCGAGAACGGCAGCTCGGCACTGCACAACACAACCGGCTTGATCGGCCCGGTCGTGTCGGGGTCGTTCCTCTACGTGATCGGGATTCTCAACCTGATCATCCTCGTCAGCATCGTGAAGATCTTCCGGCGAATGCGCCAGGGCGAGTTCGACGAGCAGGAGCTCGAGGCGCAGCTGAACGCGCGCGGATTCATGAACCGCTTCTACGGACGGGCGACTCGAGCAGTCAGGAAGCCGTGGCAGATGTACCCGCTCGGTCTCCTGTTCGGGCTCGGGTTCGACACGGCCACCGAGATCGCGCTGCTCGTCCTCGCCGGCGCGGGCGCCGCGAACGGGTTGCCGTTCTACGCGATCCTCTGCCTGCCGATCCTGTTCGCAGCGGGCATGTCGCTGCTCGACACGATCGACGGCGCGTTCATGAGCTTCGCCTACGACTGGGCGTTCGCAAAGCCGGTCCGCAAGATCTACTACAACATCGCGATCACTGCGCTCTCGGTGGCTGTCGCGTTGCTGATCGGGACGATCGAACTACTCTCCGTCCTCGCCGACAGGTTGAGCCTGCACGGCGGCGTGTGGGACTTCGCCTCGGGCCTGGACCTCAACCTCGTCGGGTACGCCATCGTCGGGCTGTTCCTCGGGACGTGGGCGATCGCTCTGTCGGTCTGGCGCTTCGGCCAGATCGAGAAGCGCTGGTCAGCGCGCCTCGAGCGCAGCTAGGCCTGCTCGTGCGCCATCGTCAAGACTTCCGGCGGCGCGCCGCTCCCCGGAGCGGCAGAGATCGGCTAGCCTCGCCGCGGCATCCTCTACTCGCTCGTCGCGCGAGATCGCGATCGGCGGCGCGGCGAACCTAGAACCCAGCGGCGACGACATGGCGACGATCGAAAAGAGAGGCTGAGATGACCGCGACGACAGCGACGAGAATCGGCTTCATCGGCCTCGGGCACATGGGCGGCAACATGGCTGCCCGCTTTCTCGACGCCGGCTACGCCGTCTACGGCGAGGAGCGCCACCACGAGCAACCGCTGACGCAGCGCGGCCTGCATCTGTGTGCCACGGCGCGTGCGGTCGCCGAGACCGCCGACGTCGTCTTCACGTCCCTCCCCGACGACGGCGTGCTGGAGTTGGTTGCGTCTGGGCCGGAGGGGATTCTCGCCGGCCTCGCTGCCGGAAAGATCTGGGTCGACATGAGCACGGTCAGCCCGCGTGCAAGCCGCGAGCTTGCGGAGCGCGTGCACGCGCTCGGAGCGGCCATGCTCGACGCGCCGGTGTCGGGAAGCGTTCCCCAGGTGCAAGCAGGAACGCTCACGATCATGGTTGGCGGCGGCGAGGAGGCGTACGCGCGCGTCGAGCCGCTTCTGCGCGAGCTCGGGACGCCGACACGCATCGGCGATAACGGACAGGGGCTGGTGCTCAAGCTCGCGATCAACATCAGCCTCGCAGTTCAGATGCTCGCGTTCGCCGAGGGCCTCCTCCTGGCTGAACGCGCCGGAATCGACACGAAACTCGCGGCCGACGTGATGACGCAGAGTCCGATCGGCTCGCCGATGCTGAAGGCGCGCGCCGCGCTCGCGCTCGACCTCCCCGACGAAGCCTGGTTCGACATCGGCCTGATGCAGAAAGACGTCGTGCTCGCGCTCGACACCGCCCGCCAATTGCACGTCCCGCTGCCCTCGGCCTTGACGGTCGACGGGATGCTCACCGTGGCGCGCGCATTGGGTTACGAGCGGCGCGACCTGGCCGCGCTCTTCGAGGTGCTCGCGCAGCTGGCAGGCGAGCCGGCTCGGCCCCATGCGTGACTCGCTCAGAGCTCGCCCCACAGGGGTGAGCTGATGGACCTGCGTCCGCTCGGCTCGACCGGCCCTCGCGTCTCGGCGCTCGGGCTCGGGTGCATGGGGATGTCCGGCGTCTACGGCCCTGCGGACCGAGCGGAGAGCATCGCGACGATCCATGCTGCCCTCGACGCCGGCGTGACACTGCTCGACACCGGCGACTTCTACGGCATGGGTCACAACGAGTTGCTGATCCACGAGGCGCTCGCAGGCCGTGACCGCGACGCCGTCGTGATCAGCGTCAAGTTCGGTGCCCTGCGCGGCCCCGACAACTCCTGGGGCGGCGTCGACGCCCGCCCGGCGGCGGTCAAGAACTTCCTCGCCTACACGCTCGAGCGGCTCGGCACCGACCATGTCGACGTCTACCGGCCGGCGCGCGTCGATCCCGCGGTGCCGATCGAGGAGACCGTCGGCGCGATCGCAGAGCTCGTCGACGCCGGCTACGTGCGTCACATCGGCCTATCGGAGGTCAGCGCCGAGACGATCCGGCGCGCGCACGCCGTCCACCCGATCGCCGACGTCCAGATCGAGTACTCCCTGATCTCGCGCAGGGTCGAGGACGAGATCCTCCCGGCGTGCCGGGAGCTCGGCGTCTCCATCACCGCATACGGTGTCCTCTCGCGCGGTCTGATCAGCGGCCACTGGTCGCGCGAGCGCGCCGCCGAAAGCGGAGATTTCCGGGCGCATGCGCCGCGGTTCGCCGACGACAATCTCGACCGCAACCTCGCTCTCGTCGACTCGCTGCGCACGGTCGCGGAGGCGAAAGGCGCAACCGTCGCGCAGGCGGCAATCGCGTGGGTGCTCTCGCGCGGCGAAGACGTAATCCCACTCGTGGGCGCGCGCCGGCGTGACCAACTTGCGGAGGCGCTCGGCGCGCTCGAGCTGTCACTCGACGCGGACGACCTTGCGGAGCTCGAGCGCGCGATGCCCGCCGACGCAGTTGTCGGCGATCGCTACGCCGCGCAGGCGATGGCTCAACTCGACAGCGAGCGTGGTCCGACGAAGGCGTGAAGAACTGGGCGGGCAACGTCAGCTACTCGACGGCGCGCATCCTGCGACCGAGGTCGGTCGGGGAGGCGCAAGAGCTGATCGCAGGCGCCGAGACGATTCGGCCGCTCGGTACGCGCCACTCGTTCAGCCTCGTCGCCGACGCTGCCGGCGCACTGCTCTCGACTGAGCAGCTCGACCGCATCGTCGAGGTCGGCGCGACGACGGTGACCGTTGAGGCCGGGATTCGCTACGGCGAGCTCAGCGGCGCGCTGCACGACCACGGCCTTGCTGTTGCGAACCTTGCGTCGCTGCCGCACATCTCCGTCGGCGGAGCAGTCGCAACCGGGACGCACGGCTCCGGAGTGAGCAACACGTCGCTCGCCGCCGCCGTCTCGGCGCTCGACCTCGTCTGCGCTGACGGCTCGATCCGCCGGCTCGGTCGCGGCGATGCCGACTTCGACGGCGCCGTCGTCGGCCTCGGCGCGCTCGGCCTGGTGGTACGCGCGTCGCTCGACGTCGTTCCGGCGTTCGACCTCCGTCAGTACGTGTTCGAGGACCTTCCGTGGCCTGCGGTCGACACGCACCTGGACGAGATCCTTGCCGGGGGCTACAGCGTGAGCCTGTTCACGGCGTGGACGGAGCGAGGAGTCGACCAGGTCTGGCTGAAGACGACGGAAGAGCAGAGCGCGCAGGACTCGTACTTCGGCGCGACACCCGCGACGCAGCCGCGCAACCCGGTCCCCGGTGCGCGCTGGGAGAACTGCACCGAGCAGCTGGGCGTTCCCGGCCCCTCGGGCGAGCGCCTGCCGCACTTCCGCCTCGGCTTCACTCCCAGCGGTGGGGCGGAGCTTCAGTCCGAATACGCCGTCGCGCGAGAGCACGGCGCCGCGGCGCTGCGCGAGCTACGCAGGCTCGGTCCCGTGATCTCCCCGCTGCTGCTCATCTCGGAGATCCGGACGATCGCCGCGGACACGCTGTGGCTGAGCCCGTTCTACGAGCGCGACAGCATCGCGTTTCACTTCACGTGGAAGCCGCTCGCCACGGACGTGCAAGCGGTGTTGCCGCGGATCGAGGCCGCACTCGCGCCGTTCGCCGCACGGCCTCACTGGGGGAAGCTGTTCGTGGCATCGCCGCAGGGGCTCGAGGCCGTCTACCCGAAGCTGCCGGCGTTTCGGCAGCTTCGGGAGCAGCTCGACAGCAGCGACAAGTTCGGTAACGCATTCGTTACGCGCTACGTCTCCGGTGCAGGACCTCAGCTCGGGATGTAGGCGAACACATCCGGGTTCGGACCGTCCCGTCCCGCCTCGCCCCGGTCCAGTGCGTCGATCGTCTCGGCGTCCCCGGGCTCGAGCTCGAAGTCGAACACCTCGAAGTTCTCCTTGATCCGCGCGGGAGTCGTCGACTTGGGGAACACGATGGTGCCCCGCTGCAGGTGCCAGCGGAGCACGACCTGAGCAGGGGACTTGCCGAGCCGGGCGGCGATGTCGGCCAGCGCCGGGTCGCCGAGCACCTTGCCCTGCGCGAGCGGCGCCCAGGCCTGGGTCGCAATCCCGTGTGCACGGTCATAGGCGTCGACCGCGTCGTTCTGGAAGTACGGATGGAGCTCGACCTGGTTCACCGCCGGCACGACGTCGCTCTCGGCCGCCAGGCGTTCGAGCTGCGAGACCTGGAAGTTCGAGACGCCGATCGAACGCGCGCGCCCGTCCTGCTTGAACTCCTCCAGCGTCTTCCACGTCGAGACGTAGTCGCCGTCGTACAGCGTGGGCAGGGGCCAGTGAATGAGGAACAGGTCGACATAATCCGACCCGAGCTCGGTGAGCGTCTCGGCGAACGCTCTCCGAGCGACATCCGGCTCGTGGAAGCCGTTGTTGAGCTTGCTCGTGATGAAGACGTCGGCCCGGTCGAGGCCCGAGGCGCGGAGCGCGTCTCCGACCCCCCGCTCGTTGGCGTACATCTCGGCGGTGTCGACGTGCCGGTACCCGACCTCCAGGGCGACGCTCACGGCCTTCGCAGTCTCGGCCGGTGGAACCTGGAAGACCCCGAAGCCGAGTTGCGGAATCGTGTGACCATCGTTGAGCTCGATCGTGGGAACGGCGCTGGTGTGAGAGATGATGATGCTCCTGGCCTCGTGTGTGTGTTGTCTCGCCGCCGGCTACGGCGCCGGTGGGGACTGCGGGCCGCGAAAGCTTACAAGCGGACAGAGACCTAGAATCTGACCGGACGTGACGGGGTCGTCCCAGATGCGCGGTGTCCACCTGAGCTTCGCACAGGCGGCGGCCGCAGACGGGATCGTGCTCGGCAGCCGGTCGTTCGACTGGCTCTGCGAGCAGGGTCACGTCGGGCTCGAGCGCGTCGCGAAGGCGCGGCGTGATCCGGCGCTCGTCGCGCCGGTGACAGCGGCGCTCGAGACGCTCGCCGCGATCTACGCGCGGCTCAAGGGCGACGTCTCTGTCCTGTACGCGGCACGTGAGAATCTGCTGCTTCCCGTCGAGCTCGTGCACGAGCCGACGGGAACGGTGATCGAGGTCGACGAGTCGGCGCACTTCACGTCGTTCCGCCTGACCGCGCTCGAGCTCTATCCCGACGACGTCGCCGTCGGGTTCGACCTCGCCGAGTACAAGGAGCTGTGTCGCAGCTGGTGCTCGACGACCGACGCTCTCGCACGCGGCCTCGCGGCGAAGGGGTTCGGCTTCGGCGGCGTGCAGCGGGAGCGGGCATACCACGACGCGCTCTTCGATCTGGCCGTTCCGGCGATGGGCCACCCGCCCGTCGTCCGGATCCCGGCCGTGGACGGCGACGGGGAGGCGGCGTACGGCCGCCGTCGTGCGTCGCTCGCGCGTCTACTCGGTTCCTGACCGACCGGCTCGCCGAGCTCGTCGAT
>Ga0265318_10001366_pt1 | contig 14499 bp, 10 predicted proteins | sample 4821metaG_FD_192431 | JGI IMG/M metagenome (GOLD analysis project Ga0265318, IMG submission 192431) | Rhizosphere microbial communities from Carex aquatilis grown in University of Washington, Seatle, WA, United States - 4-8-21 metaG | ecosystem: Host-associated > Plants > Roots > Rhizosphere >... | reverse complement strand
GTGCGGGTCAAGACGGCCAACCTGGCGGCGTGGGGGGAGATAACGGCGACACCGCCTACGTGCATGCCTCGGGCGCCCCCGGCGGCAACGGCGCGGGCGGCTCGGGCGGGGTCGGTGGTACGGGAGGTCTCTCCGTGGGCGTGCTCTACCAGGCTTCGCTCGTCACGTACGACGACGCGACGCGGCTAAACCTCAGCATCGGCTCTCCGGGTGCAGGAGGCGCGGCCGGTCCGGCCGGTCGACACCCGACCGCTGGCCCGCTGTCGAGCGGCTTCGACGGCAATCCGGGCGCTCCGGGGACGGCCGGTATTGCGACAGCCATTCTCTCCCTGATGTGACCGTCGCGGCCGTCCGGACATCGGGCGCTTCGTTTGCGGGTCATGTCTCGTTGGGCATTCGCACATCAACTGCGTCCCGCCCACTGGCACCCGACGACAAAACCCGCGCAACGTCCCGCGCGCTACGGGATGCCCCTCGTCGCCGGCGTGCGCGAATACCACAAGGCACCCACACCATCGGAAAGGACGTCGGTTTCGAGCAACGTTTCCTTCGCCCAGTCGATAGGGAAAGAGGAGGCAGACACGCCATGACCCAACCGATCGGGGGCTACGGCCGCAGCGCGTACGTCCAGGAACTCGAGGAACATCCGAATGCGGGTCTCGACTTTTGCAGGAGTGCGAACACCGTGACCGAAGGCTTTCTCTGCGACGAGCCGACTGTGGTCTCCAACGCGTGCCGCTCGTCAACGAACGCGGTCGACGCGTTCGTTTGCGACGACCATCGAATGGCCGACCTGCAGCGCAGCGTCTGGGACACGACCAAGGACGTGCTCAAGACCCTCTTGGGGGCCCTCGTTGGAGGCAGGCGATGAATCCCGACGATCGTCGCTGGCTTTGGCTGGTGTACGCCACCGTGCTCGTCCCGCTGGTCGGTCAGCCCCTCGTCGTGCTTGGCAGTTCGGCGCTCTACTTCCGATGGCGCCGCGCGTGGCCGATGGCCGCCGGGAGGTTGAACCGGCACGCGTGGCTTGCGGTCGGCCTCAAGCTCGCCTTGACCTTCGCCGTGCGGCGGGTGCTTCCGTCGTGAGGGCTGGCATCCTGGTCTGGCGGGCTCCTCACGTCCTGGTCGTCGTCCGATGCTCGCTGTGCGGAGCGGACGTCGAGGTCCGATGGCCCGAGCGGTGGCGATTCTGCGATCGATGCGGCGAGCGCGCCGACCTTCGAGCCCGTGGCGAATACCCTCCAACCATGGATATCTGCGGGAGGCCCCGCCTTCCGTGGGACTCGCCTTCCGGACGCATGCGAAGGCGACCCAATTGATCCGGGGACATCCGTTCGGGCGAGGGCGGTCGGGTCCAAGGACTGGCCGGGCGGGTCTCCGGGCGCTCCACTCTCCCCACCGTCCGATGAGTCCGCGGCGACCGGCGCCGCGCGACCGCAACGCCGGAGCCCCCGGGGGGGCCCGGCGGATGGCCCGGGCGCTCAGCCCTCGCTCGGGACGTTCGGAAGCGTCCCTCGCACGAACATCGAGTGGTAGACGAGGGCATCCCGGGTGACGATGACGTGGTCGAGAACGGGGATCTGAAGAATGTTGGCAGCGCGCATGATCCGAGCGGTGCTCGCGATATCCTCCGAGGCGTACTTCGTAAACGGGAACCTTGCGCGTCGTGGGAACTTTGGGTTTCGTCGTGTCCATGGGCGTCCTGCCTGGCTGTGAGCCGCTTTCCGCCGGCTCGTTCGCCCAGCGCGGGCCGCGCGGAGCTCCTCGGCAGGACGGGCTGCATTCCGCAGGGCTCCCGTTCGCGGGACACGGGGAAAGCAAAGCCCGGCACCCGCTAGGGTCGAAGATGACGAGGCGCGACGCTCTCGGCGGCCCGCGAGAACGAGTGGAGGACAGCGGCGGAACGCCGGGCGGCCGGCCTGTCGTGACTCTGTACCGGTGGCCTGCGCAAGGGGCTCGTTCGCGCTTTTCTTCTTCTTCTGCCGTCCGCAGGCCACCGGCACAGAGTCACGACAGCCCTCTTCGTGATCGTGCCGACGAACGGGATGCTCAGTTCGCGCGGGATCGGTGGAAGCCCTGTCCCCGTCACGCGCGAGAGGACGGTCGGGAGGCGCGGCGGCAAGGCGGGATCCTCGTTGAGCTCGCGATGCAGCAGCGACGCACGGCCGAAGCAGGGCGGAGTGGCGTCGGCGAAGGGTCGGGCATGGGTCGGCTTTCGTCTTGTCGATGGGGCCTCAAAACCCGACGGCGATCGCACGGCGACGGTCGGACTGCCGATTTCTCTCTGCCTGCGCTCGGCACTCAGCGATACCATCCGGCGCCATGCCTTTCGTGTACTTCGCAAGTTATGGGCGATCTGACAAGACCAAGTTCACGAAGCTTGCATCCATCCTCGAGGAGTTGAGAGACGCGGTGCGATCGCGGTTGGGTGCGGACCCCAATGCGTCGATCGGCTTCGTCGATAGCGAGTCGATCCTGACCGGGGACTACTGGCAGGCCGTCCTTGCCCAGGAGATCCACTCGGCCCTGGTCCTTGTCTGCCTCATGTCGCCGACCTACTTCAACAGCGAATGGTGCGCTCGCGAGTTTGCGGTTTTCCGCAAGCGCGTAGAGAGCCTCAATCCCCGCCCGCGGGCGATCATCCCTGTGCTTTGGAAACAGGCAACCATTCCGACATCGGTGGCCAACTACCAGTTCAAGGACGATCGCCTTCCGCCCGAGTACGTTCAGCATGGGCTGGCGGCGCTCCGCAACGTCAAGCAGACGCGCGGCCTCTCCACGGAGACCATCCGGATCCTCGCCGACATCATCTACGACGCCGCCTTGCAGGGAATGCAGCCGCTCGAACCGATGTTGGACTTCGATCGGCTCTCGCGCTCTTTCGACAATCCGGGTCCCTACGACGTTGCGCTGATGGCGCTGCACCCGCAGAGGGCTCAGTGGTCTATCGGGATTCCGGGCGCCACTCTGGCGCTCAGCGTCGACAAGGTGGTGTCGTCCCAAAAGGTTCCGTGGCACGAAGTCCCGTATGACATGCAGCTGGGCAATCTCGTCCAGACGGCTGCCCGCGAGCGTTGTGCCGCCATCATCGTGACAGACGAAGTGAGCGCGAACACCGAGCCGTTCGCGACCCTCCTTTCGGAACTCGATCGCTCCGATCCTGCGCCCCTGGCGGTGCTCGTCGGTACCAACGCCGGAGTCCGGGACGACGCCGCTGCGCGCAAGCTCCTGCCCACGCTTGCGGCAAAGGAGGGACACTATCTCGAATGCTTCGCGCTCGGCGGTACATCCGATTTCGAGACGCGATTGGCCAAGATCGTAACCAAGCTTCGGGCCGCGCTCGTCGCCAGCGATCCCCCAGCGAAGGTCGCGGACGCGGCGCTGACGCAGGCGGCAGACACGGAGGGGATTCCGATCGCCACACGGCCTGGTCTGAAGTCGCCGGGAGGAAACTCGTGACGACGCCAAATCGCGACCCCGGCAAGATCATCACCTTCTACTCGTACAAGGGGGGGACCGGCCGCTCGATGACCCTCGCCAACGTCGCGTGGGTCCTCGCGAACAATGGAAAGCGCGTACTCGCGATTGACTGGGACCTCGAGGCGCCAGGTCTGCACCGATATTTGCACCCGTTCCTGGAGGATAGCGAGCTGTCGGAGACGCAGGGACTCATCGACTACTTCGTCGATGTCACCGTAGCCGCACGCCTGGCGCAGGCGCAGTCGGTCCTGGAGATGACCCTCCCCGCGAACGAGCCGGCCCCGCCATGGTGGCAAGCTTGGACCAGCCTTCTCTCGTATACTCGCTCGATCGACTTCCCTTTTCCAGGCGACGGCACGATCGATCTCGTGCCGGCAGGCCGGCAAGGGCCGGGATACGCCGAACGGGTCGGCACGTTCGAATGGCGTAGCTTTTACGAAAAGCTTGGCGGCGGCGTATTGCTCGAAGCGCTGAAGGTCCAACTCCGCAAGGCTTATGACTACGTCCTCGTCGACAGCCGTACGGGAATATCGGACACGGCGGGGATCTGTACCGTCCAGATGCCCGACGATCTCGTCGTCTGCTTCACTCTCAACAAGCAAAGCGTGCGGGGCGCCGCTGCGGCCGCGGATTCGGCTTGGACCCAGCGCATGAAGCCCGACGGCGTACCCGGTTTGCGTGTCTGGCCGGTGGCCACTCGCCTCGATAACGCGGAGAAGGAGCGCCTCAACGCGGGACTCACGGACGCGAAGGCGACCTTTCAGCGATACATCACCCACCTGCGCCGGGAAGACCGCATCCGATACTGGGAAGAGACCCAGATCATGTATCAACCGTTCTTTGCTTACGATGAGATCCTCGCGCCGTTCATCGAGCGTTCGCGCGGGTCGGGGTCGATGCTCGGGTCGATCGAGGCTCTGACGGCGAGGATTTCCGACGGGCAAGTTCGGACGTTGGGAACGATGTCCGAGGTCGAGCGCGCGAAGGGCCTGGCGGCGTACATTCCGCAGCGAGTCGCGCCGGAGCCATGGCGCCACGCATCGGTTTACATGAGCTATCCGTACAGCGCGAAGCAACATGCTACCCGGATTCGTAACTCGCTCGAAAGCCTCGGCGTGCACCTTTTCTCCGATATGCATATTCTCCTCGGTACGGACTGGCAAAAGGCCTTGGACGAGGGTCTCGACGCGAGCGTTGCGTTGCTGTTCATCACAGAGCTCAATCGCCCAATCAGCGATGCGCAAAGAAGAGAGCTGGATAGGGCGACCTTGAGAGGGCTACCGATTGTACCCGTCGTCGTCGAGGGAGAAGGGGGGCTAAGCCACCTGGACCCGTTGCTTGTACGCAATCAAGGAGCGGACCTGCGCGACCCCACAGACGACGAAGGCGTTAAGCGACTTGCGGAGGGGCTCAAGCTCCTTAATGCAAGGGCGAATCCAGGTGTGACGCTCATCGATGTCGACGATCCCGAGAAAGGTCGCTGGGGCGGACGCCCTATGGCGAACGGGCGGTCGCTGACCGCATCTGTCGAGGAAATCGGCAGCGCCTGGTGCATGATTGTCCTCGACGTCTCTCCGGTGAGCGGCTCGCCGCCCGTCGAAGGCGAGGTTATCTTTCACATCCATCCGTCTTTCTCGGACCCTGTCCGCCGCATTCCCGCGCAGGATGGGAAGGCTGTTCTTCGCATGCGCGGATGGGGAGCGTTCACCGTGGGCGCTGAGGTCGACGGCGGACGCACGATGCTGGAGCTCGACCTCGCGCAGGATCCCTCGCTCCCGGCCGACTTTCGCGCACGCTGACGTTCTTCTGGCTATCGCCGTCGAGACAGGAAGGGTCCCTCCAGCCGAGTAGAAGGACCCTGCCCCGCGCGTTCGGGAGCTTCACCATCTCCCAGGGCGTGGCCCGTAGGGCCCGGGGTCCAGCTGACGCGCCGCTCGGCGCGCCCGGAGGCACCTACGTGAAGTGGTTCCCAACAATGGAGGAAAACGGACCCGCTTCAATGGCAACCCGTGGACGATGCGACCGAAGGCCGGCGACGGTCGGAAGTCGCCGTCTTCTCGGGAGTCGCGCGTCTTAGCGCTCTCCATGCCGCGCGCCCGTTGTACGATCGGCCCCGATGGCGCACGTCTACTTCACGAACTCCGCCCGGCTCGAACGCAATATGTGCCCCACGCTGGCGGACTCGAATCTTCGACCCGCTTGTGGCGAGAAAGCCCCCCGCTCAACATGACTCCCAACCAATCCGCCGCCCATGAGCTTCTCACCGAGCTTCGGACACGAATCACGATCCAGCCGCTTCCGTATCAATACGGCGTCGAGGCGCGCGCTCTCGAGAGCCTCTGGGAAGTCTTCGCCAAAGCGCGGGCGTCGATGGTGAAGTACCCGGGGTGCAAAGAGTTCGCGGATGTCACGACGCGCATGCTGAACGTGGACCTGAGGCCCGTGACAGCCAAATGGCATCGAGCGCATAAGGAGGGACGGCTCCGGGCGCGAGACGGCGCGGACGAGTTTCGAGCGGACCTGGCGGCTGTGCAAACGAAGCTGCGCAAGTTTGCGAAGGAGCTTCACGCCATGGCCTACGGTGCCGAGGCCGAGGAGGCCTTGACGCCGGCGGCGCTGCCGCCTTCCGAACTCGACGCCTGTTTCGCCAATCTGCGCTTCGGCATCGTCGGCGGCCACACGATTTCCGACGACGCGGTCGTTGGAGCCATCAATGACGCCGAAGCCAACGAGGTGGACCTCCGTCGAGAGCAATACAAGATTTTGACAGCCTCCCGGCTCAACGCCGTGGCTCTGAGCTTGTCCGGCGGCGGAATTCGGTCGGCCACGTTCTGTCTCGGCGTCGTCCAAACCTTGGCGGAACGCGGGCGACTTCCGTATGTGGATTTTCTGTCCACGGTATCGGGAGGGGGTTACGTGGGCGGCTTTGTCACGGTCCGAATGGGGGCCGAGTCATCCCGTCCGTCGTCGATTGCCCGACCGCACGGGCCGGATCCCGAAGCCATTCGTTATCTCCGTTCTCGTGCCAAGTTTCTGACGGCGGCGAACCTCAAAGAACGTTGGACCATGGTCACTGCGACGCTGGCCGGAATGCTCTTGAACTGGTCGGCGCCCTTGCTCGTCGTCGCTCTGTCCGCGCTCGCCACGACCGCTCTCGCCGCCTGCTTGCCCGTCGCGCGCCTCTGGCCCGTGGCTTTCGCGGGCATGGCGGGTTTGAGCGCCATCGCGTTGCTTGCGTACGGCGTTCTTTTGCGCCGGGGTCGCACCGCAGCACGGTGGGGGGGCGCCATACTGGGGGTCTCCGTGGCGGCGACCGCTCTCGCGGCGGCTGCATGGCTACTGCAATCGGGATATGGGCTCTTCTTGACCAGCCGGCACTCTCACTGGTTGCTGCCGGGAGGCCTTTCGGTTCTATCGGCGGCCGCTGTCATGGCCGGCCCGTCGATTCTTCGCTTCATGCCTGTGCTGCGAAGCCCGGCGGTCCGCAAGGCCGCATTGACGGCGCTCTTGCTTCTGGCCGCGGCAGTCGTTCCGCTTGTGACTCTGGCACTTTTTTACGCCTGCTTGGTGCTTGCGGCGGAGCCCCGCGATCCTCTCGCCGCGAGCTTTAGTCTCCTTCGCTACGGAAGTGGAACGTGCGTCCTGCTCGTCGCGGCTGGCATCTTGTCGGTGGCCGCGTACGTCCTGAACATCAATCTCACCGGTCTGCACCGGCTCTATCGGGACGCGTTGGCGCGCACCTTCGTCCAAACCAGTGACGCAGCCAATGCGCCGAAGCCGCTGAAGAACATCAATGCTGGCCACCGCGCGCCCTACCACATCATGAATGCCACGGTGAACCTTCCCTCGAGTGAGGCCGTGGGCCTGCGCGAACGCAAAGGTGACTTCTTCATGTTCTCGAAGCACTGGTGCGGCTCTGCGGTAACGACCTACGATCGCACGGACACGTGGAACGTGAACGGCTCTCCCTTGGACCTCGGGACCGCGATCGCGACGTCCGGCGCGGCAGCGTCCCCCCACATGGGGCTGGGGGCGATGCCGACGCTGACAGCCCTGATGACGCTTCTCAACGTCCGCCTCGGCATCTGGATTCGGCAGCCGGCGAGGGGCGGAGGCTGGCCCGGGTTCACCTGCTTGCTACGCGAAATGACCGGAATCGGGATGTCGGAGAAGGCGGCTTGGCTGAATCTTACGGATGGCGGGCATATCGAGAATATGGCCGTTTACGAGATGCTTCGACGTCGCGTCAAATTCATTCTTTGCGTGGATGGCGAATCGGACCCAAAATTTACGTTTGGCGGACTCATGACGCTCGTCAGGCACGCACAGATCGATTTTGGGATTCGTATCGAGCCGAAGCTCGACAGCCTACGTATCGACGCGAAAACGCGGCTAAGCCAGACTCATTTCTCCATGTGCCGCATTCACTATCCGGCCTCGTCGCCGGACCGACCCGCGGAAATGGGTCTTTTCCTTTACCTCAAGCTATCGGTCACCGGCAACGAGCCGGAGCTCGTTCGACGTTATCGGGCCGCCCATCCCGAGTTTCCACATCAATCGACCCTGGATCAGTTCTTCGATCAAGAACAGTTCGAAGCGTACCGGCAGCTCGGCGTGCACGTGGCCGAAGGGCTCTTTTCACGCGCGCTGATGGGTGGCGACAGCGATCCGGTGGGCGTTCACGAATGGTTTTACCGGCTCGCGGGCAATCTACTCGAGCCCGAAGGCGTATGAGGACACGACCGGGGGACGGCTTCTTCGACCTCTTGGAGTATCGATCATGGAAGAGAGCAAGCCGGTCTCGCCGCATGTACTCATCTCGTATGCGCACGAGTCGCCAAGCCACGTCGATGCGGTGCTGGCGCTGTATGAACTTCTCCGCGAGTGCGGGATCGATGCGATCATCGACAGAGTAGCCAGCCAGCAGCCCCAGAGCTGGCCTCTCTGGATCGAACGGGAGATCCGGCAATCATCGTTTGTCTTATGCGTCGCATCACCCGAGTATCGCCGGCGGGTCGATGCCGACGTGGCTCCGGATGAGGGCCGCGGCGTGCAGTACGAAGCCGCGCTTGTTCACGAAGCGATCTACTCGAATCGAGAGCGCGCACTCCGGAAGTTTCTTCCGGTGCTTCTCCCGAACGGATCGGCAAAAGACATCCCGACATGTTTCGGCCCCGACGGTGGAACGCACTACCAAGTCAAGGCGTTCGACGCGGACGGTATCGACCCGCTCCTCCGGTATCTCACGCAGCAACCCGAATATGTGGCGCCGCCGCTCGGCGACATTCGAACGTGGCCGGCCGGCAAGAAGTCCGGGGTGAGGCCCGCCGGGGGCGGCGTTCCCGAGCGTCTCGCCACGCCGGCCGAGCCCCCGGATGTCGAGATCTTTCGATTGCCGGAAACCACCAACAGCAAGCTATTCGGACGGGCGTCGGAGCTCGCGTGGCTGGACCGGTGCTGGAAGGAGGGCGTCTACGTCGCGAGCATCGCCGCGTGGGGCGGAGCGGGAAAGAGCGCCCTGGTGAATGCCTGGTTGGCGAGGCTGAGGGATGACGCGTGGCGGAGCGCGGAGAAGGTGTATGGCTGGTCGTTCTCCGGGCCGGGGACCGAAGGCGAGGCGTCGTCGGACGTGTTTGTCGCCGCGGCCTTGCAGTGGTTCGGGGATACGGATGCGACGCGCGGGGTCGCATGGGACAAGGGGGTGCGACTCGCCGGGCTGATCCGAAGAAAGCGGACCCTTCTGATCCTCGATGGCGTGGAGCCGCTTCAACATGACCCGGGCGACAAGCAAGGCCAGCTCAAGGATTCGGCGCTTAAGGCACTTGTGAAGGAGCTCGGAGCGCAGAATCAGGGACTCTGTGTGATCACGAGCCGAATGGCGTTGTCGGACTTGGTGGCATTGGGGGGCGACAAGGTGCAGTCGATCGAGCTGCCCGACCTCTCGCCCGAAGCAGGCGCCGATCTACTCAGAGCGTGCTCCGCGAACGGAACCGACGCGGAGCTGCAGGAGGCAACGAAGGAATATCGCGGACACTCCTTTTCGCTAACGCTTCTCGGACACTACGTCGCGAGTGCTCTCAAGGGGGACATCCGCAGGCGCGATCGCAATCCGTCTCTCGAGAGCGAGCCCGCCAACCGGATGATGGCCACTTACGAACGCTGGCTCGCTGGAAAGCCAGAGCTCGCCATCTTGGGGATGCTGAGCCTTTTCGACAAGGGCGCAGGGGAAGGCGAGATGGCCGTGCTGCAGGCCAAGCCGCCGATGGCCGGGCTCACCGAAGGGCTCGACGGTCTGCCGGAGACGGCCTGGAATGAGGCGATCGCGACGCTCCGCAATCTTCGATTGCTGTCGGCCAGTCACGAGGCCGTCGTCGATGAAACCTTCGACGTTCATCCGCTCGTGCGCGAACACTTCCGCCAGCGGCTGCGCCGCGACCATGCGGAGGCTTGGCGGGAGGCGCATCGGAGGCTCTACGAGCATGGGAAGAGCGCCGCGACGGAACGGCCCGAGACGATCGAAGAGCTGGCGCCGTCTACACACCGTAGTCCACGGATGCCTCGCTGGACGGCAAGCAGAGGCGCTGGAGGAGCTCTGCTGGGCCCGGATTTGGGACACGTCGACGGGCTTTCCCGCGCAACGGCACGGTGCTTATGGGATGGAAGTGTCGGCCCTTTGGGCCTTCTTCGACTCGCCGTGGGACTGCCTTGCCAGTGGGCTTGGCCCGAAAGGCGCCTATCTCCGAGATAGAGTGGGACTCGATCTCTTTGCGCTGGGAAGGCTGCCGGAGGCGATCAAAGTGCTCCGCGCCGCGCTCGATGACAATCAGGACAACGAGGAGCGAACGAATCGCGCCGTCATTGCAGGTCACCTCGCCCAGGCGCTCCAAGCCAGCGGCGACCTGGCCGGCGCGCTCAAATTTGCGAAAGACGCCGTCGCGCTGGTGGAAAGTGGGCGCAATAGCCTCGACCATGTCAACTGGCACATCGTGAGAAAGACGACCCTCGGCGACATCCTTCACCAGATGGGGCGGACCGTCGACGCCAAAAAGGAGTTTGAGGAGGCCGAGCGGCTGCAGACCCAGCTCCTCTATTCGCACCAAGGGTTCTGGTATTGCGACTTACTTCTCGACCTGGGGGAGGTCGATGAAGTCTTGCGGAGGGCGACACGAACTCTGAAGAAGGCCAAAGAAGATTCTACGTCCCGGGACGAATTCCTGGATCAGGTTTCGCTCGGTCGTGCCCATCTCCTCGTCGCTCAGCGCGGCGGGGGAGGCGACCTCGCCGAAGCGAGCGGGCACCTCGACGATGCCGTCGAGGGTCTGCGCAACTTCCATGGGCAGGACTACCTACCCTTCAGCCTGCTCGCGCGGGCTGCCCTCCGAACCTTCAAGCGAGACCTGGCCGGGGCCCTCGACGATCTCGAGCAAGCCTGCGCTCTGGCCGTTCGCTGCGGTTTCCGACTCCACGAAGCGGACGCTCACCTCGGGTACGCGCGGACCTTCATGGCCCAGGGCATCGCAGCGTCCGCGGTCCCGCATATCGTGCGCGCGAAAGAGCTTATCAAGACGACGGGGTATCGTCGGCGCCTCCAGCCATTGACAGATCTCGAAGCCGAGCTCCAACAGCGGGCGTGAGAGCAACCCGTTCCGTGAGGCTGGTCTCGGACGCGTACTCCCTGGCACGGCGCTCTAGGGTGATCTCAGACCCCGTTCCATTTCCGAGCCAGACCCAAGAGGATGAGCTCCACGAGTCGGCGGACGTCGGACGATTCGAACAGCTCGTGGTTCTCCACTTCGTTCAACCCGTTGCCCAGGGCGGCGGCGATCCCGGCGGTGCCGAGCGCCTGCCACTGCTGCGCGACTTCGTCGAGCGACGCATAGCCGCCCGCCTGGCCCCGGAACTCCGCGAGCAGCTCGCCGTAGCCGGGCACGTGGGACAAAGCCCAATTCTCGGTGGCCTCTTTGCGTGCATGGCCGAGGAGCAAGTCGATGGCCAACCGCGTCGCACCGCCGAAGACTCCAAGGAGGAACAGCGGCGTCTTGCGCTCGCCGCAGCGAGACAGGTAGATCTCCTCCAGCACACCGGGAATGAGGCCGCCGTAACCGTCGAGCTTGCCGCCCAGCGCGATCCGCGCGGCGATATCGGCGGCCATGCGACGGCGCATCCGGGACGCGCCTTGCGCGTAGGCCCATCGCTGCAGCGTCGTCGTCTTGGTGAAATGACCGGTCCCGAGAGCTGCCTGCGTTCGTGCGTCCAGAGGAGGCGGCTCGCAATCGACGAGTCGGCCCTCCTGCCCGTACGCGCTCGTGTCGAGCGCGGGGTCGAGGTGTATGGGCCACGGGCAGTAGTTCTCGATGGGCCGCACCGCATTCGGCTCCAGGTCTGTGACGAGAGGGGAGTAGCTGCGGACAAGGCCGAACAGCCGCCGCGTGTAGTTGACGCTGTCGTTCTTCGCGCCGCCGTGCTCGAGGGTGCCCCCGTAGGCAACGCGCAGCCCGGCGACGAGAAGCATGGTCACCAAGTCGTCCGCGAAGGTCGCCAGGTGTTCTTCGCTTGCGCCCCAGTGGTCGATGTCGGTGGCCCCGGACAGCGAGATGCCCACGAGGTCGACTCCACGGGGGCGCTTCCACCGCGCGAGCAGCCCCAGGGGGGTGACGAGCTCCACGGGGAACGGCTTGTCGTCCGTGAAGACGTAGGTCGGCACGAGCTCGGCGAGCTCCTCGGCAGGTGCCGGCGGATCCGGGTAGAGCACTCGCTTCGTGCCCGAGGGCAGCCTACGCAGCGTCGGGCCCTCAGGGCGGTTCGCGAGGACGACCACGTCGTCCCGCGTCCCCGCGATGCGCCGGAGGATCTCCAGGGCATGGCGAGAGCGAACCGCCTCGAGCAGCATGGCGTTCGCGACGTGCCGCGCGCGCCCCGGGGCCCACCGAGTCAGCCGCACATTGCCGATGTAGGTGAACAGCGAGGGAATGGCCGACTCGATCGCGTCCACGATGACGATGGGCTGGCCCATGTGCTTGGCCAGCAGCATTTCGCGCCGACACCATTCGCGATCCGACCAATGATCCGTCAGCACGCAAACCAGGCCATTGGACTCTCGAACGCCCTTCTCGATGGCGATCCCGAAGGAGGCGCCGGGCGCGATCTTCTTGACGTCGTACCAGGCGTCGACCGGCGTCTGCGAGAGCCAGCCCAGGATCTCCTTCGTGGGCCCTTCGAATTTCTCCGGCGGGAGATCGGCCTTGGCGTGGCTGATGAACAGCTTCAGCGACGGTTCCTGTGCGTTGGATCGCGGTAGCAGCAGCAAGGAAGCGATGGCGATCCGTGCGCAGAGCTCCTCGTCCGCGTCGGGTCCCTCGCGGTCAAGGCGAACGAACGACGCTTCGGCCAGGCGGTTGCCGTCGAGACCGAAGCCACCCTCGTTCACGGCGGCCGGTACGAACGCATGGTGGGGCGCTGCAGCCGCGCGCGCCCGCCATTGGACCACTGCCTCGGCCCAGGCATCGGCAACCGGCCGATCCGACGCCCGCGCGCGGCTGGCCATCACGCCGTCGATGACCGCCAAGAGGACCGTGTGCTCCGCGGCATCGAAATCGACCTCGGGTGGCGTGCAGTCCTCACGAACGGGAAGGAACGCGACCGGAATACGCAGTCCGGGCGCGGCTCCCTCGGCCATGAAAGTCTGGTAGACTGCCCGTGCGAGCGCCTTCGCACGGCTCGATTTCGGGTGAAACGCAACCACGATTCGGAGCGGGACGGTCATTGGCCACCTCGGTCGTTGGGCTAGCGCATTACAGCATGGCGATCCGTGCCACGCCGCCTGGCGGTGGGTGACCGCCCTTATCCCGGCAGGCACTCCCAGCACGTTCGACGAGCCTACGGGCGACATCGAGGCGCTGTTCGAGTTCCTTGATGTTGGGCGCGCCCATCGCGCTCTGCAGTCTACTTGATCACGACACCGGCACCTCCCACCACGACGGACCGCTAGCTCGTCGTCCAAATTCACGCGGTTTTGCAAAACCAACGACACGAAGCCGCCGGTACGCGAACCCCGAGAGCTACCTGATCCCCTCGAATTGATGGCCATCCCTCTCCGCGTTCGACCGCGCCCGGTCCGGCGCGCCGACCCTTCGTCGACACCCGTCGCGAGTTTGCTACTCTCAGAACCCAATGGGGATCCCGGTGTTCTTGAGCTACCCGCAACCGCATCTTCAGAAGCAGAGCGCCTTCGTTCTGGCGGTCACTGCATACCTTCGAACTCGAGGGCTGGAACCAAAGACGCTCGGTGTCAACGAATACGATACCGACGCTCCGCTGACGGCCATTCGCAGGCTCATGCTCGAGTCTAACGGACTTATTACAATCGCGTTTCGGCGGCTCTGGATCGACAACGGTACATATCGGAAGGACGCGGACGTGGCTTGGGCTAGCAGTGCTCCACTAACGGGAGCGTGGCTCACCAGTCCGTACTGCCACATCGAGCCTTCGATGGCTTTTCAACTAGGACTGCCCATTCTGCTGTTGCGGGAGCGCGGGGTCCTAGCAGAAGGTATCCTTGAAAAGGGTGTTGTGGGAATGTACTTGCCTGAGTTCTCTGTAGACGAGACCAGTGGGTACCTTCAATCGCTGGAGTGGGGTGCGCTGGTTGCCAAGTGGGAAGGTCAAGTGCGAGCGGTGAGAGAAGCGAAAGGTTACCCACCGAATCTCTTCCGGTGAGCGTGTGTGGTCATATGTGGAAACATCTGTTGGCTCGCGTCGTGCCGTGATGGCCAAGGACGAGGGGATGAAGCGGCGCGGGGCCGCCGCACATGTCCATGAGGGCGACGACGAAAGCACCCCAGTTCTGACGGCGCGCCGCGCGCATCCACGTTGAGCGTGCCGCAAGCCAGCGTCGTCCCGATTCCGAGCGCGGAGCCCACCCCAAGGACCCGTTCATGCGCAGCGTGGCGGTGTCTCATGACCTCGACGCGTTCCTCCCTTGCCGCGATCCGGCTGCTCGCGACAGCGGCACGAATACGC
>Ga0265318_10001360_pt1 | contig 14524 bp, 14 predicted proteins | sample 4821metaG_FD_192431 | JGI IMG/M metagenome (GOLD analysis project Ga0265318, IMG submission 192431) | Rhizosphere microbial communities from Carex aquatilis grown in University of Washington, Seatle, WA, United States - 4-8-21 metaG | ecosystem: Host-associated > Plants > Roots > Rhizosphere >... | reverse complement strand
GTCACCAGCGGCGTGCCGTCGGTGAGCCGCGCCCAGACATGGCCGTTCAGTTCGGCGGACGGTTCGGCCAGGACTTGCCGCGACACCGTTACATCCTCGGCGATGGAAAGGCCATTAAAGGGGCTGCCAGGGCCGAAAGCAGCGAGGTGCTGCGGCTGGCCCCAGGCCATGGCGCCATTGAGGTAACGTTCGCCCACGCGCAGCGGCACCGGCACCAGCGCGTCGGCGCCCTGCGCCATATGCTCGCCGGCGAAACGCACCAGCACCCCGCCATTCTTGACGAAGTTGGTGATCTTGGGCTCGTCGTCGCCGGCGATGCGCCCGACATCGGCCAGCACCAATACCGAGGCGTGTTGCGCCAGAAGATTGGTGACGGTGCCCTGGCTGGTTTCGGCATAGGGGCCGAGGGCGCGGTCGAGATAATAGGAATCCGCCAGCAGCGACTGCTCGCCGCCGCTCACCGCGACAATGCCGGCGCGGCGCCGGACATTGCCGGTATCCAGCAGTTGCACCGCGCCGGCGCTTTCCTCGCCCCGCAGCGCCAGGCGCTGGGCGCGGTTGCGCACTTCCAGCGGCAAGGTGAGATGGCCTTCGGCGCGGCCTTCGTTGCTGCGGAAATGCAGCGTCGCGGCCGAAAGGGTTTCGCCGCCGCTGCCAAGGGCCGCCACTTCCACGTCCGCCGCGCGTCCGATAGCGGGGCGGATGGCAGTGACGGTGAAGCCGCTGCCGTCGCGTCCCGGCGGCAACAGGCCATAGGCGCCGCGCGGCGGCGTCAGCAGCGTCACCGGGCCACGCGCTTTCAATGCGGTCAGAAGTTTCTGCGCATTGCCGTCATCGATGCCGTCGCTGAGCCAGACAATGGAAGGCGCGTTCAGTTTCCAGCGCGCCAGCGCCGCCGCCGCGGCGGCGCGGTCGCCGGGCCAGGGCATTGGCGCAAGGCCGCGCGCCAGCCGCTCAGCCTCGCCGGCATTGAGCAGGCCGGTGGGCGGCGTCGAGGCCGTCGGCAGCAGCAGGACCGGCCGCTCACCCGCGCCATGCAGCAATTCGGTGATGGCGCGGGCGCGCTCGCTCCAGCCATCTGCCGCCGTCCAGCCATTGTCCACCACCAGCACCAGCGGGCCCGGTGTGGGCGGGGTGGTGCCGCGCCCCAGGATGGGATCGGCCAGGGCGATGATCAGCAATGCGGCGGCGGTGAGCCGCAGCAGCAGCAACCACCAGGGCGTCTTGGCCGGGGTTTCTTCCTCGTTGATCAGTCCCGCCAGCAGCCGCAACGGCGGAAAGACCTGCGGCCTTGGGCTGGGCGGCGTCACCCGCAGCAGCAGCCAGATCAGCGGCAGCGCCAAAAGCCCCAGCAGCAGCCATGGGGCGCCGAAACTCAGTTGCGGCAGAAGCTCCACGGACTCACATCCCGCCGATGGCGGCGTAAAGCGCGATCAGGGCGGCTTGCGGCGCATGGTCGGTGCGGTGGACGGTTGAGGTCCAGCCCAGCCGCGAAGCCGCCGCCGCGATCATCTCGCCATGGGCGGTGAAGCGGGCGCGATAGGCGGTCTTCAGTTTTTCGGCGCGGCCGAAGATTTCACTCTCCTGCCCTTTTCCATTCGAAGAGGCCATCTCGAAACGGGTGCGGCCATGATAGGGAAACTCCTCCTCCGCCGGATCGATGATGCGGACCAGATGGCCCTCGACGCCGGCCCGGGCGATGCGGCTCATCGCGATTTCGGTGGCAGGATCAAGAAAATCCCCGAACCAGACCAGTTGCGAGCCGCGCAGCACCGGCGCGGGCGGCGGCTCGGCGCTGGTGTTCTTGGAGTCCATCAGCCGCCGGGCGATGCGGCTGAGCGAGATTTTCGAGGCCGCCGCCGGATCGCCGCTCCCCCAATAGCCGGTGCGCTCGCCGCCCCGCACCAGTAGCGAGGCCAGCGCCAAGAGCAGAAGGTCGGCGCGCGCCTTCTTGGTGGCGACGCTCCTGCGCGAAGAGAAATCCATGTTGACACCGCCGTCGCGCCACAGCCAGACGGTCTGCGCCGCTTCCCATTCGCGCTCGCGCACGAAGAGATGCTGCGACTTTGCCGATTGCCGCCAATCAATGGCGGTGACGGCGTCCTCGGAACGGTAGCGGCGGAACTGCCAGAAGCTTTCGCCGGTGCCGGTGCGCCGGCGCCCATGCACGCCCAGGCTGACCGAGGCGGCGAGGTGGTCGGCTTCCACCAGCAGCGGCGGCAGGGTGGCGCCAAGCGCCTCGGCTTCGTGTTGAAGCGCGTGGTTCAAAACAGTCACTTACAAAAGTTTCCGGCAGAGACCGTCAATCACCCCCGCCGTGGAAAGCCCGTCCGCCCGCGCGGTGAAGGACAGCGCCATGCGATGGCGAAGCACCGGACCTGCCAGGGCCGCGACATCGTCGCTGGACGGGGCAAAACGCCCATCGAGCAGCGCGCGTGCCCGCACCGCCAGCATCAGCGCCTGGCTGGCGCGCGGGCCGGGCCCCCAGGCGATAATGCCGGCTTCGACGCCGCCCTCTTCGCTTCCTGGCCGCGCCGCACGCACCAGGCGAAGGATGGAGGTCATCACCTTCTCGCCGACGGGAATGCGGCGGACCAGCGCCTGCGCTTCGACAAGCTGTTCGGGGCCGCAGACGCGGCTCGCTTTGGTTTCCTCGCCCATGGTGGTGGCGAGCAGCATCTGCCGCTCCGCTTCCAGGCCGGGATAATCGACATCGATCTGCAGCAGGAAACGGTCGAGCTGTGCTTCCGGCAGGGGATAGGTGCCTTCCTGCTCCAGCGGATTCTGCGTCGCCAGGACATGAAAGGGTTGCGGCAGGTCATGGCGCGCGCCCGCCACCGTGACATGTTTTTCCTGCATCGCCTGCAGCAGGGCGGATTGGGTGCGCGGGCTGGCGCGGTTGATCTCATCGGCCATCAGCAGTTCGGTGAAGACCGGCCCGCGGAGGAAACGGAAGGCGCGGCTACCGGACGCGCTTTCTTCCATCACCTCCGAGCCGGTGATGTCGGCGGGCATCAGGTCGGGGGTGAACTGGACGCGGGCGGTGTCCAGCCCCAGCACCAGCCCCATGCTTTCCACCAGCTTGGTCTTGGCCAGTCCCGGCACGCCGATCAGCAGGCCATGGCCGCCCGCCAACAGGGTGACCAGCGTCTGTTCGATCACCGCATCCTGGCCGAAGATCACGGCGCCGAGCCCGGCCTTCACCCTGGCGAAGGTCTCGGCGGCGGCGGCAAGGCGGGCGGGGGCATCCGCCGCCGGAGTCAGGGTTTCGGCTTGGCTCATATTCGCTGCTTTGGGGACCTGTCTTGCTGATAAGGGAGGTATGTTGCACCGTTGCCGGAAGGCGGCGCAACCCCGCCTTTCTCTCGTTTCCTGCAAGGGAGAACGCCGAAAAAGGCGTCAATATGGCCGCTTCACCGTCCCCGCCGCAGTTCCCTTCCGCCGCGCTGGCGGCAAGCCTGGCCGCCCGCCTGCCGCAGGCGCCGCCGGATGGTGGTGGCCATGACGATTATCACATCGATTCCGCAGCGCCGCCCGTTCTGGGCGGCACGCCAGCGGCGGTACTGATCCCCGTGGTGGCCGCCGCTGAACCTGTCCTGCTTTTCACCCGCCGCAGAGAAGGCCTGGCGCGCCATCCCGGCCAGGTGAGTTTTCCCGGCGGCCGGATCGAACCGGGCGATGTCTCGCCGCTCGCCGCCGCCCTGCGCGAAACGGCGGAGGAAATCGGCATCGCGCCGGAAGAAGTGACGGTGGCAGGCTATCTGGCGCGCTACCGCACCGGCACCGGCTTCGACATCCATCCAGTGGTGGGCGTGGTCAATCCCGGCTTTACCCTCAGGCCCGATCCGGCCGAGGTGGCATCGGTGTTCGAGGCGCCGCTTTCCTTCTTCGCCGACCCCGCCAACCGGACGCGGGCCAGCCGGGAATGGAACGGCCATGTCCGCAGCTTTTACACCTTTACCTATGAGGGGCATGAAATCTGGGGTGCCACCGCCGCCATCATTGTCGATCTGGTGACGCGGCTGAATGGTATAACGCCCTGATGCGGATTGATCCGAAACAGCACGACTGGATGACGGCCCCCGAAACCGCGGCGGTGATGAACGCCCTGGTGGACGCCCGGTTCGTCGGCGGCGCCGTGCGCAACGCGCTGCTGGACGCGCCGGTGGCGGATGTCGACATCGCCGTGCCGATGCCGCCCGCCGAAGCGGTGACACGGCTGTCGGCGGCGGGAATCAGGACCGTGCCCACCGGCATCGAACACGGCACCGTCACCGCTGTCACAGGTCACCGCGCTTTCGAGGTGACGTCCCTGCGCCGCGACGTCGAGACTGACGGCCGCCGCGCCACCATCGCCTTCACCGACGACTGGGCCGAGGACGCCATGCGCCGCGACTTCACCATCAACGCGCTTTACGCCCGGGCCGATGGCGAAATCTTCGACTATGCCACCGGGGTCGAGGATCTGATCGCGGGGCGCGTCCGCTTCATGGGCGATCCCGCCACCCGCATCGCCGAGGATTACCTGCGCATCCTGCGCCTGTTCCGCTTCCATGCCTGGTACGGCAAGGGCGAGATTGACGAGGCGGCCCTGCGCGCCGCCGCCGCCGCCAAGGACAAGCTGGTCACGCTGTCGGCCGAGCGTGTCGCCAAGGAGATGCTGCGGCTGCTGGAAGCGCCGCGGCCGGGGCCGGTGCTGCGGGTGATGGCGGCGACCGGGATTCTTTCCCAGGTGCTGCCGGGCGAACTGGATATGGCGCGGTTGGAGCGGCTCTGCGAACTCGATGCCGAGAGCTTCCATGAGTCCGACGCGCTGCTGCGGCTGGCGGCGCTGCTGGAGGAAGGCGCGGGCGTGGCCGGCCGCTGGAAGCTGTCCAATGCCGACCGCGCCCGCCTGGAAGCGGCGCTGGCAGGCGGCGAGCGCATCGCCTCGCATCTGAAGGCGGCGGATGTGCGCCGGCTGCTCTATCGCCTGGGCACGGGGCCGTTCCGCGACCGGGTGCAGTTGGCCTGGGCGGCGGCGCCGCGTTCCCAGCCGGCGCTGGCCTGGCGTCTGCTGCTGGCGATGGCCGTGACCTGGGAGCGACCGCGCTTTCCTCTGACCGGCCGCGACGTGATGGCGGCGGGCGTGCCGGAAGGCGCGGCGGTCGGCGAAGTGCTGGCGGCGCTGGAAAGCGAATGGGCCGAGAGCGACTTTTTGCTGGAGGAAGCGGCGCTGCGGGAAAAGCTGGCAGCGCTGGCCGCGGGCCGCTGATGCTGCGGCTTCTGGACAGCCTGTCGCTGCCGGGCGATCCCACCAAGCCCAACGAGGATTCCTTCGCCCATGCCGATGCGGCGGCGCTGGTAATGGACGGCGCCACCATGCTGGGCGATCCGCTGATGCCCGGCCCCTCCGACGCTGCCTGGATCGCGCAGTTCGGGACGCGGCGGCTGATGGGCCATCTTCAGGACCAGGAGCCGAAAAAGGCGCTGCGCTCGGCGATGGCGGATGCGGAGAAGAGCTTCCACGCGCTGGCCCGCGCGCCGATGGAGCATCAATGGCAGATTCCCTGTGCTTCGGTGATGCTGGCCGCTGAACACGATAAAGGAATGGAGTTTCTCTGGTTGGGAGATTGCGGCGGGATCATCGCGCACGGCGACGTCATTACGGTGGTCGGCGAAACCATCGCCAAGCGCGCCGAAGAAAGCAGCCGCGCCCGCAGAATCGCGCAGGAAAAGAAAGTCTCGTCGGCGGCGCCGGGCGTGCGCGACCGGTTTTTCATGGACCACCTGCGTGCCGCCCGCGCCCGCGTCAACAGCGGCGATTACTGGCTGTTCACGCCCGACAAGCGCGCCGCCGCCCATGCAGGGCGCAAAATCGTGAAAGTCGAACCCGGCGCCTTGCTGCTGCTGGCCTCCGACGGCTTCCTGGCGCTGGCGAGTGATTATGGAGCCTTTGACGCGGCGGGGCTGGTCGCGGCGGCGAAAAGCAAGGGTCTTGTCGCGATGGGCGAGGAACTGCGTGCCATCGAGGATGGCGATGCCGTCGGCGACAGATTCGCGCGGTTCAAAAAGTCAGATGATGCGACGGCGTTGCTTTTGGAAGTAATCAGCTGACCGCGTTCGCCACCTGATGCGCGCCTTCCCAGATCATCTTGCCGGCGACATAGAGCACGATCACCAGGCCGACATAGCTGATCCAGCGCACTTTTTCGAGAATGCGGGCGAGGATGTTGGCGGCGGCGCCCATCAGCGCCACCGACAGCAGCAGACCGATCACCAGTACGTCGAGATGGCCGCGCGCCGCCCCGGCCACGCCCAGCACATTGTCCAGCGACATGGAGATGTCGGCGACCACGATTTGCAGGATGGCGGTCTTGATGCCGGCATTCCGGTCCAGCTTGATCTCGCCATGACCGTGCCCGGCGCCGCGAATGTCACGCCACATCCGCCAGCAGACCCATAGCAGCAGGATGCCGCCGGCAAGGGTGAGGCCGATGATCGCCAGCAGCTTCACCGCGACCACCGCCAGCACCAGGCGCAGCACCACTGCCGCCGCCAGGCCCCATAAGATCACCTTGTTGCGCAGCTCCGGCGGCACCCGCGCCGCCGCCATGCCGATCACCACGGCATTGTCGCCCGCCAGCACGATGTCGATCATCAACACCTGGACCAGGGCGATCAGGCCGCCTTCGGTGAACAGGGTCAGTTGCAAGAGGCCTCCGGTAACAGGTTGCACTGACGCAAAGCTTCACCCAGCACCATCGCCGCGGCTAACGCCACATTCAAGCTACGCGCCCCTGCAGCCATCGGGATCAGCAGGCGCGCGTCCGCGTAGGTGTGCACGGCCTGCGGCACCCCGGCGCTTTCCCGCCCCAGCAGCAACGTGTCGTCCGGAGCGAAGGCAAAGCGGGCATAGGGCTGGGCGGCTTTGGTGGTCAGCAGGATCAGGCGGCCTGGTACCCGGTCGGCCAGGAATCGCTCCCAGGAGGGGTGCCGCCCCAGCCGGGCTTTCTCCAGATAGTCCATTCCCGCCCGCTTCAGGGCCTTGTCGGACAGGGAAAAGCCCGCCGGCTCGATGATGTCCACAGCCACGTCCAGGCAGGCGCCCAGCCTGAGGATGGCCCCGGCATTCTGCGGGATATCGGGTTCAAACAGGGCCAGGCGCATGCAAACCGCCTATTGGGCCCAAGGTACGGGCAGAAAAGGCATTTTCTGCGTCATCGTGCCGCAAGACCCTCGAAAATCGACTCTCTATTTTACCGCACCAACGATCCATCGGTCCCCGGGGGGGATAGGGTGCCGGCGCGTCACCGCGTCATTACCGTTCCCGCGTGGGCCTGTGGCAATAGATTTCGCCAGTCTTACTCCTAGTTCCGAAGGGTGATCCCAGTGACAGCAGCGACAGCAGACGGAGCGACCCGCCGCGACTTTCTTTATGTGGCGTCGGGCGCGATGGGCGCGGTTGGCGCCGCCGCCGTGGCGTGGCCGCTGATAGACCAGATGAATCCGTCTTCCGCCGCGCTGGCGCTGTCCTCGGTGGAAGTCGATCTCACCTCGATCGTCGTCGGCCAGGGCGTCACCATCAAGTGGCGCGGCCAGCCGCTGTTCGTGCGCCGCCGTACGCCGGAAGAAATCGCCAAGGCCCGCGCCGTGGACGTCGCCTCGTTGCCCGACCCCCTGGCGGAGAATTCATCGCTTCCCGAGAATGCGCCCGCTACCGACGCCAACCGCGCCACCAAGCCGGAATGGCTGATCCTCGTGGGCGTCTGCACCCATCTCGGTTGCACGCCGACCATCTCCACGCCTACCGACGTGCAGGGCGAATATGGCGGCTGGCTCTGCCACTGCCACGGCTCGCAATACGACACCGCCGGCCGTATCCGCAAAGGTCCGGCGCCGCGCAACCTGCAAGTCCCGGTCTATTCCTTCCTGTCAGATACCCGCGTCAAGGTCGGTTGAGGAGCACAAGAATGTCCGGTCCATCGACCTACAAGCCCAATTCCGGCATCGAGAAGTGGCTCGACCAGCGCCTGCCGCTGCCGCGCCTGATGCATGACACCATGCGAACCTTCCCGACGCCGAAGAACCTCAATTTCTGGTACGTCTTCGGCGGTATCCTCACCTTCTGCCTGGCCGTTCAGATCATCACCGGCATCGTGCTGGCGATGCACTACAAGCCGGACTCGACGCTGGCCTTCGGCTCGGTCGAGAAGATCATGCGCGAGGTCAATTACGGCTGGCTGATCCGCTACATCCATTCCAACGGCGCTTCGATGTTTTTCCTCGCCGTCTACATCCATATGTTCCGCGGCCTGTATTACGGCTCCTACAAGGCCCCGCGCGAACTGATCTGGATCATCGGCGTGCTGATCTACCTGCTGATGACAGCCACCGCCTTCTTCGGTTACGTGCTGCCCTGGGGCCAGATGTCCTTCTGGGGCGCCACCGTCATCACCAACTTCTTCAGCGCCATTCCGCTGGTCGGCACGCACATCTCCACCTGGCTGTGGGGCGACTTCGCGGTGGGCGACGCCACCCTGAACCGCTTCTTCTCGCTGCACTATCTGCTGCCCTTCGTCATCGCCGCCGTGGTCGGCCTGCACATCTGGGCGCTGCACGTGCCGGGCAACAACAATCCGCTGGGCATCGATGTGAAGAGCCCGCAGGACACCGTTCCTTTCCACCCCTACTACACGGTGAAGGACGGCTTCTATCTGGCCCTGTTCGTGCTCTTCTTTGCTGTCTTCATCTTCTACGCGCCGGAATTCTTCGGCAATCCGGACAACGCCATCGAGGCCAATCCGCTGGTGACACCCAAGGATATCGTGCCGGAATGGTATCTCTTGCCCTTCTACGCCATCCTGCGTTCGATCCCGAACAAGCTGCTGGGCGTGCTCGCGTTGGGCGCCGCCATCCTGATCCTGGCCTTCATTCCCTGGCTGGACACCAGTCGCGTGCGCTCCTGCCGCTTCCGTCCGACCATGAAGTGGCTGTTCTGGTTCTTCGTCGCCACCTGCGCAGTATTGGGCTATTGCGGCAGTCAGTCCCCCGACGCGGTGAAGTTCGGCATGCCCCTGGTCTGGGTCGCTCGCCTCGGCACGACTTATTACTTCGGCTTCTTCCTGGTGCTGATGCCGCTGGTTGGCCTGTTCGAGACGCCCAAGCCGCTGCCTGCCTCCATCTCCCAACCTGTGCTTGCGGAATAAGGGTGAGAACCATGACGCATCTCCCGCTCCGTCTCGCTCTTGGTCTCTCGCTGGCACTTGGCTCCGCCTCCGCCGTAATGGCGCAGGAGACGCGCGATCCCTTGCCGCCCAAGTCAGTGGATTTCTCCTTCGAAGGTCCCTTTGGCACCTATGACCGCGCCTCCCTGCAGCGCGGTTTCCAGGTCTACAAGGAAGTCTGCAGCGCCTGTCATGTGCTGCAGCATGTCGCCTTCCACAATCTGGACGAGGCCGGCGGCCCCGGCTTCACCGAGGCGCAGGCCAAGGGCATCGCCGCCGGCTTTAAGATCCCAGCCGAGCCCAACGACAAGGGCGAGACCACCGACGACAAGGGCGAGCGCCTGACCCGCCCCGGCATCATCGCCGACTATTTCCCCAATCCCTTCCCCAACGAGAATGCCGCCCGTACCGCCAACAACGGCAAGCTGCCGCCCGATCTTTCGATGATCGTCAAGGCGCGCCAGGGCGGAGCGCATTATGTCTATTCCATCCTCACCGGCTTTCATCAGACCCCGCCCAAGGGTTACGCGGTGGTCAAAGACACCTACTACAATCCCTATTTTGACGGCTGGAACATCGGTATGCCGCCGCCGTTGCAGGCCGATTCCGTCACCTATTCCGACGGCACTAAGGCGACGGTGGACCAGGAAGCCCATGACGTGGCGACCTTCCTGGCCTGGGCCAGCGAGCCGAAGATGGAGGAGCGCAAGCAGATGGGCTTCTCGGTGATTATCTTCCTGGTCGCTTTCTCCGGCGTGCTGTTCGCCGCGAAAAAGAAACTCTGGGCCGACGTGCACTAGCCTGTAGCAGAACCGACATGACAAGGCGCGGGCCGGAAGGCTCGCGCCTTGATCTTTTGTGTCGCTCCGGCTTACGCCTTCGCTCCGGGGCTTTTTGTGCTAAAACGCGCCGCAACCTCCGGAACCCGCCAGAGCCATGACACACACTGTTCTCGGCATCATTGGCGGTTCCGGCATCTATGACATCGAAGGTCTTCAGAACGCCCGCTGGCAGGCGGTTTCAGGCCCGTGGGGGCCGCCTTCCGACCAGCTTCTCACCGGCACACTGGGCGGCGTGGACATGGTCTTCCTGCCCCGTCATGGCCGCGGCCATATCCAGACCCCGACTAGCATCAACTACCGCGCCAATATCGACGCCCTGAAGCGCATCGGCGTCACTGACGTGATTTCGGTCTCGGCCTGTGGCTCGCTGAAGGAAGAATTGCCGCCCGGCACTTTCCTGATAGCCGACCAGTTCATCGACCGCACCTTTGCCCGCGAGAAAAGCTTTTTCGGCCTCGGCTTCGTCGCCCATGTGCCGATGGCCCATCCGGTCTGCCCGCGCCTTTCCGACGCCCTGACACTGGCGGCGCGGGAGCAGAAGATCAGCCACGACCAGGGCGGTTCCTATATCTGCATCGAGGGACCACAATTCTCCACCATGGCGGAAAGCGAACTCTACCGCTCCTGGGGCTGTTCGGTGATCGGCATGACGGCGATGCCAGAAGCCAAGCTGGCGCGCGAGGCCGAGCTGCCATACGCCATCGTGGCGATGGTGACGGATTATGACTGCTGGCATCCCGACCATGACTCCGTGACAGTGGACGCCGTGGTGAAGGTGATGAAGGGCAATGGCGCCAACGCCCGCAAGCTGATCGCCGCCGTTGCCGCCAGGCTGGGGCCGGAGCGTTCGCCCTGTCCGCTGGGGGTGGAGACGATGCTGGACATGGCGGTGATGACGGCGCCGGACAAGCGCGATCCCGCCCTGATGGCGAAGCTGGACGCGGTGGCGGGCCGCATTCTCAAAAAATAAGCATAGGGCGCATCATGGATTTCAAGGACGTCATCCGCACCATTCCGGACTATCCCAAGCCCGGCATACAGTTCCGCGACATCACCACCCTGCTCGGCAATCCGCGCGCTTTCCGCCGCGCGATCGACGAAATGGTGCAGCCTTATGCCGGGGTGCGAGTGGACAAGGTGGCGGGGCTGGAAGCGCGCGGCTTCATTCTGGGCGGCGCGGTGGCGCACCAGCTTTCCACCGGTTTCGTGCCCATCCGCAAGAAAGGCAAGCTGCCCTTCACCGTGCTGGGCGAGGATTATGCCCTGGAATACGGCCAGGACCGGGTGGAGATTCACACTGACGCGATCAAGCCCGGCGAGAAGGTCCTCTTGGTAGATGATCTTATCGCCACCGGCGGCACGGCGCTGGCCGGCATCCGCCTGATGGAGCGGGCGGGCGCCAAGCTGATCGGCTGCTCCTTCGTTATTGATCTGCCGGAACTGGGCGGGGCGGACAGGCTCCGCGCTGGCGGGCACAAGGTGCATTCGCTGGTCGCGTTCGAGGGCCACTGAATTGAAGCTCTATTCAAACCCCGCTTCGCCCCTCGCCCGCAAGGCGCGGGTGATCATCCATGAACTGGGCCTGAAGGTGGATATCGAAAACACCAGCGCGCGCGGCAACATGGAGTTCCGCAAGGTCAATCCGTTGGGCAAGATTCCAGCCTTGGCGCTGAATGACGGCTCGGTGCTATTCGACAGCCCGGTGATCTGCGAATACCTAAACCACCACGGCGGCGGGAAATTCTTTCCCGGCAACAACATCTTCCGCCAGCATTCCGGCCATTGGAAGGCACTGGTGCTGCAGGCCATGGGCGACGGCATCATGGAAACCGCGCTGGCGCGGGTTTATGAGGAGCGCTTCCGGGAACCAGAACATCGCAGCGGCGAAATCATCCAGTATCAGCTCGGTTCCATCGCCACGGCGCTGGATGCGCTGGAGCGGGTGAAGTTCGCCAAGGATCCCACCATCGGCGAGATCACCGTTGGCTGCGCCCTGGGTTATTTGGACTTCCGCCTGGCGGCGGACCTTGATTGGCGGGCCAGCCACCCCAAATTGGCAGAGTGGTACGCGAAATTCGCGGAATATCCCTCGATGAAGGCCACGGTCCCGTCAGCGCCATGAAAGTCAACGGCACCCCCTACCGCTCAGTCTGGCCCATTGGCGAGGATGCTTTCGGCATCATCGACCAGACCAAGCTGCCGCATGAATTCGTCACCCTGAGCATCAAGTCGGCAGAGCAGGCAGCGCACGCCATCAAGTCGATGCAGACCCGCGGCGCGCCGCTGATCGGCGCGGTGGGCGCCTATGGCATGGCGCTTTCGGTGCGCGAGGACGCGTCCGACGACGCCATCAACCAGACGGTGGAGATGCTGGCCGAAACCCGCCCGACCGCCATCAATCTGAAATGGGCGCTGTGGCGGATGCGCGGCGCCCTGCTCAACCAGCCGCACCCTAAGCGCGTCCATCTCGCCTGGGCCGAAGCGCAGAAAATCGCCGACGAGGATGTGGCGATGAGCGAGGCCATCGGCTTCAACGGCCTCAAGATCATCGAGAAAATCGCGGCGGTGAAAAAGGGCGAGACCGTCAACATCCTCACCCATTGCAATGCCGGCTGGCTGGCGACGGTGGATTACGGCACCGCCTTGGCGCCGATCTATATGGCGCATGACGCGGGCATTCGCTTGCATGTCTGGGTGGACGAAACGCGGCCCCGCAACCAGGGCGCCAGCCTCACGGCTTTCGAATTGGGCAGTCATGGCGTGCCGCACGCCATATTGGTCGACAATGCCGGCGGCCATTTCATGCAGGCCGGGCAGGTCGATATGGTCATCGTCGGCACCGACCGCGTCACCGCCAATGGCGATGTCGCCAACAAGATCGGCACTTATCTGAAGGCGCTGGCGGCGAAGGACAATGACATCCCCTTCTATGTCGCGCTGCCGTCTTCCACCATCGACTGGACAATGGAATCGGGCCGCGACATTCCCATCGAAGAGCGCAGCCCGGACGAAGTGCTGAAGATGAGCGGCCGGCTTGCCGACGGTTCGGTGACAATGGTCGAAATCGCCGCCCCCGGCAGTCGCGCCGCCAATCCCGGCTTTGACGTTACGCCGGCGCGGCTGGTCACCGGTTTCATCACTGAACGCGGCACTTGCGCCGCCACTCCAGAAGGCTTACGCAGCCTTTTCCCGGAAGAGAAGTAAGGCCTTTACGCCATGCAGTCCAAATGGTCCGCCGACGAGGCGAAGAAGTATATCAGCGACTATGCCGCCAAGGGCGTGAATGAAGACCTGGCGCTACGCACCTACACCACACGCCTTTTGGGCCGCGATCTGCATCTGGTGCTGCATGGCGGCGGCAATACTTCCGTCAAGACTGGCGCGAAGGACATGCTGGGCGAGGATGTGGAAGTGATCCACATCAAGGGTTCAGGCTGGGACATGGGCGAGATCGAGCCCGCCGGGCTTCCCGCCGTGAAGCTGGAGCCGCTGCGCCGCCTGCGCAAGCTGGCCAAGCTCTCCGACGGGGACATGGTGAACTACCAGCGCATCAATTTGCTGGATTCGACTTCGCCCAATCCGTCGGTTGAAACGCTGCTGCATGCCTTTCTGCCGCACAAATTCATCGACCATGTCCATTCGACGGCGGTTCTGGCGTTGACCGACCAGCCCGATGGTGAAGCCGTGGTGCGCGAAGTCTATGGCGACCGCGTCGCCTATGTGCCCTACACCATTCCCGGCTTCGCCCTGGCCAAGGCGGTGGCGGACGTCTTCGACAAGCATCCCAAGGCGGAAGGCCTGGTGCTGCTGCAGCATGGCATCTTCTCCATGGGCGAGACCGCCGAACAGGCCTATGGCCGCATGATCGAATTCGTCACCATGGCGGAGGAACGCCTCAAGCGTCAGCGCAAATCGCTGCCACAGGCCGCGCTGCCGAAGGCGCTGGCGAAGCTGCCGGAGATCGCGCCCATCCTGCGCGGCGCGGTGGCGATCGGGAAAGACGCCAATGCCGGCATTGCCAAAAGGCAGATCCTGGATTTCCGCAGCAATGAAAAGATTCTCGCCTTTGTGAGCGGCAAAGATGTCGCCCGCTACAGCCAGGTCGGCGTGGTGACCCCGGACCACACCATCCGCACTAAGAACTGGCCGCTGCTGGTGTCGGCGCCGGAGGCAGGCAAGCTGGACGCATGGACCGCCGACGTGAAAGCGGCGGTCGAAGCCTATATTTCGCACTATCACGCCTATTTCGCCCGCAACAATGAAAAGAGCCCGGACAAGAAAAAGGAACTCGATCCGCTGCCGCGCGTCATCCTGGTGCCGGGGTTGGGCCTGTTTGGCATCGGCGCATCGGCGAAGGACGCGGCCATCGCCGCCGACATCGCCGAGAACACGGTGCAGGTGATTACCGACGCCGAAGCCATCGGCGAATACAAATGCATCAGCGAATACGACATGTTCGAAGTCGAATACTGGTCG
>Ga0265318_10001355_pt1 | contig 14576 bp, 14 predicted proteins | sample 4821metaG_FD_192431 | JGI IMG/M metagenome (GOLD analysis project Ga0265318, IMG submission 192431) | Rhizosphere microbial communities from Carex aquatilis grown in University of Washington, Seatle, WA, United States - 4-8-21 metaG | ecosystem: Host-associated > Plants > Roots > Rhizosphere >... | reverse complement strand
TGGAATAACAAGATTTTAAAAACCAGGCAATTTCAGGCTTTAGGGATTAAACCGGCGGTCGGCCCTAAAACCCAGGCCGAATATGAGGCTCTTGAAAAGCGGTGGGGGGGGAAAGGCCTTTCCTTTTTGGCCGCCATTGTCCGCCAAACCGCCCTTGAGGAAAAGGAGCCCAAGCCCTGAAAAGCTCAAATTATTGGGTTTTTCCCCCGTTTCTATTGTTATAATGGCTTGGTTGATAACCACGCTTTTACACGCTTACGGGAGTCGGAATGGATCTCCAACAAGTTCTTGTTTCCATGGTGGAAAAGAAGGCCTCCGATGTTCACATGAAAGCCGGCGCCCCGCCCCTTTTCCGGATTGACGGCGACCTGACCCCGCAGAGCGAGACCCCCTTGACCCCCCAGGAATTAGCCGAAGTGGCCTCTTTCCTCATGGACGAGAAACAACAAAAAACTTTTTTTGAGGATCACCGTGAGGTCGACCTGGCTTACGCGGTGGAAGGATTGGCCCGGTTTAGGACCAACGCCATGTGGCAGAGGGGCCTGCCTGAGATCATTATGCGGGTCATCCCCCAGCATATCCCCAAAATTGAGGACATCAACATGCCCACGGCGGTCCTAAAGCAAATCGCCATGGAACAGCGCGGCCTTATTCTCGTGACCGGCATCACGGGATCGGGAAAATCAACCACCCTCGCCGCCTTGATTAATGAAATGAACATGAATCGGGCCGCCCACATTGTCACGGTCGAGGATCCCATTGAGTTCGTCCACCACGATAAAAAATCCAGTATCACCCAAAGGGAAGTGGGGCTCGATACGGAAAGTTTCAAGTCGGCGTTGAAATACGTCCTGCGCCAGGATCCGGATATCATCCTGATCGGGGAAATGCGCGACGTGGAGACGGTTTCGGCCGCCATCTCCGCGGCCGAAACGGGCCACTTGGTGCTGTCCACCCTCCATACCATGGACACGGTCCAAACCATGGAGCGTATTTTGGACTTCTTCGCGCCTGCGCAGCAAAATCAGATTCGGATCCAGCTTTCCAACACCATGAGGGCCGTCATCTCCCAGCGGTTGGTGAGCAAAGCGGACGGGGTGGGGGTTGTTCCGGCGGCCGAGATCATGATCGCCACGCCGACCATTAAGTCCCTCATCGCGGAGGGCAAGATCAGCCATATCCGCGGGTTCATCGCCGAAGGCCACAGCCAATATGGAATGCAGACCTTCGACCAATCCTTGATCGAATTGGTCCGCAAGGGGCTCATCACGAGGGAAAGCGCGATGGAGCAAGCGAACTCCCCCAGCGAGATTGATCTGGGCCTGAAAGGCATCTCCTCTTCCCGCGCCTCGGCCCAATCGCTTATTTCCCAAATGGAAACCGCCCAGCAAAAGGATCGGGTCAGCGGTTGGTTGAAGAGGGCCCAGGAATATTTCGAAAAACGCCGTTATGACGAGGCCAGGGCCGAGATCAAAAGAGTCCTCCAAGAGGTCCCTGACCATAAAGAGGGAAACACCTTGATGGCCCGGTTAAGGGAATTGGAGGATAAGACGGAAAAAAAGAAGGACTCCTCGTCGGTGATCAAATCAGCCCTTCAAATGTACCGGGAGGGGAAACACCAGGCGGCTATCATGGAATTCCAAAAAGCCCTGGAGTCCGATCCGGAAAATAAGCAGGCCCAGGCCTATATCAAATCCATCCAGGAAGAATTGGATAACCGGACGAAGGCCCGTGAACTTTACCAAAGCGCCCTTGCGTTACAGCAGCAAAATGACCTCGCCAACGCCCTGGCCCAGGTGAACCAAGCCCTGGTTTTGGATCCGCAAAATGAGCAGGTGGGAGTCCTTCAAAGGGATTTAAAAAACAGCCTGCAAAAAGAACAGGCGAAAGCCAAGGCTGACTCGCTCAATCAAGGGGCCATCGAGCTGTATAAAGCGGGGGATTTATTGGGGGCGCTGGTATCCTGGAACAAGGCCTACGATTTAAATTCGGAACTGGAGGACGTGGCCCGTTATCTCCAGCAGGGAATCGCCAAGCTTCTTTCGTTCGGCGTGGAAGGCTTGGAGTCGAACCCCGAGAAGGAACCTATTTTAAACTTGTTTGAACAGGGCGTCCGCAGTTATGTCCGGAGTGATTTCCAAACCTCGATCGAGTTTTTCAAGAAGGCGTTGTCGAAGGCGGACGGCAACGCCTATTTAAGCGCCTATTTGCAAAAGTCCAGTCAAATGCTGGAACAGCAAATCAACGAGATGTACCAGGCGGCTTGGGGCGCCCAGCAGTCGGGAGATTTGGGGCTGGCCCAAAAGGAATACACCAAAGTCTTAAGGCTGTCCCCGGGGCACCCGGAAGTGGTCCGGCAGATGGCGGCCCTGAAGTCCACGATCCTTCAATCCGCCGAGAAGCTTTACGCCGAGGGAAAGCAATTCTTCGACCAGAATGATATGGACCAGGCGGTGCGGATTTGGGAGAAGATCTTGGAGATCGATCCTTCCAATGAAAGGGCCCAGAAAAAGATTGAGGAAGCCAAAATTAAAAAAAGCACCCTCAGCGGTATTTTCTCGAAAATAAGCTGATGATCTTAAAAATGATTGAAGGGGAGCGGCGTTGAAAAAACTAATATATGGGGCCCTGGGGCTCATTGTTCTATTCATACTGGCGATGAACAGTTCCATTCTCGCCGATCAAGCGGTGAATTGGGTCACGGAGCATCCGAAGGATCCGGACGCTCCCTTGGTTTTGTACCGGGCCGGGCGCTGGTGCAACATCATGGGAAGCGGGGATCGGGCGGTGGAAATTTACCAAAAATTATATGAGATGTATCCTGAAAGATCCGATCTTTGCGCCCCCGCCATGTACTATTGCGCCGAGATAAAATCCGATTCTTCCACGGTGGTCGCGATTCGTAAACAAGCCATACCCTTCCTTGAAATTGTGGCGACGCAATATGCTTCGGAGGAGGAATGGCGGGTTAAAGCAAAAAAACTTTCCGACGAGGTGAATTATGTCCATTGAGCTCAAAAGGCTGGCTGGTTGGGTGTTGGCCCTGGCGTGGCTGGCGGCGGGTTTGAGCCCGGTCCGTTTGGGAGCCGTGACCCTTGAGGTGGAGGAGGGAGACTCAAACGCGTCCCCGGCTTCCGCGCCTGCCGGTTCCGCCGGAGCCCCGTCGGCCGGGATGACGGAGAACAAGCCGGCCAAAGTGCGGATCAGCGAAAAAGTCGGATTTTATTATTTCATGAAATCCGGTTTTGTCCTGTCCGACGACTCGAAAGTTCCCATGGTGGGAAAGGTCCTTAAGTCCGAGAGGGGTTCGGATTGGTACGACACGGGCAGCAAAACCCATGTGGAGCTGGCCCCCCATCAGAGGGATGTCAAAACGGGGGATCTTCTGGTGGTGTACCGGACGGACCACCGTGTCGAGGAAGCCCATTCCGGGTTTTCGGGCTGGTGGATCCGAAATTTGGCGGTGGTGAAGGTCCTGGAAGTCGATAAAAGGAGCTGTGAGGTTGAAGTCAAGAAGTCCTTTTATCCCTTTGTGGCAGGGGACAAGGTGCGGCTTTATGAGGATGAGATCAGCCGGTGGAAACAAGCGCAAATCAAAAAACCGCTTCCCGATCATTCCGTCAGTTGCTTTGTGGTGACCGCCGAATCCAACGAGGTGCTCGCGAGCCAGGCGGATTCTGTGGTCCTGACCGCTGGAAGCAAAAAAGGCGTCGTTGAGGGGCAAAGATTTCAACTCAAGGACACGATTTTCCACAACTCCCAACCCGTTCGGGTCAACCAAGGAATCGCGCAGGTTTTTTATGTGGGGGCCAATTCCTCGATGGCGCAGATTATATACAGTCATGGGCCGGTTAAAACAGGGTTTGAGGCGGCTTATCTTCCTTGAGCGCGGCTACGATGAAGGGTTAAGGACGAGGGGATGAAGCCGCCCAAGGAAGAAGACCCGAATTTTCAAAAAATATTAGACTACCTTTTGAAAATGAAGGGTTTTGACGGCCACCAATACAAACCCAATTACATCAAGCGCCGTGTCGCGGTTCGTATGAGAGCCACGGGGACCCACTCCTATCTGGATTATTTAAGCGCCCTTCAAAATAACCACCAGGAACCAACCCATCTCCTGGACCGGTTGACGATACATGTGACTGAATTTTTCAGGGATCCGGAAGTGTACCGTGCGGTCAAGGATAAATTGTTTCCCGAATTATTGAGGTCGGGCGAACCAAAGATAAAAGTGTGGTGCGCCGGCTGCAGTACCGGTGAGGAGCCCTATTCGGTCGCCATGATGCTGAAGGAATGGACCTTTTCCCAGCCTGAGCTGTCATTTGAGATCTACGCGACCGATGTCGACTTGGCCAGTATCCGAACCGCCGAAAAGGGGGAATATCCCCTGGAGGCCTTAAAAAAACTTTCCAAGACTCAAACGACGCGTTGGTTTTACCTGGAGGGGGCGAGGGCTAGGATCGTTTCGGACTTGAAAAAAAACGTTCATTTCAGGGTGCATGACTTGATATCGGATTGGGTTCCCGAGTTCTCGGGGTTTCACCTTATATTTTGCAGGAACCTCTTGATCTACCTGAACTCGGCCCAGCAGCAGATTATCTACGAGCATTTCGCCGGCGCCATGGCGCCTGGCGGGTATTTGATCCTGGGCTTAACCGAGACTTTAATGGGGGCTTCGAGGAAATATTTTCAATGCGTGGATATCCGCCATCGGATTTATCAGGCGGTGAACAAAACCGGCGCGGCGCCGGAACAAAAAAAGGGAGAGCGGGTTATCGATGGATAGGGCGCAGGATCACATTAATTTAGGCACGGCTTTCACGCTATCCAAGCGGTATGCGGATGCCATTGTCGAATTCGAAAAAGCCCTGGAATTGAGCCCGAGCGACGGCGAGATTTTGTTCCAATTAGGGGGGTTGTTCACCAATATCGGGAACTACGCGGAGGCTGAAGCCCATTATTTGCGCTCTCTCGCCATTAATCCCATGAACTTAAACGCGCATTGCAAACTGGGGCTTCTTTTGGAAGTTCAGGGAAAGTACCCTTCCGCGATCCTGGAGTTCCAAAAGGCCATCGAGTTGAACCCCGGGGACGCGGGTCTTTACAACAACCTGGGAAATGTCTACTCGAAAATGGGGAGCTACCAAGAATCCGTCGAGCAGTATAAAAAATACATTTCGGTTAATCCCAGCAACGCTGAAATTTTCTTCAAGATGGGATACGCCTATGAGCAACTGGGGGGATTGGACGAGGCTATTACCTCTTACGAGAAAGCGATTATCCTGAATCCCCGCCATTCGGCGATTTACGCCATTCTGGGTAACGCTTATTCCAAGCGCGGGATGTACCCCGAAGCGTTGGTTCAATATCAGCAAGCCCTCAAGTTAAACCCCTATGAGCCTGAGGCCCATTTGAGGATGGGGCACGCCTATATGTCGATGGGTCAATATGAGAAGGCCATCGAGGTTCTGAAGCAAGCCAGGGATAAAAACCCTAACAACGCCGAGGTTTACCTCAAGCTGGGAATGATCTACGCGGGCAGGGGAAACCACGAGGAAGCCATACTAATGTACCGCAAAGTCATGGAAATCAATCCGAATGACGCCAGTGTTCACAACGTTTTAGGGTATATTTATGACAAGCAGGGCGACATGCAAAAGGCCTTGGAGGAATACCGGGCCGCGAAATTAATCAATCCCAACGATGTCATGATCTTGGATAATTTGGGCAATTTAAATTATAAGCAGGGGCATTTTGACGAGGCGATTTTGGAATATGAAAAATTGATAAGCTTGAACCCCAGCCACGGGGATGCCCATTCCAAATTGGGAAATATCTACTTGAAGCGGGGGGAAAAGGACAAGGCCGTGGAGCACTGGGAAAAGGCCTTGGCGATGGATCCCACCAACGAAATCCTGAAGAATAATTTGAGGATCGTGAAGGGGAGCAACGTCCAATGATGAGGCCCCAAGAAAAATCCCTGGGTGAGCTTCTCCGGCAAGCCGGAAAAATAACCTCGCGCCAGATTCAGGTGGCGCTGGGAGAACAAAAGAAGCATCACGAACCCATCGGAAAAGTGCTTGTCCGGCTGGGCTTTGTCGAGGAGAGGGATATCCTGCAAGTCATGCAGGGAATGATGGTATTGACGTTCCGGGTCGAAAATGAGCTTTATGGGATCGAAACTTTCCGGGTTCGGGAAGTCCTGAAATACACCCCCTTGCGGCCCCAAGCCCAGCCCCAGGACCGCTGGGAGGGTGAATTGACCCTTAGGGGGACTGTTTTTCCCGTCTTGTCCTTTCGTAAATACCTCGGTTTGGGGAGTCCGGAGAAGGCCTCGTCGACTTGGTTCATTGTTTTGGAAAAAAAAGGCGTTCCCTTTATATTATGGGTGGATCACGTGCGGGAGGTGGCCCGGTTCAAGATAGACCAGATTGAGCCCTGTCCACCCTACTTGTTTGGGAAAAAGAACGAATTGTATTATTGTTTGGGTAAAATAAAAGAAGACCTTTATTCCATTTTGAATCCGGACCAGTTAGTGGACGAAAAAAACTTTACATTGCCTTCCTCCGAGGTGGATTATGCTTTCCCGCCCTGAAACTAAAACAATCCGCGAAATGGCCCACGGCTCCGACCAGGGTGACGCGTCGACCCATAATAATTTGGGCGTTTTTTACTATTCCAAGGGAATGTACGCCGAAGCCATCAAGGAATTCAAAACCGCACTGGAAATTGAGCCCGAAAACGCCCAGTCCCAGGAGAACCTGAAATCGGTCAACCGCCACACGGGTTTGTATGACCGATCGATCGAAGCCTATAAAAAATCCGTCCAAATGTTCCCCCAGGACGCCGAGGCTTTTTATAACTTGGCGAACGCCTACCGATATACCGGACAATACGAGAAAGCGGTGGAGGAATACGCGAAAACCCTGCAGCTGAACCCGGACCATCCCTTTGCCAGGAATTACCTCGGGATTTCCCATAAAGCCATGGGGAGTTTTGATTTGGCGATGAATGAGTTCCGTAAAGCCATTGATAAAAACCCCTATTTCGCCGACCTCCACAATAACTTGGGGGAGGTTTATTACAAAAAGGCGATGATTAACGAGTCCCTGATCGAATTTAAAAAGGCGATTTCCTTGAACCCGGACTACGCGATCGCCCATTACAATTTGAGCTTCGTCTATGGCGATAAAAACATGCTGGAAGAGGCCGAAAGGGAATTTAAAAAAGCCGTGGATTTAAACCCGAATTTTGGACAAGGGGCCCAGGCCCTTTTGGCGATCGAACGTTCCAAGAGCATGGAGGAAAAAATCGCCGAAAAAGTCGCGGCCCAGCCAGCCGGGGCCTCGAACGCCGAAACTTATTTAAGCCTGGCCGCCGCCTACAAGGGCAAGGGATTGCTGGAGGAGGCATTGCGGGAATATCGGCGGGCGATTGAGGCCATGCCGAACGAGGAAAAACTTTACCGGGCCGTGGGTGAGCTTTATCTCCTCAAGGGGATGCTGGAAGACGCCTTGACCGCCTCCCGAAAAGCCATTGAGTTGGCCCCCTCCCATGTTGAAAATTATATTCAGTCGGGAATAGCGCTGCGGGAGCTGAACCGGACGGAGGAGGCGGCCAAGTCCTTCTCGAAAGCCATTGAGCTCGTCCCCCATTCCAGCATGGCTCATTTTGAGCTGGGCGTGACTTATTTTAAAATGGGGGAAAGCGAAAAGGCGACCAGGGAAGTCCGTCAAGCCCTGGAAATCGATCCCCAGAACGCCGAGGCCCATTATTATTTGGGGGTCTATTACTACAAGGTGAACCTATACGACGAGGCGATCCGCGAGATTTCCCAAGCCATCGAACTCAACGTCACCATCGCCTCGAGCGCCGAGGCGCTAACCTATCTGGGATTGGCGCTGGCGGATAAAGGGCGTTTTGAGGAGGCGATCGCCGAGTATAAAAAGGCCATGGAGTTTGACCCCAAGAACCCCATTATCCACAACAGCCTGGGAGTCGCCTACAAGAACGCCGGCATGATTTCGGAGGCGATCCAGCATTATCAGCAGGCGATCGCCTTGAACCCCAAGTACGCCAAGGCCTTGAATAATTTGGGAGTGGTGTATTTCAAGCAAAGCCAGTATGAGAAGGCCATTGAGGCATTTAAAAAAGCCGTGGAAATCGAGCCGGACTATAAAACCGCCCACAATAATTTGGCGGTGGCTCTGAAAAAGAAAAATGTTTTGTCCGAAGCGTCCGAGGTCCTCATCAAGCAAATCATGGCCGATCCGGAAAACGCCTCCCTTCATTTTAACCTCGGAACCCTCTACAAAAATACCGGCCAGTTCAACGAGGCGATCCGGGAATTCCAAGAAACGGTCCGCTTGAGCCCCAAAAATCGCGAGGCCCTCACCAGGCTCGGGGAAGTTTATCTCGCGACGGAGGCCTTGGATGACTCGGTGAAGGTATTGGCCAGGGCCGTATCCTGCGATCCCAAATACCCGGACGCCCATTTGCAGCTGGGAAAAGTTTATATCCGCCGTCAATGGTGGGATGAGGCCCTGGTCGAGCTGAAGAAATGCGAGGAATTGGACAAGGATTTAAGCGAAATTCATTTCCACTTAGCCCAGGTTTACCGCTATAAGAGCTGGTGGGACGAGGCGATTCAGGAATTCCGGAGATACCTGGATTCCCCCGGGACGGAAGAGGACAAGATGATGGTGGCGGTGGACATGATCAAACAGCTTGAGGTTTGGAAAAATCAGCTTCAGGTTTCCCCCAGCGCCAGCCACTCGAAATTGATTAAATAGGAAAGCCATGAAACTTCTCGTTTGCGTGATCACTCCAAAAAAACTCGACCAGGTCAAGAAAGTCCTATGGGAAGCCGGTGTAAGGGGGGTCACGATCTCCGAGGGATCCGGTTATGGATACCAAAAAGTCCAGGTGGAATCGGTGAAGGGCGCGGATTATAAGGTACAATACCAGCCGAGAACCAGGCTTGAGATCGCCCTTCCGGACGATGAATTGGAAAGGGTGGTGGAGCTCCTGTTGGAAACGGTTCGAACGGGCCGTATCGGAGACGGCAAGTTTTTCATATTACCCCTGGAAGACGCCATCCGGGTCCGGACCGGGGAACGGGGCGAAAACTCACTTTGACGGCTTGGGCCGGATGGAACGGCCCGTTAAAAGGGGATTGCTGGAAGCGGATCACTTGTCGTTTTGAATTTACTTTTGCTTGAGGAGGATGTCGTGGCCCACCGTGTGATGCTCGTCGATGACGCGTCTTTTATGAGGATGATGCTGAAAAATATCCTTGTCGGCTCCGGGTACGAGGTGATCGGGGAGGCGGAGAACGGGGCCAAGGCGGTTGAGCAATTCAAGGCCCTGAAACCGGACCTGGTCATCATGGACATCATCATGCCGGAAATGGGAGGCATCGACGCGGTCCGCGAAATCATCAAGGGGAATCCGACGGCTAAAATATTAATGTGCAGCTCCATGGGCCAGCAATCGTTGGTGGTTGAGGCCATCCAGGCGGGGGCCAAGGATTTTATCGTCAAGCCTTTTCAACCCTCGAATGTGCTCGAGGCCGTCAAGAAAGTATTGGATTAGGGAAGCCCCGGCGCGGGGCGGCCTTGAAGGCTCCTTCCCCCCGAAACACTCCGCAGCGCATGGAAAGGCCTTTGGCATGGGTATGGAATCCGGACAATTCACAGAGTTTCAAATAGACGCCTTGAAGGAAATCGGCAATATCGGCGCCGGCAACGCCGCCACGGCGCTTTCCCAAATGGTGGGGAAACGGGTGGATATGTCGGTGACGAAAGTTTTGGTATTGCCCGCGGACGCCATCGCCGGTTTCCTCGGGGGCATCGAAAAGAACGTGGCCGCGGTCCATATGCCGGTTTATGGGGAAATGATCGGAGTGGCCCTTATTTTTTTCCCCTTAGAGCGTTTGTCCGAGCTTTCCGGCATGCTCATCGGTAAAAACGAGGAAGACCCGGCCCATCTCTCCGAATTGGGGCAGTCGGCGATCAAGGAACTCGGCAGCATCCTGACGGGCGCCTACCTTAGCGCGCTCTTCCGTTTCGTCCACATTCAGCTGATCCATGGGGTCCCGGGTTTAGTGATCGACATGGCCCAAGCCATTTTGGACACGGTTTTGGTGGAGTTGGAACAGCGGGAAGAAATCGCCATCGTGATTGAAACCGAATTTTTAGAGGATGATAAACAGTTAACCGGCAGTTTCTTTCTGCTGCCCGAGGCGGATTCCTTGAAAAATTTTTTCACCGCTTTCTCAAAATCCCTCGGACTTCCCGGCAATGGCTGAGAGCGATTGGGCGGTCGGGATCGCGGAGATTAAATCATCGGAGGGCGAGGGCCGGTTAGTGGCCTACGGATTGGGATCCTGTGTGGGGGTCACCCTTTATGACCGGACCAGGAAAATCGGCGGATTGGCCCATATCATGCTGCCTTCCAGCAGGATGCACGCCCGGGTGTCGGTGCCGGGAAAATACGCGGACACGGCGGTAGAGGCCCTTTTGGAATCCGTCGGGAGCCGCGGCGCGGATTTGCGGAATCTGGAGGCGAAACTGGTGGGCGGTGCCAATATGTTCATATCGATCACCCAGCAGGCGGTCCCGATCGGGATGAGGAACGTATCGGCGGTCCGGGAACAGTTGGACCTTAAGGGAATTAAAATCAAGGGCGAGGATGTGGGGGGATCCCAGGGCCGGACGATCTTTTTCACCCTTGCCGACGGAAATATCGAAGTTCGAAAATTAAATCATCCCTCCTTTTTAATTTAAGTCGTTTAAAGGGCCATTCCATGAACGCGTCGCTATCCGAAAAGGATTCGCCTTTGGTAAACGGTAATCCTGATATCCAACTGGTGGTGTTCACGCTGGCCGGATGTGAATTGGCCGTTGAAATCCACCAAGTGAGGGAAATCATCCGCGTCGGGGAAATGACCATGATGCCCAAGGCCCCCAAGTTTTTGGAGGGCATCATCAACCTGCGGGGCAGGATATTTCCCGTGCTGGACTTCAAGAAGCGATTTGACATGCCCCAGGTGGATCGGACGGAGGAAACCAGGATATTAGTGGTGGAATCCAAGGATCAAGTCCTGGGGCTGTTAGTCGACAAGGTCGTGGAAGTCCTCAAGGTTCCTTCCTCGGCGGTGGAGCCTTTGGACCATACCCTTTTGACCATCGGGCCGGATTACGCGAAAGGGATGGTGATGACGCAAGGCCGGTTGATTTTGTTGCTGAACTTGGAGAAAACCTTCAACTTGGACGACCTGAAAAACCTTTCGGATTTGGAATCGAATTCTCACAGGGAAGGAAAGCCCCTTGGCCATTAAAGTTTTGTTTTGCGATGATTCCTCTTTTATGAGATCCATCCTAAAGGGCATCATTTTAAAAGAGCCCTATCAACTGGCGGGGGAGGCGTCCAACGGCGCCGAGGCGGTTGAACAGTACCGGAAACTAAAACCGGATCTGGTTACCATGGACATCGTGATGCCGGAAATGGACGGGATTGACGCGGTCAAGGAGATCCGGGCCTTCGATCCCGAGGCTAAAATCATCATGGTGAGCGCGATGGGACAGCAAAGCATGGTCATCGACTCCATCCAAGCGGGAGCCAGGGATTTCATCATCAAGCCCTTCCAACCCCCCCGGGTGCAGGAAGCGCTTAAAAGGGTTGTGGGTTCTTAGTGACGGTATTTTATTTCCTTTTCCGGAAAGTCTTCGATGGCGACTGAAAAAACGAGAACCGTCAGGGTTTTAGTGGTGGATGATTCCTTTTTCATGAGGAAGATGCTTTCGGAAATTTTGGCGGACACGAACGGCGAAATCGCCGTACTGGATACGGCCCAGAACGGAATGGAAGCGGTTGAGAAGGCGAAAAAACTGAAGCCGGACGTGATCACCCTCGACGTTGAGATGCCGAAAATGGACGGATTGGCCGCCCTGGCGGAAATCATGAGGGAAATACCGACGCCCATCGTGATGCTTTCCAGCCACACGGGAAAGGGAACCGAGACGACCATCCGGGCCCTGGAACTGGGAGCCATCGACTGCGTGGCAAAGCCGGCCGGCCGCGTATTGGAGAATGTGAAGTCGATCCAAGCGGAATTGGTCGAAAAGATCAAAATGGCGGCTTTGTGCCAGCCTCGTAAAAGGCAGGAGCCGCAGCCCCTTCCCGAGGAAGGGGCCGGCAAAAAAAACGGCAGGATTTCTGAGCCGGCGCCGGCGGAAAAGGAAGGGCCGGCCAAATTTATCGCGGCCGTTGCCTCCTCGACGGGCGGCCCCCGCGCGCTGAATGAGTTTTTCACTCATCTGGAGCGGAATGCCTCGGCGGCTTTTGTCATTGTCCAGCATATTTCTGTCGGCTTTACCAAGGCCCTGGGGCGTAGGTTGGACGACGTCGGCAAGATGTCCGTTTCCGAGGCGGTAGAGGGTGAAACCCTGTTGGGAGGCCACGCTTATGTGGCGCCTGGGGGAGTTCATCTGGTGCTGGAAGGGGCCCCGGGACGCTTCCGTTTCGCTTTTAATGACCAGCCGCCGCGCCTGGGCGTAAAACCCTCGGCGGATATCATGATGAGTTCGGTGGCGAAGGCCGCAGGCCAACATTGTTTGGGCGTGGTTTTAACCGGAATGGGGCGCGATGGGTCGACGGGACTTAAGGATATCCGTTTGGCCGGCGGCAAAACCTACGCCCAGGACGCGGAGTCCTGCGTGGTTTACGGAATGCCCAAAGCGGCGGTGGACTCAGGCGTCGTGGACCGGCAGTTGACTTTGACCCTCATGGCCTCGGAAATTAACCATCTTTTAAGCCGCCGATAAACCCTATCCATTTTAACCTTGGCCTTTTTCCGGAAACAGGACCTCCTGGTCCCCCCGGGCCTTTCTTGAATTTGTTGCGGGAAGCTGGTCGGCTGGGGGAGTTTGGGGAAAACCCGTTGTTTTAGCCTTTCTTTTCGCGGCGTGATGCCGAAAAAATAGTTTTTGAGGGGTTCGGGGTTAAAATAGTTTGGGTCGAAACCAGTTGATTCGGAGACGCGCTTGAATATCAGCGAGTATAAAGAAGTTTTTTTATTGGAAGCGAGGGAATACCTCTCGAACCTGAACAATTCCCTGGTGGCGCTTGAAAAAGACCCGGCCCAATCAGGCCCCATCAATGAAATCTTCAGGGCGGCCCATACCTTGAAGGGCATGTCGGCCACCATGGGTTATGAACCCATGGCTCATTTGACCCATCAAATGGAAACGGTGCTGGAGCCCATCCGGTCCGGTGCCGAGGTCCTGACCTCCCGTCTGGTGGACGCGCTTTTTATCTGCCTCGACCAGCTGGAAAAGTGGGTCAATATCCTATCCTCCAATGATTCCTTGGAAGAGGGGGATTTGCAGGCGACCCTGGCCAGCCTTCAAAACGCCTCCGAAGCCCTTCGCGGGGCCGCCGGAGGAAAAAGGGGGGACCCGCCGCCTGAAACGGCTTCCTTGGCCTTTTCCGAGGGGGAAAGGGAAGTCATGTCCCAAGCCAGGATGAACGGGTTTTCCGTTTATGAAATCATGGTGGAACTGGAAGAGGGATGTCAATTTAAGGAAGTCCGCTCATTTATGATTTTGAAAGCCCTCAATGAATTGGGGGAGATCGTCAAATCCCATCCGGCGCCCGAGGACATTGAAAAGGGACTCTTTGACACTGGGTTTTTCCTGGTGGTGGTCACCGACAATCCTCCCGAAAAAATAAACAAGGTTTTGATGTCCGTCAGCGAGGTGAAGTGGGTCCAAGTGGTTCCCTTTACGGCGGAAGACGAAAAAAGTTTCAAGATTCCGGAAAGGAGGGACGCCGGGAAAAGCTCCCGGCGCCAATCGGACCCGGTAAAAGCCGGCCGCGAGGCGGAATCGGAGGGGCAGGGGCCCTCCGCGGTCGCGCCGGGGGAAAAGTCCTTTATCCTTCCGACGATCCGCGTGCACACCTCCAAACTCGATAAGTTGATGGCGTTGGTCCAGGAATTGGTCATCTCGAAAATCCGTTTTGAGCAGGTGGTGAGGACCAGGGAATTGAAGGAGCTTTTGGACCCCCTTTTCCAGCTGCACCACATCACCGACGAGCTTCAGGATGAGATCATGAAGGTCCGGCTGATGCCGGTGAAGCAAATCTTTGAGCGCTTCCCCCGGATGGTGCGGGACCTGGCCAAAAGCCTGAACAAACAAGTGGATCTTGAGATGGACGGAGCGGAAGTCGAGTTGGACCGTACGGTAATCGAGGAGATGAGCGAGCCGCTTGTCCACCTGCTCCGCAACGCCATCGATCATGGGATCGAGATTCCCGACGACCGTGTAAGGGACGGGAAGGAACCCTTCGGAACCATCCGCCTTCAAGCCAAGCGGGAAAGATCCTACGTGGTCCTTTCGGTGGCGGACGACGGACGCGGCATCGATCCCGAGTTGGTCCGGCAAAAGTCGGTGGCCAAGGGTTTGATCTCGCCCGATGAGGCGGTCAAGCTGACCGACGAGGAAGCGATCCGGCTGATCGCCCTCCCGGGATTCTCCACCGTGGACAACGCCACCGAGGTCTCGGGAAGG
>Ga0265318_10001354_pt1 | contig 14601 bp, 25 predicted proteins | sample 4821metaG_FD_192431 | JGI IMG/M metagenome (GOLD analysis project Ga0265318, IMG submission 192431) | Rhizosphere microbial communities from Carex aquatilis grown in University of Washington, Seatle, WA, United States - 4-8-21 metaG | ecosystem: Host-associated > Plants > Roots > Rhizosphere >... | reverse complement strand
GGGCGAAGGGCATAACCTGCAGGAACACTCGGTGGTGATGATCCGCGGCGGGCGCGTGAAGGACCTGCCCGGCGTGCGCTACCACATCCTGCGCGGCGTGCTCGACACGCAGGGCGTCAAGAACCGCAAGCAGCGCCGGTCGAAATACGGCGCGAAGCGTCCGAAATAAGCGAAGGCCTGATCCATGTCCCGTCGTCACAGTGCCGAGAAGCGCGAGATCAATCCCGACCCGAAGTTCGGGAACCTGGTCGTGTCCAAGTTCATGAATTCAATCATGTACGAGGGCAAGAAGTCGGTCGCCGAAGCGATCGTCTACGGCGCGCTCGACATCATCGAAGGCAAGACCAAGACCAATCCGATCAACGTGTTCCAGCAGGCGCTCGACAACGTGATGCCCTCGATCGAGGTGCGCTCGCGCCGCGTCGGCGGCGCCACCTATCAGGTGCCGGTCGAGGTGCGCAACGACCGCCGTCAGGCGCTCGGCATCCGCTGGATCATCACGGCCGCGCGCGACCGCAACGAAAAGACCATGGTGGAGCGGCTCTCGGCCGAACTCCTCGACGCGTCGAACAATCGGGGGAACGCCGTCAAGAAGCGCGAAGACACGCATCGGATGGCGGAAGCCAACCGCGCCTTCTCGCACTATCGCTGGTAATCAGGACCTCCCATGCCCCGCGTTCACCCCATCGAGGACTACCGTAATTTCGGCATCATGGCGCACATCGATGCCGGGAAGACCACGACCACGGAGCGGATCCTCTATTACACCGGCAAGAGCCACAAGATCGGCGAAGTGCACGACGGCGCCGCGACCATGGACTTCATGGAGCAGGAGCAGGAGCGCGGCATCACGATCACGTCGGCCGCCACGACGGCATTCTGGAACGAGAAGCGCCTCAACATCATCGATACGCCCGGCCACGTCGACTTCACCATCGAGGTCGAGCGCTCGTTGCGCGTGCTCGATGGCGCGGTCGTCGTGCTCGACAGCAATCAGGGCGTCGAGCCCCAGACCGAGACCGTCTGGCGCCAGGGCGACAAGTACAAAGTTCCGCGCATCGTGTTCGCCAACAAGATGGACAAGATCGGCGCGGACTTCTTCCAGTGCCTGAAGGACATTATCGACCGCCTCGGCGCGAAGCCGATCGCGATCCAGCTGCCGATCGGCGCGGAGAATCAGTTCAAGGGCATCATCGATCTCGTGCGCATGAAGGGCGTCGTGTGGAACGACGAGACGCTGGGCGCCGAGTACAACGATATCGACATCCCGGCCGACATGCTCGATCAGGCCAAGGAATACCGCGAGAAGATGGTCGAGGCCGCCGTCGAACTCGATGACGACGCGACGACCGCCTATCTGGAAGGCAAGGAGCCGGACGAAGCGACGCTCAAGAAGCTGATCCGCAAGGCCGTGATCACGGGCGCGTTCTATCCGGTGCTGTGCGGCTCGGCGTTCAAGAACAAGGGCGTGCAGCCGCTCCTCGACGCGGTGGTGGACTATCTGCCCTCGCCGCTCGACGTGCCGCCGATCGTCGGCATCGACGACAAGGGCAACGAAATCGTCCGCAGGCCGGACGACGAGGAGCCGATGGCGCTGCTCGCATTCAAGATCATGGACGACCCGTTCGTCGGCACGATCACGTTCTGCCGCATCTATTCCGGCACGCTCAAGACCGGCACCGGCGTCGTCAACTCGACCAAGGACCGCAAGGAGCGCATCGGCCGCATGCTGCTGATGCACGCCAACAACCGCGAGGACATCAAGGAAGCCTTTGCGGGCGACATCGTCGCGCTCGCGGGCCTCAAGGAGGTCCGCACCGGCGACACGCTGTGCGACCCGCAGAAGTCGGTGATCCTGGAGAAGATGGAATTCCCCGAGCCGGTAATCGAGATCGCGATCGAGCCGAAGTCGAAAGCCGATCAGGAGAAGCTCGGCGTCGCGCTCGCAAAGCTCGTGGCCGAGGATCCCTCGTTCCGCGTGCACACCGATCAGGAGTCGGGCCAGACCATCCTGAAGGGGATGGGCGAGCTGCATCTCGACATCAAGGTCGACATCCTCAAGCGCACCTACAAGGTGGAAGCCAATATCGGCGCGCCGCAGGTTGCCTATCGCGAGAAGATCACCCGCTCGGTGACCAAGGACTACACGCACAAGAAGCAGACCGGCGGCACCGGCCAGTTCGCGCGCGTCAAGATCGTGTGCGAGCCGCTTCCGCCCGGCTCGGGCTTCGTGTTCGAGAGTAAGGTCGTCGGCGGCAACGTGCCGAAGGAATACATCCCGGGCGTCGAGAAGGGCCTTGAGTCCGTGCTCGGTTCGGGCGTGCTCGCCGGCTTCCCGGTCGTCGACCTCAAGGTAACGTTGATCGACGGTGCCTATCACGAGGTCGATTCGTCGGCGCTCGCCTTCGAGATCGCGGCGCGCGCCGCGTTGCGTGAGGCGCTGCGCGAAGGCGGCCCGGTGCTGCTCGAGCCGATCATGAAGGTCGAGGTCGTGACGCCCGAGGACTACACGGGCTCGGTGATCGGCGATCTCAACTCGCGGCGCGGCCAGATCCAGGGCCAGGACATGCGCGGCAACGCCAACGTCGTTACCGCGATGGTGCCGCTCAACAACATGTTCGGCTACGTGAGCAACCTGCGCTCCATGTCACAGGGGCGCGCCACGTTCACGATGCAGTTCGACCACTACGCGGAAGTGCCGCGCGCGGTCGCCGAGGAGATCCAGGCGAAGTTCGCCTGACGAGAATTCAGACACCAATTAGCTAAGCCGGAACGGAGAGTCACATGGCCAAAGAGAAGTTCAATCGCGACAAGCCTCATTGCAACGTCGGCACGATCGGGCACGTCGATCACGGCAAGACGTCGTTGACGGCCGCGATCACCAAGGTTCTGGCCGAGACGGGTGGGGCGACCTACACCGCCTACGACCAGATCGACAAGGCGCCGGAAGAGAAGGCGCGCGGCATCACGATCGCGACGGCGCACGTCGAGTATCAGACCAAGAACCGCCACTACGCGCATGTCGACTGCCCCGGGCACGCCGACTACGTGAAGAACATGATCACCGGCGCCGCGCAGATGGACGGCGCGATCCTGGTCGTGTCCGCCGCCGACGGCCCGATGCCGCAGACCCGCGAGCACATCCTGCTTGCGCGCCAGGTCGGCGTGCCGGCGCTCGTCGTGTTCATGAACAAGGTCGACATGGTCGACGATCCGGAGCTGCTCGACCTCGTCGAGCTGGAGGTTCGCGAGCTGCTCTCGAAGTACAACTTCCCGGGCGACACGATCCCGGTGATCCGCGGTTCGGCGCTGATGGCGCTTGAGGGCAAGAGCCCGGAGCTCGGGCATGATGCGGTGCTCAAGCTGATGGAAGCGGTGGACGCCTCCATCCCGCAGCCAGAGCGCCCGATCGACCAGCCGTTCCTGATGCCGGTCGAAGACGTCTTCTCGATCTCGGGCCGCGGCACGGTCGTGACCGGCCGCGTCGAGCGCGGCATCATCAAGGTCGGCGAGGAAGTCGAGATTGTCGGACTGAAGGATACGCAGAAGACGGTCGTGACCGGCGTCGAGATGTTCCGCAAGCTGCTCGACCAGGGGCAGGCCGGCGACAACATCGGCGCGCTGCTGCGCGGCACCAAGCGCGAGGAAGTCGAGCGCGGCCAGGTGCTGTGCAAGCCCGGCTCGGTCAAGCCGCACACCAAGTTCAAGGCCGAGGCCTACATCCTCACCAAGGAGGAAGGTGGCCGTCACACGCCGTTCTTCACCAACTACCGTCCGCAGTTCTACTTCCGCACCACCGACGTGACCGGCGTGGTGCACCTGCCGGAGGGCACCGAGATGGTGATGCCGGGCGACAACATCGCGATGGAAGTGCACCTGATCGTGCCGATCGCGATGGAAGAGAAACTCCGCTTCGCCATCCGCGAGGGCGGCCGCACCGTCGGCGCGGGCGTCGTCGCCAGCATCATCGAGTAAAGAGGCGAATAGCGAATGGGGAGTAGCGAGTAGTTTTCTATTCGCCATTCGCTACTCACTATTCGCCAACACCCAGTCGCTGACGCGATAAAGAAAGACTTCGGTAATGAACGGCCAGAACATCCGCATCCGGCTCAAGGCCTTCGACCACCGCATCCTCGATGCGTCGACGCGCGAGATCGTCAATACGGCGAAGCGCACCGGCGCGCCGGTGCGCGGGCCGATCCCGCTGCCGACCAAGATCGAGAAGTTCACGGTCAACCGCTCGCCGCACGTCGACAAGAAGAGCCGCGAGCAGTTCGAAATGCGCACGCACAAGCGCCTGCTCGACATCGTCGATCCGACGCCGCAGACGGTCGATGCATTGATGAAGCTCGATCTCGCCGCCGGCGTCGACGTCGAGATCAAGCTCTAAAGGCCGTTGAGGGAATCGAGGACATGCCCATGCGCTCCGGGGTGATCGCACAGAAAGTCGGGATGACGCGCGTCTTCACCGACGCCGGCGAGCACGTGCCGGTGACGGTGGTGCGCCTGGCCAATTGCCAGGTGGTCGCGCACCGCACCAAGGACAAGAACGGCTACATCGCGCTGCAGCTCGGCTCGGGCACGCGCAAGGTGAAGAATGTCGGCAAGGCGCAGCGCGGCCATTTCGCGGTCGCCAAGGTCGAGCCGAAGCGCAAGGTCGCCGAGTTCCGCGTCAGCGAGGACGCGTTGATCCCGGTCGGCGCCGAGATCACCGCCGATCATTTCGTGCCGGGGCAGTTCGTCGACGTGACCGGCACCTCGATCGGCAAGGGCTTTGCCGGCGGCATGAAGCGCTGGAATTTCCACGGCCTGCGAGCGTCTCATGGCGTTTCGATTTCGCACCGCTCGATTGGCTCGACCGGTGGCCGCCAGGACCCCGGCAGGACCTTCAAGAACAAGAAGATGCCCGGCCATATGGGCGTCGAGCGCGTCACCACGCTCAACCTCAAGGTCGTGCAGACCGACGTGGAGCGCGGGCTGATCCTGATCGAGGGCGCGGTGCCGGGCGCGAAGGGCGGCTGGATCACGGTGCGCGACGCCGTGAAGAAGGCGGCGCCCAAGGATCTGCCGACGCCGGGCAAGTTCCGTCTCGCGCAGGACGGCGCGGCTTCGAACGATGCCGCCGCGCCCAAAGAAGGAGGCGCGTGATGGATCTCAAAGTCACGACGCTCGACGGCAAGGAAGCGGGCTCGGTCTCGCTCAACAAGGACATCTTCGGCCTCGAGCCGCGCAACGACCTGATCCAACGCTGCGTCGTGTGGCAGCTCGCCAAGCGCCGCGCCGGCACGCATGCGGTGAAGAACCGCGCCGACATCAACCGCACCGGCAAGAAGATGTATGCGCAGAAGGGCACCGGCGGCGCGCGCCACGGCTCGGCGCGCGTGAACCTGTTCCGCGGCGGCGGCCGCTCCTTCGGGCCGGTCGTGCGCAGTCACGCGATCGACCTGCCGAAGAAGGTGCGGGCGCTCGCATTGCGCCACGCGCTCTCGGCCAAGGCCAAGGACGGCGGCATCGTCGTGGTCGATGCGCTCTCGGCGCAGGAAGCGAAGACGAAGTCGCTGGCCGCGCAGCTCGAGAAGCTGGGGCTGGCCAACGCGCTGATCATCGGCGGCGCCGAGATCGAGGAGAACTTCGGTCGCGCGGCGCGCAACATCCCCAACATCGACGTGCTGCCCGTGCAGGGCATCAACGTCTACGACATCCTGCGGCGGCGGACGCTCGTTCTGACCAAGGCCGCCGTCGAGGCGCTGGAGGCGCGGTTCGCATGAGTGCTCCGACCGATCCGCGCTTCTATGACGTCATCATCGCCCCGGTCATCACCGAGAAGGCGACGATGGCCTCTGAGCACAACCAGGTGATCTTCAAGGTCGCGCTGCGGGCCACCAAGCCGCAGATCAAGGAAGCGGTCGAGAAGTTGTTCGACGTGAAGGTCAAGGCCGTCAACACGCTCACCCGCAAGGGCAAGTTCAAGGCGTTCCGCGGCCGGCCGGGCTCGCAGTCCGACGTGAAGAAGGCGGTGATCACCCTCGAAGAGGGCCACCGCATCGACGTGAGCACCGGTCTGTAAGGCGGGAGAGGCACAATGGCGCTCAGAAATTACAATCCCGTCACGCCGAGCCAGCGGCATCTGGTGCTGGTCGACAAGTCCGGCCTGTATAAGGGCGCGCCGATCAAGGCGCTGACCGAGGGCAAGCACTCGACCGGCGGACGCAACACCGACGGCCGCATCACGTCGCGCTTTCGTGGCGGCGGGCACAAGAAGGCCTACCGCAGGATCGACTTCAAGCGGCGCAAGTTCGACTTGCCGGCCAAGGTCGAGCGGCTCGAATATGATCCGAACCGTACCGCCTTCATCGCGCTGGTGAAGTACGAGGACGGTGAGCTCGCCTACATCCTGGCGCCGCAGCGTCTCGGGGTCGGCGACACGGTGGTTGCGGGCGAGCACGTGGACGTGAAGCCCGGCAACGCGATGCCGATGACCAACATGCCGATCGGCACGATCGTGCACAACATCGAGTTCAAGGTCGGCAAGGGCGCGCAGCTCGCGCGCTCGGCCGGCTCCTACGCCCAGATCGTCGGGCGCGACCAGGACTACATGATCCTGCGCTTGAGCTCGGGCGAGCAGCGCCTCGTGCATGGCCGCTGCATGGCAACCGTCGGCGCGGTGTCAAACCCCGATCACATGAACACGACGGTCGGCAAGGCCGGGCGCAAGCGCTGGCTCGGCCGCATGCCGCACAACCGCGGCATCTCGATGAATCCGGTCGACCATCCGCATGGCGGCCGCACCAATGGCGGCAAGCAGTGGACGACGCCGTGGGGCTTCCCGACCAAGGGCAAGAAGACGCGCAAGAACAAGTCGACCACGAAGTTCATCATTACGAGCCGCCACAAGCGGAAGAAGTAAGGGCATCATCATGGCGCGTTCCATCTGGAAAGGCCCGTTCGTCGACGGTTATCTGCTGAAGAAGGCGGAGACCTCGCGTGCGTCCGGCCGGCACGAGCTGATCCGCATCTGGAGCCGGCGCTCGACCATCCTGCCGCAGTTCGTGGGGCTGATCTTCGGCGTCTACAACGGGCACAAGCACATCCCGGTCACGGTCACCGAGGAGATGGTCGGCCACAAGTTCGGCGAGTTCGCGCCGACGCGTACGTTCTACGGCCATTCCTCCGACCGCAAGGCGAAGCGCTCGTCGGGGCCGTCGTCGGCTCCGGCCGCGGCGCCGGCGGCATCGAGCTAGGGAGCGCGACGCGATGAGCAAGAAAAAGCACCCGCGCGTTCTCGCCGAGAACGAAGCCCAGGCGATCGCCCGCATGCTGCGGGTGAGCCCGCAGAAGCTCAATCTCGTGGCGGGCCTGATCCGCGGCAAGAAAGTCGCGATGGCGCTCGCCGATCTGGAGTTTTCGCGCAAGCGAATCGCGAAGGACGTGCGCAAGTGCCTGCAATCCGCGATCGCGAACGCCGAGAACAACCACGAGCTCGACATCGACGATCTCGTAGTGGCCGAAGCTCACGTTGGAAAAGCCATTGTTCTCAAAAGAGCGGCGCCGCGCGGGCGCGGCCGCATGGGACGCATCATGAAACCGTTCTCGCACCTCACCATCGTGGTGCGGCAGGTCGAGGAAGCAGCCGCGCAGGCCAAGGCGTAGGCGGAGAGAGACTATGGGTCAGAAGGTCAATCCGATCGGGCTGCGTCTCGGCATCAACCGGACGTGGGACTCGCGCTGGTACTCGGGCAAGAACGACTACGGCAAGCTGTTGCACGAGGACATCGAGATCCGCGCGAAGCTCTCCGAGGCCTTGAAGCAGGCCGCGGTGTCGAAGATCGTGATCGAGCGTCCGCACAAGAAGTGCCGCGTGACGATCCATTCGGCGCGTCCGGGCGTGGTGATCGGCAAGAAGGGCGCCGACATCGAGAAGCTGCGCAAGATGGTGGCGAAGCTCACCGACAGCGACGTCGTCATCAACATCGTGGAAATCAGGAAGCCCGAGCTCGACGCGCAGCTCGTCGCCGAATCGATCGCCCAGCAGCTCGAGCGCCGCGTCGCGTTCCGCCGCGCCATGAAGCGCGCGGTGCAGTCGGCGATGCGGCTCGGCGCGGAGGGCATCCGCATCAACTGCTCCGGCCGGCTCGGCGGCGCCGAGATCGCGCGCATGGAGTGGTACCGCGAAGGCCGCGTGCCGCTGCACACGTTGCGCGCCGACGTCGATTTCGGCGTCGCGACCGCGTTCACCACCTACGGCACCTGCGGCGTCAAGGTCTGGATCTTCAAGGGCGAGATCATGGAGCACGACCCGATGGCGCAGGACAAGAAGATGGCCGAGGGCGACCAGGGCCGTCCGCGTCGCGACGCGGCCTGATCGAGGACAAGAGGCGTTAAGCCATGCTGCAACCGAAAAAGACCAAGTTCCGCAAGGCGCACAAGGGCCGCATCCACGGCCTCGCGACCAGCGGTGCGTCGCTGGCCTTCGGCGAGTTCGGCCTCAAGGCGACCGAGCCGGAGCGGTTGACGGCGCGCCAGATCGAGGCGGCGCGGCGTGCGCTCACGCGTCACATGAAGCGCGCCGGCCGCGTCTGGATTCGCATCTTCCCGGACGTGCCGGTGACGAAGAAGCCGCTCGAAGTGCGCATGGGCTCGGGCAAGGGCGGCATCGAGTATTGGGTCGCGCGGGTGAAGCCCGGCCGCATCCTGTTCGAGCTCGACGGCGTGCCGGTCGAGATCGCCAAGGAAGCGCTGCTGCTCGCCGCCGCCAAGCTGCCGATCAAGACGCGCTTCGTTCAGCGCATCCAGGAATAGGAAAGAGCAAGCGCCATGAAATCCGGCGACGCCAGGGCGATGAGCCCCGACCAGCTCTCCGATGAGCTTCTCAAGCTCAAGAAGGAGCAGTTCAACCTGCGCTTCCAGCGCGCGACCGGACAGTTGGAAAACACCGGCCGCGTGCGCGAAGTGCGCCGCGATATCGCGCGGGTCAAGACCATCGCGGCGCAGAAACGCGCCGCCGAGAAGGCGAAGTAGGAGAGGTTTGATGCCGAAGCGGATGCTGCAGGGCACGGTGGTGAGCGACAAGCAGGACAAGACTATCATTGTCCGCGTCGAGCGCCGCTTCACGCACCCGGTCCTGAAAAAGACCGTGCGGCGTTCGAAGAAGTACCACGCCCATGACGAGACCAACCAATACTCGGTTGGCGACATCGTGTGGCTGGAAGAGCACCGGCCGATCTCGCGGCTCAAGCGCTGGACCGTGGTCCGGGGCGAGAAGCGGGCGAAAGTTTAGTCGCGCGTGAGCGCATAAAGGAAGAGGCAGAGGTGCATCGATGATACAGATGCAGACCAACCTCGACGTGGCGGACAATTCCGGCGCGCGTCGCGTCATGTGCATCAAGGTCCTTGGCGGATCGAAGCGCAAATACGCGACGATCGGGGACGTGATCGTCGTGTCGATCAAGGAGGCGGCCCCGCGTGGCCGCGTCAAGAAGGGCGAGGTGATGAAGGCCGTCGTCGTGCGCATCCGCAAGGACATCAAGCGCGCGGACGGCTCGGTCATCCGCTTCGACAGCAACGCGGCGGTGCTGATCAATCCGCAGATGGAGCCGGTCGGCACCCGCATCTTCGGCCCGGTTCCGCGCGAATTGCGCGCCAAGAACCACATGAAGATCATCTCGCTCGCCCCGGAGGTGCTGTGATGGCGGCGAAGATCAAGAAGGGCGACAAGGTCGTCGTGCTCTCGGGCCGCGACCGCGGTCGCAGCGGCGAGGTGATCGAAGTGCGCCCTGCCGAAGGGCGCGCGCTGGTGCGTGGCATCCACATGGTCAAGCGCCACCAGAAGCAGAGCGCCAGCCAGGAAGGCGGCATCGTCTCGAAGGAAGGCGCGGTGCACCTCTCCAACCTCGCGATCGCCGATCCGAAGGACGGCAAGCCGACGCGCGTGGGTTTCAAGATGGTGGGCGAGAAGAAGGTCCGCTTCGCCAAGCGCTCGGGAGTAGAGATCGATGGCCGATAAAGAAGACAAGAAAGCTCCGAAGGCCGACAAGGCTCCGGCCGCCGACAAGGCGCCGAACCCGAAGGCTGAGCGCGCCGCGAAGGCGAAGGCTGATGCCGCCGCCAAGGCCGCAGCCCCCAAGGGCGAGCGCGAGCCGGAGCCGAAAGGCCCGGCGCGCCTGCGTCAGCAGTTCGACGAGGTGATCCGCAAGAAGCTCACCGAGCAGTTCGGCTACAAGAACCCGATGCAGGTGCCGCGCATCGACAAGATCGTGCTCAATATGGGCGTGGGCGAGGGCGTTGCCGACCGCAAGAAGGTCGAGTCGGCGGCGAACGACCTGAGCCTGATCGCCGGGCAGAAGGCCGTCATCACCAACGCACGCAAGTCGATCGCGACCTACAAGCTGCGCGAAGGCCAGCCGATCGGCTGCAAGGTGACGCTGCGCCAGAAGCGCATGTACGAATTCGTCGACCGGCTGATCAACATCGCGCTGCCGCGCGTGCGCGACTTCCGCGGGCTCAACCCGAAGAGCTTCGACGGGCGCGGCAACTACACGATGGGCATCAAGGAACACATCATTTTCCCCGAGATCGATTACGACAAGGCGGAATCGATCCTGGGGCTGGACGTCGTCGTTTGCACGACGGCGAAGAACGACGAAGAGGCCCGCGCCCTGCTCGCGGCCTTCAATTTCCCGTTCCGGCAGTGAGGGGCCTTTCGGCCCACCTCAAACGCGGAAAGGCATGGAGACTTTAATGGCGAAGACGAGTTCGATCGAGAAGAACAAGCGGCGGGCAAGGCTCGCCAAGCAGTATTCCGGCCGGCGCGCCAGGCTCAAGGCGATCGCCCGCGACAAGAACGCCTCGATGGAGGACCGTTTCGCGGCCACGCTGAAGCTTGCCGAACTGCCGCGCAATTCGGCCCAGACGCGCGTCCGCAACCGCTGCGAGATCACCGGACGGCCGCGCGCCTACTACCGCAAGCTCAAGATGAGCCGCATCGCGCTGCGGGATCTCGGCTCCAAAGGCCTGATCCCCGGCATGGTCAAGTCGAGCTGGTGAGGAGGATCGGATGTCATTGCACGATCCCGTCGGCGATCTGATCACCCGCATTCGCAATGCGCAGATGCGCAACAAGTCGAAAGTCTCGACGCCGGGTTCGCGGCTGCGCGCGAGCCTGCTCGAGGTGCTCAAGAACGAGGGCTATATCCGCGGCTTCGCGACCGTCGAGCACAAGGACGGCCGCTCGGAGTTCGAGATCGAGCTGAAATATTTCGACGGCGCGCCGGTGATCCGCGAGATCGAGCGGGTGTCGAAGCCGGGGCGCCGGGTCTATGCCTCGGTCAAGGCGCTGCCGCGCGTCAACAACGGGCTCGGCGTCGCCATTCTTTCGACGCCGAAGGGCGTCATGGCCGATCACGACGCGCGCGACCAGAACGTCGGCGGCGAAATCCTCTGCACGGTGTTCTAGGGCGGGGATCAGGAAACAAGATCATGTCTCGTATCGGAAAAAAAGCGGTCGCGATCCCGTCCGGCGTCACCGCGAACGTCGAAGGCCAGACCGTCAAGGTGAAGGGCCCGAAGGGCGCCATGCAGGTGGTGCTGCCCGACGACGTCACGGTCAAGATGGACAATGGCAGCGTCAAGGTCGATCCGCGCAACGAGACCAAGCGCGCGCGCTCGATGTGGGGGACCTCGCGCACGCTGGTGAACAATCTGGTGACCGGCGTCACCAAGGGCTTCGAGAAGCGCCTCGAGATCACCGGCGTCGGCTACCGCGCGGCGCTGCAGGGCAGGAACCTGCAGATCGCGCTGGGTTACAGCCACGACGTGGTGTTTGCGATCCCGGAAGGGATCGCGATCACGACGCCGAAGCCGACCGAGGTCGTCATTACCGGCATCGACAAGCAGAAGGTCGGGCAAGTCGCGGCCGACATCCGCTCCTTCCGCCCGCCCGAGCCCTACAAGGGCAAGGGCGTGAAGTACGCGGGCGAATACATCTTCCGCAAGGAAGGCAAGAAGAAGTGACGGCGATCACGTTGCATAGACCGCTGCGGTCGGGAGAGCTCGTTATCATGCGCAACGACGGCGCGCAGATACGTCTGCCGATCCACGCGGATCGCGGCGGCGGTGAACCGGAACTGGACACGGATCGCGCGGAGCGCAGCTTGCTGCGCGAGCTGATCGCGATGAGCAAATACGGCAAGAAGAAGTAGGAGCGGCGCGATGAGCCGATATCTCAATCCGACCGAGCGACGCACGGCACGCGTCCGCCGCGCCGTCAAGACGGCGGCTGGCGGGCGGCCGCGGCTGTCCGTGTTCCGCTCGTCCAAGCACATCTACGCCCAGGTGATCGACGACGTGAAGGGCGAGACGCTCGCGGCGGCCTCCTCGATGGAGAAGCCCCTGCGCGAAGGCCGCAAGACCGGCGCCAATGTCGATGCCGCCAAGGCGGTCGGCAAGCTGCTGGCCGAGCGCGCGGTCGGGAAGGGCGTCAAGACCGTGGTGTTCGACCGCGGCCGCTATCTCTATCACGGCCGCGTCAAGGCGCTCGCCGATGCGGCGCGCGAGGGCGGGCTGAGCTTTTAACGCGTGCGTGATCCGAAAAGTGGAAACCGGTTTTCGGACAAGATCATGCACAGACTAGACGGACGGATGGGGCGCAAGCCCGGACAGGAAGACGATCATGGCACGTGAACCCCGCGACCGGGACCGCAAGGAAGATCGCGACAGCGAATTCACCGACAAGCTCGTCCACATCAATCGTGTGGCGAAGGTGGTGAAGGGCGGCCGCCGCTTCGGCTTCGCGGCGCTCGTCATCGTCGGCGACCAGAAGGGCCGCGTCGGCTTCGGTCACGGCAAGGCGCGCGAGGTGCCGGAAGCGATCCGCAAGGCCACGGAGGCGGCCAAGCGCAGCCTGATCCGCGTGCCGCTGCGCGAAGGCCGCACGCTGCACCACGACGTCGATGGCCGTCACGGCGCTGGCCGCGTGCATCTGCGCGCGGCTCCGGCCGGCACGGGCATCATCGCGGGCGGTCCGATGCGCGCGGTGTTCGACGCGCTCGGCATGCAGGACGTGGTGGCGAAGTCGATCGGCTCGTCGAACCCCTACAACATGGTGCGCGCGACCTTCGACGCGCTCAAGCACCAGGACTCGCCGCGTTCGGTCGCGGCGCGACGCAACATCAAGGTGTCGGCGTTGCAGGCGCGGCGCACCGGCGCCGACGCCGAGACGGTGACGGCGGATTGAGGTAAGCACAATGGCGAGCAGCAAGACCCTGAAGGTCCAACAGATCGGCAGCCCGCAGCGGCGCCATCACACCCAGCGTGAGACGCTGGTCGGGCTCGGCCTGAACAAGATCGGGCGCGTCAAGGACTTGCCCGACAACGCGATGACGCGCGGCATGATCCTGAAGGTGAAGCATCTCGTGCGCGTCGTGGACGGCAAGTGAGGACGGGACAATGAAGCTCAACGAGATTTCCGACCGACCCGGCGCGCGCAAGAATCGCACCCGCATCGGCCGCGGCATCGGCTCCGGCAAGGGCAAGACCGGCGGTCGCGGCGGCAAGGGCCAGACCGCGCGCTCGGGCGTGCGCATCAAGGGCTTCGAAGGCGGCCAGATGCCGCTGCACCGGCGCCTGCCCAAGCGCGGCTTCAACAAGCCGTTCGGGCTCAAGCTCAACGAGATCAATCTCGGCCGCGTGCAGCAGGCGATCGAGGCCGGCAAGCTCGACATCGGCGGAACCGTCGACGCCGCCGCCCTGGTCAAGGCCGGCGTCATGCGCCGCGCCAAGGATGGCGTGCGCCTGCTCGGAATGGGCGAACTGAAGTCCAAGGTCGCTTTTTCGGTGTGGGGTGCCTCCAAGTCGGCCGTCGAGGCGGTCGAGAAGGCCGGCGGCTCGGTCACAATCCTCGCGCCCAAGCGTGACGAGGCGGGCGAAAAGGCGGCCTGACGCCTATATAGCGGCGGGGCGTCATCGGGAGCGGACGGGCCATGGCTTCAGCGGCAGAACAACTGGCGGCCAACCTCAACTTCGGCGCCCTGGCCAAGGCCGAGGAACTGAAGAAGCGCATCTGGTTCACGCTCGGCGCGCTGCTCGTCTATCGGCTCGGCACCTATATTCCGCTGCCTGGCATCGACCCGTCCGCATGGGAGCAAATCTTCCGCACCCAGGCCGGCGGCATCCTCGGCATGTTCAACATGTTCTCCGGCGGTGGCATCCACCGCATGGCGATCTTCGCCTTGAACATCATGCCCTACATCTCGGCTTCGATCATCCTGCAGTTGATGACGACGGTCTCGCCCACGCTTGAGAACCTCAAGAAGGAAGGCGAGCAGGGCCGCAAGCAGATCAACCAGTACACGCGCTATCTCACGGTCATCCTGGCGGCGTTCCAGGCCTACGGCATCTCGATCGGGCTCGAGGGCGCGGGCCAGGTCGTGAGCGAGCCGGGCATGTTCTTCCGCATCTCGACGGTGATCACGCTCACCGGCGGCACCATGTTCCTGATGTGGCTCGGCGAGCAGATCACCTCGCGCGGCATCGGCAACGGCATCTCGCTGATCATCCTGTCCGGCATCGTGGCGGAGCTTCCCGCAGCGATCGCCGGCATGCTCG